>Ga0208755_100130_pt1 | contig 39885 bp, 35 predicted proteins | sample LakWasMet57_HOW8_2_FD_183891 | JGI IMG/M metagenome (GOLD analysis project Ga0208755, IMG submission 183891) | Freshwater sediment methanotrophic microbial communities from Lake Washington under simulated oxygen tension - Sediment Metagenome... | ecosystem: Environmental > Aquatic > Freshwater >... | reverse complement strand
CCACCCCGAACTGCGTCTCCGCCCGCCGCCAGTACGCCCGCTCGACCATGCCCGCCCCCTGGTGGAGCCTTGTACCAGCGGGGTCCGACAAGTCCGGGCGGCGAGCCGGCGAGAATCGACGGCCGGTGTCGATTTTCGACGGCTCGACGCGCGCCCCGTCATGGCAAGAGGCGCCCCATGCCTCTGATTTCCGGTTTGCGTGTCGTTCGGTCCCCCGTGCACGGCTACGGGGTGGTGGCCACCCGTGACTTCAAGGAAGGCGACCTGATGGCCGACATCGAAGGCGTCGCCTGGCACGCGGGCGAGTGGTGGGACGACACGTATACGCTGCGCATCACCGACTCGTTGTCGTTCGACATGGTCGACCAGACCCGGTGGATCAACCACAGCTGCAGCGCCAACGCCGAGATCGACCTCGGCGTCGACGAGCACGGTCAGCCGTGGGCCAAGCTCTACGCCTGGCGCGACATCGCCGCGGGGGAAGAGATCACCTTCGACTACGAGTTCGCGGCCGAGCACGCCGTGCCCTGCACGTGCGGCTCACCGGTGTGCCGAGGGTGGATCGTCCGCGAAGAAGAACTGCCGCAGGTGCTCGCGGCGCGTCAGGCGCCGCAAACAACACCGCGCGTCACTGACCAGCCATGACCTCGTAGGCCGACTGGTACGCGGTGGCGATCGCGCACAGGCCTTCGTTCGACAGCTTGGCGCCGCTCTTCCCGAGGTACTCGAAGGCCTTGTCTTCAGCGAGCGACAGGTCGTCGAGGCTCGAGAACCTGGTGAGCTTGCAGACCCCGAGGAGGTCGCAAGTGCGCAATGCCCCCCCGACTTCAGGGCGCGCGGGCGGCCCGGGCCTTCGCCGCGGTGAACAACGCCGCGCGCGCCGCGCGGTGACGCTCTCGCTCGGCGACAGGCAACTCGGCAAAGGCGGGAGAACCAGACGCCGGCGCGACCGGGCCTCCGTCGGGGTCGACCTCTTCCTGCACGCTGCCCAGGAAGTACTTCCCGAGGTGGTAGGCGGTGCGCTCCCACGCCAGCCGCGCCTCTTCCGCGATGCCCTCGGGCGCGTCGTCCCACGAGCTGACCGACATGGGCATGCCCGGCTCGAACGCGACGTACTCCTTCACGTTCTCGACCAGCGCCTTGCCTTCCTTGATGACCAGCAGCGCCTCGTCTTCGGTCATCTCGTCGCGCTCGACCTTGCGCAGCACGTTGCACACGTACCGCTCACACGTCGCGGGGCGATCGGCGTAGGCGCTGCAACCGGAGCCGGTGTGCAGCACGCAGGGCTCGTTGAAGGTCGCGAGCTCGTTGCGCACCTGGAACACCAGCTGCGGGTACTTCTCGAGCTTCGGCATGTCGTCGGGAACGAGCGTGACGTAGTTGAACAGGGTCCCGTTGCAGCACATGCCGCAAGATTCACAGAGGTCGATCAGAAGTCTCTCCACAGCCAGAGGCGCCAGCGAACAACCCCCTAGCACCTTCATCCCACGGCGCGAACCGGGGGGCCGTTCGGTTAGGGTGGTCCCCATGGCTACCTTTCTCGAGCAGCTCAAGGCCGTCACCGTGGTCGTCGCCGACACCGGTGACTTCGAATCGATCCAGAAGTTCCGCCCGCGCGACGCGACGACCAACCCGTCGCTCATCGCGTCAGCCGCGGCGATGCCCCAGTACCAGCAGCTGGTGTCGGCCGCGCTCGACTGGGCGAAGCAGCACAGCACCGACGGCAGCAAGGCCGCCATCGCCCGCCGGGCCGTCGACCGGCTCGCCGTGGAGTTCGGCCTGGAAATCCTCAAGGTGGTCCCCGGTCGCGTGAGCACCGAGGTCGACGCGCGGCTCTCGTACGACACCGAAGGCAGCATCGCCAAGGCGCGCGACCTCATCGCGATGTACGCGAAGGCCGGCATCGGCAAGGACCGCATCCTCATCAAGCTGGCCTCGACGTGGGAAGGCATCAAGGCCGCCGAGGTGCTCGAGCAGGAGGGCATTCACTGCAACCTCACGCTGCTCTTCGGCTTCCACCAGGCGGTGGCCTGCGCCGAGGCGAAGGTGACGCTCATCTCGCCCTTCGTCGGCCGGATCCTCGACTGGTACCTCAAGAGCACCGGCAAGACGTCGTACGCGCCGGCCGAAGACCCGGGCGTGATGTCGGTGACGAAGATCTACGACTACTACAAGCGCCACGGGTACCAGACCGAGGTGATGGGCGCGTCGTTCCGCAACGTGGGGGAGATCACCGAGCTGGCCGGCTGCGACCTGCTCACCATCGCGCCCAAGCTGCTGGCGGAGCTGGACACCATGCAGGGCACGCTCCCCCGCAAGCTCGACCCGGCGTCGAAGCGCGGCGTCGACAAGCTGCACCTCGACAAGGCGGCCTTCGAGCGGCTCCACGCGGAAGACCGCATGGCCAGCGAGAAGCTGAAGGAAGGCATCGACGGCTTCAGCAAGGCCATCACCGACCTCGAGAAGCAGCTCGAAGCGCGGCTCTGAAGCTCAGGGGAACGTGCTGCGCGACCGCGGGGTCGGCAGGGTGACGCGGTAGTCGCCCGGCACGCCGCGGTTGCGCACCAGCGTGCGGAACACGTCGACCGCTTCGGTGGGCTTGCGGCGCAGCGAAGCGTCGGCCTCCACGTCGACGGTGTAGAGCCCGAAGCGGTTGCGGTAGTCGCCCCACTCGTAGTTGTCGGTGAGCGACCACTCGTTGAAGCCCACCACGTCGATGCCCTCGGCGCGCGCGCGCTGCACCCAGTACACGTGGTCGCGCAGGTGCTGGCCGCGGGTGTAGCCGTCGCGGCGCGGCAGCCCGTCGTCGGTGGCCATGCCGTTCTCCACCACGTACACCGGGAGCTGCGGCGCGCGCCGGTGGTAGTCGCGGAGGGCGGTGAGCAGCGCATCGGGCGTGAAGTTCACCCGCCAGAACTGCCCGCGCGCGGCGTGCACCACCGTCAGGTCGGGGCTCACCGAGTAGTAGTAATCGAGCGCGACGTAATCGAGGTGCGCCTTCACGCGGTCGAACACCCAGTCGTCCACCCAGCTCGCGGGCGCCGGTTCCCACACCACGTTGGTCGACACGAGCGCGCGCGGGTCGGCCGCCTTGAGCGTGGCGTAGGCCTGCACGTGCATGGCGACGAGGCGATCCTTCGCGTTGGCGACCTCCTCGTCGGGGCACGAGCCGTGGCGACGCTCGAGGGTGAGGAAGTACGACGGCTCGTTGATGGTGATCCACCATGCGCCGCGGTGGGCGTAGCGCTGCGCCACCACCTTCACGAAGTCGTCGAAGGCGCTCACGATGCGCGGGTCGGCGAGGCCCCCTTCGTCGAGCACCCAGCCGGGCGTGACGAAGTGCAGCAGCGTCACCATCGGCGTCATGTGGTGCTCGGCGAGCGCGTCGAAGAGATCGTCGTAGTGACGGAGCGCCTCTTCATCGACCACCCCGCGCTGCGGCATCACCCGCGCCCACTCGATGGAGAAGCGGAAGGTGTTCACCCCCATGCCGGCGGCGAGCGCGAGGTCTTCCCGGTAGCGCCGGTAGAAGTCGATGCTCTGGCGGTACGGCCGGTGCGGCGAGCCGGGGCGCGCGACGTAGCGGGTCCAGTTGCTGTCGGGGAACGAGCCTTCGCTCTGGAACCCCGAGGTGGCCACGCCCCAGTGGAAGTCTTCCGGCAGCGGCGCCACGCGCGCCGACGCGCAGCCACCGAGCAGCAGCAGCGCCAGCCACCTCACGGTCGATGCTCGCTGAGCACCGGGCCCTTGCCGGTGAAGTCGAAGAGGAAGGGCGCGATGAGCGGCAGGCGGAAGTTCAGGTACATCAGGCCCTCGACCCGTGGCGCGTCGCGGAAGCCGACGTTGACGCCCGCGCTGAGCTCGAACCAGTCGGTGAGCAGCACGCCCGTCTTGAACCCGGCGATGACCGGCTTGTCGTCCTTCTGCCAGCCGACGTAGCCGCGCACCTCGAGCTGGTTCGACCAGCGCTCGAAGGCGGTGAGCTTCACCGCGAGCCCCCAGGTGACGGCGTCGTTCTGCCCGGCCTCACCCTGCTGCCAGATCCAGTACCCGCCCATGGCGAGCAGATCGAGCTGCACCGCCTTCACCGGTAACCGCTCTCCGAGGAGGAACTCGAGCAGGTAGGCGGGGCCGTCGGTGAAGCGGCGCTCCGGGTAGTCCTTGCCGGTGGTGGTCTTGGTCATCGCGCGGAAGCCGAGCCTGGGCAGGTCGTCACCGAAGTCGGCGAGGAGGATCTTGAAGCCGAAGCGCAAGTCGGCCTTCGCCACGCCCTGCGTCTTCTCGAGCGCCCACTCGCGCCGTGTCTCGGGCGACGACCACCACCACTCGGCGGGGAAGCCCTCGAAGTACGTCGACACCCACTTGCCGAACGGCGTCACCAGCCGGAGCTGCGGCAGGATCGACGTGTCGTAGCGCCAGCCGTACTGCGCGGTGACGCCGGCCTGCAGCAGCGTGTACTTCTCGGTCCACGGCGCCTCGATGGTGAAGCCGGGCACCGCGTTGGCGCCCATGGTGCCGGGGTTCATCCAATCAGAGCGCGCGGAGGCGACCCCCGAGCACAGCAGCCACACACTCAACGCACGCCACGTCATGGGCGCGGGCGCATAGCACGGCCCCGCCTCAGGCCGACCACGCCCGCAGCACCCGCTCGCGCGCGTTGCCGACCAGCGGCTTGCCGTGCCCGGCGAGCACGTGGTCGTACGCCCAGCCCTGCGCGTGGAAGGCGTCGAGCGACGCGTGCGCCTGCGCGAGGTCGATGGAGTACGCGTCGTACGGCTTCACGATGTCTTGAATGATGGTCAGCGGCGGCCGCGCGGTGAGCAGCGTGTCGCCGGTGAGCAGGCAGCCGGTGCCCGCGTGGCGGTAGAAGACCGAGCCCTCGGTGTGGCCCGGCACGTGGTGCACCTCGAGGCTGGCCACCGACTCGCCCGCCTCGAGCCCACGTTCGATCTTCACCTGCGCGGGCCAGCGGTTCTCGATGGCACACAGCGTCTTCTCGAGCAGGTTGCCCTTGTGCCCCATGCGCGCGCGCGGCGCGGTGCCCTCGAGCACGTCGGCGTCGGCGCGGTGGGCGTAGATCTTCACGCCGAACTCCTTGTGCAGGTACGCCGCGTTGCCCGCGTGGTCGGAGTGGCGGTGCGTCAACAACACCCCGGTGAGGTCCGACGGCTGCAACCCGGTGCGCCGCAGCTCGGAGGTCAACTGCACGCGCTCGGTCCAGTGGCCGGTGTCGATGAGCCAGCGGTCGCCCTTGCCTCCGTCGAGCAGGTAGACGTTCGAGACGAAGAGCGTGCTGAAGCGATGAAACGGCGGGACGACGACGCGCATGGAACCGCGAGTCTAGCCCTCACCGCACGCAGGGCGGCAGGGCGCCGTCGTCTTCACCGAACACCCGCACGAAGGTGGTGCGGTCGTGCGCCGGCAGCACCACCAGCCCCGGCGCCGCCTCGTGGAGTTGCACCAGCTTCGCCACTTCGCGCGCGGTGCCCGCCTCGTCTTCGTCGGTCAGCGTGCGCATCAGCCACGACTTGCCGACCCGATGCTCGAGCGACTCTTCGAGGTTGAGGAGATCTCCCACGTGCACCAGCTGCAGCGAAGGAGACACGTTGATGAAGGTGGCGACGCTGCCGGGCGTGTGGCTGAAGGTCGGCACCACCACCACGCTGCCGTCGCCGAACACGTCGAAGCTGGCGTCGTAGTTCGCGTACGGGGTCGCGGTGAACGGCAGCGGCACCATGCGCCCTTCCAGCGCGCGCGCGTGGGCCGGCACCACCACCCCGTCTGCCTTCAGCACCAGCGCCTGCTCTTCCGCGGCGAGCCACACCGGCACGTCGGGCAAGGTGGCCGCGCCGCCCACGTGGTCGGCGTGCGCGTGCGAGAGCAGCAGCGCCAGCGGCTTCGTCACCCCCAGCGCGGCGAGCGAGTCCTTCAGTGAGCGGCGCGCGACGTTGCGGCCCGCGGTCTGGTCGAAGGCGAAGCGCCGCCAGCCGCGCAGCCCCTTCGCGTCTTCCTGCGCGGTGGGCGAGATGCCGGTGTCGAGCACCAGGTCGCCCTTCGGGTGGCGAATGAGCAGCGCCGCCGACGTCACCTCCCAGGTCTCGGCGCGCGGGCGGCCGCCGGTGCCGTAGCTGGCGGGCACCGAGACGCCGCCGGTGTCGATCCAGCACACCTCCAGCGGGGTAATGGGCGTCGGTACCGGCACGAAGGCGTGGGGCACCGGGGAAGGCAACGAGCTGCAGGCAGCGAAGCACAGGGCGGCGACGAGAGGTCTCATGGCCGACAACCTGCGCCCGCCGCGCCTCATCGACACCATGGATGATGAAATGACCGATATTCAGGCGATGAATCTGGCGAACTTCGACCTCAACCTGCTCCGCGTGCTCGACGCGTTGTTCCTCGAGCAGAACGTGGGCCGCGCCGCCGCGCGCCTGAAGCTCTCGCAGCCCGCCACCAGCAACGCGCTCGCCCGGCTCCGCGACGCGCTGCAAGACCCGCTCTTCGTGCGCGGCCGCGCGGGCATGGTGCCCACGGCGCGGGCGCTGGAGCTGCGCGGGCCGCTCACCCTGGCGTTGCGGCAACTGCAGGAGGCCTTCACCCCCGCCCCACCCTTCGACCCCGCGCAGGCGCGCCACACCTTCGTCATCGCCGCCAGCGACCACGCGCAGTTGATCGTCATGCCCCGGCTGCTCGAGCAGCTGGCGCACTTCCCCGGCCTCAAGCTGCGCGTGGTGCCGCTGCCGCGCGACTTCCCCACCCCGGAGCTGGAGGCCGGCGAGCTCGACCTCGTCATCGGCGCCTTCGACCTCGCGCCCGGTGACGCCGCGCCGCGCGGGCTGAAGCGCCAGGTGCTGGTGAAGGAGAAGTTCCTGCTGGTGGGCCGCGCGAAGCACCCCGCGCTGCGCCGCCCCGAGAAGCTCGACCTCACGCTGCCGCAGCTCCACGTGTCCCCGCGCGGTGGGACGCAGGGCCGGCACGAGCGCAAGACGAGGCTCGAGCGCAACGTGGTGGTGTACCTCCCGCACTACCTGGTGGCGCCGTGGGTGCTCGCCAGCACCGACCTCATCGCCGCGGTGCCCGAGCGCGTGGCCCGGCGCTTCGCCGAGGTCTTCCCGCTGCAGCTCGCGCCGGTGCCCGTGCCGCACGAGCCGCTGCGCGTGCAGCAGCTCTGGCACCCTCACCGGCAACACCACCCCGCACACCGATGGCTGCGCGAGGCGGTGGTGGCGGCGGCGAGCGCCTGAGTCACGGGTACTCGTACTCGAGGGTCAGCACCGGCCGCTGCCCGGCAGTGGTCCACTCGGAGGTGGCGATGGTGACGCCGTCGTAGGCGGTGTCGGGCGCGACGTCGGTCGAGAAGCGCAGCCGCAGCTGCACCCGGTTGCCGCGCGCCACGCGGTTGGCGAAGTCGTCTTCCACCAGCCGCACCACCGACAGCGCGTGGAACCCGGTCATGGCCGGCGTGTTCCACGTCACGCTCGCCAGCGGCATCACGTTGAAGTCCGCGCCGGTCAGCATCGGGCCGTAGTCGAGGTGCTCGAGCGTCAGCTCGCCCAGCGAGTCCGGCGCGCCGAGCGGGCCGATGAAGTACAGGCTCAGCACGGCGCTCGTCACCCGCCGCGCCTCGAGGGGCAGCGCCGCGAGGTTGAAGGTGAAGAAGCCGCGCGCGCTCAAGTTGGAGGAGGTGTCGCCCACGAAGGCGTAGGTCTGGTCGATGAAGGGCGAGCCCGCGTTCGACACCCAGCCGTCGAGCCGGGCGATGGGCGGCGCGGTGAGCTTGCCGGTGCGCAACGCGCGGAAGGACCACGAGGCGTCATCGACGAGCCGGTTGGCCGCGACGTCGCGCGCGCCCGTCGCCCCGCCGTGCACCGCGCAGGTGACCGTCTGGCCGGGCTCGTAGGCGACCGCGGGCGTGAAGCGCAGCACGCGGTTGCGCGAATGCCAGCTGAACGAGCCGCCCACCGTCGCCGAGTCGACGCTGCACGAGAAGGCCGCCTGGGTCGATGCCGTGTCCATCGACTCGCTGAAGGTGAGCTCCGCGTACGCGGTGCGCTCGATGCCCGTCGCGGTGGCCGCGGGCGCGAGCTGCACCACGGTGGGCGGCGTCACGTCAGGCGCGCCGCCGGTGGTGAACGCGAAGCCCCAGGGCGCGGCGAGCGCGTTGTCGGCGTCGTCGCGCGCGGTGACGCCGACGATGACCGAGTACACCGTGTTGAAGGCGAGCGCCGACGAGGGCTGACACGAGACGATGGTGCGCGCGTCGTTCCACACCCAGCGCGAGGCGCAGTGGTCGATGGGCATGGTGCCGGCCCTGAGCACGAGCGCGGCGGCGGTCTCGGCGGTGCGCATCGGCTCGGAGAAGTTGATGGTGATGCTGGTGTTGTTCGACACGCCGACCTGGCCATCGGCGGGGCTGGTGTCGCTCACGGTGGGCGGCGTGACGTCGGGCGGCGCGCCGGTGGTGAAGACGAAGCCGGTGTTGGCGGGGAGATCGTTCCCCGCGAGGTCGGCGCCCCGCACCAGCAGCACGTAACGGGTGAGCGGCTCGAAGCCCGCGCCTGGCAGCAGCCGCAGGGTGGTGCTCGAGGTCCACGTGGGCACGCCGAGATCGACCGGCGGGAAGACCTCCACGATGACCGAGCCGACGCTCATGCGCTCGCTGAAGGTCAGCAGTACCTCGCTGTCGAGCGACACGTCGCGGGCATCGTTCGAGGGCGTGGTGGCGCTCAGCGTCGGCCCGACGAGATCGACCTTCATCGTCTGGAACGAGAACGAGGTGAGCCCGGTCAGCCCGTTGCCCGCCACGTCTTCACCGTGAATCGACACCGTATAGAGCGTGTCGGCGGCCAGCGGTTCGAGCGGCACCAGCGTCACGTTGCTCGCGTCGACGTCGAAGATGGGCACCCCGAGCGGCACGTGGGGCGTGAGCGAGACCCCGACGGTGGCGCCGTTCATCGGCTCGGAGAAGGCGATGATCAACGGCACGTCGAGCGACGCCTCGGTCGCCCCGCCCAGCGGAGAGGTGGAGTGGATGGTCGGCGCGGTGACGTCACCGGCCGGCACGACGGTCTGTTGCGGCCCGCACGCCACCAGCGCGAGGCCTGCCAACACCACGACGAATGAACGCGAGCGCATCGACATAGAGCCTCCAGGGCAGGGTCGAGGGCGCCGCTTTGCTTACCTCGTGCCCGGACCTCTCCCTGGTGCAAGCGCGTGCCAGTCGTGGCGTTCCAGAGAATTGCGAGCCCGACGCGGCGCGCGCCGGCTTCACGCGCGGCATGATTTGCACTCGCGCCGAATCGATCGCCGGGCGTCGTGGCTCTCAGCCAGCGCCATGACGTACGTGCACGACGTGACGGAAGCCCAGTTCGAAGCAGCGGTGCTCGCGCGCTCTCGCGAGGTGCCGGTGGTGGTCGACTTCTGGGCTGCGTGGTGCGCGCCCTGCCGCATGCTGGGGCCCACGCTCGAGCGCGAGGTCGAGGCGTTGGGCGGGCGCGTCGAGCTGGCGAAGGTCGACGTCGATGGGGCCCAGGCGCTGTCGGCGCGCTTCGGCGTACAGGGCATTCCCGCGGTGATGGCCTTCCGCGACGGCGAGGTGGTGGCCGACTTCACCGGCGCGCGCGACGCGGGCTTCGTGCGGCAGTGGCTTCAGCAGCTCTCGCCCTCGGCCGCGCAGCAGGCGCTGGCGAAGGCCACCGACGAAGCCTCGCTGCGCGCGTTGCTCCCTGATCCCGAGGTGGGCGCGAAGGCGGGGCTGGCCCTCGGGCGCTGGCTGCTCGACGCCGGGCGCGCGCGCGACGCGATGGCGGTGCTGCTCGAGGTGCGCGGCGACGAGGCCGAGGCGCTGCGTCGGAGCGTGGCCTTCGCCCTCGACGCCGAGGCGTACGGCGGTGAAGCGCGCGCCCGCGAGGTGCGCTCGACGCGACCCGACGACGTCGACGCGCAGTGGGCGCTGGCCTCGGCGCTGGCGGGGCGCGGTCAGTTCGACGAGGCGCTCGCGCTGTTCCTCGAGCTGGTCACCACCCACCGCAAGTACCGCGACGACGGCGCGCGCAAGGCGATGCTCACGCTGTTCGAGCGGCTCGGCGCGCAGCACGAGCTCACCCGCGCGTTCCGCCGACGACTGCAGGCGGTGCTCTGACTTCGCAAGGATTGCGCCGCCGGGGCGTGCAGCCACCTGAATCTCCGAGGGTACGTGTGATGCACCGCGCGGAGGCGGAGGTGGTCCGCCATGCCCTCGATGCTCGACTCCTTTCTTCCCCGCCCGCACCTGCGTGAGCGCGAGCGCGTGGCCGTCGTGGCTGACCCGCCTAAAGCGTGGGACACGATTCGTCACCTCGACGCGTACCGGCTCGGCTTCACGCGGGCGCTCTTCGCGCTGCGCCAGTTGCCCGACGTGCTCGCCGATCGCCTCGCCACCACCACCACCGAGCCGGGCCCGCACCACACGCTCGACGACTTCACGCAGAAGGGCGGCGACTTCCAGATGCTGAAGGAAGAGCCCGGTCACGGCTTCGTGGTCGGCGCGGTCGGCCGCTTCTGGCAGCCGCACCTCGAGTTCCAGCACCTCGCGCCCGGTGACTCGTTCGCCGGCTTCGACGTGCCCGGCTTCGGGAAGATCGTCTGGGGCCTGTCAGTGGAGAAGCGGCGCTCCGGCGGCTCGTGGGTGACCTTCGAGCTGCGCGTCGGCACCACCGACCCCGCAAGCGAAGCGGCGTTCGATCGCTATTGGGCGCTCATCGCGCCGTTCAGCCTCGCCATCCGCAAGGCGGTGCTGGGCCTGGTGGAGAAGGAGCTCGACCCCATCGACGTCTCGCGCGTCGCGCTGCCGGGAGATCTGATCATCCCCGCGAAGTACTCGAAGACCGACGGCACCGTCATCGAGGCGCGCGTGGAGGACGTGTGGCCGTGGCTGGTGCAGCTCGGCTGTCAGCGCGCGGGGTGGTACGCCATCGACGCCTTCGACAACGGCGGCCGGCCGAGCGCCGACACGCTGCACCCCGAGTGGCAATCGCTGGCCGAAGGTGACCTCATCGCCGCCGTGCCCGACGGGAGCAGCCACCTCGGCGTGCTGATGCTCGAGCCCAACCGCGCGCTGGTGCTGGGCTCTCCGTCGCTGCGCAAGAAGGGGCCGCCGACCAAAGAGCGCGAGGCGCCCTTCAAGCTCACCTGGGCCTTCGTGCTCGAGCCCATCGGTGACGAGGCGTGCTGGCTGGCCACCCGCGTGCGCGCCGACTTCGAGCCGGGCTTCGACTTCGGCGTGAAGTACGGCTGGGAAGCGCTCGCCCACCTGGTGATGCAGCGCGCCCAGCTCGCGCACCTCAAGACGCGCGCCGAGCAGATGACGCTGCGGGCGTGAGCGCGGTGGCACCCCGGTTGCTCAGGGCACCACCATGCCCTCGGAACCGAGCCTTCGCGACGCCAGCCCCGTGGCCCTGTGGACACGCCGCCTGAAGAGGGCCGCGCTCGGAGCGCAGCGGCTCGCGGGCTGGTGGACACAGGGTGAGGTCTGGGCGCCGCCGGTGCTGGAGCCGCGCCCGCTGCCGCACGTGGTGTACTCGACGCGCATTCCGCTCCACCGCGCCGACGCGCACCCCGTCTTCGAGGCCGGAAAGAAGCACAACCTCGCGCTCGCGGCGCCGTCGTTCGACGGGCTCCTGCTCGGGCCGCGACACCCCTTCTCGTTCTGGCGCGCGCTGGGCCGCGTCACCGAGGCGCGCGGCTACCGCCACGGCATGGAGCTCGCCGGCGGCTGCATCGTGCCGGCCATCGGCGGCGGGCTGTGTCTGATGGCGCGCGCGTTGTTCCAGGCGGCGCTCTTCTCGGGAATGCAGATCCTCGAGCGGCACGGGCACTCGATGCAGGCCATCGAGCCGCCGCCGGGCGTGCCGTGGGGCATCGACGCGACGGTGTCGTGGCCGTACATCGATCTGCGCTTCGTGCCGGTGGATCGCCTGATGCGCCTGGGCGTGGTGGTGCGCGACGAGGCGCTGTTCGTCACCGTGACGTCCACCGCGCCGCTGAGCGAGAAGTTCGAACTCGAGGCCCTCGACGAGCGGGTGACGCACGAGGCCGACGGACGCATCCGCCACAACCGCATCGTGCGCCGCTCGAGCTCCGGCGCGGTGGAGTGGGTCGCCGTCAACCGCACGCGGCTGCTCACCGAAGAGAAGCAGCGCCGCAACTGCCTGACCTGCGGCGAGACGTCGTGCCACGCGCGGGTGGAGGTGCCGGCGTGAAGCTCGTCATCGCACCCGAGCCCGCCGCGTGGCTGCGGCCGTTGCTCGAGACGCTCGCCGGTGAAGAGGTGCTGGTGGTGGCGCCGTGGGCCGTGCCGTCGCGCCTCGCTGCGCTGTTCCCCCGGCACGCGCTGGGCTCGGTGCGACACGTCTCGCTGCCGGGTGGGTTCGCCGTGCGCGCGCTCGCTCGCCGCGCGGCGGTGGTCCTCGGCGGCGGCGCCGACCTCGCCCTCACGCTGCACACCCGCGTCGCGCTCGACGCCCTCGTCGCCGCGTGGCTGCCGGCGGGCGTGACGCAGATCTTCGCGCCGTCGCTGGCCGCGCAGCGCACGTTCTCGAAGTCGCGCGCAGAAGGAGTGCTGCTGCAGGACCTCCCGTTGCTGCGCGCCCTGCACGCGGGCCTCGACGCCGCGGCCGAGCAACTGCCGGCAGCGACGTTCCTGCAGAACTACCGCGCGCCGCGGGGGCTGATGGTGCGGCAGGAAGCCGAGCACGTGCTGGCGCGGCGGGTGTTGGTGACGAGCCGCTTCGCGCGCACCACGCTGCGGCGGCGCGGCGTGGCCAGCGAGCGCGTCGGTGCGCTGCCCATGCCGTCGCGCGCCGTGCCGCTGGCGTACGACGAGCACAGCCGGCACGTGCTGCTCGCCGGCACCACCGCGTCACGCCACGGCCTCGAGCTCGCGCTGGAGGCGATCTCCCGCACCGACGACCTGCTGCTCTCGGCGCGGCGTGGGGCCGGCAGCCAGCGCGCGCTGCTCTCGCACCCTCGGCTCCGGCTGTACGAAGGCGCCCCGCCGCCAGTGCGCGCGGTGGTGGCGCCGGCGTGGGTCGAAGCCTTCGCGCCCGAGACGGAGCGCGCCGCCGCGTCGGGTGTGCCGCTGCTGGGCACCGAGTGCGCGCTGGGCTGGCTGGAGGGCGCGTCGACGATGGCGCCCGGCGACACGCGGCGCCTGTTCGACTTCATCGTCGGCGCCTCGGCGAAGCGCAGCGCGTGACGCTCAGACGGTGTCGAAGTTCCGCTTCAGCGACTGGAGCCAGAACAGCTCGCGGGTGTCCCACACCGGGCTGCCATCGACGGCGGCGACGGCCTCGGCCCACTCGAGCATGCGCTTGCGCATCTGCGCGCCGCTCAGCGCGAGGCCCGACCAGGTCTTGAGCGCGAAGAGCGCGGCCTGGCGTTCGGCGGGGCGCAGCCGGCGACGGGACAGCCGCTCGAGCAACGACTTCGCGCGCGCGACGCTGAAGAAGTTCGCGCCCGCCTGCTGGTTGAGCCGCTCGACGAGCGTCTCGCAGTAGGCCTCGAGCATCGCGCGCTCGTTGGGTTGAATCTCGCCGTCGGCCCACGCCATCTCGACCGCGGGGATCAGCTCCGCGAGGTAGACGTCGCGACCCTTGAAGCCCAGCACCGACAGCACTCTCAATGCGTCTTCAGCCTGGAGGTTCATGCCCCTCAGGTAAGGGCCGCGGAATTGATCGACCATTTCAGTCTCAGGCTGGTGATCATTGATTTGCTGGAAGCGAGGCCGCGCGGCGCTCAGAGCCGGAAGCCGGCGAGCAACGCGCCCCGCACGCCGAGCGATGGCGAGGTGCGCGCCTCGAGCTCGATGACGCGCAGCAGCCCCTCGACCTCAGCGCCCATGAAGAGGGAGCCGGCGACGTTCCATTCCACCGAGACCGTCGGCCCGAGCTCGACGCCGGGTCGCGTGCGCTGCGTCGGCGCGCCCTCGAGCGGCGTCACCGTGGAGCTCAACCACATCGGCCGCCCGACCGCGCCGAGGCCGAAGCGGAGCGCGCCCGCCACCGCGCTGAAGCCCAGCCCCACGCTGACGCTGCCGAACAGGTCGTCGCGTCGCGCACCGGGGAGCTTCACTGCTGCGCTCGCGAAGCCGACGCCGAGCGACACCCACCAGCCCGCGAAGTCGAGGCGCCCCAGCAACCCGCCGCCGACCGAGAGGTCCCAGTCGGGCACGCCTGCCCCCAGCGCCGAGAGCTCCACGCCGAGGGTCGCGTTGCGCCAGCCGCCCTTGAGCGCGACCTGCGGTTCGAGCGTGGTGGAGAAGTCGGACTCGCCGAGCGCGCGGACGCGGCCCCAGGGGAGATCGACGAAGGCCACGCGCGCTCCGGGGCCACCGAGCTGACGCACGCGGTAGCCTCCGGGAGGCACCGCCAGTCGAAGCGCCGCGCCGGTCGCCTTGTCGAACTCCAGCACCAGGCGGGCGTCGGGCTCGCCGACCACCACGAAGCGACCGCTCAGCGACTCCGAGAACGACAACGCGCTCGGCGACCTGCGCGGCTCGGTCAACACGACGTCGCTCGTGCCCTGGAGATCGAAGTCGTAGGTCGGGTGCTGATCAGCCCGGGCGACGGTCTGCCGCCACGCGTGCGAGTAGGCCTCGAGCAGCGTCACGCGCCCATCTCCGTCGACGTCGGCCTGGCCGCGCAGCGCGCCGAGCCAGTGGTGCGTGAAGAGCGAACCGCCCAGCGAATCCCACTCTTGCGAGGGCTCGGCGGGACCGCTCGAGGTGATGACCACCGTGCCGCGCGAGGGCTGGAGCTGCAGCTCCTTCACCGGAGGCGCCCACGCGCCGCCCTTCGGCCGCGCCGCCGCCCCGCTGGTGCACGCGTCGATGACGAGCAGCCGCATCGCCGCGGGCACCGCCTCGACCGCCTCGCGCAAGGCGTGGAGCGGCAGCTCGGTCGCGCCGAGGTGCAGCGTGCCGGCCTGCGCGTGCGACGACACGTAGACGAGCAGCGTCGTGTCTCGCGCCGCGCGCGCCGAGAGCGAGGCCAACGCCGCCTGCACCGTCTCGGCCGAGGGCTCGAGCAACAGCACCGCGTCTTGCGGCGCGACGTCGCCCACCTCGAGGAACAGGTCTCGCACCCGCTGCGCGTCGGTCTGCGCGTGGTGGAGCCTCACGTCGTTCGCCGCGCCGACGTCGTTGCCGATGCTCAACAACAGCCGCCGCGGCGTCGCCGACGCGCTCGCCGCGAGCAGCACGCTGAGCAGCACGCTGAGCAGCACGGCGGCGCGGGTCATGGGCGCGCTCGCGTGAGGGTGCGCACCTCGATCTCGCACCCGCGGCAGTCGAACGCCGGTGGCCCGTCTCGCAGCGACGACGTCACCTCACGCAACGTCAACGGGCGCGGGCTGAACACGACCAGCAGCCACTCGTCGGCGCGCGTGTCGTCGAGCACCACGCCCGACAACGTGGCGGGCCCTGCCGAGAGCGCCAACGACGCGTCGCCGCCGAAGGGCACGAAGGCGGTCGGCGGCCTTCCCCGCTCGACGTCGATGATCAGCAGGTGGCCGGCGCGCGGCGCGTCGTACGAGAACGAGAGGCGATCTCCGGGCAGAGGACGCTGATCCGCGGTGAGCACCTGCGTCTGCTCGCCGCGCGTGACGAAGATCTGCAGGCCGCCCCCCTTGAGGCGCACCTCGTCACCTCCCCGAGGAAGGACCAGCACCAGCGCCGCGGCGGCGACGGGCACGAGGCCCAGCACCGGCCACCACCGCCTCCACCACGGCACGCGACGACGCTCGAGCTCCTCGAGGAAGCCCTGCGTCGGACGACGCGCGACGAACGCCCGGGCCGCCTGCTGCAGCTCGGCGACGGTGGCGGCGCACTCGGCGCAGCGGGCGACGTGGGCCTGCGCAGCGCTCGGCTCGCCCATCGCGAGGCGCTCGAGCTCCAGGCGTCGGGGGTGGTCGGTCATGACGCGCCTCCCGCTTCGGTCCACCGCGTCTTGAACTCTTCGGCGAAGCGCTGGAGCCGGGTGACGATGGTGCGTCGCGAGTAGCCGCTCTCGAGGGCGATCTCTTCCTGCGTGAGCCCGTCGAGGTGGTGCAGCAACGCCAGCTCGCACGTTACCGCGTCGACCTTGCGCAGCACCATGCCCACCAGGGCGCGTTGATCAGCGTCGGCGTTCAGCACCGGCGCTCCCGCGTCGTCGAGCGTGCGCTGGTGCCGCGCCGCGCGCGCGCCGGATCGGAGTCGATCGAAACAACAGTGCGTCGCGATGCGGTAGAGCCACACCAACGTCGAGCCTGCCGTGCGAGGCGGCGCCGAGCGCTGCGCCCGCAAGAACACGTCGTGCATCGCGTCGTCGGCGTCGGCCGCCGAGCCGAGCAGCCGCTGACAGCGTCGATGCACGAGCTGGGCGTACCGTTCATAGAGCTGGGTGAGCTCCTCGTTGGTCATCGCGGGGGCGGTCGCTCAGGGCGCCGGGGCGGCAGCGGGCGCGGGCTGCAGCTCAAGCAGCAGGTCCTGCAGGCCCGAGAGCAGCGTCTTCTCGAACTCGACGAAGCCCTCACCCGAGCAGCGCGCGAGCTTCTCGGACAGGCCGTAGAAGTTGGCGTCGCACCGCCACGCGCTGTCGATGTGCCGCTCGCCCACCGGTACGCGATCGGCCAGCCGCCGCAGCACGAGGTGCGCCTTGTATTCGCCGGCGGTGCCCACGGAGTTCGGCAGCGTTGCCGCCACCACGCCCGCCGACAGGCCCACGCCCGCGCCGACGGAGTAGCCGATCAGCCACTCGGGCGGCCGCGCGCTCGAGGTGGCAGAGCCGATGAGCGCGCCGAGCCCCGCCCCGAGCGCCGCGAGCCCCACCTCGAGCGCGATGGCGAGGCCCATGCCCTTGCCCAGGCCGTAGCGCTCGACCGCCTCGAGGTTGAGCTCGAGCACGTAGGTGGTCGGCCCCGTACGCGCCCCGAGCTTCGCCTGTGACACCAGCGTCGCCAGGAGCCGGTCGCGCAACTGCTCCTTGAGCGGCGCCGTCATGTCGGCCGGGGCGACGACGCCACCGGTGTTCGAGGCCTGCACCGAGACGTGCAACTCCCCGGGGCGCCACGTGGTCTCGTCGGTCAACGTCACGGGCGGCGTCACCACCGACGCCGGGTTGCCAATCGTCAACGTCCGCGTCGTCACGCAGCCAGACCCGAGCAGCGAGAGGAGCAAGAGGGCGAAGGTCTTCAAGGTGAGGTCTCCAGTGCGGTGATGCAGGGAAGACGATCGAGGTCCCGCAAATTGTGAAATCGAGCGCGCACCTTCCCCCAATCGGGGGAGTCACACCGCAGGAATCCCCCGTTAGTGGACGACCCATGAGCTCAGGGAGAGTGGGACCGCGGTGGCACGACGAACGTCGGCGCAGGTTGCTCGCAGCACACCCCGAGGCGCGGGAGTTGATGGGCCCCAACGCGGGCACCGCCGTCGCCGTGGTGTTGCTGGTGGGGTTGCAGCTCTCGCTCGCGGCGTCGGTGGCGCAGCAGCCGTGGTGGGTGGTGGTGCTGCTCGCCTACGCGCTGGGCGCCTTCGTCTCGCACGCGCTGGGCGTGTTGATCCACGAGGCGGCGCACGACCTGGTCTTCAAGTCGTCGCGCGCCAACCGCTGGCTGGCGATGTTCGCCAACGTGCCGCTCGTCTTCCCCGCGGCGATGGACTTCCGCGAGAAGCACCTCAAGCACCACGCGCACCTCGGTGAGCCCGACGGCGCCGACACCCAGGCGCCCCAGTCGTGGGACTTCCACTTCGTCACCAACCGGCTGCGCACCTTCGTGTGGCACGCGGCCGGGCCGATCCTCACGCACAGCGACGCGCCCACGCACCGCCCCTCGAAGTGGGTGTTCATCAACCTCGCCGTCAACGCCGCGGCGATGGTGCTCTTCACCTGGGCCTTCGGCGTCAAGGCGCTGCTCTTCCTCAGCGTCGCGGGCGTGGCGGCCTTCGGTCACCACCCGGTCGGCGTGCGCCGCTACGGCGAACATCTGGTGCTCGCGAAGGACCAGCCCACCAGCTCGTATTACGGGCCGCTCAACTGGCTGAGCTTCGACGTCGGCTACCACGTCGAGCACCACGACCTGCCCAGCGTGCCGTGGAACCGCGTGCGCGCGCTACACGACCTCGCCCCGGAGCTGTACCGCGAGCTCGCCTTCATCCCCTCGTGGACCCGGCTGCTGTGGCGGCTCACCACCGTGCCCGGCGAGGGCCCCGAGAAGTACTTCCTCGAGCGCAAGCCGCGCGCGCCCGAAGCGCACGGCACAGGTCACCCGACGAGCTGAGGCGTCTTCCAGTAGCGTGCGCGCCGTGGAGACGACGGACCCCGGCGACGCGAAGACGCTCCTGCGAAACCCACGCTCGACGGTCGCGCCTCTGCGGGCCGAGACGACGTCGGGCGGGCACGCGCTCGAGGTGTTGCGCGCGCTGGCGCGGCCTCCTCCGGCCGTCGAAGAAGAGGCGCAGCTCGGGCAGGGCGGCATGGGCGTGGTGCGGCTGGCGACGCAGCTGCCGCTGGGACGCAAGGTGGCGGTGAAGCGGCTCGCGCCCGGCCACACCGACCGACAGGACGTCGAAGCGCTGCTCGCGGAGTCGTGGCTCTCGGGCTCGCTCGAGCACCCCAACATCGTGCCCATCTACGACCTCGGCCTCGACGCCGATGGGCTGCCGGTGCTGGTGATGAAGCGCGTCGAGGGCCGGAGCTGGGCGACGCTGCTCAAGGACCGCGACGCCCTCGAGCGTCACGCGCCCGGCCGGCCGCCGCTCGAAGCGCACCTGCGCATCTTGATGCAGGTGTGCAACGCGCTCCACTACGCCCATGCGCGCGGCGTGGTGCACCGCGACGTGAAGCCCGACAACGTGATGGTCGGCGCGTTCGGCGAGGTCTACCTGGTGGACTGGGGCATCGCGGTGGCCAGCGGCCCCTCGAGCGCGCTCGCCGGCACTCCGGTCTACATGGCGCCCGAGATGCTGGGCGGCCCCACCGCGTTCATCTCGCCGCTCACCGACGTGTACCTGCTCGGCGCGGTGCTGTTCGAGCTGCTGACCGGCGCGCCGCCGCATGACGCGACCACGCCCGAGCGGCTCACCCAGAGCGTGCTGGCCTCGGCGCCGGTGCTCCCCGACGACGCGCCGATGGAGCTCGCCGCGCTGGTGCGCCTGTGCATGAGCGCCGACCCCGCGCAGCGGCCCGAGAGCGCGCTGGCGGTGCGGCTGGCGCTCGAAGACTTCCTCGCGCACCTCGGCTCGCTCGAGCTGACCTCGCAGGCCGAGCAGCGGCTGGCCGAGCTGCAGTCGTTGCTGGCGGCGCCCGGCGGTGAGGCGCGCGCGGTGTTCGACCTCTTCTCGGAGTGCCGCTTCGGCTTTCAGCAGGCCCTGCGCGCATGGCCCCAGAACGCTCGCGCGCGGCACGGGCTCGACGCGGCGGTGCGGGCGATGGTGCGCTTCGAGCTGAAGGCCGGTTCGGCGCGCAGCGCGCAGTCGTTGCTCGGCGGGCTCGCGGCGCCTGACCCGGCGCTGGTGGCCGAGGTCGAACGCGCGCTGCTCGCCGAGGCGTCCCAGAAGCAGGAGCTCGCCCGGCTGGAGGCGCTCGAGAGACACTTCGACCCCCGCACCGGGAGCCGGCAACGCGCGCTCTTCGCCCTCGCCGCCGGCCTGTCGTGGATTCTGTTTCCCGTCACCGGGAAGTTCCTCGTCGCGTCGCTGCCCCGCTTCGAGGTGCTGCTGTCGGCGGCCGTCTCGGCGGCGTCGACCGCGGCGCTGGCCTTCATCGCCGTGCGGCCCCACCCGTACCGCACCGTGCTCAACACCCAGTTGGTGCGGATGAATCTGTTCTTCTTCTCGGCGCAGACCGCGGCGCTGCTGGCGGTGCACTTCTTCATCGGAGACATCGGTGCGGCGGTGGCGCCCCTGCTCGCGGGCGGCTGGTTCATTCTGTCGGGCATCATCGCCGCGGCCCTGATGCCGGAGGTGTGGCCGATCGCCATCGCGTACCTGGTGGTGACGGTGCTGTCGGCGCTGTTCCCCGAGCGTCGGTACGAGATCATCTCGCTGGGGAACGTGGTGTTCTGCGTGGTCGCGTGGCGACTCGGCGCTCAGGGCAGGAGCGAGATGCCGAGCAACCCCGCCAGCCCCGCCGCGAAGAGCGAGAAGACGCCCAGCACGCCGTGACGGTTCGCGCCTGACTTGTCGCCCGCCGCGAGCGCGCGCCCCAGCCACCACATCAGGCCGAAGAGGATCGCGCTCAGCACGCCGAGCTTGCCGTGGAAGGTGGCCAGCGGCTTCCAGCCTCGCAGCAGCACCGCCGAACCGAGCCCACCTAACGCCGAGGCGATGAGCAGCGCCACGTTCCACGGGCCGAGCTTCACGTGACGCGCGTAGGAGTTGGGAGGCGCGGGCACCCGACGCAGCCGCTGCGTGCGCTGGTGAAAACCCTGGCGGAAGACCACCCACGACAGCAGCAGCGCCACGGTCGCCATCGCAGGATGCAGGTACGCGAGAAACGAATCCACGGCGCGCGACCTACTACGGAACCTCTCCCTGCGAAGCGGCGGGTGAGGGGCCGCGCCGGCGCAGCGCTCGCGACCGCCCCTCTCCCCGACCCTCTCCCCGCTGGCGCAGGGAGAGGGAGGCTCGTACCGTCGTCTGCATGCCCACGCACCTCCCGCCGGTTCTCGTCGCGTCACTGCTCGCGCTCGCGGCCTGCAGCGACCCTCCGAATCCACCGGTCGGGCCGCCCGAAGGTCCCGGCCTCGGCGCCGCGTGCACCGCCGGCTCGAAGTGCCGCACCGGGCTGCAGTGCAACGAATCGACGCTCGTCTGTGAAGGCAACCGCGCCAGCCCCGATGGCACCGCCTGCACGCTGGGCGTCGAGTGCGTCAGCGGCCAGTGCGCCCCCAGCGCCGCGCGCGGAGTCTGCGCCGCCGCCGGCACCGGCACGCAAGGCGCCACCTGCCAGGGCGACGCCGACTGCGCCGCGCCCCTCAAGTGCGGCTTCGACGGCACGCGCGTGTTCCCCACCTGCCAGCCGTCCGGCAACAAGGACCTCGGCGCGAGCTGCACGCTGGGCCTCGAGTGCGCGCAGGGACTGCTGTGCATCTCGAGCGTGTGCGCCGTCGCGCCGCTGACGCCCACCACCGCCCCGCACGGCTTCCCGCCCGTCCTCCCCGCGGGCCCCGGAGCCGGCTGGCCCGGCGCGACCTGCCCCGCCCCGAAGCCCGCCGCCGAGACCGCGCTCTTCGTGCTGCCGCGCGAGTCCGACGACGCGAGCGTGAAAGAAGACTTCTACCGCCTGCCCTTCCCCAACGACGCGCTCCGCGACGCGAGCGGCCGCGTCGACTACTCGCGCCACCCGAAGGACCCCGCGCCGATGTTCGGGTTCGATCTCCTCGGCCGCTACCTCGATGCGTTGGCCACCGAGCCGTTCAGCAACGCGCCGACCATCATCTTCCGCTTCGACGGCCCCGTGGAGTTCAGCTCCCTCGTCCTGCAAGGCGCTTCACCCACCGTGCGTCTGGTGAAGCTCGAGACGGGCGCCGGCGCACCGCGCGGGCTCTCGCTGCAACTCAACCAGGCCGCCAACCGCTACGTCTGCTCGAACTGGCTCGCGGTGCGCCCCTACGACGGAGACTCGCTCTCTCCCGGTCAGTGGGCGCTGGTGCTGACGAAGGGCATCACCGGGAAGAACGCCGGCCCCATCGCCGCCTCGCCCGACTTCACCGCGATGGTGCAGCCGACCGCGCCGAGCGATCCCCGTCAGGCGCTCGCCTGGCCGGCGTACGCCCCGCTGCGCGCGTGGGCCGCGGAGCAGAACATCCCCGTCGGCGATCTCCTCGGCGCGAACGTCTTCACCGTCGCGGACCCGCAGCGGCTCCTGAAGCGCCTCGCCACCAGCGTCGCCACGAAGCCCGCCCCCACCGCCGACACCTGGGTGAAGTGCGGCGGCGCGACGCCCTCGCCCTGCCCCGACGTCACCGGCCCGCGCGCGTGCGGCGCGAGCAACGCGGCCTTCGAAGAGTGGCACTCGTTGATCGAGCTGCCGGTGTACCAACAGGGCACCGCGCCGTACTTCACGCCCGAGCAGGGCGGCGCCATCGACCCGAGCAGCGCGACGCTCACCCCGGTGCGCCACGAGAAGGTGTGCGCGACGCTCACCGTGCCGACCGGCACCCCGCCGACCACGGGCTGGCCGGTGGTGCTCTACGGCCACGGCACCGGAGGCTCCTTCCGCTCGCACGCCGGTGATGGCTCGGGCGCCGCGCTGGCGAACATCACGCTGCCGGGCGTGGCGAGCCCGGTGAAGGCCGCGGTGCTGGGCTTCGATCAAGTCGGTCACGGGCCTCGTCGCGGCGCCGCGGGCCAGAGCACCTCGCCCGACGACCTCGTCTTCAACTTCGCCAACCCCGCCTCGGGTCGCGGCACCATGGCGCAGGGCGCGACGGATCTGCTGGGCGTCACCCGGTACCTGAAGGGCCTCGCGACCAACGCCCCCGCGGAGCTGCCGGCGCTCGACGTCACCCACCTCGCGTACTGGGGCCACTCGCAGGGCGCGACCGAAGGGGCGCTGTTCCTCGCGATGGATCACAACGTCGATGGCGCGCTGATGAGCGGCGCGTCGGCCACGCTGATCAACTCGCTGACCACGAAGAAGGCGCCGGTGAACATCGCCGACGGGCTGTGGGCCGCGCTGAGCGAGTCGAGCCCGAACGTGGTGAACGGGTACCACCCGGTGCTCGGGCTCCTGCAGGCGTGGACCGACCCGGTCGATCCGCTGCACTTCGCGCGGCAGAACGTGGTGGTGCCCGCCGAGGGCGCGCTGCCGGTGTTCGCCCGCCACCTGTTCCAGGTCTGGGGGAAGGACGACCTCTTCACGCCACGCGCGGTGCAGACCAGCTACGCGCACGCGGCCCAGCTCGCCTTCGTCGGGCCGCTGGTCGACGACTTCAACGTGACGCCGGTGACCAGCGTGTCGGGCAACGTGACCAACCCTCGCGCGGTGACCGCGGCGATGCGGCAGTACGTGCCCAACGGGTACGACGGGCACTTCGTGGTGTTCCAGAACCCGAGCGCGCAGACCGACGCGTCGCGGTTCATCGGGCGCGTGCTGCGCGGCGAGGTGCCGACGCTGCCAGAACCTTGAGTCGCCAACCTCTCCCTGCGAAGCGGGGAGAGGTCGACGCGAAGCGGCGGGTGAGGGGCGGATTCAAGCGCTGCGCCCGAAATCGCCCCTCACCCCGACCCTCTCCCCGCTCTCGCAGGGAGAGGGAGGCATGGCTACGCTCCGCCGCCCATGCGCGCGAAGGACAAGTGCCCATCGTGTTTTCAGCCCATCGCGCCGACGGACTTCCTGTGTCCGCACTGCGAGCTGATCCTCGACCCCTCGCAGGCGCCGCCGCGGCCCGTCGGAGACATCAGCGTCGTGCGCCGCATGCTCGAGCCGCCCCAGCGCGGAGTGCCCGCGGCGCGCCCGGAGACGAAGCCCATCAAGTCCGTCGCCCGCGGCGCCGAGGGCCCGACGAAGGTGCTCAACCTCGGGCCTGAGCTGGCGGGCGTGCCGGTGGTCGTCGCCACGCTCTCGCGCAAGGGGCAGCAGCTCAGCGAGCTCGAGGCGTGGATCGTCTCGGTCATCGACGGCCTCAACGACGCCGACGCGCTCGCGAAGAAGGCGGGGCTCAAGGAGCTCGAGCTCCGCGTCATTCTCCGCACGCTGCACGAGAAGCAGATCATCGACTTCGCCGACGAGCCGCTCACCGACGCCGACCTCGGCCTGCCGTCCATCGTCGGCACACTCGAAGACGAGGACCCGGTCGAGCCTCCGCCGCCGCCGCCCGCGGTGAGCTACGGCGCGAACGTCGATCGCCGCGATGGCCGCTTCGTCGCCCCGCCGTCGAGCACCAGCGCCGCGCCGCCGCCCCCGCCGCCGCAGACGCCACCTCCCGCGCGGCCCGTCGCGCCGCCCACCATCGCGGCGCGCGCGGCGCCGGCGTTCGCACCGCCGGTGCTGGTGCCGCAGGCGCCGGCGAAGCCCGTGTCGCGGCATGACGCTGCGCCGCCGCCCTACCCCGCGCGTCCGCCAACCGCGCCGCCGGTGGTGAAGGGCACGCCCGCCCCGGGCCGTGAAGCGGTCGCTCCCGCCGAGCGCGTCGAGCGCACCGACCCGCGCATCGCGTACACCGGCCCCGCCAACCGCAAGGTGCTCGACGCCCTCAAGAAGGTGAAGCGCGCCGACGGCAACCACTCCGCGCCGGCCGCGAAGGAGGAGCCCAAGCAGAGCTTCGCCGACGTGCTCGCCCGCGACACGCTGCAGATCGCGCTGCGCATGGAACAGGGCGGCCGCCTCGACGAAGCCATCCGGTTCCTCGAGAAGTCCATCGCGCAGAGTCCGGACGCCGCGTCGCTGTACAACCGCCTGGGCATCATCTTGATGCGCGAGCGCGCTGACTTCCGGCGTGCGGAGCAGTTGATTCGGAAGGCCGTCGAGCTCGCGCCTGAGAACAGCGTGTACGACGCGAATCTGAAGAAGGTCGTCGAGCTGCAGGCGGTGCGGTCGCACCGGTAGGTGGGAGGTGGGAGGAGGATCGCCCCCTCACCCTGACCCTCTCCCCCCGCGGGGGAGAGGGAATGAATGAACGAGTTACTTGAAGAGGTGGCAGCCCACGCAGGTCGCCGGCGGCGTCGGGTGGTCCTTCGGCGGCAGACGCTGGTGACACGTCTTGCAGCTCTCGGGACCGAAGCCGGGCTGAGGCTCATGCGGCGCGTGGCAGCTCTTGCAGTCGCGGTGCTTCTGCACGGCGTGCAACCCGGGCAGCGGCGCCGACGTCGGCGAGAGGTGGCAGGTCGCGCACGTCTTCACCACCGCCGCCGAGTGGCTCTCGTGGCAGCTCGCGCACTCCTTGTGCCCCTGCTGCGGCGGCTTCATCTTCTCGTGGCACGACAGGCACTGCTTCGGAGGCTGCTTCTCGCCGTGCGGCAGGAAGCCCACGTGACAGTCGGCGCACTTCGCGTGGCCGGCGTTCTTCCTCACCGCCACCACCTGCTTCTCGTGACAGGTGACGCACAACACCTCGGCCTTCGGCTTCCCACCGTGCGGCACGTGGCAGGCGTCACACGACGTCGTCGACGCGTGCACGATGTCGCTGGTGAAGGTGTCGCTCGAGTGACAGCTCACGCAGGCCACCGCGATGTTCGCTTCGGCCGACTCGGGGTGCACCACGTGGCAGCCGGTGCACTTCGCCGCCTTCTCCTTGCGCGGGTGCTTGAGCGCCGCGACTTCCTTCTTGTGGCAGCTCTCGCACGACTTCGGCTGCGCGCGGTCGGCGTGCGGGTCGTGACAGTTGACGCAGCCCTTGTGCTCGGTCGGCGCCAGCACGTGCTGCGAGGTGTGGCAGCCGGTGCAGCTCTTGACCTCGGTCTTCTGGAAGGTGTGCGCGGTGTGGCAGGTGCCGCAGCCCACGTGGCCCTTCTCGAAGAGGGCGCCGGGCGACACGCGCGCCTTCGCCTCCATGGTGTCCTTGGCGTGGCACGAGATGCACTGCCCGCTGGCGACCACGGCCTTCGAGTGGTGCGGGTGACAGTTCATGCACGTCTCGGCGACGGTGTCGCCCTTCGCGCCGTGCTTGAGCTTCACGTCGTGACACGAGGTGCAGTCGGCGGCCTGGGTGAAGGGCGCTTCGTGCGGGCGGTGGCAGTTCTGGCAATTCTCGACGTGCACCGTGATGGCGGGCTTCTCGGCCTGCGCCTGCTGGTGGCAGTTCATGCACGCCCACTTCTCGAAGCGCTGACCCGGCGCCTCGGCGTGGAACACGTGACACGTCAGACAGGTGAGGCTCAGGCCACCGTCGCCCACGCCGCCGTCGAAGGGGTGGTGCTGGCCCTGCTGCTTCTCGTGACAGTTGGCGCACACCGCGGGGCCCGGTGAAGCAAAGCCCGCATCGGCGATGGCGTGACAGTCACGGCACTCGGTCTTCTGCTCGCCCTTGAGCTCGAGGTGCGCCTTGTGGCCGGGCGTCATGCGCGCCGCGTGGTAGCTGCCGGGCACGGTGATGGTGCCGCCGTCTTGCGGAGGCGGGATCAACTCGCAGCCCGCGAAGAGCGCGAGCGCCACGAGGCCGAGCAGAGAGAGGTGCCGCGTCGGGTGCATCACCGCTCCGGGTTGCGCTGGGCCACTTCGGCCGCGACGGACAGACCGAACAGCAGACAGGCCAGCACGCCGATGCCCTGCGCCACCGACATCGAGGCCACCACCGGCAGCGGGGTCGCGAGCAGCACGCCGGCCGCCATGAGGGCCAGGGCGATCAACCCGAGCACGCACGCGAAGAGCAGCGCGCGCTCGGTGGGCCAACGAACCAGAATGCGCAGGAGTCGCTTCATCATCTCAGAGCTCCTCAGGGCGCTTGCTGAAGCGGTGCGCCACGCCGTGACAGCCGGCCGACGCGCACGACACCTTGTTGGCCTTCAGCTCCTCGAGCACGCCGAGGTGGTCGCGCACGTTGGCGAACGACGACAGGGTGCCCGAGTGGCACTGCTGGCAGTTGGTGTTGGGGTAGGGCTTCGCGACGCGCACTTCCTTGTGGAACTCCTCGAGCGGCATCTTGCGGTAGCCGCCGAGGTAGTAGTTGTAGACGTGCATCATGCCGGTCAGCTTGGTGAGCGGGTACCCGAGCATTCCGTAGTCGGCGTGGCACGTGTAGCAGGCGTGCGGCCCCATCTGCTGGTTGCGCCCATGCCGTGAGGCGAGCGACAGGCTGTTGGGGTCTTCGAGGTCGGAGAGGTGCGTCTCCATCACGTGGCACGAGCCACAGAACTCACGCTCGGTGGTGCGCTGCATGCCCGAGCCGGTGGTGGCGACGGCGGCCACGAAGGGGAACACCGCCAGGCCCAGCAGCAGCTTCAGGCGCGTCCCCGGTCCCAGCTTCGGCCGCACGATGAGGTGGTGGAGCAACAGCACCGCGGCGGCCGCGGCGGCGGCCAGCGCGAGTGCACCGAATGGAGTCGCAGCGCTTCCCATGACTCAGGGCACCAATCTGTGGGCAGTGTCGATGCCGGCCGAGCGACCTGCCGCGTGGCACACCGCGCAGGCCTCCTGACCGGTCGAGGTGGTGTTGAGCGACGCGTGGACCTGCGCCGAGAGCGACGAGTGACAGCTCGTGCAGGCGGCGGAGGTCGGCGCGGTGAAGACCGGGGTGACGAGGACGCCGCTGGCGACGCAGGTGGCGCCGCCGTCGGTGGGCGCGCCGCTGGGGCCGCAGCTCTGGTTCTCGCTGCGCGAGGGGAGCACGCCGTCGGGCACCGGCAACGAGGCGCCGGTCGCGGTGTGGCACTTCGCGCAGTTGTTGAGCGGCGAGGGGTACTCGGCCGCGGCGTGCACTTCGTGAATGAGGTCCTTGAAGTTCGCCGCGCCCGCGGTCACCACGCCACCGTCGGCCGGCACCACCGCGCGCAGCACGGTGTTGGCGTTGTGGCAGATGACGCAGTGCTCGGTGTTGTTGCGCGTGCCGCCGTGCGCCGCGAGGCCGTCGTGGCAGGCGTTGCACTGGGTGAGCGTCACGTCTTTGCGGCGGGCGACCGGGGTGGGGTCGGTCACCGCGAAGGGCGCCACCGGGTTGGTCGCGCAGTAGCGCACGCCGGCGTCGCTGGTCGCGCAGGCCTCGATGCCGACGGTGAAGCTGCCGGTGTCGGTGGGGAGCAGCGCGGTCGCGGCGCGGTACGAGTACACGCCAGCGTCGAGGCGCGTGAGGCAGGCGCCGCCGTCGGTCACCGCGGCGCAGTCGGCGGCGTTCTCGGCGGTCTCGCTCCAGTAGCGGGCGATGTCGGTGTTGGGGCCGCCGACCACGAAGCGCAGGCGGCTCAGGCGCTGGGTCAGCACCTCACGCGGCGCGCCGTTGACGTCGAGGGCGAAGGTGAAGGTCGGCCGGGTGCCGGGCGGCGTCGGCGGCGCGCTGACGATGCGGCCGGTGACGCGCAGCGCCTTCAAGTCGCGCGAGGCGAGCACGTGCTTCTGGTCGACCGGGTACGGGCCGGTGAGGCCGTGGCACAGCGCGCAGGTGGTGTCGTTGCGCGGTCCGACGGCGTGCATGGTGTAGCCGGCCGGCATGGGGGTGGTCTCGAACCAGGTGCGGTCGTGGCAGCCCGAGCAGTTCACCTTGTTGATGTTGGTGTTCCAGCGATCGCCCTGCGTGCCGGCGTGGCACACGTCGCAGTCGGCCAGCTTGCCGGGGTAGGCGACGTGGCTGAAGTCAGACACCGCGTTGTTGAAGCCGACGAAGTAATACGGAGTGCCCGCATCGACCGAGGGCAGCGTCGCGCCGCGGTGGATCTTGTGCACCATCACCTTGAAGTCGAAGGTGTTGCCCGACTCGGGATCGATCGCGTTGGTGTCGGTGTGGCACATCACGCACAGGCCGACCTCACGCCGCGCGCCGCCGTGGGCCTCGAGGCGGGTGTGGCAGCCGTTGCACGCCTGGGTGGTGACGATGTCGCGCTTGGCGGTGACGGCCTGGCCGTCGGGGCGGAAGTGCACCACGTCGTTGTCGACGTAGCGGTCGCCCTGGAAGGTGCGCGTCGCGTAGAGGCCGATGGAGTGCGTCTTGTTGGCGTTGGCGCCCACGGTGGCGACGGTGCCGAAGCGGTAGCGCCAGGTGCCGGCGAGCGGGTCGAGCTCGGTCCACGTGCCGTTGGTGTCGGTGGCGTTCTGCACCGTGGAGCCGCCGTCGAAGGCGACGGTGCGCTTGGTGTAGCTCACGTACTGGAGCGGCAGCCCATCGGCGCGCTCGTCGAGGTAGCCGAGCACGAAGGACACGCTCACCGCGCCCTCGGTGTACAGGCCGTTGCGGTCGAGCCCGCGGCCGGCGGAGTCGGCGAGCTTGAGCTCGACCGTGGTCACGCCCGCCGAGTCGATGCCCGCGTCGAGCACGGTGACGGCGAGGCCGGGGCCGACGTAGCGGAGATCGCGGCCCGGAGGACCGGCGTCACCCGCGGGGCCGGTCGCGCCGGGCTGCCCGTTCTGACCATTCTGCCCGGCGGGGCCCGTCGAGCCCGTCGCACCGGGGACCCCTTGCGCGCCCGTCGCACCGGGAGTGCCGGTGGCGCCCGCAGGTCCCTGCGCTCCCGCCGGCCCTTCTGGTCCTGCGCAGGCGGAGATCAGCCCACACACGGCGAATGCCAACAGAGAACGCTTGATCAACACGAGACTCCTCCCCTCGACTGCAAAACGAGCGCGACCTGTACAACACCTGTCCCCGACTGTCGCTCGCGCCATGGCGTGCCGGTGCGTTGCACTGGTGAGGCCACAGGCCACCTACTGGATCAGCCTGACGGAGCCGGCAAAGTCTGCACATGCAGACCAGCCCACGCAACGACTGCGTGTTGGGGAGCGCCTTCACTCTCGCGTATTCCTGCGCCCAAAGGTTGCTTACCTTCCGCCGCATGTCGCCCCGTCTTCGCCTGATCCACCCGTGGACCGCCCTGGCGCTGTTGGCCCTCGGCTCTGCGGCGCGTGCAGAAGAACCGATGTGGGTCGACGCGCGGGTCTCGACCTACGCGCAATATTTTCAGCAAGCGTTGGTGCCCGGCCTGCCCGGCGCCGTCGCGCGCGTCGAGCCCTCGTTCCCGCTCACGGTGTCGGCCTTCCTCCGGGTCGGCGCGATCGACCTGCCCAACGCGCCCGACGCGGTCAGCGCCGAGGTCTCGGCGTGGGGCAGCCTCGGGCCACGCGACGGCCGCAGCGTCGACGGGGACGTGACGGCGGCGTGGGCCCAGTACAAGCGCGGGCAGGTGCGCGTGAAGCTCGGCCGCCAGGTGACGCTGCCCGGCTCGAGCCGCTTCGTGCGCTTCGACGGCGCGGCGATCGGCGTGTCGGTGGGCGTGCTCGACATCGACGGCTACGCGGGCTGGGTCGCGCTCCCCCGGTGGAACCTCGCGCGCGGCGCCACGCTGCTGGGCTTCGTGGGCGACGGCCTGAAGGACCCGCTGCTGATGGAAGCGCAGAACCGCGCGGGCCAGGTGACGGCCGGCCTGCGCCTCGGGCTGCGGCTGCCCGCCTCGAGCCGCATCGCGGTCGCGTTCCACGAGCAGCACGACCTCACCGGCCCCGCCTTCCGCGTGCTCTCGGCCGACGTCGGCACGCAGCCGCTGTCGTGGCTGGGCGCCGGCGCGCGCGCGTCGCTCGATCTCCAGGCGCTCGCCATCTCGGAGGCGCGGGTGTGGGTCGACGTCTCGGCGCTCAAGAACGTGCCGCTGGCCGTCGACTACTCGTACCAGTCTCCCTCGCTGCTCCTGCCGCAGACCTCGGTGCTCGCGGCCTTCGGTGGCGCGGCGTGGCACGAGGTCGGTGGTGAGGTGACGGTGCGCGCGCTGCAGTCGCTCAAGGTGACGGGCCGCGCCTCGGGGCAGGTCTTCGAGCTCACCACCCAGCCCGGCGCCCGCGGTCAGCTCCGCGCGGTGTGGACGCCCGGCATCGACGGCCGCCTGATGATCCTCGGCGAGCTCGCCCGCGCGCTCATTCCGCCCTCGGGCTACACGCAGCTCCGCGCCGGCGCGCGCTACCGCGCCACGGCCACCATCACCACCTCGGCCGACGCCAGCGCCTTCTTCTATGACCAGCCCATCCGCGGCGTGAGCAGCTCGCTCACCGGCGTGGGCAGCGTCGAGTGGGCCGCGAAGCCGTGGCTGCGCGCGATGCTCTCGGCCACGGTGATGCGCACGCCGTATGCCGCTTTCGAAGCGCAGGGTCTCGCGAGGCTCGTCGTCGAGCTCGATCCGGTGAGCGCGGGAGGCCTGCCGTGATGCGGGGTGATGGTAAGGGGGGCGTGGTGAAGGCCCTGACGACGTACCGCCGATGGATGCTGCTGGCCCTGCCCCTCGCGCTGCTGGCGGGCGCGGCGTGCAACCGTGGCTTGCTCACCCACTTCCCGCACCGCGCGCACCTCGCGACGCTGGAGTGTGGCGTGCCCGGCAAGCCCGCCTGTCTGTCGTGCGTGAGCTGCCACCAGAGCGACACCAACAAGCACGACGCCTGGGCCGCTCCGACTGCGCAGTCGTGCGCCGGCTGCCACCAGGACAGCGGCGACAAGTGGCAGCACTCGGTGCGCCCGGTGCTCGCCACCCTGCCGGCGGGCAAGAAGATCATCTTCCCCCACGAGCGCCACCTCGCTGAGCCGGAGCTCAAGGGCCAGTGCGTGAAGTGCCACGCCGGCGCGGTCGGCGTCGAAGGCGGCGCGCCCCTCTTTCCTCCCATGGCGACCTGCCTGAGCTGCCACCACCACCAGGAGCAGTTCGCGCAGAACGTCTGCACCACCTGCCACAAGGCCAACGACCTGCGCGGGCTGGAGCCGGTGTCCTTCTTCACGCACGACACCGCGTGGTCCAAGCGGCACGGCGCCGAAGCGCGCGCGCAGCCCGAGCGTTGCGAGACGTGCCACGCGCAGACCAGCTGCGACACCTGCCACGACTCGACCAAGCCGCTCGGCCCCGCGCAGCGCAACCCCGAGGCGCTCGAGCGCGGCCTGGTGCATCGCTTCGACTTCCTCTCGCGCCACCCGATGGAGGCGCGCTCGCAGCCGGGCACCTGCGTCACCTGCCACGTGAAGACCGAGTGCGACGCGTGCCACATCACCCGCGGCGTATCCGGCGCGGTGGCCGGCGGTCAGAGCCCGCACCCGCTGGGCTGGGCGAGCGGCCTGGGCACCGCGACCAACCTCCACGGGCCGGCGGCGCGGCGTGACATCAGCTCGTGCGCGTCGTGCCACGACCAGGGCGCGGCCACCAACTGCGTGCGCTGCCACAAGGTCGGCGCCACCGGCGGCACGCCCCACCCCATGGGCTGGCGCAGCACGCAGTCCATCTCCGCGCCCGAGTGCGCCGTGTGCCACGGAGGCATGCCGTGAAGGCCCTCGTGAAGACGTTGGTGGTGTTGACCCTCGGCCTGACGGGCTGCTTCGTGCCGCAGCAGAGCGCGCCCGTCGAAGATCGACAGTGCACCAGGTGCCATGGCGACGCGACGCGCGAAGGCTCGGCGCTGCTCAAGGCCGCGCCGCCCGTCGACGTCAACGGCAACACCGGCGTCGAGTACCCCGGCGTCGGCGCCCACGCGCTGCACCTCGGCAAGAGCGCGACGCACGGTGAAGTGGCGTGCACCGAGTGCCACCGCGTGCCCACCACCGCACAGGACGAGGGCCACAACCTCGGCAAGACGACCTTCGCCTTCGGGCCGATCGCGACGCGCGATGGCGGCGTGGGTGCGGGCTACGACTTCCAGACGCGCCGCTGCTCCAACGCGTGCCACGGCTTCACCTCGGGCATCTGGACCGCGCCGCGCGCCGACGCGTGCGGCACCTGCCACGGCCTGCCGCCTCCGAAGCCGCACCCGCAGGCCGGCAACTGCGGCGTCTGCCACGCCGACGTCATCGCGCTCGACGGCGGCTTCCTCGCCCCGGAGCTCCACGTCAACGGCGTGGTGAACGTCGCGCAGGTGGCGTGCAACGCGTGCCACGGCACGACCGACGCCGGCTCCCCCCCGCGCGCGCTCGACGGCAGCACCGAGCGCACCTCGGTCGGCGTCGGCGCTCACGAGGTGCACGTCAACGGCGGCGCGAAGACCAACCCCGTCGCCTGCGCCACCTGCCATGAGGTGCCCGGTGAGGTGGTGACGCCCAGGCACCCCAACGGAGGCCGCGCGGAGGTGCTCTCGACCGTGTCGTGGAACCCCGCGAGCTCGACCTGCACCACCGGCTGTCACGGCGGCGCGTCTCCGGTGTGGACCACGCTCGACGCCGGGCTCGGCTGCTCGAGCTGCCACGGCGCCCCGCCCCCGCTGCCGCACCCGCAGGCCACCAACTGCGCCAACTGCCACCCCAACTCGACCGGGGAGAATGGGCGCGACGTGGTCAACCGCGAGCTGCACGTCAACGGCACCGTCAACGCCGCGGTGCCCACCACGTGTGATGGCTGCCACGGCTCGGCGACCAACTTCGCGCCGCCCCGCGACACCAACGGCGGCACGGCGACCACGTTGCTCAGCGTCGGCGCGCACCAGGCCCACCTCGTCGGCCGCGGCCTCGCGCGCGTGGTGCAGTGCACCGAGTGCCATGAGGTGCCCACCCAGGTGCTGACGCCGAAGCACACCAACGGCGTGACCGAGGTGAAGTTCAGCGGCGTGGCGGTCAGCAACCTCGCGCAGCCCAGCTACCAGGGCGGTACGTGCGCCAGCTCGGCGTGCCACGACATCGCCAACCTCACCGGCGCGGATGGTGGCGGTACGGCGACGGCCCCGCGGTGGAACCTGGTCGATGGCTCGCAGGCGACTTGTCAGTCGTGCCACGGCTTCCCACCCCCGCTGCCTCACCCGCAGCAGAGCGCGTGCTTCGTGTGCCACACCAACGCGACGGACCAGAACACCTTCGTGCGGCCGGAGCTGCACATCAACGGTGTGCTGAACTTTGCGACGCCTTGACGTGAGGGGAGTTGAGTGACGGCCCCTCACCCCAACCCTCTCCCCGCTGGCGCAGGGAGAGGGAGTTTCCTCAGGGAAGGACCAGCGCGGTGGTGCCGCTGGCGACGCCCACGCCGAAGCCGATGACGCTCCCGGCGAGCAACCCGTTGGCGAGGTCGGCCTGCTGCTGCGCCTGCACACGCGTGAGCCCCGTCACCGGCTGCGTCGCGAGCTGCGCGTCGAGCTGACCCTTCACCACCGCGCTGGCGATGAGCAGGCTGATCGCCACCACCCCGCTGCCGATCGCCACGCCGGTCAACACCGTCGGCGCCACCGACTGGGGAGCACGCGCGAGTGAGTCGTCGAGCGACGGTTCGACCACCTCGCGCTTCGGCTCGAGCGTCGGCGGCTTCTCAGCTACCGGGCGATCGTCCACCAGCCGCGCCCTCAGCTTGTGCGCGAACACCTGCGCCTCGGGGCTCTGCTCGAGCTTCTCGCCGGTGAGCAGGAAGGTGTCCTGCAGCACCACCACCTCGCCATCGACGGCCTCGACGTCGACCGTGAGCCCCTTCTTGTTCTTCACCAGCGTCACGCCCACCACGCAGGTGCCGCGCTCGCGGGCCAGCGACATCAGGCACTCGCGCGAGGTGCAGTTCTCCTTGAGCACCGTGGTGGAGATCTCCTCGCGGGTCAGCACCGTCTTGAGCCGCTCGCGCAGTGACGCGCCCGTCGCCGGTGACACCCCGAGCGTCGAGCGCTCGACGATGCTCACGCGGCCGTCGGTCCCCGAGGTCAACAGCAGCAGCACCAGCGTCAACATGGCTCACTCATCGCGCGAAGAACGTCTTCTCGATGTCTGACAGCTCACGCCAGCACTCGTCGCCACCCGCGGTGCAGAAGCGCGCCTCGTCGAGCTGCAGCTCGGCCGCTCGGCGCAGGTCGTCAGGCAGGGCCCGCGCGCGCTGACGGAGCTCGCGCCACTTCTTGCGAACCTCGCGGGGCGTGTGGCGCGGCTTCGCCCCCACCGGGGGCTTCGGGTCTTTCGGCGCGACCTCGACCGGCGCGGGCGGCGCGACCTCGGGCGTCGGCGTGGGAGCAGGCTCGGGCGCGACGGGCTCCGGCTCAGGGACCGGCATGGGGATGGGTGTCGGAATCGGGCGGGCGCGGGGCACCGGCTCGGTCACCACCTCATCGGGCCGGGGCCACGCCAGCACCGCGACCACGCCGAGCACGACCACCGCGCCCAGCGCGAACGGCCACCACGCGCGCTTCGGCGCTTCGACCGGCGGCTCTTCGTGCATCACCGGCTGCGACACCGCGGTGCGCGCGGGCGCTCGCTTCGAGACCGAGACCTCGTCACTGCTGCGCGCCGGCCGGGGTCGCGCGGTCCTCGGCGCCCCCGTCGCCACGCTGGCCTGAATGCGCTCGAGCTGTTCGCGCACCTCGAGCGCGGTAGCGGGCCGCTCGAGTGGATCTTTCGCGAGCATGCGCAGCACCAACCGCTCGAACTCCACCGGCACGCTCGGCGCGCGCGCCCGCAGCGGCGGCGGTGCCAGGGTGAGGTGTTGATCGAGCAGCTCGTGGAGGTTCACCGCGGTGAACGGCGGCGCGCCCACCACCATCTCGTAGGCCAGACAACCGAGGCTGTAGAGGTCGGTGCGCGCGCCCACCGCCTCGCCGCGCAGTTGCTCGGGCGCGATGTAGAGCGGCGTGCCGCCGACGCTCGTCTGCCGCACCATCGCCCCGGCCTCACCGCGCCGCGCGAGGCCGAAGTCGAGCAGCTTGGGGAAGGTGGTGCCGTCGCGCAGCTGCACGATGAAGACGTTGCCCGGCTTCAGGTCGCGGTGAATCACGCCCGCCGCGTGCGCGGCCGAGAGCGCGTTGAGCATCGGGATCAGCAGCGAGAGCGCCTCCTTCGGAGGCAGCGAGCCGCGCCGGGCGAGCAGCGCGTCGAGGGGCTCGCCTTCCAGCAGCTCCATGACGAGGTAGGGCACGCCTGCCGGCGTCTGGCCGAAGCTGAACACGTCGATGATGCCGGGGTGTCGCGCCGCGCTGACCGAGCGCGCTTCCTCGAGGAACCGGCGCGCGTGGTTGGGGTCGCGGGCGTACTCGGCCTTGAGCACCTTGATGGCCACCGGCCGGCCGATGACCGGCTGCTCGCCGCGATACACGAGGCCCACGCCTCCCGAGCCGAGCGGCGCGAGCACGCGGTACTCGCCGAGCATCGCGCCGATGAGAGGATCGCTGTCGCTGCTGACCGGCCGCACGGCGGTGCCGAGATCGTCGAACGGCGTCGGCGCCGCCGAGCGCCGCCGGCCCGACCCTTCGGCGGCGGCGCTGTCGGACCACGGCACCGGCGCCGGTCGGGAGGCGCGCACGCGCGTCGGCTCGAAGCCGATGCGGTCGTCTTCCGGCGGCGGGCTCGAGGGCTGGTGCGCGCGCCGCAACGACGTGTCGGCCTCGCCGAGCGGGTCGACCGACGGCGCGCTCGTGGGCTGGTACGCGGGCCGCAAGGACGTGTCGGCCTCGCCCAGCGGGTCGACCGGCGCCGGGCGCACCTCACCCAGCGAGGCGTGGCGCACGGTGCGCGCGTCGACGTCGTCGTCTTCGTTCGACTGCGTGGCGCCGGGCGCGTCGAAGCTGGGCTTCGCGACCCGCAGTGTGCGCTGTTCCCCTCGCACGACCTCCGGCGAGGACCACTTCGCGACGGGCGGGCGGCCCGGCACGGTGCGCAGATCGATCGGCTCCGGGCGCTGACCGGGGCGGAGCACGGGCCGTTGTTCGGTCCGATCCGCGTCGGCCTCAGGCACGTGCGCCTGGCGAACCGCGGTGCGGCCGGTGCCGTCGTCGTCTGGGCCTGGGTCGTCGGTCGCGCTCATCGCTTCAAAGCTTGTTGAACCACGGAGAGAGAGTCGCGGCCTCGGAGAGCGTACCCGTCCAGTTGGCGGGCGGAACGAAGGTGTGAAGCCGCACGCGCTGCGGCGCCCCGGCACCCGGGAGGTCGAGCAGCGACCCGTCTCGCAGCACGAGGAGCCCCGCTGACCGCCACCCCGCGTCCGCATCGGCGAAGAGCACCTGCTGCGCGCCGAGATCTTCACGCCACGCGACGAGCGCGCTCCCCGAGGCCACCACCCAGCCGGTCTGCGTGTTGGTCGCCCAGCGTAGCGACGCGGTTCCGTTCGGCGCCGAGCCGGTGAACGTGCCGCCGTCGATCGGCGATCGCCCTGCTGCGCCGGCTTCGGTGGCGAAGAAGGCGAACGCGTCGCGCGTGGTGGCGACTCCCCAGGTGGGCGCTGCACCGAGCGGCGTGGTACCGGTCCGCAGCGTGCGCGGGTCGACCCACTGGCTCACCGGGCCCTGCGGCGTCGAGGCCGCGGCCGACACCACCCGCGCGTCGGCCACGCGGGCGACGCCGTCGAAGTGCAGCAGCGCTCCGGCATCGAAGGTCAGCGCGGTGACGTCGATCTTCTCTTCCCAGGGATCGAGCGCGTAGAGCCCGTCACGACCCGCCGCGATGATGCGAAACCCCTCCGAGCACGGGCGCGCGACGACCCCTCCCGACAGGTTCATGGTCGAAGGAGCCCCGGGCATCGCGACGTTCTCGAAGGTGAAGCCGCCGTCGGCCTCGAGCGTGATGCGGGTGAGCTGCGTCACCAGCTTGTGCGGCAGCGCGTAGACGCGGAGATCGCAGCCCAGCACGCCACCACCGAACAGCCCCGGTGCGCCGATCGCGTCAGGCAGCGGACGGATGACGTTGAAGACCGGGCCGATCCACTCGAAGGTCAACGCGACGGGGTCGACGACCGCGAACTGGTTGGCGCAGAAAGGGATCAGCAGCGCGCGACCATCAGGCAGCGCCACCGCCCCACGAAACGGCTCACGGCAGCCGCTGGAGAGCGAGACGGAGAGCTGGAGCTCCGCGAGGTCGAAGCTCGGCGGCTGCTGCAGCGGCGGCGTCAACGACAGCTCGGCCTGCAGATCGAGCCACGTGTCGGGGATGCCGCTCGAGCTGAAGAGGTTGAGCACCGGAGTGCCGCCGCCACTCCCACCGGTCGCGGAGCCACCGCCCGTCGCGTCGCCCCCGCCGGTCGCAGCGCCACCACCACCCGTTGGGGCGCCACCACCGGTCGCGGAGCCACCACCGGTCGCGACGCCACCGCCGGTCGCGACGCCACCGCCGGTCGCGACGCCACCACCGGTCGCGACGCCACCGCCGGTCGCCGTGCCACCGCCTCCTCCTGTCGCGCGGCCAGCGTCGGCGCACGGCTCGTCGGAGAAGCACACCGACGCCGGCACCTCTGCGCAGGCAAGCAACGTGAAGACCCCGAGGAACCACCAGCGCATGGTGCGGACCTTAACGCAGTGGAGCCCAACGGCTGCTCCGGCGATGCTGACGGACCATGCGACTGATCACCCTGGCGCTGTGCGCGATGTGGTGTGGCTGCAGTGGTTCGACCGCGACCGATGGCGGTGCTGGCGGTGGATCTGCCGCGACGGGCGGCGGCGTCGCCACCGGCGGTGGTGGCGCGACCGGTGGCAGTGGTGGAGGCGGCGGCTCCACCGCGGGCGCGCTCGCGGGGCTGTTCGAGAAGCCCCACGGCTGGAACAAGGACGTCTCGGCGCTCCCGAAGTCACCGCGCTCCGACGCCATCACCGGGGCGCTCACCTCGTTCGGAGGCTGGGGCAACGGCAACAAGCTGCAGATCGACTTCTCCATCGCGCTGCTCACCGCCGACGCGAGCACGCCGCGGCGGACCATCACCGCACCGGCGGGGGGCTACTGCTACGACGGCCCCGACTGCGACGCGGTGCCGCTGCAGATGCCGCTCCCCACGAACGGCAACACCGAGGGCAGCGCCGACTACACCTGCGACACCGCCAACGAGGACTGCCACGTGCTGGTGGTCGAGCGCTCGGAGAAGAAGCTCTACGAGCTGTACAACGCGACGGAGGCGGGCTCGAACTTCACCGCGCTGGGCGCCTTCGTGTGGGACCTCACGAAGCAGTACGGCGAGGTGCTGCGCGGAGATCAGTGCACCTCGGCCGACGCAGCGGGCCTGCCGATCGCTGCGCTGCTCCCCACCGCGGACGAGGTGGCCGCCGGTGAAGTGCCGCACGCGCTGCGCTTCATCCTCCCCAACGCCCGCATGAAGCGCGCCGTGTACGTGAGGCCGGCGACGCACGCGGGAGGTCCCTCGAGCAGCGACCCCGACGCGCCTCCCTACGGTGTGCGGCTGCGGCTCAAGGCCAGCTTCGACGAGACGCCGTACAGCGCCGGAGCGCGGGTGATTCTGCGAGCGCTCAAGAAGTACGGAATGATCCTCTCCGACGGCGGGAACATCGCGCTGACCTTCGCCGACGATCGACTGACGACGGCGAAGTGGAGCGCGCTGGGCATCACCGCCCAGACGTTCAACTCCATCGGCGTGGGCAACTTCGAGGTGGTGGACCTCGGCGCCGAGATCCCCCTCACCTTCGACTGCGTGCGCGCGCCCTGAGGTGACTCAGGGAATGCAGGCGGCGACGTACGTCACCGTCAGCGTCTTGCCGGGCTCAGGCACGTAGAGCGGCTCGAAGTTGATGGAGTTGTTCGTCGCGTCGTATTCCCAGATCCGCGACCCGAGCGCCGGGTCGGGGTCCACGGCCGGGATGTTCACCCCGTCGATGGCGACCTGGATGCCCATCGCCGCCGAGAGGTCGGGGCGAGAGGTGAGGAAGAAGTTGGTGCGGTAACCGAACGCGTTCTTGCCGATGCGCTCGAGCGCGACGGCCCAGTTCGGGGTGCAGATCTCTTCCTTCACACCGTTGGTCTGCGACACCATGAACTCGTGGCGGCCGTCGTTCGGGTCGTCGTACGAGCAGCCCGACGGCGCGCTGGGGAGGAAGGGACCGACGACGTTGTAGGTGAACTGGCTGGCGCGCTGCGAGCCTTTGATGTTCACCAGCTGGTTCAAATAGAAGACCGGCGCCTGCGGGGCCTGGTCACGCGCGTCGGTGATGCACACCACCGCGAGCACCGCTTCGTTGCGCAGGAAGCCCGCGTTCGACGCCGGGTCGGTGATGAACGGCGCGGTGAGCGCGCGGGTCGCCGGTTCCATGCACGACTCCGAGCCGCCGCTGGTGCCGACCTTGGCCAGCGCCGCGAACTCGGTGGCGAGGTTGGGCGTCGTCGGGCGGAGGATCTTCGGGCCGTGCGGGCAGTTGTCGGAGGTGGTGCCGCTGCCCGTGCAGAACTTGCCGCGCTCCGGGTCGCTGAGCTCGGTGTTGGTGACCGCCATCTGGAAGTCGACCTGGTTGCTCGTCGCGTACTGCAGGAAGGCGTTCATGTTCTGCGCGAGCTGGGTCTGCTTGTCGGCCATCGAGCACGAGTCGTCGATGACGAGGAGGATGTCGGCCTTGGGCTTGGTGTCCTGGCGGAAGGTGTCGGTGTTGAGGCCGTCCATGTCGCCCTTGC
>Ga0208755_100111_pt1 | contig 45810 bp, 39 predicted proteins | sample LakWasMet57_HOW8_2_FD_183891 | JGI IMG/M metagenome (GOLD analysis project Ga0208755, IMG submission 183891) | Freshwater sediment methanotrophic microbial communities from Lake Washington under simulated oxygen tension - Sediment Metagenome... | ecosystem: Environmental > Aquatic > Freshwater >... | reverse complement strand
ATGGCGTACCTCTTCTCCATGTCCCTCGGTTGCATCGGCGGCTCCATCGTTGGAGCTGTTTCCCACTCTTCGTGGTGCGTTGACCGTTTGAGACCAAGCTCCCCCCCCACGTCTAAAGCAGCCCAAGTGACTTGATCCTGATCAGGGTGCCCATCACGAAGTGCGAGTGCTCGAGTCACCAGACGCTCGCGGTGCGCGGCTGATCGTCATGGGCAGTGAACAGGACTCATGAATCGCCTGCCCGCCCCATGGCCGTTGTTGCAGCGCCAGTCACGGCACACTGAGCGCGCCCAGCTGTGCCGTCTCGAACGTCAGGCCCGCACCACTCCCGGCGCCGTTGAGGTCGCACGCGGTCCAGTTCACGCCGTCCCTGGTGGCGCGCGCGCCGAAGCTCCACCCGCCTGACGCCGGCGCGACGAACACGCCCGAGTACGAGTCGCTCGTGGCGCCCGCGGTCTTGCCGGTGCTCGGCCACCACTTCCACCCCGCGGTGGTGGTGAGGTTCGCCGACGTGGGGCCGAAGCCGACCTGTACCTGCAGCGACGGGTCGAACCCGGCCGCATCCGTCAGCCCGGCCTGCGTCACCGTGGCGTCGATGGGAGGGCTTGCAGTGCCCGTCGCGACCGTGCGGTTCGCCGCGCCATCGAGCACGCACGATCTGAGCTCCTCCGCGACGTTCGTCTCGTTCACGAAGCACTGGCAGAGCACCGGCGCGCTGTTGCCCACGACCGACCGTGGCGGCGTGGTGTTGCTGACGGTGAAGTCGGCCGCGGTGTTGCCATCGCGACAACCGCTCACGCCGCGCGTGAGCCACGACGAATTGACCGAGGGGCCCGGCGCCGTAGCGGGCGAGCAGCTCGTCGAGCCGAAGGCGACCATGTCGCCCACGTTCATCGACGGGCACCCTCCGGAGAGCGCCGTCGTGCCGCGCACCAGGGCGATCTTCCCGTCACCGCCGGCCATGTTGATGGCGGTGAAGCTCTGGTCACCGACGATGGTCGCGCCGGTCGAACCGCCAGCGAAGGTGATCAAGTAGTAGCCGCCGGCCGCCAGCGTCACGTTGTTGAGCGGCTGCGCGTTCCAGGTGGCGCCGCTCGCGCTCGCGTACTGAATGGAGAACGCGCCCAGATCAATCGGCGACGTGGTGGTGTTGTGCAGCTCGACGAAGTCGTTCTTGAACGCCGCGCTCGGCTGCCCACCCGCGCCGAACACCTGGCTGATCACCAACCCCGCTCCGCACCGCCCGCCGTACGTCTGGTTGACGGCGATGACCTGCACGGTCCCCGCGGTGCTGGTCACCGGCCCGAGTGACGCCGTCACCGTCGCATTCCCCGCAGAGACGCCCTGCACCAACCCGCGCGCCCCGTCGGCGTTGCTCACCTCGGCCACCGCGCTCGCGCTGCTCGACCACGTCGCCTGCTGCGTGATGTCGCTGGTGCTCGAGTCGGACCACGTGGCCGTCGCCGTCCACGCGACCGCGTTCCCCACGCCGACGCGCGGCCCTCCAGCGATGGCGATCGACTGCAGCGACAGCGCGTTCACGGTGACAGCCGACGAGCCCGTGCCCGTGCCGAACGACGCCGACACGGTCGCGGAGCCCGCGGCCACACCAGTGACCCGGCCGACGCTCGACACCGTCGCGATCGCCGGATCCGACGAGGACCACGTCGCGAACGCGGTGACGTCTTCGGTCGAGCTGTCGACGTACGTGGCCATCGCCACCAACTGCGTCGAGAGCCCGGTGTTCACGTTCACCATCGCAGGGCTGACGGACAAGCTCGCCAGCGCCGGGCGATTCACCGTGACGTTCGCCGAACCGCTCACGGTCCCGCTCGTCGCCTGCACGGTCGCGCTGCCCGACGTCACGCCGGTGAGCAACCCGGTCGCGCTCACGCTCACGCGCCCCGCGGGGCTCGAGGTCCAACTCACCGACGCCGTCACATCGGCGTGTGAGCCGTCACTGAGCGTGCCGTCGACCACGAGCTGCTGCGTCTGCCCCTTGTCGACCACCACCGGGTTCGGCGTCACGGCGAGCGCGACGACCACCGGTCCGACCACCGCGACGTCAGCCCCACCACTGAACCCGCCGAAGCTCGCCGTCACCCGCGTGCTCCCCTGCGCCACCGAGGTCACCACGCCTGCCGCGTCGACGGTCGCGACCGTGCTCACCGACGAGGCCCACGTCACGCCGGCGCTCAGCGGCTGGCTGCTCCCGTCCGAGTACAGCCCGCTGGCCGCCAACGCCCGCGTGAGCCCGAGCGGAATCGCCGGCGCAGCGGGACTGACGACCACCGACTCCAGCACCGGGGGCGTGACGGTGATGGAGAGCGTGCCGCCGAGCCCCGAGACGGTCGCCGACACCGTGGCGGTCCCTTCGGAGAGCGCCGTCAGCAAGCCACCACCCGCCACGCGCAGCACCGTCCCGCTCGTCGGCGCCCAGCTCGCGGTGGCGGTGAGGTCTTGCGTCGTCCCATCAGACAAGGTGCCCGTGGCCGTGAGCTGCAGCGTGCGGCCCTTCGCCACCGACGAGCTCGCCGCCGTGACGTCGACCCGCTGCAGCACGGGCGCCGACACCGTCACGTCGGTGAAGCCGCTCAGCGAACCGGAGGTCGCGGTGATGCGCGCCACGCCCTGCGCCACCGTACTCACCACGCCTGCGCCGTTGACGGTGGCGATCGCCGGAGTCGCCGAGCTCCACACCACGCCGCTGGCGATCACTTGACTCGTGCCGTCAGAGAGCCGCGCATTGGCGGTCAGCGCCCGCGTCTGCCCGAGCGGCACCGACGGTGCTGCTGGCGTGACGAACACCGAGTCGACCTCCGCGGCCGTGACGGTGAGTGGAAGCGTCCCACTCAGCGCGCCCATCGTCGCCGTGACGGTGGCCGTGCCCTCGGTCACGGCCGTCGCCACGCCGGTGCTCGCGACCCCCACCACCGCGCCGCTCGCCGGCGCCCAGGTCACCGAGCCGGTGAGGTCTCGCGTGCTGCCGTCGGACAACGTGCCCGTCGCGGTGAGCTGCTGCGTGCGCCCCTTCGCGAACGAAGTCGCCGGCGCGGTCACGTCGACGCGCTGCAACGTCGAGGGCAACACCGTGACCGTCGCCGTCGCCGAGGCCGCGCCCGAGCTGGCGGTGAGCGTCACGGAGCCCTCCGCGAGCGAGGTGACCAACCCCGCCGTGCTCACCGTCGCCAATGCGGAGTTCGAGCTCGACCACGCCACCACGCTGGTGACGTCGCGCGACGAGCCGTCGGAGAACGTGCCGCGCGCGGTGAGCTGCTGCGCGAGCCCCTTCGCGACGCTCGAGGTCAGCGGCGTGAGCTGAATCGACACCAGCAACGCGGGGCTGAGCGTCACCGTCGCCGTGCCAGAGATCGTCCCGTTGGTCGCGGTGAGCGTCACCGTACCCTCACCGAGCGCACGCAGCCGACCCACCGAGCCGGGCACGTTGCTCACCGTCGCCAGCGCCACGTCGCTGGTGCTCCAGGTCAGCAGGTCAGTGAGGTCTTGCGTCGAGCCATCCGTGAAGAGCCCGGTGGCGGTGAAGTCGCGCGACAACCCGACCGCGAGCGCGAGGCCCTGCGGCGCGAGCTGCACGGCCTGGAGCTGCGCCGCGACGGTGGTGATCGACGCGCCCGCTGAGATGCCGTCCACCGTCGCCGTCACCACCGACAGGCCGAGCCCCACCGTGCTCACCAGCCCGCTCGACGAGACGGTCGCCACCGCCGGCGTGCCGGAGCGCCACGTCGCGCGCGCCGAGAGATCGCCCATGGTGCCGTCGGAGAAGCGGCCAGTGACCGCCAACTGCCGCGTGGTCCCGAGCGGGAGCGTCGCCGCCGCCGGCGTGACCTCGAGGGTCCGCAGCACCGCGTCGGTCACCGTCACCGAGGCCGTCGCCATCGCCATGCCCATCAGGCTGGCGGTGATCTCCACCGGCCCGGCCTCGAGCGCGGTCAGCCGCCCCGTCGCGTCGATGGTCGCGCGCGTCACGTCAGACGAGGACCACGTCACCACGCCGGTCACCGACTGCGTCGTGGCGTCCGAGAGGCGCGCCGTGGCGGTGAGCTGCTGCACCGTACCGCGCGGCACCGAGAGCTGCGCCGGCCGCACGTCGAGCCCGGTCACCTGCGCCGCGGTGATGGTGAGCGCGAAGGTGCCGGTGACGCCGTCCTTCAGCGCCCGCACCTCGACCTCACCCACACCGAGCGCCGTCACCAGCCCGCCCGGAGAGACGGTGGCGCGCGTGTTGTCGCTCGTCGCCCACGCCGCCGCGCCCGAGAGGTTCTTCGTGCTGCCGTCGCTGTAGAAGCCGGTCGCCTGCAGCGTGGCGCGCAGGCCCTTCGCGAGCTGCGCCGATTCCGCCGTCACCTCGATGCGCTCGAGCGTCACCACCCGTGGCGCGACGGTCACGGTCAACGTGGCGCTCGCCTCGCGCACCTTCGCGGTCACCGTCGCGGTGCCCGCCTGCAGCCCGTGCACGAGGATGGCGCCAGGGTCTTCCGCCGCCTCCAACGTCACCAGGTTCGCGTCACTCGTCGCCCACGTCAGGCCCTGCAGGCTGGTGGCCTTCTGGCCCGACAGCACGCGCGCGGTGACGGTCTGCGCCTCCCCGAACTGGAGCGAGAGCTGATCCGTCGACAGCTCGATGCGCTCAGGGAGAGAAGAAGGCTTGCAGGCCGACAGCAGCGCCAGCGCGACCACGAACGAAGAGGAGAGTCTCAAAGCGCGGCCAATATGCCCGCGTCGCGCCGCGCTGTCGCCGGGTGGCGTTCACCTCAGCGCGAGGTCGACGAAGCGGTCCACGCTGATCAACCCGCGTCGCGGCGTACCCTCGAAGTTCAGGCGGCCCGCCTCGAAGCCGGCGTTCATCTCGGCGTAGGCGCGCGCCCAGGTCTCGGGCAGGCCGACGCTCTTGAGCACGTCGAACTGCGCGGGGCCCGGCACCGGCGCCACGGTGAGCGGCTTGCCCAGCTTCGCGCTGAACGCCCGCACCGCGTCGGCCAGCGACGTCTGCGTGGGGCCCGACAGCTCGACCACCCGCGGGGCCGCCTTCCCCGCCCGCAGCAGCTCGGCCGCGGTGGCGCCGATGTCGGCGGTGGCCACCATGTCGAACTTCTTCTCGGGGCTGATCATCGCGGGGAAGACGCTCTGCTCCTTCATGGGGTGCAGGTTCGCCAGCAGGTTCTCCATGAAGTAGCCCGCGCGGAGGAAGGTCACGTGCGCGCGCACGTCCTTCAGCGCCTGCTCGATGGGGTGCAGCCCGGCGATGGGGCCATTGCCCGACGCGTGCTGCGCGGCGATGGACGAGAGAAACACCACGTGCTCCACGCCCGACTCGTTGATGGCGGCGACGAACGACTTCGCCAGCTCACGGCCGTTCTGCGGAATGTCGGTGACCGCCAGGTTCGGAGGGTTCAACAGGTACGCCCCCGTCGCGCCCTTCAGCGCCAGGGCCAGAGCGCGCGCGTCCTTCAGGTCGGCCACCGCCACCTCCGCGCCCTTCGCCTTCCACGGCTCGCCCTTCTTCGCGTCGCGCACGATGACCCGCACCGCGAGGCCCTGCGTGAGCAACGTCTCGGCGACGACCTTCCCCGTGTTTCCAGAAACTCCAGCGACGACGAACATGATGTCTCTCCAGTGAGTGGGTTGAACGACGAGGAGAGGAATAGGTCCCGGCTCGCCATTCATCCAATCGATGTGGAGAATGACCTTCATGCACGTCGCGAATTTCGACCTGAACCTCCTCAAGACGCTCGACGCGGTGCTCGAGACACGCAGCGTGACCCGCGCCGCGCAGAAGTTGGGCCTCAGTCAGCCCGCCACCAGCCACGCCCTGCAGCGGCTGCGCGACGCGCTCGGTGATCCGCTGCTGGTGCGCGTCGGCGGAGCGCAGGTGTTGACCGCCCACGCCGAGGGGCTGCAGGACGCGGTGAAGGAAGCCCTGCTGCGCGCCGAGGTGGTGCTCGCCGGGCCCGAGGCCGTGACGCCCGCGAAGGTGAAGCGCACCTTCGTCATCAACCTCGCCGACTACACCGAGCTGACGCTGCTGCCGAAGCTGATGGAACGGCTGGCGAAGGAGGCGCCGGGCATCTCCATCACCTGTCGCTCGCACGCGTGGAGCGCCTTCGAGGGCCTCACCAGCGGCGCGGACTTGTGGATCGGCGTTCACCCGCCGGCGGTGCCGGGCGTGATGGCGCAGAAGCTGTTCAGCGACAGCTACCAGTGCGTGGTGCGCCGCGGTCACCCGCTGATCAAGAAGCGGAAGAAGGTGTCGCTCGAAGACTTCGTGCGCTTCAAGCACGTGCAGATCGCCCCCGGCGCGCAGCCCGGCGGGCCGCTCGACGACGCCCTCGCGGCGCGCGGGCTGTCACGTGAAGTGGCGCTGCGCGTGCCGAGCTTCCTCGTCGCCCCGCTGCTCGTCACCCGCACCGACCTGGTGCTCACCGCGCCGCGCCGGGTGGTCGAGACCTTCGCGCCGCTCATCGACCTCGAGGTCTTCGAGCCGCCGCTCCCCGTGCCGGGCTTCACCCTGCAGCAGGCCTGGCTCGCGCGCGCGCACGCCGACCCGGTGCACCGCTGGTTCCGCACGGTGATCCGCGAGGTGCACGCCCGCGGCGACGCCCGTCCCTGAACGCGGACCGAGGGCGCCACGAAGCACAGAGTGATTCCGTTGGGTTGCGTTGGCTCCGGGCCTGCACAGGCGCGGCGCACCCCGCTGTCCACCGGAGCTCACCATGCACTCGCTGCTCAAGTCGTTCGTCGCCGTGGCCGTCGTCTGTTCCACCCTCTCCTTCGCGCAGCCGCAGGGCGAAGTCGTCATCCGCAGCCGTGATGGGAAGACGCGCCTCGGCCGCATCCTCTCGGAGACCTCGAAGGGCTACCTGCTGTCGGGCCCCGAAGGCACGCAGGTCATCGAGTTCAAGAACATCATCGACATCAAGCAGATCGCCTCGTCGGCGCCGATGGAGCCGACACCCATGCCGTCGAGCACGCCGCCGCCTCCGCCTCCTTCCGTGCAGCCCGCCGTCGCCGCCGCCCCGGTCGCGCCCGTCGCCCCGGTGGCCAGCGCGCCGCCGCCTCCGCCCGAGCGCCCCATCGAAGCGCCCATCGCCGAGGTCACGCGCGCGGAGCCGGTGCGCGAGCGCAGCGTTCGGGAGGGCTTCCACTTCGGGCTCGGCGCAGGCGTGATGGTGCTGCCGTTCGGACCGATGGCGCAGTTGCAGGCGCACTTCGAGTTCAACTTCGGTCGGCCCGTGTACCGCATCAACGCCAACGTGGGATTGGTGTCGCTCTTTGGCGCTGGCATCGGCTTCGTCACCGTCGACAACCTGTTCCAGTTCAACGTCAGTGACATCTATGCGTTCGGCGGCGGTCTGCAGCTGGGCATCGCTGCTGGTGGCTTCGGTGGGACGGCCCTCGCGGGCGCGGTGCTGCAGCCGATGATCATCAAGCTGGGTGAGCGCGGTCAGCACCAGCTGCACCTCACCGGCGTGCTGTCGGGGATCATTGGCCTGGGCGCGCTGCCGCAGGTGTACCTCGGCTACTCGTATCTCTTCTGATGCAGACGGGGCGCAGTTGCCGTGTCGCTGGCCGGTGGTGCGGTCAGCGACCCGGTTCTGCCCCGCTCACTCCAAGGACCAATCCCATGAACTCCAAGCTCGCTCTGATCAGCGTTCTCCTCTCACTTCTCTTCTCGTGCGGTGGCGACGTCACCTCTTCCGCGGCCACTTGAAGTCGACGGGAGAACATCACCATCTTCGTGTACCGGGGAACGAACCCCAAACAGCTCTACATCGACGGGCTCGGAGCTGAGACGGTCCGTGTCGAGAAGGACCTGCAGGGAGGGAACCTCTCCGGAAGCCAGACGGTCTCCTGGGGATCCGACCTCGACAACGAGACCATCCAGAACGTCGAGTCCGTCAGTGGCTTCATCTCGAGCACGTACCTCAGCATCACGGTCAAATCGAACCAGACCGAGAGGGTCGAGGGACAGCCAGAGGACGTCTTGCACTTCACCCACGAGTTCAATGGCGCGACCGACTGAACCGGCTACTTCCGCTTCGTCACGCGCGCCCGAATGCGACTCAACGCGACGGGCGTGATGCCGATGTACGAGGCCACCTGATGCTGCGGAATGTGGCTCAGGTGGCCCGGTCGCTCGGCGCAGAACTGCAGGTACCGCTGCTCGGCGCTCAACTGGAGGAACTCGTACTCGCGCTGTTCCTTCTGCACGAAGTGTTGCTCCACGAAGCGCCGCGCGAGCCGCTGCAGCTCGAGTGAGTCTTCCGCCAGCGCGTCGAACCTCGCCACCTCGAACGCCAGCAGCGTCGTCGGCGCCAGCGCCTGAATGAACGTGCGTGACGGCTTGCGCTGGATCAGCTCGGCGTACGGTGCGGAGAACTCGCCGGGCCCCCGGAACGCCTTCACCGACTCGCGGCCCTTCGCGTCGACGTAGAAGTGGCGCACCAGCCCCTCGCGCACGATGGCGAAGTGGGTGACCGCCTCGCCGGGCTGCGACCAGAACGCGTGGCGCGCCACCTCCCGCTCTTCCCCGATGCGCAGCAACGCCGCGAACGTCGCGCTCGAGAGCGGGCCCAGCTGCCCCAACCGGGCGAACAGCGCCTTGCCTTCGGCCGAGCGGGCGTCCATCGCGCTTTCTTAACCCGGGATAACGCCGCCACCGACCGCCGATGACACCTTGGCCGACATGGACATCAACGTGTACGCCGTGGTCACGCCCTTCGTGCTGCTGCTGATCGTCGCGGAGATCGCGTACTGCTGGTGGCGCGGCAACGGGTACTACGAGTTCCAGGACTCCATCGCGAGCCTCGGCACCGCCATCATCAACCAGTGCGTCAACGTGCTCGTGTCCGCGGCCTGGTTCCCGGTGCTGGGCTGGCTGTACGAGCACCGGCTGCTGAACATCGAGCAGAGCGTGCTCAGCGCCCTCGCGCTCTTCCTCGGCGTCGACTTCCTCTTCTACTGGTTCCACCGCTTCGGCCACCGCACCAACATCGGCTGGGCCGCGCACATGCCGCACCACTCGACGGAAGAGATGAACTACGCGGTCGCGCTCCGCGCCTCGGTCACGCAGCGCTTCTTCTCGTTCTTCTTCTACTGGCCGCTCGCCTTCGTCGGCTTCAAGCCGGAATGGCTGGTGGCGATGGTCGCCTTCCACCTCGTGCTGCAGCTGCTGCCGCACACCCGCGTGGTGCCGAAGCTCCCGGCCTTCATCGACTCGTGGATGAACACGCCCTCGCACCACCGCGTGCACCACGCGCGCAACGACCGCTACCTCGACAAGAACTACGGCGGCTTCCTGATCATCTGGGACAAGCTCTTCGGCAGCTTCGAGGCCGAGACCGAGCAGTGCAGCTACGGCGTCACCTCGCCCCCCAACACGTGGGACCCGACGTTCATCAACTTTCAGGTGTGGCGTCAGGTGATCCGCGACGCGTGGGAAGCGCCGCGCCTCGTCGACAAGCTGCGCGTGTGGTTCATGCCCACCGGCTGGCGACCCGAGGGCGTGCGCCCGCTGCCGAAGGGTGAGTGGAAGCGCGCCGACGGCGAGGAGATCAAGTTCCAGTCCACGCCGCTCAAGGGCAGCAAGCCGTACCTCGTGCTGCAGGTCGCGCTCGGCTTCCCGCTGATGCTCTTCGTCACCCGCCCCGACACGCCGCTGCCCGTCGTCGAGCGCGTGCTGCTCTCGCTGGTGCTGTGGGGCGCCGCGACGGCGTGGAGCGCGCTGCTCGAGAGCAAGCGTTGGGCGGTGCGCGTCGAGGTGCTGCGCCTCGTGGCCCAGGGCACGCTGTTCGCCGCCTTCTCGGTGCGCGGCCTCATTCCGCTCTCGTGGGCGATGCCGGTGGTCGCCGTGTCGGCGTTGAGCGCGCTGTGGGCCCTCACCCTGCGCCCCGAGACGCAGCCCGCCCCCGCGCTCAGCCAGCCGGGGTGATCAGTTCCGCGCCGTGCCGCACACCAGCGCGGCATGAAACGAGTCCTCATCTTGCTGACCTTGCTGGGCACGGCCTGCGGAGGCCCCACCGCCGCTGAGTGCGCGTCGAACACCGACACGTACACCTCGTATGGGCAGGCCTTCCTCACCACCACCTGCCGCAGTTGCCACGAGCACGCCTCGCAGTTCTCCACGCAGGCCGCGGTGCAGGCCTCGCTGACGCAGCTCGAGGCAGAGATCAGCAGCGGCAAGATGCCCGAAGGCACGTCGCTCACCACCGCCGAGCGCACCCGCGTGCTCACCTGGCTCGGCTGCGGAGCGCCCTGACACACGAAGCTGTGCTCCACTGCGGCGCGGATGCCTTTCGTTCCCCGCCCGGCCGCACCATCTCTGCGCGCCCTCGCCGGCCTCATCGACGCCGCCATCATCGGCGTGCTCTCCGGCGCGGCGGTCGTCACGCAGGTGTCGTTTCGTGGCGTGGTGCAGCCGCTGTGGGGCGTGCTGCTGGTGATGCTCGGCTGCGCCGTGGTGCCCCTCGCGGCCTTCAAGCGCACCGTCGGGCTCCACGTCATGGGGCTGGAGGTGGTCAACGCGCACGGGCGCGCGCTCGACCTCGTCAACGCCGGCTTTCGGGAGCTGATCGGCCGCGGCGCGTTTCCCCTCGCGTACCTGCTCACGCTCGGCGGTGGACTGCTCGCGGTTCGTTTCGGCGTCGCCGGCGATCGCACGCTCTCCTTCGGGTTCGGCGCTCCGTCCCAGGGCGCGGCGCTCGCCACCGTGGCCTGCGCGGTCGCCTTCGTGTTCAGCCTCATCGGGCACGCCACCATCTTCAGCAGGCCCGATGGCCGCTCGCTGGCGGATCTCCTGAGCGGCAGCTTCGTCGTCGCCGGCCCCGCGCTCCCCGAGCCCACCGACCTCGAGGAGTTCGACGAGCACCGCGCCCACCAACGCCGGGTGCTCCGCAACGTGGTGCTGGTCGAGCTCGCGCTCGGCCTCGCGCTGTTCGCCTTTCCCACGCTGATGAACCACGGCGGCGGAGAGCGCGCGGCGACGAAGGTGGAGCGGCTCAAGCTGGAGGCCGTGCGCGCGAAGTTCGAGCGAGATCCGGCGAGCAGCTCCCTCCACGCCGAGCTGGTGCAGTTGCTCGGCAACGCCGGCCGCGACGCCGAGGCGAAAGAAGTCACCGCGCGTCACGCCCAGGCGCTGGGCGTAAAGGAGCTGGATCGTGAAGGCCGCCTCCGCGAACGCTTCGCCCAGCAGCACGACCGCGACACCGCGCAGCAGCTCATCTCGCTGCTCGACGAGCAGAACCGCTTCGACGAAGCGCGCGAGGTCTACCTCGAGCTGCTCGGCCCCTCGCCCACGCCGCCGCAACTCGTCGGCTTCGGCAACTGGCTGGCGACGGGCGGCCACACCGACGAGGCGATCGCCGTGCTCACGCAGGCCACCACGCTCGACCCGCTGGTACCGCTGGGCCAGACGCTGCTCGGCGCGTGTCTGTTTCGAGCGGAGCGCTACACGCTGGCCCGCGAGCACCTCGAGCTCGCCCTCGCCGATGATCCCACCGACGAAGACGCCGCCGACGTGCTGAAACAGGTCGAGGTGAAGACCGGACCGCTGCCCGCCGGCGGCAAGCGCGATCTCAAGCTGCAGGTCGAACGATGGAAGAGGGCCCGATGAAGAGCGTGCTGAAGCTGGCTGCGGTGACGGTGGCGGTGCTGTTCGCCCTCGGCGTGATGCTCACCACCGTCGATCTGTTCTTCGGCAGCAGCAAGATCCGCCCGCTGTTCGGCATGTCGGCCGACGCGCTCGCGGGCGACGGAGGCGTCCACCGCCGCGCGATCACCGACGGCGGAGCCTCGCGCTACTGAGCCCTCAGGCCGCCTTCTTGCCGTCGGCCACCGCGTGCGCTTCGGCCAGGCTCGCCACCGCGTGCGACTGAACGCCCGCCTGCGCGGCGAGCTTCCCGGTGCGCGCGGTCGCCATGCGGGCGATCGAGCTGGCCGGCAGCACGGTGATGAACTTCTGGAGGCCCGCCTTCAGCAGCTCGGGCTTCACGTAGGTCTCGATCCACTGGAAGTCTTCCTGCGAGGGCACGTCCTTCGCCTGGCTCGCGTCGGCGATGTACGCGTCCACGCCGGACTTCCGCGCTTCGGCGAGCATCGCCTCGACGCCCTTGCGGAAGTGGGGGCCGTGGTACGACGACCAGTGGCTCACGAAGCGCTTTCGGGCGGGGTCGTGTTCCACGGTCGCGAGGTTGGGGGCAGAGAAGATGATGGGCATGGTGCCCCCCTGAGCAAAGGCCAGACCCGCGCGAACTCCGCGTCACCGCGAGCGCGCCCCCGGGTCAACGGGTCGATCGAGGTGTCCGCGACCCCGCGAAGCCACGACGTCCCGGCCGAACGTGCTGCGCGGGAATCTGCGCACCGCTGACCTGTTCGAGGAGGGGCTTGTCTTCCCGCACCACGACCCCGCTACCATTCGCGAGCCCATGCCCCGACTGACGCGACGCCGTCTGCTCCAGAGCCTGTCTGCCGCCGCCCTCACGCCGCTCGCCGCGCGCGCCGAACGGAAGATGATCGCCACCGAGTTCTTCGAGGTCAGCGACGTCGAGGTGCACCTCACCAGCCTCGACCCGGCGCACGACGGGCTGCGCGTGGTGCAGCTGTCGGACCTCCACATCGGCAACGGAGTGCCCGACGGCCGCATCATCTCGGCGGTGCGCGAGGTCAACGCCCTGAAGCCCGACCTGGTGGTGCTCACCGGCGACTTCGTGACCTCGAAGCGAGATCCCCTCTCGCGGGTGCCGCAGCTGCTCGAGTCCATCGCCGCGCCGCGCGTGGCCGTGCTGGGCAACCACGATTACTGGTCCGGCCCGCGCGAGCTGCACGACGGGCTCGAGCGCATCGGCGTCTCGGTGCTGCAGAACGAGAACACCGCGGTGCGCCTCAAGGGCGTCGACTTCCACGTCATCGGCGTCGACGACAGCACCACGCAGCACGACGACGTCGACGTCGCGTACCGGGGCGCAGGCCAGGCTTCGCGGCTGGTGCTGACCCACACGCCCAACGCCGCCAGCAAGTTGCCTGCGTGGGAAGACGTGTTGTGCCTCTCGGGCCACACCCACGGCGGCCAGTGGGACGTGCCCCGCCTCACGCAGGGCGTCTTTCGCACCGTGGGCCAGCCCTGGTACCGAGGCGCCTACCGCGTGCGCGGCAACCAGCTCTACGTGAACCGCGGCCTCGGCTTCGGGCGCGGCACGCGCTTGCCGCGGATCAACTCCGACCCCGAAGTGACGCTGATCACCCTGCGTCACCGCGAGCCGGTCTGATCAGCTCGCCGCCGGCTCCACCGCAGGAGCGGGCGCAGGCTTCACGGGCTCTGCGGCCGGCTTCACCGCGCCGAAGTTGCCGCGCACCCCGAAGATGAAGCCGTAGCCGCCCGAGGTGTAGATGCCGTTGCCGACCACGCCGGGCGGGTAGACCGCCGGGTCGCCGGTCTGGCCGCGCGAGACGATGCTGTCGGTCACCACCGTGGTGTTGGTCGGGGTGAACAGCGCGCCGGCGATGACATCGATGGGCCCCAGGTGGCCGGTCAGACCGCCGGTGAAGATGAAGCGCGACGGGTGGGTCCAGTCGACCGAGTACGTCGAGGTCGGCGCGGCGCCCGTCTCGTACAGGCCACCGAGCGACACCGAGAGGTACTTGATGATCTTGTACGAGGCGCCGAGGCGCACGCTCCACGTCGCCATCCAGTTCTTCTTCACGCCGAACGGAGGGATGGGCGAGGTCATGCCGCCGTTCTCGAGCGTCACGTTCTCCGGCGTGAGCAGGAGCTGATCGATCGAGTTCCACCCCTGGTAGACGAAGTCGAGGTTGATGCCGAGGTTGGCGATGGGCGTCGCGCGCGCGCCGACCTTCACCTCGAGCGGCATGGTCATGGTGAGCGTCGCGGTGTCGCCGTTCACCTTCGCGCCGGCGTTGGTGAAGAACTCGGGCAGCGCCACGGTGAGCTTGCCGCGCGCCTTGAAGGGAATCGGAGGACGCACCGACGCGCCGATGCTCAGCCAGTCGGTCGGCCGCGCCATCACGCCGAGGATGCCGGTGAACCCGACCTGCCCGGGCAAGTCGATCGACACCGTCGCGTCGTAGTTGGGGTTCTCTGCGATCTGCCGCTGCGGGTTGTCGCCCAGCGCGTCACCGCCGTACATCGTCTGCGTCTGCTGAAACTGCGACACGGTGAGCTGCGCCGAGAGCCCGACCTGGAACCGCGGGTGGATGGCCCAGGCGAGCGACAGCGTGGGGTACGCGATGAGGATGTTGGTGCTGATCAACGCGTAGCGCTGCGCGGCGAACTTGTTGGGCGTCTCGACGAACTTGCCGTTGGCGTCCTTGGTGTAGTTCGGCACCGGGTACTCGTACTTGCCCTGCGACGGCGGAGCGAAGAGGCCGAGGCCGACGGTGAAGGGCCGGTTGCCCAGCTCGAAGCCGTAGCTCGCCGCGAAGAAGGGCAGCAGGAACGGCGCCGGGTTGCTGCGCACAGGGTTGACGGGCCCCGAGGGGTTCGCCGGGTCGAAGCCCGGGTCCTGCCGCAGGAACGACACGTCGTGCCGCAGCACCTGCAGGTCCGCGAGGAACGAGAAGCCCTGGAGCTGCGTGAGGCCCGCCGGGTTGTGCTGCATCGCCGTCAGGTCATCGGCCTGGGCGGTGAACGCGCCGCCCTGAATCATGGCCTTCGCGCCGTTGTCGCCGAAATAGAAGCCTGAGGCCTGCGCACTCAGCGCGCCACACAGCACGCACAGCTCGATGAAACGCTTCACGGTGAAGCCTCCCCGGGGGTTGAAGGGCGCGCACCGTACTCGGAAAGTGCTCAAAGACGAGCGGCCACTGGCTCGGTTTTCGGCCGCGGCTGCTGACGAACAAAAACCAAAGCGCCGACTCCTGTGAGGAATCGGCGCTCGGGGTTCAACAATCTCAGACGACCTTCAGCGCGACGGCGGCGGAGGCGGCGGGCGCATGCCACCCGGAGCCGGCGCCGGGGCCGGCGCGTTCGGCCGGGGACGGGCCACCGGAGACGGCGGCGGCGGGTTGGGGTTGGTCGGCATCTGCGGGTTCACCTGGTACGGCAGGTCGCGCTTGATGTCGCCGTAGTACGGCCGCGGGGGAATGTTGAGCTGCGGGTTGCCCTGCGGCGGGGCGTTCATCGACGGCGTGCGCGGCGGAGGCGGCGGCGCGGCCGGCTGGTAGGTGTTGGTCTGCATGCCGGGGTTGGTCGGCAGGTAGTTGCCATTCGGCGTCGGCGCGGGCGGCGGCACGTAGGTGTTGGTGCTGCCCGGGTTGGTCGGCACGTAGCCCGCGCTCGGCGGCGGCGCAGGAGGACGGTTGCCGGTGTTGGGAGGCGCGACGACTCCACCGTTACCCGAGGGCGGAAGCGGCGGCACGTACCCACCGCCCGTGTTGCCGCCCATCGTCGGCGGAGGCGGCGGCACGTAGCCCGAACCACCCGAGCCGCCCGAGTTCCCACCCGACGTCGGAGGAGGCGGCGGGACGTAACCACCACCGGTGCTCCCCGGAGGGGGCGGAGGCGGACGGTAGCCACCGTTGTTGCCGGTGTTCGGAGGCGGCACGTAGCCACCGCCCGTGCTGCCCGGGGGAGGCGGCGGAACGTAGCCACCTCCGGTGTTGCTCGGCGGAGGAGGCGGGACGTAGCCACCACCGGTGTTGCTCGGCGGAGGAGGCGGGACGTAGCCACCACCGGTGTTGCTCGGAGGAGGCGGCACGTAGCCACCACCGGTGTTGCTCGGAGGCGGAGGCGGCGGGCGGTAGCCACCGGTGTTGTTGTTCGGAGGCGGGGGCACGTAGTTGCCGTTGCCGTAGTTGTTGTTCGGCGGCGGCGGCGCGTAGTTCGAGCGCGCGGGCGGCTGCGTCTGCCAGGTCACCGGAATGGCCGTGTGGTAGTTGCGCGGCGGCGGCACGTAGCTCGGCGGCGGCCGGTAGGTGTTCGGCGGCGGCACGTAATACGAGGGCGGCACGTAGCTGGCCGGCGGGTAGGTCACGATGACGTTCTGCGGCGGCAGCGGGTAGGTGCCGGGCGTGCCGAGCGCGTCGTAGTAGCGGTAGCCGTCATAGAACACGTAGCAGCCGCGCCACTCGTCCCAGTAGTAGGTGTTCGAGCACGGGTACCGGGGATCGCAGGTGGTCGTGGTGGTCGTCACGACGCGGGAAGAGGGATACGTCCGGACCACGCAGCCGCTGGAGAGCAACCCCAACGCGGCGAGTGCGGCAACTGCAGTTCCCTTGATTGGCTTCATTGAAGGCTTCCTCTGAGGGGGTGTGAGGCGGCGGATCAGACGGAACCACCTCCTCTTGATTCAATCGCACCACAGCAACCCGCGCATTAGAGACGTGGTTCCGTGAAACGTCTAACTCTTTGGATTTGCCTGAGTCTTCTGGGCGGATGTGGGCTGGCGACCCCTCGAACCGGGCAGGTGGTGGGCGCTGGTGTGGGGCGCGCCGTGTTCGAGGCCCGCACCAACGGGACCGATCTGGTGCCGGTGACCGTGCTCTTCCCGGCCGACGACTCGGGCGCGCCGCTGCCGGGGCCGCACCCGGCGGTGGTCTTCATTCAGGGCGGCTTCGTGGCCACCACCCGCTACGAGTGGCAGGCCGTCGAGCTGGCGCGCGCCGGGTACGTGGTGGCGCTGCCTGAGAACCAGCTCGCGTTGGCGTTCTTCTCGGTCGACTACGGGCAGACGGCACGCACGTTGTTGGTCGACCCGCCGCGCGGCTCGCTGCTCGAGGGGCTGGTCGACGCGCAGCGGCTGGCGGTGGCGGGCCACAGCCTCGGCAGCGTGGTGGCGATGAAGCTCGCGCTGGAGGGCAACTTCCAGGCGGTGGTGCTCGAGGCCGGCTTCCCCGACGCGGCCGACGCGGCGCAGGTCGCCACCTTCGCCAAACCGTCCCTGTCGCTGGCCGGCTCGCTCGACTGCTCGGCGAAGCTCGAGTCGGTGCGTGAAGGCTGGGCCTCGCTGCCCGCGCCGACCGCGCTGGTGGTGGTGCCCGGCGCGACGCACTACCAGTTCACCGACGCCGACACCGAAGACCGGCAGCGCAAGTGCCTGCCCGACGCCTCGCTCGCCGACACGCACACGCGGGTGATGAACGCCATGCTCGCCTTCCTCTCTGCCGCGCTCAGCGACGGCTCGGTGGGCGCCGCGTCGCTCGCCGCCGTCGAGGGCGTGACCGTGGAGGTGCGGTGATGCGCGCGCTCTTCGTGGTGGCGGTGTTGAGCGCGACGTCGGCGCTGGCGGAAGGCGGCTGGCTGACGGCGCGTGGGCGGCTGCAGCCGGAGCTCCGCTTCGAGGCGTGGGGCGGCTCGCGCACCGTGGGCCTCGGGTTGGTGACGCCCGACGCGCCGGGCGCGATGGCGGGCCTGAGCGGCGAGCTGGTGTACGCCTACCGCGATCGCACGCTCGAAGCGCGAGGCTCACGGGTGTGGCAGTTCTCGAAGAACCGCTTCGCCACCGGCTCGGCGACGCTCGGCGGCTCGCTGCACGTGGTGCCCGAGGGCCTCGACGTCGGCCTCGGCCCGCACGCCGGCCTCAACCTCGCGCTCGGCGGCGAGGTGTTCACCGTCGACCTCGGGGTGCAGACCGGCGTCGAGGTGTTCTTCAGCGAGCTGATGCCGCGGCTGCCCGAGCGGCTGTTGATCAGCTTGAACCTCCGGCTGGGAGCGTGGGCGATCGGCCTGCACCTGCGTGGCGGCGTCGACGTGCTGCCGGGCCGCGGGTTCGTCGGGCGCGGGGAGGCCGCGCTGTCGCTCTCGTGGTTCGGCTTCGAGCGCGCCACGAAGCGCTGAGCGTCTGGGGTAGGTTCGAGGGCTCATGGCTCTCGATCAGCTCACCGAAGTGCTTCAGGCCGACATCGCCCGCTTTCCGCGCGCGCGCCTCACCGTGACGAAGGGCCCCGACAAGGGGCTCGAGGTGGTGCTCGAGGGACAACCGGTGGTGGTGGGCAGCGACGAGTCGTGCCAGCTCAAGCTCACCGACAGCTCGGTCTCGCGCCGGCACTTCGAGCTGACCGGCGGTCCGGGCGGCTATCGCCTGCGAGACCTCCGCTCGACCAACGGGGTGCGCATCGAGGGCGTGCAGGTGATGGACGCCAAGCTCTCGGACAAGGTGCGGCTGACGGTGGGGCGCACCGAGCTGCGCTTCGAGCCCGAGCGTCACGAGATCCAGTGGCCGCTCTCGCCGCACGAGCGCTTCGGGGAAGTGTTGGGCCGCAGCCTGGTGATGCGCCGGTTGTTCGCGGTGCTCGAGCGCGCCGCGCCGACCGAGTCTCCGGTGATCCTCGAAGGGGGCCCCGGCACCGGCAAGGAGCTGCTGGCCCACGCCATTCACGAGAAGAGCGCGCGCCGCGAAGGGCCCTTCGTGGTGGTCGACCTCGGCGCCTCGAGCGAGCCGCTGATGGAGAGCGATCTCTTCGGCCACGACGTGTCGACCTCGCGGCCCAACGCGCGCCCGGGGGCGTTCGAAGAGGCGGAGGGCGGCACGCTGTACCTCGACGAGGTCTCGGAGCTGTCGAACGCGCTGCAGGCCCGGGTGCTGCGCGCTCTCGAGACGAAGGAGATCAAGCGGCCCGGCGTGGGTGGCGTGGCGAAGGTGGACGTGCGGGTGGTGGCCTCGACGCAGAAGGACCTCGAAGCGGAGGTGAAGGCCGGCCGCTTCCGCGAAGACCTGTACTTCAAGCTCTCGGTGTTCCGCGTGCGCGTGCCGCCGCTGCGCGAGCGCCCGGAAGACATCCCGCAGCTGGTGCGGTTGTTCGAGTCGAAGAACAAGGGCGGCCAGGCGCCGGTGAGCGAAGAGATGCTGGAGATGCTCTCGCGCCACGACTGGCCGGGGAACGTGCGTGAGCTGCGCGTGGTGCTCGAGCGGCTGGCGGCCTTCCCCGACCTGGGCGCCGGCGCCATCGCGCGCGCGCTGGGTAAAAACCTCGACGCCTCGGGCGGAGACGAGACCTCGGGGGCGAAGCTGCGCGCCGAGATGTCGAGCCAGCTCCTGTCGTTGCCGTACCACGAGGCGAAGGACCGGGTGCTCGAGAGCTTCGAGAAGACGTACCTGCTCGAACACCTCCGCGCGGCCAACGGGGTGGTGACGCGCGCGGCGCAGCGGGCCGGGCTGCCGCGCCAGTCGGTGCACCGCATGTTGCGGCGCCTGGGCATCGGCGCCGGAGACGAGTGAGGCGTCAGCCTGCCTCGACGCGGTTCCGGCCCCCGGCCTTGGCGCGGTAGAGGGCCTGATCAGCGCGGCGCAGCAGCTCATCGAGCTGCGATTCGCCCTCGCGCCAGGTCGCCACGCCGATCGACACCGTGAGCGGCAACGACAGCTCGCGCACCTGACAGGGCCCCGCGGCGACGCCGGCGCGCAGGCCATCGGCGAAGGTGGTCGCCGTCGCGACGTCGGCGGCCTCGAAGAGCACGACGAACTCTTCCCCGCCCAGCCGCGCCGCCAGCGCCCCGGCCCGCGCGCCCGACTGGAGCGAGCTCGCCACGTGCCGCAGCGCGACGTCGCCCACCTCGTGCCCGAAACGATCGTTGACCGACTTGAAGTGGTCCACGTCGACCACCGCCACGCTGAGCGCTCGACGCCCCGCGCGCGCCTCGGCCAGCCACGCTTCGCCACGGACGATCAAGGTGCGGCGGTTGGCGAGGCCGGTCAACGCGTCGGTCGACGCGGCGCGCTCGAGCTGGCGGCGCAGGCGCTCCGAGCAGAGCAGCAGAAACGCGGTGGTGCCGATGACCGGAAGCACCGCCGCCACCATGGGGGTGATGACGTTGACCCAGCTCCCGTTGTCGATGACGGTCTGCTCCGCGCCGGTGCCGAAGAGGAACCACAGGCCACGCGCCAGCATCACCGCCCCGACCAGCACGAACACGCTCGAGAGCACGCGACGGCTGGCGGCGACGGTCTCCTGCGGCACGCGCCACAACGCGACGGTGGCGAAGGCGAGCAGCCCTGCCCAGAGGATCGACACGATCACCACGCGCACCGTGAGGCTCGGCTGCACCTGCGCGAACCAGAACACCCCGAAGACCCCCACCACCGTCGGGGTCCACGCCCACCACGGCTCGTCGCGCCCGTCGAAGCGGCGCATCGCCAGCCAGTACAGCGTGAGCCCCGCGAGCAGCAGGCCGTTGGCCACCGGGAGCACCACGCCGGGCGGAAGCAGGCGCTGTACGCCGATGAGCACGCAGCCGCCCGCGAGCAGCAACGTGCCGACGCGCCATCGCATCGCGCTGGGCTGGAGATCCACCGGGAGATCGCGGTGCACGGCGCCGAGCACCGCGCCGTTGAGCAGCATCATCATCGTGGCGATGACGAAGGCGGTGATGGTGTCGAGGATCATCGGGGCGCGGGGGTCTGGCGTCATCGGGTCCGCACCGCAAGGCCTTTGAGAGAACCCTCGGAGGCCCGGCGGCGCTCCAACGGCCATGTGCTACCAGACGAGGTGTGTGAGCTGCGGCAAGGTGACCTGGGGTGGCTGTGGCGCGCACGTCGAGGCAGCGCTCCGCGGAGTGCCCGCTGATCAGCGCTGCCGCTGCGAAGAAGAGCTGCTGCAGGAGGTCTCGAAGCCGCCGCCCCCGCCTCCGCCTCTCACGCGCTGAGAAGCCGAGCGGTGCGTCCGCGCACCATCCGTCGTGGCGGTCGCTCGAGCGCCAGGCGCCGGGGGAACCCGCGCGGCACGCGGCCTGCTCAGCGACGGGCGCATGCGAATCAACCGCACGAGCCCCGAGGCGCCGTCCGAAGTGGAAGTTCCCTCCGAGTCCGCGCCCGCGCGCGGCGAGCGAGGCCCCGCGGTGAGGCGCGCGCAGGAGCTGCTGCTCCACGCCGGCTTCGCCCTGCCCCGCTACGGCGCTGACGGTGACTTCGGCGCCGAGACCGCCGCGGCGCTAGCGAAGTTCCAACGGCGCGAGCGGCTCTCCCCCAGCGGCCGCTTCGACGACGCGACGCTGCGCGCGCTGGAGGCAGCTCCGGCGCCGTCACCCGACTACGACGCGCTCTTCTCCGACGGCGTGGTGCGCGGGGTGCTCGCCATCGGCTTCGACGAGACGGCGGCCCACGAGCCTGAGCTCCGCGCGGTGCACGACGGCCTCGAGGCGCGCGGCTACCGCCCGGTGACGGACGACGCGCGGGCCCGCCTCGGCCTCGACGACGCCGGGCGCTACGTGACGCAGACCACCACGCGCGGGGAGATCGTCCTCGAGCTCATCGACGCGCAGACCCCGAACGCCAAGGAGCGCTTCGCCGCGGCGCTGCGACGTGACGAGCTGGTGCTGTACGGCGGCCACGGGCGCTACGGCTCGGGGCCCGACTTCGACGACCTCCGCTCGCCGGCGGGCAACTTCGTCATCGGCGCGCCGTTCGAGCCGGGCCACGTCACGCTGGGGGCGAATGATCTCCGCGCGGCGCCGCTGACCAGCGCCTACCAGCTCATGTTCTTCGACGGCTGCAACACGTTCCGCTACCTCGATGATCTCCGAGCGGTGAAGCCGGCCGCGACGCTCGACGTGCTGGGCTCGACCACCGAGCTGTACTGGCACGTCACCGCGAAGAACCTGCTCTCGCTGCTCGACGGAGTGACCCGCGGCGACGACGTGGAGCAGATCAAAGACACCCTCGACGAGGTCAATCGCGCGGGCCCGGATGATCAGCGGCGGTACTTCGTGGCCGATGGTTTCGAGGACAACGTCAGGCCCCGCTGATCTCCTTCGTCAGAAAATCGACCGTAAGAGCTGGCGGAGCTGATCCGCCTGTGACATACGGCGGACCGGTCGGTGCGACGCATGTCTGCTCGTCGCAGCGAGGAGCGCGGGGGGTTCTCAGCGTTCCCTGTGTCACACCGTACCGTGTTCGTTTTTCGCGAGGTTGCTTCACTCCGCGAGCGTTCGCTCGACCAGAGCGTTCACCGTGGCCTCGTCAGCCGCTCCCACCAACTGCTTCACCAGCCGGCCCTGGCGGTCGACGATGAACAGGGTGGGCAGCGACTCGACCCCGTAGCGCGCTTCGATCTGCGGATCTCCGAGCACGGCGAAGCGCTCGAGGCCGGGCACTTCACGCGAGAACTCGGTCACCAGCGGCACCTGCCCGGGTGGATCGTCCTCGCTGATGGCGACGAAGGTGACGCCCTGCCCCTCGAGGCGCTGGGCCATCGCCACCAACCACGGCATCTCCGCGCGGCACGGCGGGCACCACGTCGCCCAGAAGTCGATGACCACCACGCGGCCGCGCAGCGCCTCGAGCGTCACCCGGCCACCCTGCAGGCGCTCGAGGTCGAAGGCAGGCACCGCGGGGCGATTCGTCGTGACCGGCGCGGGCGCCGGCTTCCACCCCAGGTACGCGAAGTACGAGAGCGTGCCCGCCACGGCCAGCAGCAGCGCGATGAGCAGCCCGCGCGTCGTCTCGGCTTCCTTCGACATCAGCGACCCACGAAGTTCGGAGCGCGACGTTCGGCGGCGGCGCGCAGACCCTCGCCGAGATCAGCGCTGCCGTAGCTCTCGGCCTGGGCGAGGGCTTCGCGCTCGAGCGCGGCCTGCAGCGCGACGCGATCGACCGCCAGGCCCCGGCGCAGCGCACGCACCGCCAGCGGCCCGCCCGAGGCGATCTGCTTCGCGAGCCCCAGCGCCCGCGGGAGCACCTGCCCGGCGGGCGCGGCTTCCAACGCGAGGCCCATCGCCTGCGCCTCGCGGCCATCGAAGCGACGGCCGGTGAGCAGCAATTCGGCGGCGCGCTGGGCGCCCACCTTGCGCGGCGTGAGGTAGGTCGCGCCCATGCCCGGGTGGAGCCCGAGCTGCACGAAGTTGAGCGCGAGCTTCGAGTCTTCACCGACCACCACCACGTCACACGCCAGCGCTACGCACAGCCCGGCGCCGATGGCCGGCCCTTCGATCGCGGCCACCACCGGCACCGGCAGATCGAGCACCGACAGGTAGCGCCCGTAGAACGAGAGCATGAAGCGGCGCGCCTCTTCGAAGGGCAGGCTGCGGAGCCGCTCGAGCATCGCGAGATCTCCGCCCGCGGAGAACGCGCCACCCGCGCCGGTGAGCACCACCGCGCGCACGTCGGCCCGCCCGAGCAGCTCGCCCACCCTCGCCTGGAGCAGGTCGCCGAGCTCCGGAGACATGGCGTTCTTCCGCGCGACGTCGTTGAGGGTGAGCAGCGCGACGCCAGCTTCGAAGGAGAGGTCGACCGAGGCCATGGGCCGGCCCTCTACTCCAAACGTCACGGCTCGTGCGGCCGGTAGGCGGTGTCGAGCGGCAGCGGCGCGCCCCGCCACACGCGCGCGGTGATGGGCACCTCGAGGACGAAGGTGACCAGCGTGCCGACGCCGGCGAGCAACAGCGCGATGCGCCCCGACCAGGCGTCGAGCGGACACAGCGCGACGATGAGCCCCACCGCGACCAGCGTCGCGACGTAGCCGCCCAACGACATCCACATGAACTGGCGGCGATCGTTCTGCGCGCTGTCGAAGTGAAAGATGAGCGCCGTCAGCGGCGTGCGCGGGTAGCTGACCTTCGCCCCCGTCGCCAGCGACGCGCCGAGGTGCCCGTATTCGTGCATCAGGAAGCCGACGAACGCGGTGAGCCCGCCGGTGAGGATCGCGACCGTCCACCCGAGCGCGGAGCCATCACGAAAGCCCGGCTCGAGCCACCACGCCACGCCACACAGCACGAACACGGCGATGTCGCGAACGACGAGATGCAGGGGCGGCGCCTTCGAAGACACGCGGGCACCCTACTCGGAGATGAGTTCCTGAGGCTCCGTCTCCTCGGTGGTGCGGGTGGTGCTCTTCACCGAGAAGCCCTGCTTGATGCGCTGCGGGTCGCCCTCGTGGCTGGGGTAGCGCCAGTATCCGAACTGCTCGCGCAGGCAGGTGACGAAGCGGCTCTGGTCCTGGTCGGAGCTGACCGAGTGAAAGTTGTCGACGCGCCCCGAGTCGATGACCAGCCAGTTCACCAGGTACGAGACCGCGGCCTTGTCGGCGAGCTGGCGGATCTCCGCGGCGAGGCAGTCTTTGATCAGGATGTTGTAGTGCGCGTTCACCGCCATCAGCTTGTCGTGGCTGATCAGCTGCCGATCTTCGAGGTGCTCCACCGAGAAGTCGTGGAACACGTAGCCGCCGAGCACGGTCTTCTCGAGCTGCCGGCACGCGTCGACGCCGTGCGCTTTGTCGTAGGCCGCGCAGGCGACGTCGACGAGTTCGGTGCGCGCCCAGGGCCGCCGCTCGAGCGGGAGCGTGGTCGCCCAGGCCTCGGCGCCCAGCAGCGCGGTGCGGGCCGCGTCGTCGATCTTCCCTTCGGCGAGCTCGAGCTGGGCGCGCGCGTCCCAGGCCGCCCGGCGCACGTGGCCGTTGCGGCCGTCGGGGGACTCGCCGATGGAGGTCAGCGCCTTCTTCGCGGCCTTCGCCTGCTTCGGGTCGGCCGCCTGCGCGAGCGCGAGGATCAACTTCCCCCGGGAGAGCATCAGGGTGTCGTCGGCCTTCTGATACAGCGCCATCGCGGCGGCGAGACACGGCGGTGGCGGCTTGCCCGGTGACTTCTCGCCCTGCGTGAGACACGCGTCGGCCACGCCGAGCTGGTTGGCGAGCGCGCGGTCGTGCGCCGAGAGGGCCGCGAGCGCGGTCCGCCGGCACTCGGCGACGTCGTTCGGGCCACAGGCCCCGGCCCACTTCTCGTCGATGGCGCGCAGGGCCTTGCGATCGTCGAGCGCCAGCACTGCGTCACGCAGCAGGCGCAACACGCGCACCCGCTCGGGACCGCCGAGCACGAAGGCGCTGAGTTCGAGCAACGTCAGGGAGTCTCGCGCCGTCGCCGCGTCGCCTGCCTCGAGCGTCTTCTTCGCGGTGGCGAAGTCGGCCTCGAAGGTCGCGCGCAGTTGCGCGTTGGGGTCGTCGGGCAGCGGTGGCGCGGGGACGTTGTGCTCGGGCTCGAAGACCTTCAGCTCGCGCTGCGGACCGAAGGCGTTGGCGAGGTCGTCGTCGGCTCCGTGCTGCGCGTGGGCCAGACCTGCGAGGAGAAGGAGAAGCGTAAGCCCGTGCCGCACAGGTCGAACTGTAACGCCCTGCTGAGGGGATGCAGAGGGAGAGACAACAGCCCTGGGGTGGGTGGGCGATTCACGACCCTCGCGACGGGCCCCCTGATCAGTGCCTTCCTGGGTTGCTTTAGGGGCGTGGGGACACGCTTGAAGCAACCCAAGATGCCCGACTCGAAGAAGTCGAGACGTCGCGCGCCGAGAGGCACGCTGGTGTGAGCCCGACACGACGGCTCACCGACCCGACCACCCCCATCAGAGCCCAGCCCACGACGAGACGACTCGCGGGCTCGACCTCGACGACCACTCAGCGACGCGACTTCTTCGCCGGCTTCTTCGCGGGCGCAGGCTTCTTCTTCGGCGCCGCCTTCTTCGCCACCGGCTTCTTCGCGGCCGGCTTCTTCTTCTTCGCCGGCGCGGCCTTCTTCGCCTTCGGAGCCTGCTCCTCGACCACCTCAGGGCGCAGCGCCTCGACCATCGCGCCGGTGTTGTCGCCATCGAGACGCCACGACGTGCCGTCGGTGTCGAAGGTGAAGCGCAGCTCCTCACCCGCGAACTGCACCATCACGGCCTTCCACGGCTCACCATCGGCCGCCATCAGCCCGCGGAGCTCCTCGACGTGGTCGATGAGGTCGGTCTCTTCGAGCACCAGCGGCTCGGCGTTGCCTTCCGCGTCGTACAGGTAGCCGAACAGGCTGCGGCGCCCGTCGAGGTTGACCACGAGCGAAACCGACGTCCAGTCGTCGCCCGCGACGTTCTCGTCGCCGAGGAGGAGGTTGCCGATGGTGATCACGAGCTCGTCGGCCCGCGCGATGTCCTGCTTCTTCGTCTTCTTGCTGGTTGCCATGGAGCGCCCATTGCCCAGAGCACCGGGGCCCGGTCCACACAATTGAGCACGCGCATCGAGCGACGTCGGGTCGTGAAATCGGCGATAACGTCGAGCTGACGTGTCTCTCGAGTCCGGTACCAGGGTTGGCCGCTACACCATTTCCCGCCTCGTCGCGCAGGGGGGCATGGCCGAGGTGTACCGCGCCGAGCAGGACCTCACGGGGGGCATCAGCCGCCCGGTCGCGGTGAAGGTGATCCGCCCCGAGTACTCGGAGTCGGACGACTTCCGCGAGATGTTCCTCGACGAGGCGCGCACCGCCTGCACGCTCAGCCACCCCAACATCGTGCACATCTACGAGGTGGGCGAGACCGACGACGGGCTGCTCTACATGGCGATGGAGCTCGTCGCCGGTGAGACCCTGGCCACCGTCAACCGCACGCTGCGCGAGCACGACGAGCGCTTCTCCGACGAGGCGCTGTTCTCCATCGGCATCCTCTGCTGCAGCGCGCTCGAGGCGGTGCACGCGCTGAAGGTCGAGAGCGGCCTCGCCAACCTGGTGCACCGCGACGTCTCTCCGCACAACCTGCTGCTCTCGACCACCGGCAGCCTCAAGCTCATCGACTTCGGCATCGCCAAGGCCGCCACCAACCGCAACCTCACCATGCCCGGCGTCACCAAGGGCAAGGCCGGCTACTTCTCGCCCGAACAGGCGATGGGCAAGAAGCTCGACGGCCGCAGCGACCTCTTCTCGCTCGGTGTCACGCTCTACAAGCTGGCCTCGGGCGGCACGCCCTTCGACGACTACAAGAACCACGCAGAGCGCCACGCGGCCCTGGTGCGCGGCCAGTGGAAGGACCTCGACGAGACGTACCCCGGGCTCCCCGAGGGCTTCTACGAGGTGGTGAAGCGCGCCCTGGGCGTCAAACCCGAAGACCGCTACCAGACGGCGCGCGAGATGCGCGAGGCGCTCGAGAAGGCGGCCTTCGACGCGCACATCCGCGTCGGGCAGTCGAGCCTGATGGGCTACCTCGACGACGAAGGCGAGGTCACCGCCGATGGTGGCAGCCGCATGTCGGCCTTCCCCGGCATCAGCGCGCCGCCCACCGCCACCCTGCGCGGACCCGCGGCGACCGTCGAAGCAGTGCCCGCGCCGAACGCCACCTCGATGCGCCAACTGCCGGCGCAGAAGCCGGCCCATCGCACCGAGCGACTCCCGCCCGTGCCGCCCGAAGAGAGCGGAGGCGGCTCGCGCAAGGTGATGCTCGCCGGCGCCTTCGTGCTGGCGGTGGTGCTGGGCGTGGGCGGAGCGGCGCTGCTGCTGGGCAACCCGACGCCCCCGCAGCCGCTGCCTCCGACGCAGCCGCTGGTGTTGCCGAAGCCCACGCCGCCGCCGCCGGTGGTGGTGAAAGAGCCCGTGGTGGTGGTGCCAGAGGTCGACGTCGAGCCGGAGGTGGAAGACGCCGGCCCCGCGGTGGTGGTCGAGACGCCGAAGCCCGTCACACCGAAGCCCAGGCCGAAGCCGGTGCAGGTCGCCGTCAAGCCGCCACCCGAGAAGCCCGTGCGGGTCGAACCGACCCCGGTGCAAAAAGACGAGCCGATTCCCGAAGGCACCGGCAAGCTCTTGATCAGCGTCGGCAACAACACCGGCCGCGCGGTGATCACGGTGGCAGGGGAAGACTGGGGCGCACCGCCGGTGAAGAAGAAGCTCTCGAGCGGGGTGTATCGCGTGCAGGTGAAGCTGGAAGACGGCACGTCGAGCAACACGAAGACGTCGGTGATGCCCGACAAGACGACGGAGCTCGTGCTGGATCCCTCGAGCCTGAAGTGGAGTTCGAAGACGCAGTAGCGCAGCGGCCCGGGGGGCCCATGTCGAGCGGTGCCGGAGCGGTCTTCATCTATTCGCTGCTGACGGTGCTGTGGAGCACGATCCTCGTGCTCTACGTGCGCCACCGCCGCGCGGCTCGGGCGGACGCGTTGATCAGCCTGCTGCTGGCCGTGTTGATCCTCGACGCGTTCAAGACGGTGGTCGAGAGCGCGTACTTCGGGCTGGTGTGGGGCGGAAACTACGGGCTGCTGCCGGCGACCTTCAAGGTGCTGGGTGACCCGACCTTCCTCACGCTGGTGAAGCTGCTCAACGTGCTGGTGGCGGTGGTGGTGCTCTTCTGGCTGGTGCGGCGCTGGGTGCCTACCGAGCTGGCGCAGCGGGCGGCGGCGCGCGCGGCCGAGACGAAGTTGCGCGAGGAGCTGGAGGCCAGCCTGCGCGCGGTGCGAGAGAGCGAAGAGCGCTTTCACCTCGCCGCCGACGCGAGCCGCGACTTCCTCTTCGACCACGACCTGCGCACCGGCGTCGTCTTCAGCTCGCCGCGCTTCCCCGAGCTGCTGGGCTACGCACCGCACGAGTGGCCGGCGACGTTGGAGCCGTGGCTGCAGGCGGTGCACCCCGAAGACGCCGAGCGGGTGCGCGCCGCGTTGCGCGACGTCGTGGCTGGCAAGTCACGCACCTACGAGCAGCGGCACCGGGTGGTGGCCAAAGACGGCCGCGTGCTGCACGTGCTGGTCTCGGGGCTGGTGGTGCGCGACGCCGACGGCAAAGCGACGCGCTTCGTGGGCTTCACCCGCGACGTGACGCGGGAGGTGGCCGAAGAGGCGGCGCGCGTGCAGACCCAGAAGCTCGAGAGCCTCGGCTTGCTCGCCGGTGGCATCGCGCACGACTTCAACAACCTGCTCACCGTGGTGTCGGCCAGCCTGTCGATCGCCGAGCGCCAGCTCGATCGCCCCGACACGCTCAAGGACACCCTCGGCACCGCGACGCTGGCGGTGACGCGCGCGACGTCGCTCACCCGGCAGCTCCTCGCCTACGCCGGCCGCAGCAAGGTGGCCCAGAAGCCGGTCGACCTGAACCACGTGGTCAGCGCGATGGGCGAGCTGCTCTCGGTGTCGGTGTCGCGCAAGGTGAAGTTCCAGCGGGTGCTCGCGCCCTCGCTGCCGCCGGTGAAGGGCGACGACGGGCAGCTCCAGCAGGTGGTGATGAACCTCATCACCAACGCCGCCGAGGCCATCGGCGACCGCGAGGGCACCGTCACCCTCACCACCGACGAGGTGGTGCTCGACGTGCCGCCGCGCGACGTGGTGGGCCCGGCCCCGCGTGGCCGCGTGGTGCGCCTGCGGGTGAGCGACACCGGCGAGGGCATGACCGCCGAGGTGAAGGCGCGCATCTTCGACCCCTTCTTCAGCACCAAGGGCTCGGGCCGCGGGCTGGGCCTCGCCGCGCTGGCGGGCATTCTGCGCTCGCACGACGGGGCCATCGGGCTGCTGAGCGAGCCGGGCCGCGGCACCACCTTCAGCGTGTACCTCCCCGCGCTGGCCACCAGCCAGAAGCCCGCCCCCACGCCGGCCGCGCGGCCCAACGGCCAGGCGCTGCAGGCGCGGGTGCTGCTGGTCGACGACGAGGCGCTGCTGCGGCGCAGCGCAGGGCGGCTGCTCCAACTGCTGGGCTGCGAAGTGGACGAGGCGGTGACGGGCGCCGACGCCGTAGCGAAGGTGACCGCCGCGCCCGAGCGCTACGACGTGGTGTTGATGGACGTCACCATGCCGGAGATGGACGGCTACGAGGCCACCCGCCGCCTCGCCACCATCGCGCCGAAGCTGGCGGTGGTGCTCTCCAGCGGCTACTCGGCCAGCGACGACGCCGGCGCCCTGCCCGCGGGCGTGCGCGCGCTGGCCAAGCCCTACGACGCGCGGCAGCTCGAGGCCGTGCTGCGCGACGTGCTGGCGCAGCGGACGTCGTGACGCGCGGCGGCCGAAGCGTTACACCGCCTGCATGTTGCTCGACGCCGCGACGCTCTCTCGCATCACCGGGCTCAAGCTGCGCGCGCGCGCGGTGGTCGACGGCGTGTTGTCGGGCCTGCACAAGTCACCGCACCAGGGCCAGAGCGTCGAGTTCGCCGAGCACAAGGAATACGCGCCGGGCGACGAGCTGCGCCACCTCGACTGGAAGGCCTTCGGCAAGTTCGACAAGTACTACGTCAAACGCTTCGAGCACGAGACCAACCTCCGCGGGGTGATGGTGGTCGACACCTCGGGCTCGATGGGCTTCGGCACCACCGGCCTGAGCAAGCTCGACGTGGGCCGGGTGATGGCCGCGACGCTCTCGCACCTGCTGGTGCGCCAACAAGACGCGGCGGGCGTGGCGCTGGTGGCCGCGGGCCGCTTCGCCGAGGTGCCCCCGCGCGCGGCGGCCACCCACCTGCAGGCGGTGCTGGAGGCGCTGGAGAGCGCGACGCCGAAGGGGCCCACCGACCTCGCCGCCGCCGCCGACACGCTGGCCGAGAAGCTGCCGCGCCGCTGTCTGGTGTGCGTGTTCTCGGACTTCTTCGACGAGCGGCAGGACGCGCTCAAGCGGGTGCTGGCCCTGCGCGCGCGCAAGCACGACGTGGCGGTGTTCCACCTGGTGGACCCCGCCGAGCTGCAGTTCCCCTTCGAAGACCCGACGCTCTTCACCTCGATGGAAGACGAGCGCCGCGTCGAGGTGAACCCGCGGGAGATCCGCCAGAGCTACCTCGAGGAGTTCGGGAAGTTCCTCGCCAACACCAAAGACGCGTGCCGCGCGGCCGACTGCGACTACGAGCTGGTGCGTACCGACGAGCCCATCGACCAGGCGTTGCTGCGCTTCCTCGCGCGGCGCGGCGGGCGGCTCTGACGGCGCTGCCGGGCCGGCGGAGAATTGCAGGCCGCCCGCATCTTTTCGGGCCCCCCCAGTTCTCGGTGCTCGACCGCTCCGTTGATCCGGCGCTACCTTGCCGCGGGTGAGGCAGGTCTGGGGGGCAACACCATCATGAGCGACGGCGCCCGACTGGAAGCTCAGGGCCAGCTCGAGAAGGCGCTCGCGGCGTATGTCGGCCACCGCGACTGGGAGAGCGCCGTGCGCCTGGCACTGCACCTCAACCGGCAGCTCGACGCCGCCCGCTATTGCCTCGAGGCGCAGCGCCCCTACGACGCAGCGGTGTGCTTCCAGCGCGCCGGCCAGCACAAGGAGTGTTTCGAGGCGCTGCTGAAGGTGGCGGCCCACACCCCGCGCTACCGGAGCGCCTGCGTGCACGCGGTGCGCGTCGCCCAGCTGATCCACGTGCCGCTCGAGAACCACGCCACGTACTTCATGGCCTTCATCTCGGCCGCGCCCGCGTCACCCGCCGAAGCCGAGGCGATGAAGGCGCTGGCCGAGCGCTTCTCTGCCAGCGGCCGCGCGCGCATCGCCAGCTCGGTGCTGCGGACCGTGCAGGCCGCCTACCCGCACGACGCCGAGGTCACCGAGCGCCTGGCGGCGATCGAAAAGCAGAGCCAGACCCCGCCGCCGTTCAGCAGCAGCGCGAGCTCGATCCCCGGGGGGCTGCCGGTGCCCTCCAGCGCCACGCCCGCGCCCGTCTCTTCCGGCTCGGGGTTGTTCCGCCCGCCCCGGCTGCGCCTGCAGGACGTGCTGCTCAAGCGCGGCGACGTGACGCAGGCCACGCTCGACAAGGTGACCCGCGCACAGCCCGACACCGCGAAGTCAGACACCGCGCTCGCCGAGGCGCTGGTGGCGATGGGCGCGGTGAAGGACGAGACGGTGCTGCGCGCGCTGTCCGAGAGCTCGGGCATCGGCTTCCTGCTCGACCGCGAGCTACTCGACAACCTCACGCCCGAGGCCGCGAAGGCGCTGCCGCAGGAGCACGCCGAGAAGTGGAAGGTGGTGCCGGTGCGGCTGGTCGAGCGGCAGCTCCACGTGGCGATGGAAGACCCGCGCGACGTGGCGCTCGTCGATCGCCTGCGCTTCACCTCGGGCCACAAGGTGGTGGGCTTCTTCGCCACGCCCACGTCGATTCGCCGCGCGCAGGGCAAGCTGTACCGCGGGGAAGAGCCCTCGGCCGACGAGCCGAGCTGGATGGGCCAGCTCTACGACCCCGACGCCGGGGCGCTGCAGCTCGAGCCGTTCTCCGACCGCTACACCGGCACCCGCGAGCACCAGTTCGAGACCGGCGAGTTCGAGCAGGCCGCCGTCACCGCGCCGAAGGCCACCGAGCCCGCGCCCGCGCAGAACAAGACGCCCACCCGCCCGAAGATCGGCGCCCGCTTCGCCGGCCGCTACCAGATGCAGAGCGTGATCGGCGAGGGCGGCTCGGCGTGGGTGTACCGCGCGCTCGACCTCGAGCTCGGCGAGCCGGTGGCGCTCAAGCTCTTCCACCCCGCGTCGGAGAAAGAGGCCGAGTCGCTCATCGCGCGCTTCAAGCTCGAGTTGTCGCTCAGCCGGCAGCTCAACCACGAGAACGTCATCCGCCTGTTCGACCTCGGCAGCGAAGGTGAGTGGCGCTACCTCACCATGGAGCTGCTCGACGGCGTCGACCTCACCACCCGCCTGGAGCAGGCCGGAGGGCCGCTGCCGCTGGTGGAAGGGCTGGTGGTGCTCGAGCAGGCCGCGCGCGGGCTGCAGGCGGCGCACGAGAAGGGCGTGGTGCACCGCGACGTGAAGCCGCAGAACGTCTTCATCACCAGCTCCGGCGTGGTGAAGGTGATGGACTTCGGCATCGCGCGGCGGGTCAACGCGCCCGGCGTCACCGTGGTGGGCACCATCGCCGGCACGCCCGAGTTCATGTCCCCCGAGCAGATCAACGGCTTCTCGGAGGTGACCCACAGCACCGACCTCTACGCGCTGGGCGTCACCGCCTACCAGGTCTTCACCGGCCGGCTGCCCTTCGAGTACCCGGTGCTGACGCGGGTGCTCCTCGCGCAGGCCACCGAGCAGCCGCCCTCGCCGCGTGTGCACAACCCGAAGCTGCCGCCGGCGCTCGAGGCGTTGATTCTGCAGCTGCTCGAGAAGGACGTGGCGCGGCGGCCGGCGACGGCGGCGCTGGTGGCGTCGGCGCTGCGGCAAATCCGCGAGTCGCTCGGGTAGGCGCAGCCGGCGCGGGCCGTGTTACTCAGCAGCCGTGACTTTCGGCCAGCCGTGGTTCCTCGTGGGCACGCTCGCAGCGCTCATCCCGCTGCTGGTGCACCTCTTCGATCGCCGCCGGCCGCGCGAGGTGCCCTTCGCGGCGCTCGACTTCGTGCTCCGCAGTCAGAAGCGCACCGCCTCGCGCCTGCGCCTCAAGCGCCTGCTGCTCTACGCGCTGCGCACCCTGCTGCTGCTGGCGGTGCCGCTGGCGCTCGCCCGCCCCTCGTTCGCCACCACCGACGTGGCCGCCGCGCGCAAAGGGCTCGCCGCGACCGCGGTGGTGGTCGACACCTCGCTCGCCCTGCGCTGGAGCGACGGCACGCGGCTGTTCGACGTCGCCAAAGACGAAGCGAAGGCCGCGCTGCGCGAGCTCTCGCCGGAAGAGCCGGCCACGGTGGTCATCTGCACCCGCAGCCCGGCAGCCGCGGCCCCGGTGGGCTTCGAGCGCACGCGCCTCTTCACCGCCATCGACGACGCCACGCCGGGCTACGAGGCCATCGACCTCAACACCTGTCTGGAGGTCGCCGCGCGCAGCCTCGACGACTCGCCGCTGCCCAACCGCCGGCTGGTGCTGGTGAGCGCGCTGGCGCAGGGCTCGCTGCGGCTCGAGGCGCCGCCGCCGGTGGGCGCGGGGCCCAGGGGCGAGAAGCTCAAGCCAGAGGTGGTGGTGCGCGACGTGGCGAAGGGCCGCGAGCTGCCCAACCGCGCGCTGGTGGACGTGCGCGCCGAGGCCGCCCCGCAGCTCGGGCCGCGCGCGTGGCAGTTCACCTTCACGGTGCGCAACTTCGGCAAGGAGGCGGTGCGTGACGTCGAGCTCCGCCTCGAGGTGGACGGGGAGATCGTCCAGAAGGGCTTCGTCGACGTGTCGGGTGAAGGCACCACCCAGAAGACGCTCTCGTGGCGCTTCGCGAAGGGCGGCGTGGCGACCGTCACCGGGCGGCTGGAGAACGACGCGCTGCCCGACGACGACACGCTCAGCGTGGTGCTCTCGGTGCCGCGCGAGCTGACCGCGCTGGTGGTCAACGGCTCGCCCAGCCCGCAGAAGTACAAAGACGAGGCCTTCTTCGCCGAGGCGGCGCTGTCGGCGACGGGCAGCCCGGTGCGCGCGGTGGTGCGCGACGCCGACGCCGCGTGGCGCGAGAAGCTGGCCGACTACGACGTGGTGTTGCTGCTCAACGTCGAGGCGCCGCCGGCCGAGACCGCGCGCGCGCTGCAGAGCTTCGTGCTCGACGGCGGCGGGCTGTTCATCAGCATGGGCGACCGCGTGGACCCCGACGCGTGGAACCAGGCGATGGGCGAGGTGTTGCCGCGCCGGCTGCGCGTGGTGAAGACGGCCGTCGAGCCCAACGCCCCCGACGCCGCGACGCGGGCCGCGCGCCTGACGCAGGTCTCGCTCAACCACCCGGTGATGATCCCCTTCACCGGCCGCGCGCGCGAGGGCCTGCTCTCGACGCGCTTCTACCGCTACACGCTCTTCGAGGGCGACGCGCAGGGCGTCGAGACCGAGGTGCTGGGCACGATGGACGACGGAGCCCCGGTCTTCCTCGCGTCGCGGCGGGGCAAGGGGCGGCTGTTCGTCTTCGCCTCGACCGTCGATCGCGACTGGAGCGACCTGCCCATCCGCACCTCCTTTCTCCCGCTCATGCAGCGCGTCGCTGGTTGGCTCACCGGCACCCTCGACGAGCGCGAAGAGGTGCACGCGAAGGTCGGCTCGGCGGTCACGCTCACGCCCGAGGGAGAGCAGTCTCCGGCGTGGGCGAAGGCGCCGTCGGGTGCCGAGCTGCCGCTCACCACGCAGCCGCAGAGCCACGTGGTGACGAGCGGCCCGCTGCCCGAGCCGGGGCCGTACGTGGTGGTCGACGCGAAGGGCGCGGTGCTCGAGAAGCTGGGCTTCGCGGTGTCGATCGACGCCGGCGCCAGCAACCTCGCGCGCCACACGATGGACGCGCTGAGCGACTGGCTCGGTGAAGACTCGGTGCGCACCGCGGGCGTCGGCGGCGGCCAGGCGTCGACCCCGCTGTGGACGTGGCTCATCACCCTCGCGGTGGTGGCCTTCTTCCTCGAGGGGCTGCTGCTGCGGAAGTGAGACCCGAGTTGCCGGGCGGCGGTGAGCAGGCGAGTCTGCTGGGCGTGATGCAGCGACTCTCGAGAATGACGTGGGTGGTGGTGCTCGGCCTGCTCGCCGGTTGCCAGTGCGGCGAAGGCAGCAAGTGCACGACGACGGCCGACTGCGCGAGCGGTCAGGTGTGCGTCAGCGGCGCGTGCCGGGGCGGCAGCGGCTTCGACGGTGGCACGACGAACCCCGACGCCGGGCTCTCCGACGCGGGCACGCTCGATGGGGGCGGCGACGGCGACGGCGGGGCCAGCGTATGCGGCGACGGCCGGCTGGAAGGGCTCGAGCGCTGCGACGACGGCAACCTCACCAACTTCGACGGCTGCAACCAGGTGTGCGCGCTCGAGCCCAACTTCACCTGCCCGACGCCCGGTAGCCCCTGCACCTCGACGGTGGTGTGTGGCGACGGCCTGCGCACCGGCGGCGAGGCGTGCGACGACCGCAACACCTCCGGCGGCGACGGCTGCAGCGCCGCGTGCACCCTCGAGCCCGGGTGGCGGTGCCCGACGGTGGGCATCGCGTGCGTCGCGGCGGCCTGCGGCGACGGCCTCATCGCGGGCTTCGAAGACTGCGACGACGGCAACCAGACCAGCAACGACGGCTGCAGCGCGGGCTGCGTGCTGGAAGACGGCTTCGCCTGCGCCGACGCGGGCGTGCGCTGCACCACCACCACCTGCGGCAACGGCGTGCGCGAAGGCACCGAGCAGTGCGACGACATGAACCACGACCTCGGCGACGGCTGCGACACCCGCTGCCGCGCCGAGCCGCGCTGCACCAACGGCACCTGCACCGCGGTGTGCGGCGACGGCATTCGCCAGACGGGTGAAGACTGCGACGACGGCAATACGCGCGCCGGCGACGGCTGCGGGGCGACCTGCGTGCACGAGAGCGGCTTCACCTGCACCGACCAGACGCCGACCGCGCAGGCCTCGCTCCCCATTCCCGTGGTGTACCGGGACTTCCTGCCGTTCGGCTCGCCGGGCGGCCACATCGACTTCGAGAATGGCAACGCCACCGAGCCGGGCATCGTCGCCGCGCAGCTCGGCGTCGACCACAAGCCCGTCTACGCCGCGGGCGCCGGCAGCGCGACGACGCACGGCGCGGGCCCCTTCGACCAGTGGTACCGCGACACGCCCAACGTCAACCGCACCGCCGCCGACGTGCTGGTGGTGACGCGCGACCCGACGGGCTCGTACGTCTTCGACAGCAACGACTTCTTCCCCGTGGACGGGCGCTGCTGGCAGAGCGACGGCACCGAGCCCTCGCGCTTCGGCCACAACTTCAACTTCACCAGCGAGCTGCGCTACTGGTTCAACTTCGCGGGCGGGGAGTCGCTCGACTTCCGCGGCGACGACGACGTGTGGGTCTTCATCAACGGCAAGCTGGCGGTGGATCTCGGCGGCGTGCACGGCCCGATGAGCGGCGGCGTCACCCTCGACACGGCGACGGCGACCCAGCTCGGGCTGACGGTGGGCGGGGTGTACGAGGCGGTGGTGTTCCAGGCCGAGCGCCACACCTCGGGCTCGAGCTACCGGCTGACGCTGCGCGGCTTCAACGCGCCGAAGTCGACCTGCACCTGGCGCTGTGGCGACGGCATCGTCACCCGCTACGAGGCCTGTGACGACGGCATCAACGACGGGCGCTACGGCGGCTGCCGGCCGGGCTGTCAGGCACGCGGCGGCTACTGCGGTGACGCGGTGATCGACGCCGACGGTGGCGAAGTGTGCGACGACGGCGCCAACACCGGCGGGCCGAACCAGTGTGCGCCGGGCTGCCGTGCGCGCAGCGGCTGTGGCGACGGCGTGCTGCAGCCCGCGCTCGGTGAGACGTGCGACGACGGCAACCTCACCGTCGGCGACGGGTGCGATGCGGTTTGTCAGATCGAGCTGGGCTGAACCGCGCCACAATGCGCGCATGTCCGATGCCGTTCGACGTTTGAAGGACCGCGCGACGGAGCTGCTCTCGAAGGGGCGACTCCCGTCGGCGCTCGAGGCGTACCGCAGCGTGGTGAAGGCAGCGCCGGGTGACCTCGGCGCGCGCCAGAAGGTGGCGGAGATTCTCGCGCGCCAGGGCCACACCCGCGACGCAGTGGCCGAGTACACCGAGGTGGTGCGCCGGTATGCGGAGCAGGGCCAGTTCTTCAAGGCCATCGCGCTGTGCCGCGTGGTGTTGACGCTCGACCCCTCGCACGTCGCCGCGCAGGAGAAGCTCGCGGAGCTGTACGCCGCGCGCAAGGAGACCACCCCGGCCTCGGCGAAGGCGCTGCTGCCGAAGGTGGCGCCGCTCGAGGCAGGCGCGGTGGCGCAGGCCGAGCAGCCTCCGCCGCCCCCGGAGAAGGAGCTGGAGATCGACATCGAGCTCTTCCCCGAGGAGCTGGTGTTCGAGGCCGAGCCGCCGCCTCCGCCGCGCGCCGCGCTGCCGCACATTCCGCTCTTCTCGTCGCTGAGCACCGAGGAGCTGATCGCCGTGCTGCGCGACGCGATGGAGGTGCGGGCCTTCAGCGCCGGCGAGACGTTGATCACCGAGGGCGAGCCGGGCGAGGCGATGTACGCGCTGGCGCAGGGCACGGTGGCGGTGACTCGCGGGGGCGCGCCGGTGGCGACGATGGAAGAGGGCGCCTTCTTCGGCGAGATGGCGCTGCTGTCGGGTGCGCCGCGGCTGGCCGGCGTGGTGGCGAGCACCGACGTGGTGACGCTCGAGTTCTCGCGCGAGAGCATGGACGCGCTGATCAAGCGCTACCCCAACGTGCGCATGGGCCTCGAGGTGTTCTTCCGCGATCGCCTGCTGGCCAACCTGCTGCGCTCGAACCCGCTGCTCGCGCCGCTCACCGAGCCCGAGCGCGCGAAGCTGGCCGCCGCGTTCCAGTCGTGCACCTTCAAGCCGAACGAGGTGATCATCGAAGAGGGGCGCACCGGCGAGGCGGTGTACCTGCTGCTGCGCGGCCGCTGCTGCGTCTTCCACCGCGACGGCGCGCCGGGCGCCTACCCCGACCTCATCGAAGGTGACGCGTTCGGGGAGATCTCCGTCGCCGCGCAGCTGCCGACCTCGGCGGTGGTGCAGGCGAAGGAGCTGGTGGTGGCGCTGCGCGTGGGGGCCGACGACTTCCGCGCCATCGTGCTGGCCAACCCCGAGGTGAAGCAGCAGGTGCTGCGGCTGGCCAGCGAGCGGCTGACGCGCACCGCGAAGCTGGGCCTGGCAACGAGCGATCTTCGCATCTGACCCAGGGGTGGGTCGCCGCCGAGGTGTTGCAGCGCGTCGGCGGCGACGTGATGCTTGGAGGCAGATGTCAGACAGCGCGGATCAGAAGCCTCTCGTGCTGGTCGTCGACGACGACGACATGATCCGTCGCATCGTTCGGGTCTCGCTGGCGCAGCGCTTCTCGGTGCTGGAGGCGGCGGACGCCTTCGAGGCCCTCGAGCTCGTCGCGCAGCACGACGTCGAGGTGGTGGTCATCGACGTGATGATGCCGGGCATGACGGGCATCCAGGCGGTGCCGCTGCTCAAGGCGAAGGCGCGCGGGCCGCTGCCGGTGCTGCTGCTGACCGCGCTCGACGATCAAGAGAACCGCAACCTCGGCCTCGAGGGCGGCGCCGACGACTACCTCACCAAGCCGGTCGACCGTCGCGAGCTGGCGCTGCGGGTGCAGAACTTCGTGCGCCTCGGTCGGCAGGAACGGCTGATCCGCCAGCAGCTCGAGGCGCTCAGCCAACTGCAGGCCCTCAAGGACGACCTCACCGCGCTGCTGGTGCACGACCTGCGCAACCCGCTGACCGCGGTGAAGAGCGCGTTTCAGCTGCTCGAGCCGAACGTGGTGGCGGAGGACCGGGAGATCTTCAGCCTCGGCAAGCACGCGCTGGCGCGGGTGATGGACGGGGTCAGCGACCTGCTCAAGGTGCGCATGCTGGAAGAAGGGAAGCTCCAGCTCGAGCGCGAAGACACCGACCTCGAGGCGTTGGCGACCGAGGTGGTGCACACGCTGCGCGCGGCGGCGCTCGACGGGAAGATCGACGTGCAGGTGCACGCGCAGGGGCCGACGCGGCTGCCGGTCGACGCGAAGCTGGTGCGGCGCGCGCTCGAGAACCTGTTGATCAACGCCTTCCGCCACACCCGCGAGCGCGTCGACGTCGAGCTGGTGGGCGACGACGCGGGGGTGCAGCTCGCGGTGAGCGATCGCGGCCCCGGCGTGCCCGACTTCCTCAAGGGCGAGCTGTTCGACATGTTCGGCTCGCTCGCGCTGCAGAAGGCCGGCGGCCGGCGCGGTCACGGGCTGGGGCTGTACCTGGTGAAGCTGGTGGCGAAGGCGCACGGCGGCGAGGTGGCGGTGAAAGACCGCGAGGGTGGCGGCGCGTCGTTCGTCCTCCGTTTCCCGCGCGGGTGACTACTTCTCGAGGCCGAGCCGCCGCATCATGGTGCGCACCGTGCCGCCGGGGTCCTTCGCGGCGCCGCGCCCGACCTGGCCCAGCAGCCGCGCCGCCTCGGCCGCGTTGCCGTGGGCGCGACGCAGCGCGAGGGTGAGCGCCCGGCGCTCGAGCTGCTCGAGCTCGCGGCGGAGGTTGAAGTCACCGGCGGCCAGCCGCGCCTCGAGGGCCAGCTCGTCTTCGAGCGGTGCGTCGCCCGATGGCCGCGCCCACAGCCGCCGCGGGAGATCCGACACCAGCAGCGACTCGCCGGTGCGCTTGGCCACCAACGCGCCGAACACCACGTTGCGCAGCTCGCGGATGTTGCCGGGCCAGGGGTAGGCGCGCAGGAGGTCCATCGCCTCGCCCGTCACTTCCTTCACCCGCACCCGCTTCGCGGCGACCGGGTCTTCGACCGAGAAGCGCGCGATGAGCTGCTGCACCAGCGCCGGGAGGTCTTCGAGCCGCTCACGCAGTGGGGGCAGCACCACCTGCACGGTGGCGAGCCGCTCGAAGAGGTCGGCGCCGAACTGGCCGCGGGCGATGAGGCCCTTCAGGTCGCGGTTGGTGGCGGCCACCACACGAAAGTCGACCTTCTTCCACTGGTTCTCGCCGAGGCGCGAGATGACGCGGTCCTCGAGCACGCGCAGCAACTTGTTCTGCAGCACCGTGGGGGTGTCGTCGATCTCGTCGAGGAACACCGTGCCGCCCTCGCCCGCCGCGAGTTGGCCGTCGTAGTCGCGCGTGGCGCCGGAGAACGCGCCGCGCACGTAACCGAACAGCTCGCCTTCCATCAGCTCGTTGGGGATCGCCGAGCAGTTGATGGGCACGAAGGTGCGGCTGCGGCGGGCGCTCCACTGGTGAATGAAGCGCGCGGCGAGCTCCTTGCCGGTGCCGGTCTCGCCGGTGAGCAGCACCGGCATCGAGGTCTGCGCCGCCTGGTGGAGCTTGCGCAACATGGCCTGCGCCGCGGCGCTCTCGGCGACGAAGTCCTTCACCACGGGGAGCGGCGGTTCGAGCACCAGCGTCTCTTCGAGGCGCGCCAGCAACCGCGCTTCCCACCCCTTCTCGCTCGTCGTCACCACGTCGAGCGCGCCGGCGTCGACCGCGGCCTGCAGCGCCTTGGGGCTCGGCTTCTCGCCGCACACCCAGACCCAGGCGCCGCGCACGTCACCGGGCACCTGCGCCTTCGGGGTGCGCACCACCAGCACCCCGCTGGCCCCCGGGTGCCAGCCCTTCGCCGCGAGCGTCGGCTGCGCGGCCTTGAGGCCCTCCCCCTTCCACTGGAACGTCGGCATGGTCGCGAATGAAACACCGCGGCGGCGCGAGTGGAATCACGCGCTGAGGTCGCTGGCATCAGTCAGGCCTCCCGCCCGCGACCCGCTCCGCTAGTCTGCGCGCCGCGAATGGGCGCCATCACCTGGCAGACGAGCGCGACGTACTTGAAGTCGATGGTGGCCGCGGCGCGCGCGCTCGGTCACCTGCAGCGCGTCGAAGAGAAGCTCAGCGCGCCAGTGCGCGAGATGATCCGCCAGCCGGCGGCGCAGTCGTGGTGGTCGGCGACGCTGCTCATCGAGTTCCTCGAGGCGCTCGGGCCGGAAGCCAGCCGCGAGGTGAGCATCAGGGCGTCGCGCGACGGCATGGGCCCGCTCATTCGCCCGCTGGCGAGCGTGGTGTTGATGCTCACCAAGTCGCCACAGCAGGCGCTGCTCACGCGGCTCGGCACCTTCGCCAGCGCGGGGGTGAAGGGCATCGAGTCGCGCTTCGAGGCCAACGCCGATGGCCGCGGCGGCGCGGTGACCTTCACCTTCCCCGAGCCGGTGCCCGCGGTGGTGGCCGAGGTGTGGTCGGGCTTCTTCGACGTGGGCTTCTCGCTCGCGCGCGGGGGTAGCGTGGTCAAGGCGGCCATCAGCGACCGCACCCACCGCTTCGACGTCGCCTGGTAGTCGCCGTGATTTGAAGCACGCCGTGACGTGATTCAATTCGCGTCAGGTCCCCTGCCCCCTCGACACATCAGCCACCTGCGACGTGGCCTCCGCCGTGCAGTGCGCCCACCCCCGCTGCACTTCACGCCACACTTCGGAGGCACGTCATGGGGTCGCTCCTCACCGAGCATTGGATCATCTCGTCGCTGGTGTCGTTGCTGGGGGCCGGGGCGTTCGTCGCCTTCGCGGGCACGTGGATCATTCCGGAAGACGAGTCGGGGCTGGTCATCAAGAAGTTCGGCGCGGCGTTGCCCGCCGGCCGGCTCATCGCGCTGCAGGGCGAGGCCGGGTACCAGGCCGATCTACTCCCGCCCGGGTGGCACTTCGGGCTGTGGCGCTGGAAGTACCGCGTCGAGCGCGTGCCGATGATCTCCGTGCGCCCCGGGGAGATCGCCCTGGTGGTGGCCGCCGACGGTGGGGCCATTCCCAGTGAGCGCATCCTCGGGCACGAGGTGGACAGCGACGACTTCCAGAACGCGCGCGCGTTCCTCGAGAACGGCGGTGAGAAGGGCCGCCAGCTCGCGTTCCTCACGGCGGGCACGTACCGCATCAACCCGGCGCTGTTTCAGATCGTCACCACCGACAACGCCGACCAGTTCGGCGTGCGCGACAGCGAGCTCGAGGTCTTCGCGGTGATGCCCGATCGCGTGGGCATCGTGACGGTGCTCGACGGTCACCCCATTCCCTCGGGGGACGTGGCGGGCGCCCCGGTGGTCGGTCACGACTCGTTCCAGCGCGGGCAGGCGTTCATCGACGCGGGCGGCTGCCGCGGTCTGCAGGAGCAGGTGCTGCTGTCGGGCTCGTGGAACCTCAACCCGTGGTTCGTGAAGGTCGAGCAGATCCCCATGACGGAGGTGCCCATCGGCTCGGTGGGCGTCGTCGTCAGCTACGTCGGCAAGGAGCACCTCGATGTGTCCGGTGACGACTTCACGCACGGCGACCTGGTGGAGCGCGGCCGCAAAGGCGTGTGGATGGAGCCGCTGCTGCCCGGCAAGCACCCCATCAACAACCGGGTGATGAAGGTCGAGCTCGTGCCCACCACCAACATCGTCCTCAACTGGGCGAGCCGGGTGGAGCAGCACAAGTACGACGAGAAGCTGGGGCCCATCACGGTGCGGTCGCGTGACGGCTTCAGCTTCACCCTCGACGTGTCGCAGATCATCCACATCGGCATGAAGCAGGCCCCGCGCGTCATCTCGCGCGTCGGCTCGATGCAGAACCTGGTGGATCACGTGCTGCAGCCCACGGTGGCGAACTACTTCCGCAACTCGGCCCAGCAGGTGAGCGTGCTCGAGTTCCTCTCGGCGCGCAGCGACCGGCAGCAGGAGGCGTACGACGCCATCAAGGCCGCGCTGTCGGCCTACGACGTGGAGTGCATCGACACGTTGATCGGCGACATCCAGCCGCCGGCGGAGCTGATGAAGACGCAGACCGACCGGAAGATCGCCGAGGAGCTGCAGCGCACCTACGACGTGCAGCGCGAGGCGCAGACCAAGCGCCAGCAGCTCGAGCGTGAGACGTCGGTGGCGAACATGCAGGCCGAGGTGGTGCGCAGCGAGCAGATGGTGGCCATCAGCGAGAAGAACGCGCTGGCGGTCGCCGAGACGGCGCGCGGTGAAGCGAGCCGGGTGCGCTTCGCAGCGGAGGCCGAGGCGCACGCCATGCGCCAGCGCGCCGAAGCCCAGGCCGCGGCGACGCGCCTGCATGGTGACGCGGAGGCCGAGGCGACGAAGGCCATCGGCGCCGCGAAGGCCGAGGCGTACCGCGAGGGCGTGGCGGCGATGGGTGGCGAGGCGTACGTATCGGTGCAGCTGGCCGGCATTCTCGGTGAGCACGGCGTGAAGCTGGTGCCCGACATCGCGGTGGGGGGCGGGTCGGACGGTGGCGGGCTGGCGTCGGTGATGGTGGCGAAGCTCCTGCGGCAGGAGCTGGCCGGGCAGAAGAAGGTCGGCACCAACGGGAATGGAGTCGCGGCGATCGAGAAGCCGCGGGTCTGAAGTGAGTCGCGCTCACGCCTCGTCAGGCGGCGACCGCGACAGCACGACCATCGCGATCGCCCAGGTCACAGAGAGACACGCCGCGCTGCGCCAACCGTCGAGCGTGAGGGCGCCGAGGCGCGCGCCACCTGCGTAGCTCAACGGGCCGAGCACGGCCCCGAGCACCAGGGCCACCCCGGGTCGCGCGCGGAGCCAGTGCAGCGAGTGACCTTCCATGAAGGTCGACGCGAACGCCGGCCACAGCGAGAGCAGCCACAGCGGCGGCCAGGGTCCCGCAGGCACCGCCTGCACGTTACCCAGCTCGCGGTTGATCAGCTCGACCACCACGCCCAGCCCCAGCGCGAGCACGCTGCGCCGCCACTCGCGACGGGGATGGCCCGAGAGGCCGACGTGGGCCGCGACGAAGAGCCCGTTCGCCACCGCGCCCAGCAGGTGAAGCGGCGTGCTCGCCAACAAGGCCGCCGCGAACCACGCCGCCTGGAGCCCCGCGAAGTGCAGCAGCTTGCGTCGCGTCACGGAGGCGAGCGGCGTCATCGCCGGGGGTCATAGGCGCCGCAGCTCGGTGGCGCCATCTGACAACAGACAAGGTGGGTGCACCCGACGCGCGCCCGCGCTGCTATGGGGCCCGCATGGCTGCTGAACCTCTGTCCGGCAACGAGCCACTCGAAGTGCCGGGCTTCTCGTACCTGCCGCGCTTCATCACCGAGCCCGAGAGCGCCGCCCTGCTCGCGTACTTCGGCTCGCTGAAGCCGCTGTGGGAGCAGCGCCACCTCACCGCGCACGCCCGCGAGGGGGGTGGGCCGCGGCGACTCTCTCGGCCGGTGTACTGGCTGGGCGCGTGGCAGTTCGCGTGCCTCGGGTACTACTCCGCGCCGGATCACCTCGAAGAGAAGTGCGTACGCGCCGAGCCGTTCCCGCAGGTGATGACCGACATCCTCGAGCGCCTGGTCCCGAAGCTCGCCGCGCACCAGGCGCCGACGGAGCTCGGACAGACCCCGAACACCTGCCTCATCAACTACTACGGCAGCGAGTTCACGAAGGACGCGCAGGGGCGCGTGCAGCCCGTCGACCAGGCGCGGCTCAAGATGCACCGCGACGGAGAACCGGGGCCGGTGGTGATGTTCTCCATCGGGCAGCCGGCGCTCTTCGAGTTCGTCGACGGCGCGCGCCCGTCTGAGGCGGAGCTGGCGGTGTGGCTCAAGAACCGCTCGGTCGTGCTGATGAGCGGGCCCCACTACAAGGACCACCTGTACCACCGCGTGACGCGCGTCCGGCACGGCAAGGACCCGGTGATGCCCGAGGTGCTCGACGACTTCCGGCTGCGGCGGGTGAGCGTGTCGTTCCGCTACGTGCCCGACGCGCACATCAAGGCGCTGAGCGAGCTGAGCCCCGACAACCGCGCGCAGGTCACGCCCTACGTCGAGCAGCTGGCGCAGCGGTCGGACGTGTTTCGCGCGCAGCTCGCGGCGGTGCAGCGCTGATCAGCCGGCGTCGTTGGCCAGCGCGAGCAGCGCGCGGATTCGCGGCGCGAGATCGTTCGTCGCGCCGTCACCCTTCACCGACCCTTCGATGTGCCGCGCGCTGGCCTTCCCGTCGGGGTTGGGCACGGTGAACGCGGGGATGAACTGCGACTCGTAGTCGGCCATCACCAGGCGCTCGGCGTCGACGTCGCCGTCGAACTGAATGAGGTCGAGCGCGCCGATCTTCCCCGTCATCTCGCCGCGATCGACCGCCTCGTGGAACACGCGGCACGGCTGACACCACGTCGCGCCGACGTAGACCATCACGTGGCGCTTCTCGGCCTGCGACTTCGCCAGCTGCGCGACGACGATCGGCGCCACGTCACCCTGCGGCGCGGGGATGAACTTCACCGTCGCCGTGGGGTCGACGGGCGGCGGGCTGCTGCTCTTCGAGGTGCAACCGAGCGCGGCGACGGAGAGGACCAGGAGGGAGAGGCGCATCTCCGCGCACGCTACCTCAGCGCGTCTGCAGGTCGTGCTTCTGGTGCGCGATGCCGCGACTCAGCCGGTCCTGCCGCCGCTCGATCCGCGCCCGCTCGGCCGCCGACAAGCCGCCACCGTCGATGCGGTCGCGAACGATCTCGCGCTGAAGACGGGCCTCCCGGCGCTCGAGCCGTCGCGCCTCGGGACCGGTGAGCTGCCCTGACGCGACGCCCTGCTGAATGCGCGCCTGCTGCGCAGCAGCCCGAGCCTCGGGAGGCGCCGCGAACACGGTCGAAGAAACCAGCAGGCCCAGCATCAGCGTCATCGTCTTCATTGGTGTATCTCCGTCAGGTGGGTACGACGAAGCGTTGAACCCGCGACCCACGCGGTGGTTGCGGGAGGATTTTCCGCGGGGATTTCCGCGGGCTTGCACGTCACCGGCTGCGGCTGAGCAGCACCGCGCGCAGCTCATCCGTCAGCTCCTGCGGCCGCTCATGGAGCGCTGCCCAGGTCCACCGCAGCACCACCACGCCGCGGGCCGTGAGCGC
>Ga0208755_100109_pt1 | contig 47184 bp, 59 predicted proteins | sample LakWasMet57_HOW8_2_FD_183891 | JGI IMG/M metagenome (GOLD analysis project Ga0208755, IMG submission 183891) | Freshwater sediment methanotrophic microbial communities from Lake Washington under simulated oxygen tension - Sediment Metagenome... | ecosystem: Environmental > Aquatic > Freshwater >... | reverse complement strand
TAACCCATCATTCAAGCGGGACGCCTAACGGCGCCCCTTAATTCAAACGAGTAGGGGGGTATGGGGAATAGGATGAATAAAACCTACAAAAAAAAGCCCCGAAACCGCGTGTTATATAGATTTATGGGGATTATACAAAAATCTTGATTTCTGGACAGTTGTGGTAATTTTATACGGAAATAATACGGTTAATTTAAGGGATATTAATTTTTAATTAGGGTATTTATCCCAACTAAATAAAATTTAATGGTTGTTTAAATATTCAATAAACAATATTTAAATGGCATTTATTACCATCATTAAATGATCTTCAACTACGTTTGCAGTTAATTGTTGATCTGAGATTGGGAAGCCAACTAATTGTCTTTCTGGCAAGCCAGGATGATTTACTTTCTTAGCAAATCTGCCGCCGAAATAAAGTGCTTTTTTATTTAATGGCTCAATTAGGTAAGGTTCTGTACCGCCATGATGCCAAGTCGCCAGTTGGTTATTTCTAGCGCCATCAAACCCAAGTCTTAAAGAGTCATCATTAACTTGGTAATTAAAGCTCTGTAGCATATCGCCTGTTGCACTGAGTGGCTTCTTATTTGCAACTTTACTTGCGCCTCTGTCATTCAAACGCCCGTCTTTTCCATAGCTTGATTTGCTAAGCCCATCGGCAAAGGAATCATAAGTACTCTTTGCATTTGGTTTCCACGCTGTACCATCAGGTGCAAGGCCCACGCTGTGGCGTTCCTGATTAACTCTTAGTAGACTTTCACCAATGCTGCCTAGCATTTGCTTCGGTGTTGCTATCTCTGCTTGAACCGCTTTAAGCACCATTTGTAAATGATGGTCTTGAAATTCAATCGTGTATTGCATATACTGTCCTTGTGGTGACGAAGCTGTGGCTCTGCATAAGCCCTCAAATCGAATCCATTAAAGCGACCCATGCAGAGGTCGCTTTTTTATTTCTTGAACACCAAGCGACCATTTCTCTGTTTATTGAAGTAAGCCTCTTGCAGGGCTTCGGTTGGCTGGGTAGTCATGAATGCTGTTGATCCTGTCCAACCCGTTCTACCCCACTCAAATACAGACACCGCATATTCATTAGTACCGTCTACTTCAAAAGCTTTTAAGTAACGTCTTTTAAGCCGCCAGCGCCCTTTTTCGTGATGATCTTTAACCCACACCCACCATATTTCATCTGGCTCAATTAGAGTCATTGCCAAGAGGTTAATATATTGCAACCGCTTTAATTTCTTTTCGCTCGATAGCCACTTAAACTCACCTTTACCATCTTGAAATAAAGCCTTAGTGATTGCCAAGGTACTGCCTGCTGCATCGGTAAACGCTGAACCTGTTTGCATGTCTGCTCCGAATACATCTAAAAAATCAGCCACGGCTAATTCAGGCTGTATATCTGCTGGCAAAATAGCGGCGCCGTCTATTTTTGTGGGTGTTGGCATTGTTGGCACTTTAAAACCTGTAGGCCACTCGGCACCGCGCTCTTTTAATACGGCATCATAGCCTGTTAATGGCGGCACTGTATGCGGTTCAAGGTAGGCTTTACCTACGTTGTAACCAAAGCCAGGATCAATTCCTTGTGGTACGGTGACCATGTGTGGATTATTGCCATTTTTACCAACAATACGCTCTTCATAGACAATCTCTGGTGCGGTATCTACCCCCGCCTTACCTTGAGACTCCCATTCTTGCTTAGCCTCAAAATGAGAGAGAGAGTCTATGCGGCAATTGCATCCCCAACCATTCTGTGGCATGTGTGTATCAAACCAAGCATCATCGGCTGGCAGTATTAAGTTATCCCATGCTTTATGGTTAAGTCGTGGGTGTTCAATGCTGGTGTGACGGTATTGCCAATACGGACGCAAATGCTTAACAGCCTGCATTTGCACATAGCGGCCAGCATTGTAGCTTTGCTTTATATTGGTACCGTAAATAATGCGGCTACGCCAGCTAGGTGAGCCATTGTATGACCAACCATGCTTGGTGGTGATATCTTGAAAGCGCGTTTTAAAGTCTGCATAGCCGCCACCGTTCTGTTTAGCATCTTGAATGGCGTTATATAGGTCTTCAAGCAACGCGTCACTTTGTGCGCCTGCTACTACAAAGGCGTGACTGTGTTGCTGCTGCCAGAGGCTTGTCCAATCAGCGCTTGGTAGCTTAATTTTGGCTTTTTGGAAGTCGATAGCTTCTTTAAAAGGTAGTTGTGCTGGGTTAGTTGCCATTACTGAATTAAGCCTTGGTTTTGTTGACCACTAACGCCGTGATTTAACTCCGCATCGTTTCCATTGTTGCGGCCTGCTGCATAGTCATTAAAATCACGGTTACTCAAACTTGCTTTTTTGTTTCTATTACGAGTTTTCATGGTGACTAATGACGGGTAAGTAATTTGCATATACGCATCAATTTGCGCGTCTTGTTTTTCAGATCCTGCAAATGAAGAAATCTTACCCGCAACAGCATGAACCCAACCCTCACAAAACAAGTCAGCACGTCTGGTTTTGGTAACAGTTTTACAGCGTTTTAATACTGTTTTAATGTGTTCAGCACGTTGGCGCTTTAACTGACGAAATAGAACTTCAAAAGCATACTTAGCAACTTCGGGTGAGGCTCCACATCCGATAAATGTCCAACTACTTATGTTCATAGACCCTTTAAAAATGATATTGCAGCCGAATGCATCAGCTATACGGCCTGCTAAACGAGATTCCCAATTAGCTGGCTGGCGTAAAGCTCCAGCTTTGGCGTAAGCTTCCGATACTCCAGCCGCCAACATATCCTCTTCATCAATGCCAAACTTCGCCATGAGTGCCTGCGCTTGGCGTAGTGCCGTTTCAGCCTCATGCTCATTACTACTGGCTGATAACGCTAGGCATTTCTTAATTTTTTCTATAGCGTCTTTCTTATTCATTGGACACCTCAACAAACTCTTGACCGTATTTTCTCCAACAACGAGTAACAGCAACTAGATTTTTTGCATCAATAAATTTTTGCCAACAATAATTTAAGGTTAGGACAAAAAGCAAAGTGCTTAAAGCTAAGCCAGATAAAAGGCATACCAATTGCCCAACTAACATAAACCATGCATCAAAACTATTCACTCGGAACCTCCGCTCTACCAGCTAAGTGCGCCGCAGCCATACCGAGTGCGATGACTTCTGTGAGCGCTGGCACGTTGAAGCTAAGGGCTAGTGCCTCTATGCCTTCAATGGCTGCGTCAAAGTCCCCAGCCTCTGCTACTACAGCAGCTATTTGTTGCACTAATGCAGCCTCATGTTTTGCGCCAAGTGCTGCTAGTTGGGCGGTATATGCATCCGTGATGTCTGCGGTTTCTGCTTTTTGGCTTGCCAGTGCTGTTAGCTTGGTCAAAATATTGTTGGTCAACGCTGCGTCTTTTTTATCATCTGTTTTGCTGGCCTTGTCATCGTTGCCATCATTACCTGATGCATCCACTGGCTTTGCTTTACCTAGCAGCTTTGCTGACTCTTCCGCGCGTGGTATTTGCAGGATTTTATGTGCGTAGTCAACGTCAATTTCCATACCAAGATTTGCGGCTTTCTCAAGCACATCTACCATTTTCTTTTGGTCTACGGTTTCTTCGGTCTGGTACGTCCATTTAGGCAGGCGGCCATCGGTAAACATGCCATTAAATGCACTGATTGGCTTGATCAGCTGTGCATTAAGTGTAGGCTCAATTTGGCGCACGTCATGCAGCAATATTTCACGGCGTACTTTGTCGTAAATCATGATGCGCGCTTCTGATGTGGTTTTACCATCCAACTCGCCACCTAATATGGCTTTGGATTGCTTGTTTTCCCAATACTCAATGGTGCTTAAAAAGTCGCTGATTGTGCCTGCTTTTGTGTCTTTTATAAACTCAATGGTCATATTGCTTGGCACGACGCCTGCACCATCGTTGCCGATATTACGCACAGCTTTTAGTAGTTCGTCACGCTGTGTTTTGCCTATGCCAGCTGGATATTTACCAAGGCGCAAAGGTAGGCCGTAGACCTCTAAGAAACGCTGCATGTCGCGCACGTTGTAGGCTTTGTAGGCATATGTCCAAGCTAGTACTCTGAATAGCGCTGATTGCTCTAAGTAGCCAGATTTAGCACTGTGCTCGTGAATAATCCAGCCATTAGGCCGTAGCGATTCTGGAATGCCGTTAGACAGGTATTTAAGCTCACCTGTGGTGCGTTCAATTTGAAAATGACGCTGTGGCACAAAGAATATGTCTTTAGGTAGCCACACATCACCACGCTGCCAGTTGTATTCAAGCGCTGAAAAGCCTTTGCCAACTGCATCTGCGATATCGTATTGAGCATCTTCAATACGTGGAATATTGCGCAGCATGTCTTCAAGCTCTACTGTGCGATCCAACTCTGATTGGGATGCATCCTTAGGTGGTTGCAGCGTCCAACCCAAGCCAGTAATTGACCGTTTACGCTTGCTTAGCTCACTGAATATATGTGAGTCTTGCTCTTCTATCAGCTCAAACAAGGCCGCTTGATGCGTGATCATGCCTTGGTCTGCCATCGTGAAGGCACTAGCTAGGCGGCTTGGGTCTAACGTATTCACTGAGCGATAGTTAAGCTCAATTGAGTTTGTGCTACGTGGCCCTGCCTGTAGACCTGTATCTGGTGCAGTTAATGTCTTTTTAACCAGTGCGGCGCGTTTGTGTTTTCTGCTCATTTAATCATCTTCCCAATCATCATCATTGTTGCTACTGCCTCGGCTTGTGCTACGACGCTGGCTGCGGCTGGTGCCTGCTGAGGTGTAGTTCCATTCGCCGCCAAATTCATATGCCAGCGTTTTGAGCATGTCTAGCGCATCTGGCCCATCGTCATGGTCGGCTTCTGGGTAAAATTGCAATTGCTCGTTTAGCGTGGTGTGGTTGCGGTGGCTACGGATTAAGCCGTTCACAATATGTGGTTGCAGGCTCATGATGCGCAGGTCTTTGTCTGTGCTAGGCGTGACAGCAACACCAGGAAAGGCTACGCCCATCTTTGCAGCGCGCTTTATAATCTCGGTATACAAGAACGCCTGAAACTGTATCGTTTCAATCGCCCACGCCACGCATGCATACTCTATTTGAAGGTCTATTAAACGGCTGATAATGAGGTCAGGCACACGGCGGGATACGTCCGCTTCTACCACATCTAGCACCATTGTTTCTCTGTTTAATCCACCCACTAAAATAGCTGATGGATCACGGCCACTACCTTTTTTTCCTAATGATGGATCACAGCTACCAAAGAATACCCAGCTATCTAAGCGGTTAACCCAAAATTGTAAGGTCTTGAATGGTGCGTTATCATCATTGCCAGCTTCGTTCTGCTGCTCTTGATTAAACGAATCATGATTAACGGCACGCATACACATGAGGCGGTATAAAGGGCGAACTTCAGGCCAGCTGACTTGCGCGCCAGCATCCATTGCAGCTTTATGCTCTTGGTAAAAGGCTAAGGCTTCATCTTCTGCGGCTTCGCGCTCTTCGCTTGTACCGCTGCGTGTATAGATAGCTTCCCACTGCTCCCACAGCGCCATGTTGTCAGGCCATGTAGTGATGGATTTAAACACGCGCATACGCCAACCAGGTGCGCGACCAACGCGGTTAATGGCTGCGTCATAATGTAGGCTAGTACCAACCCAAAACACATCCATGCCCCCAGCTGGGCCAGCCAAACCAAGGACTGCTGAAAGTACAAATTTTTGCACTTTGTCGCGCTGGGCTTTGTTACGTACCTCTTCGTCGTTCTCTAAGTCATCAAGAAAAACAAGGTCTGGCCGATGTGGACCATGCTTCATACCACGTAGTTTTTTACCTGTGCCACCAATACGAATTTTGATATTGTTAGCAGTAATGGCTGTGGTTGACTGCCACACACGACCACGGCCTGTAGCGTTTGGAAAGTCCTGTGCCAGACGCGGATTAGTATCTAGCTCGGCTTTGATACTTTCAAGCATTTCCGCAGACTGCTCTTCAATATTCATGATGATGACAATCATGTGCTTGCGAGCTTTTTTAGAGATTTTTAGACTCTTGATTAGATCTACTAGATAATCAGCACGGCACACGCACCAGAGCGTACCTAATTGTGTTTCGTAGGTTGACTTAGCCTCGCCACGAGGCGCCTCATCTACATTGCGCGCGTCACGAAAGCCATCAATAGTTGATCGGAATGCTTTAAAAATGTATTGTTGAAACAAGCTAAAGTGTGGCGTTGGCACGTAGTGTGGAAAGTATGTTTGACAAAAGTATTGATAGTCAAAACAAGCACGTTCGCGGCGCTCAGCACTGGCCTTCGGATCAATTTCAAACGCCTCACACTCAAGCTCTATCTGGTTGCGTAGGTCTTCACCAAGCTTGGCCAGCTCAATTTCAAATTCGCGCCATGTTTTAATGGTTTGAATGTTGTCTAAGTCGTTATCAACCGCCATGTTTATCCAAACTTAGATTGTAGTGTTGCACCTATGCCTTCTAGGTGTTCTTGGAAGTGTGCGAGGGCAGTTTTATCATGCTTGCTGAGGTATTCAGCAACCGTTTTGAGGGTGTCTAACGACACGCTTAATGCACCAAGTTTAGGGTTGACGCGGCTAAATGATTTGCTGAATTTGGCATAAGAATCTGCCAGTGAAGCCATAAGCTCTGTTTTAAGCTGAGGATGAATCTGTGAGCTTTCTAGCTCACGCATCGTAGTCACTGCCTGACGTGCAAAGTATTCAACCAGCTGCTCGTTGAGGTCATCAATCCCTGCGCCGCTAATGCTAAAGGCTGCGCGTGCAGTATCCCAATCATCGCCTTTCTTTTTAGCTGAAGCTTTCCATTCGCGTGCAGTATCGTAGCTCACGCCATAAGTGACAGCAGCACCAGTGAGTGGCAAGCCCTCAATATAGATGCGCCTTACGTTGTCGCGGGTATCTTGAGAATGTGCCATTATTTTAGGTGTTTCAATAACTCAACTGCGCCTAAAGTGAGCGCAGTGCTAATGCCAGCAATCGTTACACCTTGTATTGCCGTCACTCTAATATTTACTTTTTCGCCCTCTTCTAAGGTCTTAACGCGACCACCTAGGCTATCAACTTTGGTATTGAGTCTCTTTTCCAAGTGCTCCATGCTTTGCTTAGTTGATGCTTCTAAGAGTTGCATACTCTGCTTGGTTGAGTCTTCCATGCGGCGCATATCTGCACGCAGCACGTTAAAGTTATCGCTAATGCTAGAGTGCATAATTTCTAGCTTGCCAGATAGCTGACCGATGCTACGCGCTACTGCGGCCATGTCATTATTGTTGTTGTTTTGGTCAGTCATGCTTAATGTCCTTGGTTAAAGTCGGTTGTATTAAAGTCGATTAGCGCCGCTAGTCTGCTGCTACAGGTTGCGTATTCGCCTTGGGCGTAGGTGACCCACTCAGCGACGTCGGTGTCTGTGAGTGGCTCGGCTGGTGTTTCAGGGGTGGCAGGTTGGGCGCCATTTTCTGCATCAGGTGTGCTGGTGGCTGTGTTTTTACTGTTGAGCGTGCTGTTGGTACGGTTGAGCAAGCTGCTAAGCTCAGCGTTAAAGCAAATATTGCCAGTAGCGTAATGATGGATTTCACGGGTTTTCTCCAAAGTGAGTTTGTTAATGGCAACCTCGCTATTGGCAAGGCTATTGGATAGCACGTCAGCAAGGCTTTGTGCGGCGCGCAATATGTCAGCGTTGGCGCGCTCAGCATCTGCCACGGCTTTGGCTTGCTCGGTTTCTATATTGGCTATTTTTAGCTCGTAGTGATTGCTGGTGACTTTGTAAGTAAATGCTGCGCTTGCCACGATTAAAGCCAGATAGAGATAAAGGGTGCGTGTCATGCTGTTGCTCCCATCATGATGCCGCGACCCCAGCCAAAGTAGCGTGGCTGATAAATTGCCATTATTCTGCGTGGGTAGTTGAGATTTTCGCGGCAGTGGAAAATGTGGCGGCGTGATTTTCCGCATGATGCGTCAATGATTTCACGCTTACGAGAAGCTGCTATCTTTGCTTCACGTTGCCAGTGACCAAGCCCACCGTTATATGCACGTAAGGCCGCGTGCATGCGATCATACTCAGTGTCGCCCCACACACGGTCATACAGCCACTTGTCATAGCCTACTAATGCGCGCATTGCCCATTGCGAGTTGTTAGGCTGGCATTGTTGTGGCGTTAGTTTATTTAACCCGCACCACCACTCAGCGGTAGCAGGCATAAATTGCGCCATGCCTTGTGCGCCTACTGGGCTAATTGCTGCGTCTTTCCATGCGCTTTCTTGATGTATCTGCGCAGCGAATACTGGAATTGGAGCGTTTAAACCCCAAACGGAATGCGCTGCGCGCGTTAAATCTGCTCGGTGTTTGATTGCCATGCGAGGGATCGTGCCTGTGTTTTCTGCTGCATGGGCGGCGCCAATTAAAGCCGCGCTGACCAGTGCAAAAATCACAAATAACCAGAATATGACAAAGCTGCGTGTCTGTTTATTTGCCCACATGCTAAGCCCCTAAGCCCATTGCAAGCATTGCACAGCCGATGATGATTGCGCGGCGTAGCATAGAGATTAGAAAAGCCCAGGCTAGATCAGGAATGATCCTTGTTTTTACAAAACACACCTTTGGATCGTTAGGTCGTCTAAATTCACGTTGGTTGATAAACTCGTCTGGTCTGGCATATGGGAATAATGCACGGTCAATCCAATACCCAACCAAGCCAGCTAATGTGACTAAAGACAGTTTGTAGAGCGTAACTGGTGCTTGCTGAGGTGCGATGGCGAAGATAACGCCAATTAAAACAAGGTTAAGTATTAACAGACCAAAGAGGCGCGGTAGTTTCATTAGGTAAGCTCCAATCATCAAAGTGATGATGAGAGCTTACGCGTGCGCGTGAGGTTAAATCAGGTGCGAAACGTTTCGCGGGGTGAAGGTGTTATCGGAATTTATGCTGGCAGATTGCGGGATTTTTCAAGAATGCGTAGCGCCAAAGCTGCATCTTGTGGTGTGGGTTTCCAAAAACTTGCAAGCGATTTCAGAAAACCGTCTATGGTTTGGCTGGTGGCTGTAACGTTGCCTTTTGTAAGCCGCTCACCATAAGTTTCAATTAGCCTCAGCCTTTCATCATCGGTGAATTCTTTCAGCCACCAATCCTCAAGGCCGAAATAATTGATGAGACCTTGGATTATTTGGTCGCTCATCTTTTTAGCACAATTGTTTGTTTGCAACTTGGGCACTCAAGTTTTTGCTGTGCTGTGATATTTGCAAACACGACCCAAGAGCCACCAAATATAGCTGGGCTGATGATAAAGCCGTATAGGCCAGTAATGCCAACAAGTAGCGTTAGGGCAAATGCCAGAAATGTAGATAAGAATATTCTTAGCCCATCATCGCTTATGCCCATCATGCCCTTGTAGCCGCATTCTAAACACGTTACATCATCTCTGTGAGCTTGGTGATGTTTTAAGCTTTCTAAAATTTCTGCTGGGATTTTATTGATAGTCTCACTCATTTTTCATCTCCATTTTTATAGACTGCTTCTTTTTCTGCTGCTTTTGTATGATGCTGATCGTTCGCAGCTGGCGTGTAGTTGTCATTTAGCTTTACCCCATAGGAAGCCAATACGCCCATCAGCGCTGCATTGCCTGCCATTTTTGCAGGCTGATCTGGTAATGCTCGGCAAATTCTTAAATAACTAAGTTCAATCGGTGTTGTGGCGGCATTGTCTAGTCTGTTACCAGTAATTACATAGTAAACATCCATTCCAAAGTTGGCAGCAGAAGCCAAAAACTCAGCGTTGGGGTAAGCCGTGCCGCGCTCCCATGCAATCACAGTTGTTTTACCCATTCCACCTATATCACCTAGAGAGGTTTGCGTTAAATGCAACCGCTCACGCTCTTCTTTCAATCTTTTTCCAATAGTCATAATGAGTCCAATAAAAACAACTTGACAGGTTCAGTTTACTGAACCATAATTCAAGACATGTCACGAAATAACATGAATTGGAAAACATTATGACACCTGCGAAAGTAAAAGCAAGTTTAGAAAAGCAAGGCAAAACATTAAAACAATGGGCAACTGAAAACAAAGTTGACTATAGAGCTGCACAAGCAGTTTTATCAGGAACTAGTAGAGGTAGACACGGTGAGGCTCACCGTGCAGCTGTAGCGCTTGGTTTGAAAGAGGTTGCGTGATCATGGCAAATGAAATTGAACTAGATTTGAATGATTCAACGCCTGCAAAAAAGCTTAAGGCAACTAAATCAACGATGGCAGAAACACTTTATGCACAACGCCTGAGCGCTGGGCTACATCCTGAAGTTGCACTGGATGATGAAACTGTCACCGAAGGTGTTAAAGCGGCAATGGTTGTTGTTGAGCCGCAGCATATCAATGCAGCCTCAATGCCTAATGAGCGTGATTTGATTAATCAGCTATTGGGTCAGGCGCAAGCCGCTGCTGCAATTAGTCAAATATCCCAAACGATTGGAGTTTCTAAACTTGCGTTTGTAAAAGAAACAAAGGCTTACAGAGGCTTGAAAGGCATGAGCGCAAACGGTTTGGAGTTAAAGGGCACTTGGGTTGAGTTTTGTAATTTACTTGGTATATCAGATGAAAAAGCGAACACCGATATTGCCAACCTGAATATGTTCGGGCAAGAGGCGCTTGAGTCAATGACTCGCATGGGTGTTGGTTATCGTGATTTGGCCCAGTACCGCAAGTTACCTGACGATGAGAGGTCAGCGCTGATTGAGGCGGCTAAGTCTGGTGATAAAGACCAGTTGTTAGACCTTGCAGAAAGCTTGATAGAAAAACACATCAAAGAAAAAGCCGAACTCACAGACAAAGCTGCTGGATTAGAGCAAGACCTCAAAGACACAGGTAAGCGTATTAACAATATGAATTCCGAAATTGAGCGCCTTGAGATGGTAAATGAGCGTCTTGGTCAAAAGAAAGAGCGTCTCACTAAATTTGAAGAGCTTACTGAAGTTGTGCGTGATGAATGTATGCACCTGCAAGCTGGCTTTGAACTTAATTTAACTAGCCTCCAAAAGCTATTTGAACATGTGTTTTATGCAGAGCCAACCCCAGAGCAAAAGCAAAGGGTTGATCAGGTTTATATTGCGGTCAGTGTGGCGGCAAGCCGTGCATTGATGATATTGCAAACAATGCGAGATTTAATCCCAGAGGGATATGAGCCAGACCGCATACAAGCACAGCATATCTTAACGCCTGAAGAGGCGCAGCGTTGGTCGCTTGACTATTCCATGATTGAAAACAAACACAATGCCGAAAAAGTGGCGCGTGATAACAAGCGAGAGCTTGATAAGCCAAAAGGCCGTGGTCGCCCTGCTGGATCAAAAAATAAGGCTGAAGACTAATCATGGGAGCTAAAGCGATGGTCATGCATGTAGTTCCGCCAAGTGGTGGCAAAGTCGTATTGCCTACGGGGAACGTACTAGCAATGCGCGCACGAGACCCTTGGCGCGAAGCAACAGCAAAGGCACGTGAGGTGGCAACACAGCGTGAAATGATTGTGAACTGCATACAGCGCATGATGGATGATGGTGTTAGCCAAAATAATGCTGTAGCGCTATTACTTGAGCGTCACGTATCAAACCGCTTACCGCCATATGTTGCTGCTGCAATGATTGCTACCGCCAAGAAAGACAGACAAGCCCCAACACGTAGCACGATATGTGCATGGTGCGCAGACTATAAGGTGGATGGGTTGATGGCTTTATTGCCAGACCATAAAGGCCGTGTGATTGAGTCTGCTGCATGGTGGGGGCCAGCCCTTGAGTATTACAACTCAGTGGGTAGCAAACCTGACATGAGCGCTGTTTACCGCCGCTTGGTTGAGGTTGATGGCTTTGCTGTGACTTATGACCAGGTGCGCCATTACCTCACCAGTGTGCCAGCAATGTTAGGACGCAATAGCCCTGCACGTATCGGTAAGAACCTATATCGCCTCACTGAGAAAGCCTACATACGCCGCAGCACTGAAAACGCGCTGGCTGGTGACGTGTATGTGGCCGATGGCTACCGCGCAGATGTGTATTTGGCTCACCCTGTAACAGGCGACATTTGGAGACCAGAGTTAACGGTTGGTATGGATTTGCGTAGCCGCGTGATTGTAGGCTGGCGAGCAGATGAACACGAGGGCACGATTGCCGTACAAAACATGTGGGCTGAGGCTTTTAACAGACATAACCACGTACCACCTTTTTTGTATGTGGATAACGGCTCTGGCTATAAAAACCAATTGATGAGTGATGAGGCTGTGGGCTTTTATGCGCGGTCTGGCATTCAGCAGATCATTCATTCGATACCAGGTAACCCACACGGTAAAGGCTGGATTGAACGCTTTTTCCGCATCGTTAAAGATGACTTTTTGAAGCTTTGGAGACCGCAATTTTATTGTGGTACCGACATGGCAAATGAAGTACTTCAACTGACTGTGCGTGAAGTTAGAGCACAGCGCATGCAACTACCAACGCTTGAAGAGTTTACCGAAGCTTTTAACGCATGGCTTGAGCGGTACCACAACCGTGAACACCCTGAAGACAAGACGGTGACACGCGCTCAGCTTTGGAGTCAGCTTGTGCCGATTCCACCACACGCAACACTCACCGAGCTTAAGCGCCAAGTGGCAACACTTACAGTACGCCGCGCCTGCGTTACGCATGGAAAGCGTGCTTACGGCCACCCTGATTTGCTGGCGTTTAACGGCCAAAAAGTGTTGCTTGAATATGACCTGATGGTGAATGAGGTGGGCATTGTGCGCACGCTGGATGGCCGATGGATATGTGACGCCAACTTGGTTAAACGCATAGACGCACTAGACACAACCCGCTTGGAAGATAAACGTGTGGCGCGTGCTGAAGACGCAATTAAACGTCTTGAGAAAAAAATGCAAGAGCAGAAAGACCGTGCTGGACATGTAATAGACGCTGATGCAATACACGATGCATTGTTAATTGAAGGTGAATCAACGGTAGTTGATGACGCGCCTTTGATGATTGATTTAAACGATATTGACTAATTTTACGAGGGGGATATATGGCTAGACCAAAGATAGATACTGAATTCACAGCAGCCGATTTTGAGGCGATTGAGCGTATTAAGGCATGGTTGGAAGAGAAAGGATATGCACAAGCAGCGATTGCAAGACTAGCTCGGATTGGTGTGTCAACTTTTAGCCAGATTTTAAGTGGCAAGTATGCCACCAGCCCAACAAAAATACTTGCCCAGGTGGAAAGTGCAATACGCCATGTAAGTGAACAAGAGCGCGACTTGCTGCCAGCTGTTGAAACAAGTGTTTTTAAATTGGTGCAAACCGCTTGCACGATGGCGCGTAGAAACCGCAACTTTAGTGTGATGCCAGCTTATGTGGGCACTGGCAAGACGTTTGCTTTGAAGTATTACGCCAAGCATAACCCTAATACTTTCATGCTTGAGGCTGACCCAAGCATGACCCCACAAACGATTGTTAAAGAGCTGGCTAAAAACATCATTGGTCAAGATGCAATGGGTACCAACTACGAGCTATTTAAATCGATAGTCAACGAGTTGGAAAACACAGATAGCTTATTGATTATTGATGAAGCCGAAACACTCACGCCAAAGCAACTGCATATCATCCGTCGCATACGTGACAAATCAAACATTGGCGTGGTACTGGCTGGTACTGAGTACTTGGCTGGTTTGATTAAACCAGAGCATGGGCAGTTTGACCAAATTCGCAGCCGTGCAGGATTCTGGCCTGAGACGGTACGCAGGATCACGCGAGATGATTCAGCCGCACTCATACAAGCGGCATTTCCGAATGATGAAATTACAGATGAAGTCATCGACAGGCTAATTCAATACAGCGCTGGCTCGGCCCGTATGTTGGTTGAGGGGTTAATTGCTAATTTGCATCAGTTTAGAAAAGAACGTGAACTTGATGTGAAGTTGATTGATGCAGTCGCCAGCCAAGCATTGTGCTTGCAGCCAGTTAAATAACCGTTAAACCTGATTTGAAGGGAGTTTAAACATGAGAAATCACGACAGAAGCTGGGCGCAACTACAACACAAATCGGATGACTTTGTTTGCATTCAGCCGTTTGCACCAAAGCCTATCAATAAACGCAAGACAAGCTTAGTACGCCGTATTTTTAAAGCTATGTGGTTATGCGCGACTACTAACTATCGCTTAAGCACAGCTTGGGCTGTGGCAGGTGTGTGATGCAGCTTAGTTGCCCAGCATGTGGTGCCACCTTTAGCCTTGATGCCATTATTGGGCATGAGGGTGCGCGCGAGGCGGTGCTTGCCGCTTTGCAAATGCCTGCATCGCTAGGCAAGACATTGATTCAGTACGTTGGGCTATTTCGCCCTGCGAAACGCGCTTTAAGCATGGATAGATTAGCCAAGTTGCTTAACGAGTTACTGCCAATGATCAGTGCGGCACAGGTTGAACGAAACGGCACTGTTTACGCTGCACCAGCTGACTACTGGCGTAATGCGATGGAAACCATGCTGGCTGGCCGCGACAAGTTAACGCTACCACTTAAAAGCCACGGTTACTTACTTGAGGTGATTGCAGGTATGGCAGAGAAAACGGCTGCAAAAGCAGAAAGACAGCATGAGCAAGGCCGCAAGTATGGTGAGGTGAAAAGCTTAACTCCTGCTCCTTTTGTTGAGCCAGTTAAAAAAGTAGCCAAGCGCGAAGCCAAATTAAACCTGCTTGACACGCTTAACAAGATGACGGGAAAAACAAAACCATGACACATCCCATGATGCATAAACTGATTGATGAAATGCATAACCACGTTGGCAAAGACCTTGCCATTAGGGGTGAGTGTCTGGCTAAAGCACTAGATTTGACTATGCGAGAGCTACGCCACTTAACAGGCGATGCAATCAATGACGGCATGGCGTTATGCAGCCACCCAGCCTATGGCTACTGGATAGCACTAAATGCAGAAGAGCTTGAGTTTGCCTGTAAGTTTCACCGTAGCCGAGCGCTGCATGAGTTACAAAAAGAAGCAAAACTTAGACGTATGAACTTGGCTGACTTATTAGGCCAGATGAAATTAAACCCGTAACGAGATGAAAGGAAGTACCGAAAAATGAATGTACCTGATGGATACAAAGAAGATGCTAAGGGCAATTTAGTGCCGCTGGCAAAAATCAAAGAAATTGACTTGATGCGCGACACATTAGTGCATGAGATTGTGCAGGAGGCGATTGGGCTAAGCGAGTTGATCAAAGCCTTTAAGCATAATGTATTTGGCAATGTGGCGGCATTTGTGCAACTAAGCGGTGAGCAATATGGCGCCAAGCTTGGCGGCAATAAAGGCAATGTCACTCTCACCAGCTACGATGGCCGCTACAAAATTCAACGTGCCTATGCTGAGAACCTGGTGTTTGATGAGCGCCTGCAAGCTGCTAAAGCTTTGATTGATGACTGCATTAACCGATGGGCAGCTGAGGGGATTAACGACAACATCCGCGTGATTGTCAATGAATATTTTCAGGTGGATAAAGAAGGCAACGTCAATACCACAATGGTACTCAGCCTGCGCCGCTTCAATATTCTGGATGATGGCTGGAAAAAAGCGATGGACGCAATCAGCGATAGTTTACGTGTAGCAGGCACTAAAGCTTATGTGCGCATTTACAAGCGCGTGGGTGATAGCGATCAGTACGAGCCAATTAGCTTAGATTTGGCGAGTGTGTAATGAGTACTCGTGCAGACATTTTAACTTGTAGTGGCAACTACTTTGACTTTATCAACCCTGAGAACAGTGTAATTTCAATCGAAGACATCGCAGCAGCGCTATCTAATATCTGCCGATTCAACGGTCATACAAAGGGGTTCTACTCTGTAGCGCAGCACTCAGTATTTGTTAGTCAACTTGTGCCAGCAGAGCATGCTTTAGTTGCGTTGCTGCATGATGCTGCTGAAGCTTATTGTGGTGATGTAACTCGACCATTAAAAAACCTTTTACCTGAGTACAAGGTGATTGAAGACCGTGTTCACAACGCCATATTCAAACACTTTGGACTTGATCCTGTTTTGCCACCGTGCGTTAAACATGCTGATTTAGTCATGCTTGCAACAGAGCAAAAATGGTTAATGCCTGAGCATGATGATGAATGGGCATTGATTAAGGGAATTGAGCCGCTAAATGTAGGAATCATCCCATTGGCGCCTTATAAATCTAGGCAAAGATTTATTGAACGGTTTTCTGAGCTTTATCCAAAATGAATTTACTCACCGATCCTAAAGTATTCAATTACCTAATCATGGTGATGTACCTATTGAATGCTTGTCGGTGGGCTTACGAAGGTAAGTGGGCAGATGTTTGTTACTGGCTATCCGCCCTTGCAATAACCGCAACAGTGACATTTTTATATCAACATTAATTGTAGTAGACGACCCAAGCTATGAGTGGGGTTAATAACCATAGCAGATTGCGATAGTACGGTCCTCCCGAAACATTACCGACTAGGCGCAATCAACTTAACTTTTAAAAAATACAGGAGCAACAAATGAATAAACAAGACTTAGTAAACGCAATCGCAGCACACCATAGCAACACTGGTACATCAAAAGCAGCCATCAGCTTTGTGCTAGATACCTTGGGCGAAGTTGTACAAGAAACTTTGAAAAAAGGTGAAGAGGTAACCGTACCAGGTATCTGCAAAATCTCAACCTCTTTACGTGCTGGCCGCACTGGTAAAAACCCACGTACAGGTGAACCGCTAGAGATTGCAGCAAAACACGTACCTAAAATTGTAGTGCTTAAAGCCTTGAAAGATGCGGCGGCAGTAGAACTGTAAACCCTCATTTATACCATTCTGCCGAGGTTGGCAGAATGGTATGGGAGACGGTTTATTGGGAGTAAATAACAATGGGAATATTGCTTGTCGGTGTCTTTTTATGGGCTGTTTTTGAAGGGCATCCTTGGGTTGCAATCTTTGTTTTATTGGGAAGTATGAAATGAGCGATTTAATCAAACACTACCGCCAGCTACTTGGCATTGCCAAAAATTGGGCAGAACGCAATATTACAGGCTGGTGCGATGACACGCACCGCGACTTGTTGGCGCGTCATGGTGCTGTGCAAGTTGAAGGCCGTGTGACTGCTAGTAGCATGAATATGCCACAGCTTGCCGCAGCGCTTGAAGATTACGAGCGCCGTGGCTGGCTGCGTCAAAAAGGTTACGCTGCAAAAGGGGCGCAGCAAGCCACACGCCGTGAAGTGCCGCCACGCATTGCGAATATGTTCAAATTATGGGGTAAGCTAGGACAGGCTGGCAAACTGAAGCAATCTACACGTGCTGGATTGTTATCATTTTGCACACGCCAAACTAAAAAAGAAATTCGCAACCTTGATGATTTAAGCATTGCTGAATGCCAGAGCATTACTGAAGCGCTTAAAAACTGGTTAGCTAGATAACTAAAAATAATAAAATGACTGATCAGAAATTACAGTGGCCAACGATAGATGACGAGGTGCAACGCACCTTGCCACCAGTGTTGCGTGCCGTCGTGAAAGCGCTGGGGTTTGGTCGTGCGCGTGATTTTCTTGCTACGCACGGCGGCATTAATCAGCATATCCCTAAGCACAAGAGCCATGCGCTCGGCTTGGATATTGATGAGTTGGCACGCCTGCGTGTAGTGCTAGCTGACCACATGGATGCCGCAGGCCGCATCTGGCTGCCCAAGCCTGATAAGTTGTTTAACATGGTTCGCAATACGCAAATCCGTAAGGATAAATCACGCATGAGTATTAATGGCCTTGCAAAAGCACATCAACTTTCAAGTCGCCACATTCTGAATATATGCAGAGAAACAGACGACAGGCAGATTGATTTGTTTTAGGTGTACACTTTAATTATTATTTGGAGGATGTCATGAGAGTTTTTACCAGACCCAATGCAATATTTATGCGTATGTCTAAGCGTCGACAAAAGAAGAGCGCATTGCACTCTTTATTTGCTCGTAACAAATTATCCAACCCAAATGAAACTGATATTAAACAATTCATTTTTAGCAGCGCTTGGTTAGCTGAAGTAAGCGGCGTTGTGAGAAATTTTAATGAATTTAAAGACTCACTCATCATTTCCAAGGTTTAGTATTCTGAACCTTGCACGTAACCCCGTTTAAAAACCACACAGCGCGTTTGAAATAGGGCTATCTACTCACAGATAGCCCTTTGCTTATCTAAACCAGAAAAACGCGCCAAAACGCCTCTCTTGCAATTCTCCCCAACAACTACCCCGCGAAGTATTTCTCGCGCTGTTTTAACTTACCCCCACGCGCAAAATAGCTCCATCGAACTTGGAGCTGTGCCGTGTCAACTCAAACTCAAAACTTAAACAGTATTGCAGCTATGTCATTTGCGATTGGTGCAGATGGCGTAAGCAACGAAGCGCACATTCTGCCCGCAGGCGAGTTTGCGCCAACTGATGGCCGTGAATTGCCTGTTAAGTCTTTTAAGTTGGACGCAAGCATTGCTGCAAAAGTGATTGCGCTACTTAAAGCCCGCAAGAATGACACCTTAATTGATTACGAGCACCAGAGCTTACGCACTAAAGAAAATGGCAAGCCTGTGATTGCTGCTGGGTGGTTTCATGAAATGGAATTTCGTGTTGATGGCCTTTGGGCAATCAACATCGGATGGACAGAAACTGCCAAGCGCTACATCAAGCAAAAAGAGTACCGCTATATCAGCGCTGTATTTGAGTTTGATGTCGCAGGTGCTGTCGTTGACATCTGGAGCATTGCACTTACCAACACACCAGCAATAGATGGTTTGGAGTCGCTCGCTGCTTTATCTCGCTTTAACCAACATTTATCCCACCAAAACACTAACACAGGAGACTTAACCATGTCTGGAACAGAAGTAACCGCACTCACTACTGAGCGCGACGGCCTTAAAACGCAAGTTGTTGCGCTAACCAATGAGCGTGACACGCTTAAGGCTGATGTAGTGGCTTTAAGTGCTGAACGTGATAGTGCCTTTAATAAATTAAAGGACTTTGAAGCCAAGCAAGCTGAGGTTGCTTTAGCTGCTGAAAAGAAAGCCAAAGAAGATTTGTTAGCGACAGCTCTGAGTGATGGCCGTCTGGCTCCAGCACAAAAAGCATGGGCAGAGAAACAACCGCTTGTCGCTTTGACTGAATACCTTGAGGCTACGAATCCATTAGTGGGTGACAAAAAGCAATCTGACAAGACAGGTGACGATGCTAACCACGGCTTGAATGAAACAGAGCTAGCCATGTGCAGCAACATGGGGGTGGAGCCTAAAGTATTTGCCGCTACAAAACAGGCTGAAGCAGAGCGTAAAGAAAAAGCAGGCGCTTAAGCTGTATTGAAATACCGATTGAACATCGACTAAACACTATTTAGATCACATTAGGAGATCAGCATTATGACTACAAAAGTATTAACTCAGGCGGAGATTGATGCGTTTAACACCACGCTGGTGGCAAACTTTAACCAAGGCTTAGCGGCTGGTGATGAAAGCTGGAAAAAGATTGCTGGCTTAGTCGGCTCAAGTGGTGCTAGTAATACTTACGCCTGGTTAAGCCAGTTTCCAGCATTCCGTGAATGGGTTGGCGCTCGTTTACACAAGTCAGTTAAAGAACGTGCTTACAGTGTAGATAACAAAAAGTTTGAAAACACATTAGACGTACCGCGTGAAGACTTTGAAGACAATAACCTTGCCATGTATTCAGGCATTGCAACTAGCTATGGCCAATCTGTCATTGACTTAAAAAACGACCTAGTTTATGGCGCAGTAAAAGCAGGCTTTGCTTCAATTTGTTATGACGGTCAGTATTTCTTTGACACGGATCACCCTGTTTACCCAAATGAAGATGGGTCTGGTGTGTCAGTTTCTGTGAGCAATATGCAGGCTGGGCTACTAGAGCCTTGGGCATTACTTTGCACTAAACGTGCTCCCAAAGCGTTTTATTTACAGCAACGTATGGCACCTGAGTTTAAAGCCAATGATAACTTGCTATTTGACCAGGATGTTTTCAGCTGGGGCGGCAGATGGCGTGGTAATTCTGCTTATGGTTTCTGGCAGCTGGCTTTTGGCTCACAACTGGCGTTGACCGAAGCTAACTTTGATGCTGCTTTCAAGGGCATGATGAAGTTCAAGGGTGACGGCAACCGTCAATTAAATATCGTGCCTGATACTTTAGTGGTTGGCCCAGACAACATGGCAGCGGCTGAAACGTTGCTCAAAGCAATCAATAAGGCCAACGGTGCAAGTAATACCAACTACGCCAAGGTTGAGTTGGTGGTAAGCCCACTGATGTCATTGTAATTAACTAAATAACCCACCCACTAGTAATACTAATCAACACCCAGTCATGGGTGGTGATTAGGTAAAAAAGGAAAACATCATGACTAAAGTGTATGTACGTGTTAAACCAAAAATGGGGCTTCAACAGTTCCACCGTTGCGCGATTTTGTTCACGCTGGCATGGGGGATTTTTGAGGTTGATGATGCAACTAAAGAACGTTTAGAAAACGAGCAAATGCTTGAAACTAGCGTAGAAAAGCCTGTTGGATATGTTGAGCCTGTATCTGTTGATAACTCAACTCAAACTGCATCTGGGCCTACTGAGTTATCTGATGCCGACAAATTAGCTGCAATCAAAGAGGCAATGACGGCTTTAGATAAAACAGTTGATGGCAACTGGACCAAGAGCGGCTTGCCTAATGCCACTGTATTAACGGCTGCTGTTGGTTTTGATGTAAGCGCTGCGCAGCGTGATGAATTATGGGCTGAGTTAGAGGCTGTACGTTTAGCTGCTGAAGCTGAAGCTGCTGGTCAAGCAGGCGCTCAATAACTATGTCATTTGCTACCCGCTCTGATTTGCTCGCACGCTCCAATGCGCGCCGTCTTTCTCAGTTGGCTGTGCCAGCTGATATGGACATGCCGCCACATGAAGCGCTGCGCGCAATCATTGAGGGGGCAGATGTCACAGGTTATACCGAAGCTGAGCAATTAGCCCTAAACAAAGCGCTTGATGCAATTGACAAGGCTTTGGCTGATGCCGATGCCTTGATTTTGAGTTATGGCATCCCTGAGACAGTACAAACCTCGTTACTGGCGAGACTAAGCTCAACCATTGCTTTGTATTATCTGCAAGGGGCTGAGCGTTTAGATAAGCCAGAAACATCTGCTTATGAGGCCGCAATTGGCATGCTTAAAGCGCATGCTCGTGGTGAAAGCAACTTGATACCACCTTTACCTACTGACCCAGTGATTGAGGGGGATGTGATTAGCATTTCTAGTAATACTCAGCGTTATGGAGGTGCCTATGCATCTGGGGACGATTGGTAATGATATCGCTTACCCCACTCATAGAGCGTTTAGCGGATAAACCTGCTGGCTTTGAGAAGCAATGGTTTAGGGCTGTTGACGGTGGCGCAGCTTATGCCCTAATCAATCTTGAGGCATTGCCATTGCCAGCTGCATGGGTGATCCATAGCAATGATAAATCAAACCATGCGGGAGAGCGTGCCGAAAATACCACCAATATTTTTGATGTGGTGATCTGCATAGAAAACGCACGGCGCCACAAAATAAATGAGATTGATGATGAGCTACTTGCTTACCGTTTGGCAGTTAAGAATTTGTTATTGGGCTGGGAGATTGAGCCAGATGTACGCCCAATTGTTTTTAACGGTGGCCGCGTGTTGCAATACCAAGAAAAACAGGTCTTTTGGGCAGACAGCTACAGCTTTGATGCGGTAATCACCAATTACTTGCCAGACCCACCACCTTTTGAAAGTGTAGTTTACACAGGAGATAAATTATGATTAGTTTTCAGGCGATACCAGCGGCTTTACGCTACCCTGGTGCATATGTAGAAATTGACGGCTCACAAGCAGGCTTGGGCGATGACATCCCAGGTGTGGTGATCACTGGTCAAAAGCTACCCACTGGCACAGCCGCAGCAGGTGAAATTGTGCGTATAAGTGGCGTAAAAGATGCTGAAACCAAAGCAGGCGCTGGTTCTAATTTGGCACAGATGGTTAAACGCTATCGTGCCATTGATAAGGTGTTGGATATTTACCTGCTGCCATATGCTGATAACCCAGCTGGTGTGGCGGCTACTGGCACCATCGTGGTGAATACCGTGCCAACGGAAGCTGGCACAACCTCTTTATACATCAAAGGTGCATTAGTAAGCGCTGGTCTAACTGCAAACCAAGCTACGCCAGCTGTTGCTACTGCAATTGCTGACGCTATTAACGCGGCCAGTGATGATGTATCAGTGACGGCAGTTGCTGTTGCCAGTACTGTCACGCTTACTGCGCGCCACAAAGGAACGTGCGGTAATAACATCGATGTGCGCTTGAATATTTACGGTGAAGAGACACCAGCTGGTTTAGGCTTAACAATCACCGCGATGAATGGCGGCACTGGCGACCCCGCACCAGGTGATTTGACTGCAATACTCGGGCAAAAATGGTACCGCTATGTAGTGTTAGGCATTAATGATGCGGCCACATTGGCGGCTTGGCACGCTGAAAGCCAAGCGCGATATCTGCCGCCAGTACAGGCAGGCTTCCGCGCGTTTACTGCGCATCGTGGTGACTATGCTTCTGCGGCTGCTTTTGGTGAGACTAAAAACTATGAGCATATTTCTGATTTAAGTTTAGGCATTAACCCAACCAGCACATGGGAAGCCGCTGCTATGGTTGCCGCTGCTGCTGCACCAAAGCTTTACAACAACCCAGTGGAGTCATTAGAGGGTATTGCATTACCTGGCATGATTGGTATTGATTACCACGACTGGACTAATGCTAACAGCTTGCTATTTAAAGGCATGAGTGTGATGCAGATTTCCAAAGATGGCTCATGCAGCATCAAGCGCTTGATCTCCATGTATCAATATCGCCCTGATGGCAGCGCAGATGATGCATATTTAGACATCAACACAGCCGAGGCAATGGAGCGCATCCGCTATGAGCAGCGCATTGGTGCGATTAAAAAGTTTGTTGGTACCGCCGCCGCAAAAAACAACGAAGGTTATAGACCTGGTTTGCGAATCACCACAGAAGATGACGTTCGCGCCTATTTATTAAGCCTTTATCAGCACTGGCTCATGCGTGAAAAAGGCTGGGTGCAAGCTTACGATTATTACAAAGAGACATTGATCGTTGAGCAGGATGCCACTAATCCTAGCCGATTCAACTTTAAAGATGATCCTGTGTTGCTATCACCGTTCTACATTTTGGCTGGTCGGTCACAGTTCCGTAAAGCGGTACCAGTTTATTAATTGATAGCTAATTCTTAATCAAACCCCTATGACATTCAATTTTATAGGGGTTTGAAAACGATTGAAGCGTATTTAAACAATCTTTGAAAGGTATTTAAACATGGCACAAATTAACAATATCCGCACGGTATCCGTACCTAGCATCGGGAAATTACCACTTTCGGCTAATCCTGGCACATTTACGCCAAGCGGAACAAAGCGTGAGCATAAGCCTGGACGTTTGGCAGAAGACGGTGGTTACACTGAATCTGCTGTCCCAGCAAAGCTAGAACTCAGCATTAACTTGCTGGGCGGCGTGGATGTGATCGCTCTAAACAATATCAAAGATGAAGACGTCACCGTGAAATTGGCTGATGGCAGTACGCACTTGCTTAGTCAGGCTTTTGTAGAAGACCCGATACCTGTTGATAGCGGCGAAAGCAAGCTCACGATTGTAGCTAACACTTCAGAGAAGATTGGTTAATCCAACATGAAAAAACTTACTCTCAAACACCCACTAAAACTTAGTGAGAAGTTAACGATTAGCGAGCTTAATTTCCGTGGTTACACAACCGCTGCTGATTATTTGTCTTTTGATGTTCGTGGCGGCGTCGCACAGCGTATTGCTTTAATCGCTAGCCTAACTGGCACAGATGAAAGTTTAATCAACCAGTTGCGTGGTGTTGATTATCGACGTGCTGAGGCAATCGCTGACAAAATGATGAGTGCCGATGAGGCTGAGTCAGTTGAAGGTGGTGAAAATACTGATGCATTAACACTAGATCAGGAAGCCTCACTAAAAAAGTAAGGCGCATCATTGCTGCAACTGCATTGGTGATGAAGGTGCTTAACCAGCTAGACTCAGAGATTGCAGCATGGCCTTTAAGCAAATTATTTCTTTATGCAAAAATAGCAGCTGAGTTTGAAGGTAGAGCGTTTAACTAGCAGCCATTCCGCTGGAAACGTTTCCAGCGTAAGTTGTCAGCACTAATCATATTAAGCTTCAGTATCCGCAAAAGGTACTGGAGCTTTTTTAATGTCTGTTAATGTTGAAGTAAAACTTAAGCTTAGTGATGGCGCTACGCGCGGCATTACCAAAGCAGCAGAGTTGCAACAAAAGGCATTACGTCAATCTGAAAATCTCACTGTTCAATCTAACAATCGCCAGCGCTCAAGCTATGAAAAGCTCTCTCAGGCACGTGAGGTGCTTGGTGTACGCGGTGAGCGTGCTGTTCAACGTGAAATACAACACACAGAAGCTGCTTATAAGCGCCTAGCTGCCAGTGGCGCTTTGAGCGCTAGGGAGTTAAACCGCGCTTATGATGCGCAACTTAAAAAGGTGCGTGAACTTAAGAGTGAGTTAGGTGCTGCCAATAAGCTGCAAATAGCCATGACGGTTGGTGCGGCTGTTGGCGCTGGTGGCTATGTGATTAAAGGGGCTGCATCTAAAGCAATGAGCTTTGATGAACGTTTAGCATCAATGGCAAATACTGCATTTGCAGAGCGTGATGTATCTGGCCGTAAAGTCGGCATGAAAGAGTTAGAGGCAGTGATCAACCGCTCTACTCAACGTGGCATTGGTGGCGGCACGCGTGATCAAGCAGCTGAAGCGCTTGATGCAATGATTGCAAAGAACGTGCTTGGCTTTCAAAAATCAATCGAATTTTTACCAACGATCATGAAAACGGCAGTGGGTGCTAGCGCTGCACCTGTTGACATTGCTAACCTTGCCAGCGTGCTTAAAGGCCAAGGGATTGTTGGTAACGACAAAGAGTTACGCACTGCATTGAATATGATTACCGCATCTGGCCAAGCTGGTGGTTTTGAGATCAAAGACCAGGCTAAATGGCTAGCGCAACAATTGCCGCTTGCTGGCAAATCAGGCTTGATGGGTTTGGATGGTTTGCAAAAAGTGCTGACAATGAATCAGGCCTCTATTTTAACCTCTGGCAGCACGGACGAAGCTGGCAATAACGTTAAAAATCTACTGGCTAAGCTAAGCAGTAAAGATACCGCAACAGACTTTGATAAGGCTGGCCGTGGTGATTTAGGTAAGTATCTGATGGATCAACGTGTCAAAGGTGTTGATGCCGTGACCGCATGGATGAATATCATTGATAAAGAGGCTGCTAATAACCCGCAAATGAAAGCGGTAATGGCTAAACTTAAGGTCAGCAAAGACAAAACAGAACAAAAAGAGTTAATCGAATCACTTAATGCATTATCTGAAGGATCAGTGATCGGTAAGTACTTCCAAGATATGCAGGCGATGGGTGCATTAATGGGGTTACGCAACAAGTCTGTTGTAAACAGCGTGGATACAGCCATTAGCAGAAACCGCACTGAATACGGCGTGAATGACGTTAATTATGAGCTTATGTCTAGCACCGCATCTGCCCAAGTACGCGCGGCAGAGCAAGCTAAAGACGCTGGCACCAAAGCGGCAATGGATAATTTAACCCCTGCCATAGCCACACTATCTGGTCAGTTTGCAGACTTATCTACTAAACACCCAGCATTAGCTGGGGCGGCAACATTAGCAACTACCGCACTCATTGCGATGGCTGGTGCAGCAGGGTTGGCTACTATAGCGTCTGGTGGTAAAGGTGCTGCAACTGGCGCTATTTCAAGAGCGGCATCAAGATATGCACCTAAAGCGGGGAAAGTAGCTGGGCGCGCTGGTGTTTTAGGTGTGGGCGCTGCTGTTGGTGGTGCTGGGCTTGATTACGCATTTGGTGAAGACTCTGCTATGAGTCGTTATGGCAATAGCGCACTGAATGGCGCTGCCGTTGGGGGCATGATCGGCAGCTTTGTGCCAGTGATTGGCACCGCAATAGGTGCGGCAATCGGCGGCTCTGGTGGGTTGCTGTACGAGTACTTGAACTCCCCAACCAACAAAGAGCCTGCAAAGGTAGAAACCACAGTGCGTGTGCAATTGGCTGATGGCTTGAAAGCAACGTCTCAAACCACCAATACATCTGGCCCTGTTAAAAACTTTTCTCAAACTGGTAGCGTTTGGGGAATTCCATGAGTTGGCTTGATCGTCTAATCAAAGCTGATTTTGATGGTTTTGAGTTCTTGACCGAAAACCATGACGAAAAATCTGGCAAGCGGCTGGTGATTCATGAGTTCCCGCATTCGGACGAAGTAGAGGTTGAGCGCTTTGGCGCTAAGGCAAAGGCATTTAAGCTTAATGCCTACTTCATCGGTGCAGATTATGATCTTGAGGTTAATGGCTTTACTGAAAAGCTCGCAGCCACTGGCGCTGTTTGGCTTAACCATCCGTGGCTAGGTCAGTTATGGGTTGAGGCTGCCGATTGGACACGCTCTGAGAGTAATGACAAAGGCGGTTATTGTGTTGTAAGTATAGACTTTGTGCCAGGTGGCCGTGCGCCTTATGAGCCTACTGTTGATAAAGTGGACGTAGCGTTTGACCGCACGGCCAAGCTGCATGATGCGATTATTGAAGACTTTGCGCTGGAGCCTATTAGCAACGATGGGTTGAATGCGTTTATTGCTGACATTAGCCAGCATCTTGATGGCTTGCGTAATGTGATCTCGCTCACTACTTTGCCGCTTACTTGGGCAAGCCAAGTGCTGAATGTGGTGGCAGGCGTTAAGAACGACATTAATGTGCTTATGCAAGTACCAGGACAATATGCAGCGGCAATGGGTAACTTTGCTAATGTGTTAGGCTTGGGCGCTGACGCACTGGATGAAGATGTCGCCAGTGATACACGCGTCCGTGCAATTGCTCGAATCACTAATACGGCCATTAACCCGCCAACCATTGAAGCTAGCGCCAATACTGCGGTGACAGTTTCAGCACTTTACAAAATTAACACCGCGCGTGAGAGCGCTTTACGTAGCCAGATGCTAGTAGTGGCAGCGGCAAATATGGCAATAGCCGATTATGACAATGCTAATGGCCGTGATGCCGTGCTAAGCAACTTATTAACGGCCATCGATGCGCTATTGCCAAGTATGAATGATGCAGTGTTTCAGGCAGCTGTGTCAGCTCGCACAGCCTTGATTGATGCATTACTAGACCAAGACTTAACCCCACAAGTAAGCCGCGACATTGTTAACCCATTGCCTAGCGTTTTGTTAGCACATCAAATGGGTATTGATGAAGCGGTATTTATCGCCCAAAACGGTGTGCGTCACCCATTATTTGTGGTTGGGCGCGTGTATGGCTGATACACAAGAAAACATCGTTGAGGTGCGCTTTAACGGCCAGCGCTTTGGCTTTTGGCAAAAGGTTAGTATCCGCATGTCTGTTGATGACTTAGCCGCTAGTTTGGCTTTAGAGCTTACAAGCCAAGGTGTGGGTAATAACTTGGGCTTTGATGCTAATACTGTTGCCGAGGTTTATCTTAATAATGTGCTGGTGACTACTGTACGTGCCGATGCCGTGCGCCGTCGCGTAGGTAAAGATAGCCACAGCATTAGCTTGCAAGCCCGCTCACTTGGGCGTGAATTGATTGATTGCCAATATAGCCTGACGCTTAAAGGCATTAGGCTTGGTGAGATTGTAAAGCGCATTTGTACGTTGTTTAAAGTGCCTGTGAAGGTGCCACAAACTACTGCAATTGTTCCTGATTTCAGCATGCAGTCTGAAAGCCCATCTAACGCCATACTTAATGCGGCACGTGCCAGCAACATGCTAATCTACCCTACGCCTGACGGTGGTTTAATGATGACAGAGCCTAGCAATAGCGCCCCTGTTGCGACCTTAGTAATGGGTGAGCAGATTAAAAGTTATGAGATCAATGATGAGTACAAGCTGCGCTTCAGTGAGTATTACGTTAAGAGCTTTGACTACGATGCCAACACCAGCCGTAAAGGCGCGGTGATCGATGCTGGCCTAACTTATTTTAGACCCATGCATATTGTGGCAGACCGTCACGGCAATGGATTGGGCGCACTACAGCGCCGAGCAGAGCTTGAGCGTAACCGCCGCTTAGCGCGTGCGCATAGCATTAACATTGAGTTGTTCGGCTGGGGCTACACCACGCCCGCAGGCAAGTTTGAGCCTTGGCGTATTAATACACAAGTGCGCGTGGTGATTCCCGATGAAGGCATTGATGATGTGTTCTTGATCGGCGATGGCAGCTATGAGCAAGATGATAACCAAGGCACAATATCTAACCTGACTGTTATGCACCGTAACGCCTTTGTGGGCGATGTTAAACAAGCAAAAACCCACAGTGCAGCGCACCGTAGAAAGTCTAAGTCATGAATTGGCAGCAAATATGGAATCGCATACAGCTAATGATTGCCCAAGGTCGTGGCTTACGTGTAAGCCGCAACAAGATTCAGGTTGAAATTTTTGATGGTGAAGATTTGCCACCAAATGTTGATCGTGTAGAGCCGTATGGTTGGAATCACTGGCCTTTAGAAGGCTGCCAGTCATACCTTGCTTTTCCTTCAGGTGATCGTAGTCGTGGTTTTGCTCTGATTGTTGGCGATAAGCGATATCAAATTGACTTAGAACGAGGCGAGGTCGCATTGTCTGACGACTTGGGGCAGAAAGTACACCTGAAGCGCACTGGAATTTTAATTGATACTCCACTTAACTTTGAAGTGCGTGCTGAGAACATTAAACTACATGCTCGTAGTACGTATCAATTTGATGTTAATGGCCAAGGGCAAAAATGGGATGGTGAAGGCGTTGAAACTTGGCAAGATGACGATATTCCAAAACCACACCACCTACATTCACCTCCTGAGATTTAACTTATGCTGAAACTAGTACAAATTGATAACGGTGTATTTGACCTAGCACCTGAAGACCAAAACGCAACTGAAGACGAAGCGGCACAGGCTGCCGCTGAAACTTTAGTGTATGCGGTTTTATTCACTGATCAAATTGCGCCTGAAGGACGTGTGGATAATCCGTTTGATCAACGCGGCTGGTGGTACGATGAAATGCGCGGTGTAGGCTTGTGGTACGTGCGCTGGCAAGCGCTGGGTGATAAGGCTCGCAATGAGTCTTTAAACATGATTAAACGTGCGTTAGAAGATAAATCAAACGCATTGAGTGACATTGTTGTAACCGACACCACTGACGCTGGAAACGTTTCCAGCGTTATCTTGCAAATCACAGGCAAGCATAATGGACGTCAATTCATTATAAAAACCTCACTGTAACCCTCTAAAAGTTATGGTGAGGCTTAAAGCCAAACCATGACTGACTACGCCAGACCCAGTTACCTAGAAATTAAAGCGCGCATTGAGGCTGATTTAGCCGCGATGCCTGCTGTGATTCGTGAAGCAATTACTGCTGCTGATGCACGTGAGTTTCATAGCTTATATGCATATCTTGACTGGATCAGAAAGCAAATCTCACCGCTCACCTGTGATTTGGATATGCTTTATGTCTGGGCAGCGCTCTATTTTGTGACACGTTTGGATGCTACTGCTTGTAGCGGTACGGTGCTAGCCACTGGCAATATCGGCAGCATGGTGCTGGCAGATACCTTGTTGCGTGCTAGCAATGGCCTAGATTACAAAGTATTAAGCGCAGTGACATTAGGTGCTGGCAACAATCCAATCAACGTGCGCTGCACTACCACTGGCTCAAATAGCAATTTAATTACAGGCCAGATATTAACCTTAATAGACCCAATTGCAGGGGTTGACTCCGAATTTACCGTAGACGAAACAGGCTTGACTGGTGGTGCTGAGCAAGAGCTAGTCGATTCATGGCGCGCACGTGTGGTTGATGAGTGGCAAGTAGTAGTTAGCCGAGGCGCACGTTCTGGCAAGCCAGATGATTACCGCGCTTGGGCAAAACGCGCACATCCGTCAGTGACTACTGCCTTGGTGCAATTACACACATTAGGTATTGGTACTGTGCTTGTACGGCCTATTTGCAACAGCCTAGAAAACCGCTTGCCCACTGCCGCTGTGCTTGAGGCTGTAGCTGCAACACTGGCGATTTACGCCCCAGCAACTGCCGATTGGCGCTTAGGCACACCAATTATTCACAACGTGGCATTTGATGTTGATTTGCTGCCAGGCTTCGATACAGCACAAAACCGCACAGATATTAGCAACGCGATCAACACCACCATTTTGGCTGAAACCAGCGAAACCTCTGTCTTAGCAATGGCTGAGGTAGATGCTGCAATTGCCACCGTTACCACCCAATACACGCGCATTTCACCAGTAACTGATATTGCCGTGGGCGCTGGTGAAGTGCTTGTGTTTGATGGCATCACTTGGGCGTAGGCGATGAAGTTAATTAAATACACAGCCCGCCACTTTGCCAATGCACATGAAGCGCTGCGTCCGCCAGGTGCTGCATGGCGCTGGCCTGCTGGCGGCTTTGGTGATTCACTCATCCTTGCAAAGTCTCAAGAGTTTTCAAGGCTGGATGACGCGATTCAGGAGCTAATTAGCTATGCAGCAACCGTACATAAACCAGCCCAAGCCAATTGGCATATTAGTGAGTATCGACGTGTGGCCAATGAGGCGCTCAACGGATTAACCGAAACAATGCCGCGCAAAGCCGCAGCTATTGGTGGGCATATTGGTGACAGGTTATGGAGCCATAACGCGCCAAATGAAGACTTCGCTATCCCACTATTGAAAGTTGATCACTTACTCGGCCCAGCCAGAATCGGTAGCAAGATTGGTGACGCGCTGTGGGGCCAACGTGCCAGATACATTTTAAGAGTGCGTTATTACCGCTCAGTAGTGAACCCGCAGGTAGTTTGGGATGCACTCAATGCTTTTAAGCAGGCTCACGTATTTTTATGGTTTGAAGATATAACTGGCGTAGGAGGCCAAGTAAATTATGCACAAGATTGATGGCGCAGGCCACGTAGATAATAACTTTGTGGCAGAAGACCTAGCTACAAACCGCCCACCTACTGAGATTACTGCTGACTGGATGAACGCACTACAGGAAGAGCCGATTAATGTCATTGCGGCTGCGGGTCTTACATTAGATAAAGGCGATAACACCCAGCTTTTGCAAGCAATTAATATTTTAATCAAAGGCCCTGCCGACAAAATCGTACGTGTGGCTTCAACGGCAGCTATCAACCTTGCCGCACCTGGTGCAAATATTGACGGCACCGCAATGGTGGCTGGTGATACTTTCTTAGAGAAAGACAACGCAACGTTGGCTGATCGCGGTGTCTACGTTTGGAATGGTGCAGCGGTTCCTGCAACGCGTGACCCAGCAGCCGACAATGGCGCTGAGTTGTTTGGTGGCATGATCATCCGCGTTAAAGAAGGTACCGTTAATGCAGATACAAATTGGCAGGTCACTAATGATGGTGTGGTGACGATTGGGGCTACTGGGTTAACGTTTCAGAAGGTTGGCGCTTCAGCAGTCATTACAGCAGCAAGTGACCCAACTTTTTTAGACAATAGCGGGAGTGCTGCAAGCACTAGTTGGATACGAGGGGCGATGTCTGCAATCGCTATAGCTGCTGGTTTTAGTGCGTCATTAACCACCAATGGGTATATAAAGCTACCAAGTTGGTTGGCAGGGGTGATTTTTCAATGGGGATCTACTGCAACACTAGCAGCTGAAGCTGAAGCATTGGTGACATTTCCTATCGCGTTTACAAGCTTGTGCAAAGTTGTCACATCGTTCACTTATACCGGTGCGCGATTTGACAGCTCACAGGTTCCTCACGTACGGGAGAAGTCTTTAACACAGTTTTACACAGTCAACGATCAAGTAGCTGCTGGTGCTAAATCTGGTGTTATCGATTGGTTTTCAATTGGCATTTAGGGGGAAGAAATGAAAGAAAAATACTCACCATCAACTGGCGGAATTTATATAGTAGGGGCATCGGCAGAAATTCCTGCTGATGCGTTGGATATACCTCAAGAACTCTATATCAGATATTGCAATGCTCAATTAACCCGCTTTGATGTAAAAAATGGGGCTGTAGTCGAATATGTAAAACCAGATCCAACAATAGTAGAGCTCAAGACTGCAAAAATAAAACTAATCAACACTTTGTTTGAGCAAGCGATGTTGCCGATCATCAACGGCATCCCAGCCATCGAGCGTGAGAGTTGGAAAAAACAGGAAACTGAAGCCCGTGCTTATGTAGCAGACAGTGCAGCATCAACACCACTAATTGACGCACTCGCTGCAACTCGCGGTGTTTATAAAGCTGAGTTGGTATCTCGCATTATCACCAAAGCAGACTTATTCGCGACAATTAGCGGCCAACTCATCGGCAAGCGTCAGGCGCTGGAAGATGCTGTCAATGCATTGCCAGAAACTGCAACTCCTGAAGATATTGCTGTAATTGCCTGGTAATGAAATCACGCTTACTAATGATCGGCATCTTTCTGCTGTGCCAACTTGCAAGTTTTGTGGCAGCAGTTTGGATGTTGCTAGCCATTATCAGTGGTAGCACACGCGCTTGGACGTTAGCTAAATCTTACGATCAGTTAGCCAATGCGGCTTTTGGTGGACATGAAGATGAGCTGATCAGTAGTAGAGCAGCCAAAGCCAGCAAGCGCGGTGAAAAGTGGGCATGTGTGCTATGTAAGTTGCTGCACAAAATTGACCTCAACCATTGCGAAAAATCCATTGAACACGACGAAGGAAAACCATGAACGTTTTACTCTGGCTTTTGTATTTTATCCCTGCACTAGCAATTGAATTGGTCTGTTACCTACTGGCTCCTTTGGTTGCTTGCTTTGTGCGTACTGAGTTCCGAATGGATTATGTGAAACGACGTCAAGGACAACTTGGATTGCTACGTGATTATATTATCAAACCACTTTACTGGTTTCAAACTCACGACAACGCAGTGGATGAATGGTGGCATGGAATGTACAACACAGATCACTGGTTTGCCTTTGCACGAAACTGGACAGAAGCTGACTACATCAGCAGCCGACTTGTGCGTTACTACTGCCGCCTCATGTGGCTATGGCGCAATTGTGCTTATGGCTTCCACTATGCTTTATTCAGTAGACCTAAAGAAACCGCTAGCCGAGTTTATTCTAGAGGCGTGGAAGGTTTTGGGTTCTGGTATGAGCTGAAGCTATTTAAAAGCAGCTTTCAGTTTGAGTGCCATGTGCCATTAGGTGCGCGATATCTAACTATCAATATTGGCTGGAAAGCCCATAAGCAAACGGACAGATTGCTTTATGCGAATAGGATTATTGGGTTTAGGAAGTATAAGTAAAAAAAACAGGGCGAGTGTGTTAATGGCTGCAACCACTAAAACACCCGTCTCACCGTAACCAAGGTACGGATCAACCAAAGACCCTGCGCCACTAGCGGCGGAGTGATTATAGGTGACCCGTATGAAATACACTATAAGTAGTACCGATTTACGTTGTAACAAGTGCAATAAAAAGCTGGCTGAAGGTGTGGCCGTTAAGTTAAGTATCAAGTGTCCACGTTGTGGCCAACTAAATGAATATGGAGAATGACATGTTAAATGACCAAGCAGTAGAACAAGAAATTCAAGCCAAAGGCTTAACCGCAGCACGCTTAACGCCCGCCTTGATTGATTCAGTCATTAAGTCTGAGCAATTCCACGTGTTTGAAGGTACAACACTCACTGTATGCTGTTTGACACTTGAGAATGGCTTTACAGTCACTGGTGAGAGTGCATGCGCCAGTCCACAAAACTTTGATGTAGAGCTTGGCCGTAAAATTGCAAAAGATAATGCACGCGAGAAGATTTGGGCGCTAGAGGGCTATTTGCTACGTCAGCGCATTAGCACTGGTTTGGTTTAAGCGAATTACCATGACGCGAAATACCCGATTATTACTGAATTCATCAGCAATGTTGGCATTAGCATTAGTATCCAGTTCTATGCTAATTCCTATTACGACAACTACAATAAATACACCTGAGTTAATCCCTTATCACCAGCGCACAAATGGCCGTAATAAAGGTGAAAAGAAACGCAATAAGGCTAGGCGCTGGGGCTGATAATATGGGTCGTAAAAGAAAAATACTGCCAACAACGTGGCAAAGGTGGCTAGGTAAAACTGTAATTGTTTTAGATAACACCAACAAACCAACGGTTGGTCACGTCAGCGGATTTAACCAATATGGTTGGGTGATGATTCAAGCACTAAATGGCGGCTCAACACATTTCAGTTCACCTTTAAGAGTCGTTGAATATTCTTATGGTGTTTATACGAGCCTAAATAAAATGTACGCCTACAAAAACAACATCGAAAGAATAAGCTACAGCAAGAGTCAACTGCTAGCTAAAAAATAGAATTTATTAATCTGCGTCTAATAGACGCAAAATACTCAGAACCTCACGAAGGTCTTTATCACTGGAGACCTTTATGCAGAATCAAACCCGTTCTTTAACAACCCGTAAATCACCGCTCGCATGGGTCGGTGGCAAATCGAAACTCACCAGCACCATCATCCCTCTAATACCCAAACATACATGTTACGTTGAGGTGTTTGCTGGTGCTGCGTGGGTGCTCTTTCGGAAAGAGCAAAGCAAGGTTGAGGTGATCAACGACATCAACGGCGACTTAATCACACTTTACAGAGTCATACAAAACCATCTTGAAGAGTTCGTGCGTTACTACAAGTGGTCACTCGTCAGTCGTGAAGAGTTCCAACGCCTGCAACGTGTAGATGAAACAACCCTTACAGATATTCAACGCGCAGCGCGCTTCTACTACCTAGTTAAGAATGCCTTCGGCGCAAAGATAGTTGGACAATCCTTCGGTGTGGCCAATACCTCAAAACCACGTTTAAACCTGCTCAGACTGGAAGAGGATTTATCTGAAGCGCACATGAGATTAAGCCGTGTGTCTATTGAAAATCTACCTTACGACCAGCTAATCAAACGTTACGATGGTAAAGACGTGTTCTTCTACATCGACCCGCCGTATTGGAATTGTGAAAATGACTACGGAAAAGGCTTGTTTGATAAGACTGATTTTGAGCGCCTTAGAGACGTTTTAAACACTTGCCAAGGTAAATGGTTAGTCAGCATCAACAACGTGCCTCAGATACGCGAGCTGTTCAAAGGTTATGAGTTTAAAGAGGTGAAGACCAGCTATAGCATCAACAATTTAAAAGCGGACAGCAAGCCGATTACCGAACTACTGATTGCCAACTACAAACTAAGCTGATCATATTGTTAATGCCAACAAAATGATAACGGCCCCAGCAAAGCGATCATCTGCTCTACTGGGGCCTAATCTATCTTCTCTTCATATCTAACCTCCTTGACCGCTATATTGCGGTAATAGGAGGCGCTTTAAAAATGATTGGAGTTCTAATTGTGCGTTTTAGAACGAGTGTTTATATGTTTAGCCAGGACAAAATAAAACCTGCTTTAAAGCAGGTTTATATAGCATTTGAATGGTGTTTAAACAACCAGCTGATGAATCTTTGCAGCCTCTTTGAAACCTACCCAGTCGCCATTAGCGTTCTGGCCTCTGTAACTCAATTCAACCTTAGCCAACTTGTTTAAATCAACCTCACCTTTAATAAACTGGCTTAATATTTCTGATGGTATGATTTGCAAATATTCCAATGCGTTTTGTTCATGGCTACTAATATTCATGGCGTCACCCTTAATTAAATTTGATGACACCATTACCGCTCTGTGTGCTTTAAAAAGCAATTTTATTCGCATCCTAAATTCATGGTATTTTATGGTTTTATTCGCATCCAGAAATCAAACGCAAACTGTCCAGAAATCAAACGCGCTGTACTCCAGTCGCCAATTTCGGTAATTAAACCACTTTCTTCTGCAATCGGGATAAACAGTGCAGGGGAAACCATGCCTCGCTCTGGATGTTGCCAGCGTATAAGTGCTTCTAAACCAACAATCTTAGATGTTTTGCTATCGTACTGTGGTTGGTAATAAAGTAAAAATTCTTGGTGCTCTATTGCATTGCGCAACTCGCTCTCGAGTAACAAAATGTCGTGCGCCTGCTCATGCATTTGAAGGGCAAAGAATTGAAAGTTATTACGGCCTTCATATTTTGCACGATACAGCGCGGCATCTGCTGACTGGGATAATTGTTCAAAATTTTCCCCATCCTGTGGATAGGCAGCAATCCCGATACTCGCTGTCAGTACAATTTTTTGACCGTTAAAATTAAAAGGCTGGGCAACAATGTCGAGTAATTTCTTTGCAACATGGGCAGCGCCTTCTGCATCTGTGTTTGGTAGCAATAAAATAAACTCATCGCCACCTTGGCGGCATACCGTGTCTTCAGGGCGCATATAATTCACCAAGCGCTCTGCAAGCTCTTTGACTACTCGGTCGCCTATAGTTGGTCCAAGCGATTCATTAATCAGCTTAAAGCGGTCAAGATCCAAAAACATGAGCGTTACTGTCGACTTCTGGCGTTTGGCAGCGGCGAGCGCCAATGTCACTCTATCGTTTAATAAGCTCTTATTGGGCAGGTTGGTGAGTAGGTCAAAGTTACTTAAGAACTGTATGCGCTCTTCTGCAATTTTTCGCTCTGAAATATCGGTGATGATGCCAATATGCTGTGTCACTTTACCGTATGTATCTTTAATTGTGCTGATAGAAAGCCATTGTGTGTAAACCTCACCATTTTTACGGTGATTAATGACTTCCCCCTGCCAATAACCTACGATGTTAACGCTTTCCCACATTGCACGATAAAAAGACTCTGCTAAATTGCCTGAAGCGAGCATGCGAGGGTTATTGCCAATAGCTTCTTCAGGCTCGTAGCCTGTGATTTTAGTAAATGCATTATTGACTGAAATAATTTTATTGTTTTCGTCGGTAATGACAATGCCGTCACGGCTAGACTCAAACACCTTAGCATTGATGCGTAACTTTTCTTCAGCTGATAACCGCTCGGTAATATCAAGCCATGCACCTACAATTTCCACTGGCTTGCCGTTGCTATCCCGCGCTAACATCAAGTGGTCTTCTATCCAGATATAGCTGCCGTTAGCATGTTTGAATCGATATTGATGATTGAGTACCCCGGTTTCAAACAACGTTTTCTGAGACTCTAAGGCATCGGTTAAGTCTTCTGTGTGTATATGTTTAAGCCAGAAGTCATCTTGTAACCACTCATCTTTGGCGTATCCTGTCATCTGGTAAATGTTTTCACTCATGAAATCAGTACTAAAAACACCAGCCGCATTGAGTTTTAGTGTGTAAATCACAGCAGGACTAAGGTTCACTATCTGACTAATATGCTTGTGAGCGTAATCAAGGTCTGCCATTAGCTTCTGTTTTTTCTGCTCTCTGTCAAAGTTGTCGAGTGCAAAACTAATGTCACTGGCCATTTCTTGCAGTAATGCGATGGCTTCACTGTCAAAAGCGTTGGCGCTTTCGTGATACACATTAAGCACTGCAAACGGTTTTTGGTCGCGCTGAATTGGAAAACAAGCCGATGAACCCCATCCAAAGCGCTTAGCCTTATCGCGCCAAAGTATCGTATTGGGATCCGTTAGAAAATCGTTGATAATCATGATTTGATTATTTCTTAAGGCCGTACCTGTCGGGCCTCGCCCCTCAGGGAGATTGCCATTCGCTGAAATATTCAGGCCATCCATATACTCGATGCCATCACCATGGACGGCTACCGGTAAAATTTGCTGGCTCTCTGGGTCTAGTTGCCCGACCCAAGCCATTTTCATGCCGCCAAAATTGACTGAGCAACGGCAAACAATCGAGAATAGCTCATTATCATCACCCATGCGTACAATCGCCTGATTCACCTCACTTAGAGCTTGGTACAGTTGGGTTAGATGTGAAATGCGGCTCTCAGCTAGCTTGCGTTCAGTTAAGTCTCTGATGATGGCAAAGTAATAGTGTTTGTCTAACTTTCTACAACTCACCTCTGCGACAAATTGAGAGCCATCCCCGCGGCGATATTGCCATTCACCTTTGGTAGGGTGGTCTGACATGATGTTGGAGGTGAATTCTGGGTGTCCGATCACGTTGCCGACTAATACATCGGGTAGCCGCATGTTGAGCAGTGCACTATGTTGATAACCAAGCATGTTGACTGCAGCGACATTGACTGCAATAAATTGGTGCTGGTGATTGAGCACTAAAACACCATCACCCGCTTGGTCGAAAAGTTTTTGATAACGATTTTCTGCACGTTGCCTGCTGCTTAATAAAAACCATGCTAAAAAGGCAGATAAAATCGTGAGTGTAGAACCTAATAAGGCGACTAGTGTAGGTTTGCCATAGGGCAGTATGCGCGCCTCAAAAGCGGGTGTCGTCTGGAACAGAAGTGTCCATTTGGTGCCACCCACATCCAGCACTCTTGATACCGCTTGAGTCAGCACTCTTTGAGTAGAGTAATTAGTATCATTTGACTCCTGTGCAGACTTGTATAAAAACGACTCTTCAGTCGCTTCGCTTCCTTGAAAAATGTTAATGCTGACGTCTGAGTCAATTTCACCTTTGAACCCATTCATTAAATCATTCATGCGGAAGGGAACATCGACCCAGCCTATGATGGCATTGCGTCTTGCTTCCAAGCTGTTTAAGACTGTGTGTTTTTTATATATTGGCAAGTACATAACAAATGAATGCTGATTTTTCTCCCCAGCATCCTGGCCAAGTGTCATGCGTTTTGAGATGCGGACATTGTTGGCATCTCTTGCTTGCTCCAGCGCTTTTAAAGCAGTAGGTAAAGTTAGTACATCTAAGCCTAATACTTTGGTATTAGCTGCATCTAAAGGCTCAATTAAGGTAATAGGTGCGTAATACGGGCGCTCACCCGCAGGCTTAATTTGATAATTGTTGAGGCCGCGGTTTTTTACATCTGTAATATGCGTAGTTTTTCGCGCGTTATCTATCAGTTCGACGAGTGCGATTCCTCGTACGCCAAATCTATCGCCTAAATTAAGTGATTTTATATAGGTATGGAATTCATTCGGCTTGACTATATCTGAGCCGTCAATAAACCCTTTAACACCTCGCATAATGACCAAGATTGCATTAAAGCGTGCTTGAAGATTGCTAACGGTGACGTCTGCGGAGTCTTCCAGGGCTGAGCTTAGTTTTTGTAAATTATCATCTCTGGCGTTTGACCATAGCTGATAGGTGATGAGAGAACCAACCAACATTATCGTGCCGGTCAATAGCCACAAAATAGTTTTGTGTAAGGTCTGGCTAGTTGGTTTAGCGTTCATTTGCATTTAAATGATTAACTACCAATTAATTATTCTTGGTCAAGTTTACATGAAACACGTTGTAGGTGTAATGCATTTTTTACTAGCTTTGAACTAATGTTTGTCAATACCTGCATGTTATATCTTATATAAGTATCTTTGGTGTATATTGCATAGGCACGTTTATCCTAGGGGTAATTTGAACTTGACCAAAGTCAAGGATATATGAGTTTCAATACTGTACATTCTTAACGTCATTTACATTAATGGGGAGGACGCAATGGCTACAAGATTTACTAAATCCATGGCGCGTAATATTTTTATGGGGGGATCGCTGTTTTTTTTCCTGCTATTTCTTGCACTTACGTTTGATACTAATCAGAAGCTGCCAAAACGTGATAACAGCCAGAATCTAACAGCGTCAGTGATTCATGGTAAAAAATTGTGGGAGATCAATAACTGTATCGGTTGCCATACTTTGTTAGGTGAGGGTGCTTATTTCGCACCGGAGCTGGGTAATGTGTACAAACGGCGCGGGCCTGATTTTATTAAGGCATGGATAAAAGGTCAGCCAACCGGCATTCCTGGTAGAAGACAAATGCCGCAGTTTAATTTCACGGATAAAGAGCTGGATGACTTGGTGGATTTTCTGAAATACACCTCAGAAATCAATACTAATAACTGGCCTCCAAATATCGAAGGTTAACCGTCACAATTACCAGGAGTCATTATGCAATATCAATCTCAGGCTGTGGCGAAGCCTTATTTTATCGCCGCAATTGCTCTGTTCCTAGGCCAGATTATATTTGGCCTGATTATGGGCATGCAGTACGTAGTGGGAGACTTCCTGTTTCCTGCAATCCCCTTCAACGTTGCACGGATGGTGCATACCAACTTGCTCATCGTATGGCTGTTGTTTGGCTTTATGGGAGCAACTTACTACCTGATACCAGAAGAGTCCGAGACTGAGTTGTTCAGCCCCAAGCTGGCTATTATCACGTTTTGGGTGTTCTTAGCGGCAGGTGCAGCAACTGTGCTGGGCTACCTGCTAGTGCCTTATGCATCATTGGCAAAACTCACCGGCAATGATTTATTGGCTACTATGGGACGCGAGTTTCTGGAGCAGCCCCTGCCAACCAAAGTGGGTATTGTGCTAGTTGTGTTGTCCTTTATTTTTAACGTCATCATGACCATGCTTAAAGGGCGTAAAACTGCGATCAGTCTTGTGTTGGTGCTGGGTTTGGTTGGTTTGGCAGTGTTTTTCCTGTTCTCGTTCTATAACCCGCACAATCTGGTAAAAGATAAGTATTACTGGTGGTGGGTGGTGCATTTATGGGTAGAGGGTGTATGGGAGCTTATCCTTGGTGCGATTCTGGCTTTTGTGCTGATTAAGGTGACTGGGGTTGACCGTGAAGTAGTGGAAAAATGGCTGTATGTGATTATCACCATGACATTGATTACCGGCATTATCGGCACTGGCCACCATTACTACTGGATAGGCGCACCTGCTTACTGGCAAGTGTGGGGTAGTGTGTTCTCTGCACTGGAGCCGATACCGTTCTTCATGCTGACTATTTTTGCTTTCAACATGGTGAATAAACGCCGTCGCGAGCATCCTAATCAGGCTGCAGTTTTATGGGCACTTGGTACCGGTGTGATGTCTTTCTTGGGAGCAGGCGTATGGGGCTTTATGCATACACTCGCGCCAGTGAACTACTATACGCACGGTACACAGCTCACAGCAGCGCATGGCCATATGGCATTTTATGGAGCTTATGCAATGGTTGTACTGACCATCATTTCATACGCAATGCCTATACTGCGCGGTCGTGCTGCCAACAGTAATAAGGCGCAGGTCGTCGAGATGTGGTCTTTCTGGCTAATGACAGTGGCGATGGTGTTCATCACCTTATTCCTGACTGCCGCAGGTGTATTGCAAACATGGCTGCAACGTATCTCTACAACACCAATGAGCTTTATGGCAACGCAGGATTCAGTCGCAATTTTCTACTGGATGCGAGAGGTTGCAGGTGTGGTGTTCCTGATTGGCTTGATTACTTACATCACCAGTTTCTTTATTAAAGGTGAAACTAAAGCGAGCTAATCTTTTGTAATGATTTTTTACTAGCGTATTGTTACAACGTTATTGTTACAACAGTGCACGGCAAAAGAAGGGGGCTTTGCCTCCTTCTTTTGGTTTAACTGAACAATCTGTCGTACAGGGTCATCGCATGAATACAAATGCAGCATTGATAAATGAAGATGGGGTTTTGCCGGCTGAAGATTTGCCCGGCGACTTTGCTATCTGGATATTTATACTTGCAGAAATGCTGGTGTTTGGCGTGATGTTCATCGTATATGCATTTGCACGCGCCCATCAGCTGGAGGTTTTTAATGCGTCCCAGCTTACATTGAACCGTGGCTTGGGTACCTTAAATACCATTATTTTGATTACCAGCAGTTACTTTGTTGTACGTTCTGTTGCTGCGATTAAAGTGAACGATGCTAGACAGTCTGCGCGCTGGCTGCTTGGTGCAATGGCGTTGGGGGCTATGTTTATAGTAGTCAAGCTGTGGGAGTTTAACGAAAAGTTCTCTGCAGGCATCACGCTGGAAACCAATGATTTTTACATGTACTACCTGACGCTGACGTCTTTTCATCTGATGCATGTGCTGATGGGCATGATTATTCTAGGATGTATCGTGTTTAAGTTAAGAAATGGTGACTACACAGCGGCTGAGCATTTTGGTGTGGAGACCGGTGCTTCATTTTGGCATATGGTGGATTTGCTATGGATCATACTTTTCCCACTGGTTTATATCATCCACTAATCATGAATAAACCAATCAACCATTTTTCTACACGTATCTGGCTAGTGCTAATTGCGCTCACCATGCTGACTTTTGCTATCGGGGAAGAGGTTGCGCAGGGCAAAGCCGTGATGTTGAGTGTACTGGCAATCGCCTTTATCAAAGGCCAGCTGATTGCTAATTATTTTATGGGGCTGCGCCATGTAAGCTGGCTGTGGCGCGGCATCATTATGGGTTATTTTGTGGTGGTAGGTGGCATGGTTGCCATTGCTTATTTATTGTAACGCGGGGCTTATTTGAGCGTTCGCTAAAGCAAATTGAATACTGAAAGACTTTATGGAAACACAAACAAGTAATACCCCGTTTTATGAGCCTAGCGGTGATGAGTGCGATCTGTTTGAACGTGCGTGGAAGAATCGTCTGCCGCTGTTAATTAAAGGCCCCACTGGCTGTGGTAAAACACGCTTTGTTGCACATATGGCTGCACGTCTTGGTTTGCCGTTACATACCGTGGCCTGCCATGATGATTTGACTGCGGCAGATTTGGTGGGGAGACACCTGATTGGCGATGGCGAAACCATCTGGAATGATGGTCCGCTTACTCGCGCGGTGCGTGAGGGCGGCATCTGCTATCTGGATGAAGTGGTAGAGGCACGAAAAGATACTACCGTGGTGCTGCATCCGCTGGCCGATGACCGGCGTATGCTGCCGATAGACCGCACTGGTGAGCTGCTACAGGCACCACCTGCGTTTATGCTGGTGGTTTCTTATAACCCTGGCTATCAGAACTTTTTAAAAGGAATGAAGCCTTCAACGCGGCAGCGCTTTGTATCGCTGACGTTTGATTTCCCTAGCGCAACGCAGGAAGAGGCGATACTGATGGGCGAAACCGGTATTGATAGCATGACTGCAAAACGGTTGGTTTCTATCGCTGGCGCATTTCGTGCCTTGCGTGATCATGATTTAGAAGAAGTAGCCAGTACCCGTCTGCTGGTGTACGCAGCGACCTTGGTTAAAGATGGTTATGACCCGGTACGTGCCTGTCAGGCAGCATTGGTTGAAACTTTAACCGATGACGCAGAAACTGCAGTTGCTTTGAGCGAGGTGGTAAGTGCCACCTTTGGGCGTTAATGGAAGAATATGTAGGAGAACTGTGGGATCGCCTGATTACAGGCGCAGCAGAGAAACGTCATGCTGCAGCCACCGTTAAGCTGGATGATATTGCCAAGTCAGCTGCTATATTTTTTAGGGCGCTGGGTGGTGACCCGGGACTAGGTATTTCAGCGGCACCGGCAATACGTCACGGTGCACGTAGGCGCCTGTTGCAGCGCATGGCTGGTAGTGGTGAAAAGGTAGAGTTAAGCTGGCGTGATGGCGAGGTGTTGAGGCTACCATCACAGATAGACCTGTTTGCCGAGTATGCGCTAAACCGTGACCTTTACTTCTGGCTGGTGGCAATGGCCGCGGTAGATGCCGATAACAATCAGCCGTGGATAGTTAGAAATCAGCAGGCAACTCAAAGCACCTTGCAACGCTTTCCCGGCTTGCACGTTCGCTACAATCGGTTGGTCGATGCCTTGCTCACTATGCGTATTCCACCACACAAACTGCCAGAGGATGAAGCTGCGCAGGAGTATTCTATCCGTCAGGCATTGCAACAGCCAGGTAGTGTAGATGAGATTACACTAGCCAAGCGCCCGTTTCAGCCTGTGCCGTTGTGGCCGCATCCCAATCCCCCCGTTAGTGGTGAACCCACTGCGGCTGGTGTAGGCTCTCCTGAGCAAGCAAGCAACGCTGCACAGAAAAAAAACCGACGTAAGCATCTGGCACAACGCAACGATGTGAAGGAAGATAAAAACGGCTTTCTCATGATGTTTCGCGCCGAGAGCCTATTTTCATGGGCTGAGTTTGTAAAGGTGAATCGACCGCAGGATGAAGAGGACGATACGGAAACCGCGCAATTGGCAGCAGAAGATATGGATAGCCTCACCATTGCCCGTGATGGTAAAGCCAGCGCTGCCAATGTTAGGTTTGATCTGGATTTGCCTGCCGGTGCTGCGGATGATACGCCATTGGGTGAAGGTGTTTTATTACCGGAATGGAATTGGAAAAAGCAGGTATTGCAGCCGGATTACTGCAGTTTGCAGCAGCTAATCGCTACTGATGCTAAGCCATGCGAGCTACCGCATGCCTTAAAAAACACAGCCAATCAGCTAAGACGTCAATTTCAGGCGTTAACGCCAACCAGACACTGGCTTAAAGGTCAGCAGGATGGTGACGAGCTTGACCTGGATGCCTGGGTGCAGCTTGTTTCTGAAAGAAACAGCGCTATGCCAACTTCTGAGCATGGGCTTTACCGCGCGCAGGTGAATCAGGAGCGTGATCTAGCTTGTTTGCTGTTGGCTGATTTGTCATTGTCCACCGATGCCTATGTATCTAACCATGCGCGCGTGATTGATGTTATCCGCGATAGTTTATTGTTGTTTTCTGAGGCGCTGACTGCAACCGGTGACAGTTTTGCACTCTATGGGTTTTCATCTCTCAAGCGTAGCCACGTGCGGTTTAATTACATTAAAGGTTTTGATGAAAAATACAGTAGCCAAGTGCGGGGGCGTATTACCGCCATTAAACCCGGCTATTACACCCGCATGGGGGCAGCCATCCGGCACGCAAGCAGTTTACTGGTGCAGCAGAAAAAGCGGCAGCGGTTGCTATTGATATTAACCGATGGCAAACCTAATGATCTGGATCAGTATGAAGGTCGCTATGGCATTGAAGATACGCGAATGGCGCTGATTGAAGCGAGAAGGCTAGGGCTGCGACCATTCTGTGTCACGATTGATACCGAAGCTAGTGATTATCTACCCCATTTATTTGGTGCTGGCGGCTATGTGGTAATCCGCAACCCTGAAGACCTACCTAAAGAACTGCCGTTGCTTTATGCGCAAATGACCCGTTAAGTGCCTAAGTCGTAGCTGCGGAGTTTTTTAACATCAATAATCATTACGTCTTTCCCGTTTACCTCAATCAAACCTAGCTGCTGTAGTTTTGCAATGGTGCGTGATAAGGTTTCCGGGGTCAGGTTGAGTAGTGACGCGATGGTTGTTTTGCTTGCTGGTAGCGTAATGTTACTGGCATCGGAGGCGTCAGCACTTATCTGTAACAAATAGCCAATAAAGCGTTGTGTACATGATTGCAACGATAGCATTTCAATATCTTGCACCAGTTGATGCATTCTGACAGAGAGGCCTGCCAGCATTTTGCGCGCGAACATCGTGTCGTTATCTAGCATAGAAAATATCAGGCTTTTAGGGATCAGCAACACTTTTGAATCCAGTATTGCTTGCGCATACACCGGAAACTTGCGCTCTAAGAATAAAATGGCCTCACCAAAACTTTCCCCTGGGGAAACAATACTGATAATTTTTTCACTACCCTGCGGTGAGGTGACGCCAAGTTTTAACTGGCCATCCAGTAATATATAAAGGCCAACGGCGGCTTCTCCACGGTTAAAAACGGAGGTGCCTTTAGGGAAGTCTATGAGCTGTGAATGCCCGGCAATTTGGGTGATTTGTTCAGCAGTGAGTTCTTTGAACATGAAGAACTCAGACAAAGTTTGGGAAATGAACAGCGTATTCATCTGCGAACCTTTTTAACTGGTGGGTGTGGATTATGCGGTTATTTTGCAGATACGCCTACTTTTTATTGTGCGGCTTATTGCACAGTGCGGCGCTAGCTAAAATAAATATAAACAGGATCATTGTTGCAACATGCATGAGGCCGCCAGCTTTGCGCAAGCTGGACATTAATAGAAAATCACCTAATAATCTTATCAGTAATGAAATATGCAGCAGCCCCAAGGGCAAATAAAAGCTAGCATGGTAGGGAATTTTAACTTTGGTAATGGCTGGAAATATGATCGGTGCATGACCGAATATCATGGAAAATACAAAACCTAGAAAAATACTGTGACTAAATGCATCGTAACTAGCACCGGGGCTAAGTGTGGGGAAAATGAGGCCGATAATGCCGGCAATTAGTAGCCATGCATAGCCGCTGCACAGGGCGATTGCAATATAGCGTGTCAGCCCTTTTTGCCGGATGGTGTGGCGCACAATGTCATGACGTATCAGCCACAGTGTCATAACAACCAGCGCTGCTGACAATACTTGAAAGTTAGGCCATGCGCTGTGTGAAGCGCTGATTGCACCTGCAAAAAATAGAACCAGTGCAAATACAAAGAGCAATTTGCTGCCTTGAGTAGGGCGTAGAAATCTAGATAATTCCAGTCGTTCAGCGACGATGGTCATTATTAAAAACCCCATCCACCAAGGCATAATGCGAGCAAGGCTAAGCCCGTTCAGCCAAAGAAAGCATCCTGTATACCAGCATATGGCGGCAAGCACTAACGTAAAAGTAAATAGCTCACGCTGCTTTAAAAATATTTTGATAGAGACAATGCATAGTAATGCACTGGCGATAAAAATCAGCGCAAGCGCGATGCAATAATCTGCATCTGCTATTAGTAGTATTGCCCCGGCAACTGAGGCTAACGGTGCAAGGTAAGACCAGCGCTCACCAATGGCTACGGCGCGTTCCAGACAAATAACGGTTCCCAAAAAACCGCACACCATGAGCGGGGCGTGCATTGTCAATGCTGTGTTTGCCGGTATTGGAAGGTTCCAGCCTAAACGAATGAGGCCGATATACATGCCGCATAGCAGGCTGATGAATCCAGCTACCAGCATGGGGACGCGATAGCGTACGGCGAGATTTGTTTTCATAAATAGATATTATCAGCTGTTGTAGTTAAGCTGTTTAGCCCCAGCCTAGCCTCTGCTTTGCCTGCTCGCTCATCATAGCGGGCTCCCAAGGCGGCTCCCATACTAAATCAAGCTCCAGTTCAGTGTGGTCAGTCAACGTTTTGCTCACGGAGTCATGAATGCTTTCAATCACAATTTCAGACATCGGACATGCGTGAGATGTCATGCTGAAG
>Ga0208755_100106_pt1 | contig 47542 bp, 41 predicted proteins | sample LakWasMet57_HOW8_2_FD_183891 | JGI IMG/M metagenome (GOLD analysis project Ga0208755, IMG submission 183891) | Freshwater sediment methanotrophic microbial communities from Lake Washington under simulated oxygen tension - Sediment Metagenome... | ecosystem: Environmental > Aquatic > Freshwater >... | reverse complement strand
TCTTGTGCCAACTCCCCTTCTGGGTTTTGCAGTATTTCAAATACTTGGTTGTAGGTCATGCGTGCTTTTGAACGCATGACAGACGGGTAAAATTTATACTGTTTTACAATACCAGCTCCATCCAACTGCATATCGCAAATCATGCATAAACGCTCTACATCGGGGTTAAGTGAGCATAAGCCGTTAGACAAAGCCTCAGGCAGCATTGGAATCACACGGCGCGGGAAGTAAACAGAGTTACCTCGCTCTAAAGCACCTTTGTCTAATGCATCATGCGGCTTTACATAGAAACTTACGTCTGCAATCGCCACCACTAAACGCCAGCCTTTACCTTGTGGCTCCGCATAAACCGCATCATCGAAGTCACGCGCAGTTTCACCATCAATGGTAATCAATGGCATTTCACGGCAATCAATGCGGCCCTTATAGTCATCCGGCTGTACTAGTTTAGGATAAGACTCTGCCAGACTTATCGCCTCTGCAGTAAACTGATGCGGCAGATTGTGCTTGCGTAAAGCAATTTCAATCTCCATGCCGCTATCGGCATAGTTACCTAAAATCTCAACCACTTTACCCATAGGCTGCGCATGCGGTGAAGGCTGCTCCGTAAGCTCTACCATGACTACTTGGCCAGGCTTGGCCTGCATATCTAAATGATACGGAATAAGAATATCCAAGTTAATGCGCTTATCTTCCGCAGCTACAATGGTCACACCAGCCGTGCGAATTACGCGCCCAACCAAGCGTTGTGTTCTGCGTTCCAGAACCTCTACAATTTTGCCTTCAGGACGACCTCTTCTATCCAAGCCACTCATGCGGACCATGGCACGGTCACCGTGCATGACTTGTGACATTTCTTTCGGGCTTAAAAACAAATCCTCGCTCTTGGTTTTATCATCTGGAATCAGAAAACCGAAACCATCAGGGTGACCTTGGATAACACCGGCAATTAAATCCAGTTTATCTGCAATACAAAGCGCACCTTTTCTATTTTTAATAATCTGACCTTCACGTTCCATCGCATTTAGTCGTCTATTAAAAACTTCGCGCTCAGCATCACTGATGTCTAGCAACAAGTATAGTTGCTCTACGCTTAATGGCACACCTTGGTCGCTCATGGTGCTAAGAATCAGTTCACGGCTAGGGAGAGGAGTTTCGTAGCGGCTGGCCTCACGCGCTGCATGAGGGTCATTACTTCTTTTACTTTTGTGAGTATTTTTATGGTTTGTCATTGACAAAGCTTACCTTTAATATAAAATTCAACGCCTTGATTTGCTAAGTATTTATAGTAGCAAATGCCCAGATGGCGGAATTGGTAGACGCGCTAGTTTCAGGTACTAGTATCGAAAGATGTGGAGATTCGAGTTCTCTTCTGGGCACCATCGTATTTATCCGATTACAAGCCGCTGTTGGGCTTTTAATCTAACTATTACAATCATGCCATATTGTAACGCTAACAATGATGATTAGGGGCGTGAAATCATTAAAGCATCAAAAGATTCAATCAATCACGCCCATGTTATAGGCTTCTAGTTGTAAACCGAATGCACGCCCTGTTGCACTTGAAGTTGCTTCAGTTTAGTTGAAGGCACATTTGCCAACAAAGCCACCGCCTGTGCCCTGCGTCCAATATTTAATTTCTGGAAAATTCTTTTCAGATGGCTTTTCACTGTATTTTGGCTAATACTCAATATCATGCCAATTTCCTGATTGGTTTTACCAGCTTTAATCCAGCTAATCACCTCAATCTCGCGCTCACTCAAACTTGACAAGTTTACGCCATCGGCCACTGCCAGCACGTCCAACTGCTCAAGTGGTTTAATTTTACGCAAAATATAATCTATATGCGGCATGATAAAATCCATCATTTGCACATTGATTTCTAGCTTATATTCTTTACTAAAGAATACATATAAACACTCCTCGCCGCTTCTTTGGTCATTTACGCCATAAACAAGGAGTGAGTTTATCTCAAGCAACTGGTCAGGAAATACTGTTTTGATTTTCTGAAAGATTACGTTTTGACTCACCGCATTGATGAGAAAACAATCACAGCCAGATGCAATCCAATATGTGTATAAATCACCTAAAAACTCACTTACACGATCTGAAGCATCAATAATGGCTGGGGTTCTTAGATCTTTTAGGTTAGAGGCCGCATCATAATGTAACTGGCCATCCTGCTGTTGTCTAAGGTCACCCCAGGCAGTAAGCAGCATGTCATGTGGAATTAGCTCAGCCACGCTATTTTGTAACCACACAAAATAATCCAAGTGAGTCTTAATCTGATGCGAACGCTGAATAACAGCCGTCGCTACGTTTACATATTGATTGATAGATTCTTTTTTCATGATTTGGCACCTATTCATGGGCATTTTGCTCATGTTAATAAGATTGCAAATTAGATGCCAAGAATCAAACCATTAAAAATCAATAAGTTACAAATAAAATATCTTTAAAAGTAGCAAGTGTTGTTATCACGCCAACTCTAGTGTCAAAATCACAACACATTTAGCGTAAAAAGGGTGAATGCGGGTGAATGAAAGTAATGTCTAAAATATGACACTAGGTTTGCAATGCATAAATTGCCGGTAAATTACGCCACCAACCATAAACATCCATGCCGTAGCCAAAAACATATTCGTTTGGCACCTCAAGGCCCACAAAATCCGCCTTGATCGGCTTTTCATGATCAAGTTTTTTCTCAATCAGCACGGCGGTGAGCACGCGGGCAGCTCCCAGCATCAAACATTTATCTTGAATCGCCTTTAATGTGATGCCTTCGTCGAGAATATCGTCCAACAAAAGTACGGTACGCCCAGACAAATCTAGCTTAGGCAGTGCTTTCCACTCTAGCATTTTTCCTACCGTTTTATTTTGATATCTGCTGGCATGCACGTAATCAAGCTCAAGTGGAAAGCTCAGTTGGGTGAGTAACTGCCCAGAAAACACCACACCACCGCCCATGACACAAATCACCACAGGGCTTGTGGCTGCCAATGTGTTAGTAATGTCATTCGCCATCGTGGCAATTGCAGCTTCCACAATTTCTTTTGTGTGAATGATGTTTGATTGCGCTAAGAGCTGCTGGGGATGCAATGTTTCCAATTGTCGATTAACCCGTAAAAATTACAATAAAAGAAAAGGCTAAAAGCCTTAAATCTGCTTCATACCGCTCAACATTCAAGCAACCATTGAGTGTGCTTCAATGTATTAAGATGCAACGTTAGTCATCTTACTCTCAGTGTTAATGCACAGTGACATGCTGTGCGGATGTAGGTATATGTGCATCAACGCCACTGGACACTTGCGGGCTATATTCTTCTACCCAGCCAGATAACTCAAGCTTCATTTGAGCCTCATGACTACCATGCAAGCCTTCAATCCACACCAGCAAATTACTTACCCAGCTCAAATTAGCAGTTCTGGCTTGTGCAATTCGTAACTTTTCATGTGGCGTTGGCATGGTATGCTCATCATCGGCTAGTAATTCCTCATACAGTTTTTCACCTGGCCGCAACCCAACATACTCGATTTTAATCTCATCGGCACTAAATCCAGATAACCTAATCATATCCAACGCTAAATCTGCAATCTTAACCGGCTCACCCATATCTAATACAAAAATCTCCCCACCTTTACCCATTAATCCGGCCTGCATCACTAACTGCGCTGCCTCTGGGATCGACATGAAATAACGGGTAATTTCCGGATGCGTAATTGTGATTGGACCACCCTTAGCAATCTGTTCCCGAAACTTAGGAATCACACTACCACTGCTGCCCAATACGTTACCAAAACGTACGATCACAAAGCGCGTGCCCTTATCCCCTTGCAAACCCTGACACACCATTTCAGCCAAACGCTTACTTGCGCCCATCACGTTGGTTGGGTTCACCGCTTTATCGGTAGAAATTAAAACAAACTTAGCAACACCATTGTCTTTACAAGCTTTGGCAATTGTATGTGTGCCAATTACGTTATTAGACAAGGCCTCCCAAACATTACCATTTTCCATCATCGGCACATGCTTATAGGCCGCAGCATGGAACACAACCGATGGCTGATACTGCGCTAATATGTGGTTCATTTGAGCGCTATTTTTTACATCAGTAGTTAGGTAAATCAATCTGGTGGGTAAACTTAATGCACTCAATTCCTGCTCTAGCTGATAGAGTGAGAACTCAGAAATATCCAAACAAACCAATACATTAGGTTGATACTTTACAATCTGACGGCACAGTTCAGAGCCAATAGAACCGCCAGCGCCACTCACCATGACAACCTTTTGATCAATCAGCATCTGCAAACCTGAACTATCAAGCTTTACTGAATCACGCCCAAGCAAATCTTCCACGTCCACCTTGCGAATTTGCGAAACACTTACTTTACCGCTCATCAAATCATCAATCGCGGGAACTGTCATCACCTCCAGTTCAAGTGCATTTGCCAGCTCAATGGCCTCTCTACGCTTTTGGTGATGCACTGATGGCATTGCAACAATGACATACTTAACGCTTAAATACCTGCTTACTGATGCTAGCTGCGCTATTGTGCCTCTGACTTTTACACCAAATATTTCACGGCCTTGCATGGTTAAATCATCATCTAACAACGCCACAACTCTCCATTGCGTACTACGAGCCAAATCTTTTACCAATGCAATGGCAGCCTCACCGGCACCTAACACAATCACGGGCTCCCCCTGTCTTAGGGTCATACCATACAGCAAATGCTCTTTCCAAGCGCGGTAAGCAAAGCGGCTTCCGCCCATGAACAATATTAATAATAGTGGATCTAGCACCAGTACCGAACGCGGAATCACAATATCGGTTTTGAGCATGAAAAAGAATGCGGCCAACAGCACAGCGGCAGAACTCACTGCTAAGAAAATACGCTTTAAGTCAGCAACACTGGCAAAGCGCCAAACGCCTCGGTATAAGCCAAACGCAAAAAAAACGCTAACTTGTAGAACAACAACCCAGCTTAGAGTTGCTAACATTTCCAACTCAAAGTTAGATGGGATTGCAAAATTAAAACGTAATAAGTACGCAACTATCCATGCAACAACTGCAGCTATAAAGTCATGAGATAACGCTAATAAAGTACGTGGATTAGTGATTGTTTTTTTCATTAAACTATTTGGAATACACAATTGTTACCTATTATATTAATGGCTAACACCATCTCTACCTAAAACTTTTAAAAATGTTAAAAATATAATTTTCATATCAAAGATAAAAGTTTGCTGTTGCAAATACTGAACATCGAACTCGACTTTCAAAGGTATAAGCAATTCGTCTCTGCCATTCACTTGAGCCCAACCAGTTAACCCAGGCAAAAGTTCATGAACGCCTCGCTGAGTACGTAATGCAATCAAATCGTTCTGATTAAATAAAGCAGGACGTGGGCCAACAAAGCTCATATCGCCTTTAATGATACTCCAAAGTTGTGGTAACTCATCTAAGCTAGACTTTCTCAAAAAAGAACCAATCGGCGTTAGATACTCAGACGGATTGTTTAAAAGATGCGTTGCGACAGATGGTGTGTTTATACGCATCGAGCGGAATTTTGGCATACGAAAAATTTTATTTTTACGGCCTACACGATCGGACCAATAAAGAATAGGACCCGGTGAAGTAAGCATAACCATTAGAGCTACCATACAGAAAGGCACAATAAAAAAAACAGCTACTATTAAAGATAGCATTACATCGAATATACGCTTTAGCACAAAACTCATTACATTAAATCTCTCATTGTTACTTTCGTGCCACCTAGAATGTTAAACAATCTTGCAGCAACTGACTTACTCACAATTTAGACAGCGACTATCATAATCGATTTCTATGTTCTAAATATTAAGCAGCACTATCATCAAAAAGCATTATCAAAACAAGAAATAGCTCTGCAGTTTACAGATATCGTCAATTTGAAACTAAAAGGTGGATGCTCACATAAATGCCTAGATTTATTGACCGGGTTGTAGCTATATCAAAAGACTCAATATCTAAGATATTACTGCTTGTTCTGAACAATGACGCTTAAATAGCTTTTAGACATAACGCACTTTCACAAAAGCACCTGCACCCTTTAGTAGAAAATAAAAACTTATTAAATGGTTTTAGACCACACAGTACGGTTTACATAATCGACATAACTCATCACCACGCGAAGTAATTGCTTAGAGACAGGGCCTGACTCATAGTCCTCTACCGGTAACATCACACGTTTTGATTTATCGTGCTGAGCAACAATCACGCGTATAGCATCTAGTACTCTGTCTTTTTTTAGACCACTCATTATGAGTGTTCCAACATCCATTCCTTCTGGGCGCTCGTGAGCATTACGTATTGTAATCGCTGGCAAGTTAAGCAATGACCCCTCTTCTGATATGGTTCCACTATCTGAAACAACACATAATGCTTCCATTTGTAATTTAATATAATCACAAAAACCAAAAGGCTTAAGAAATTGAACATTACTATTAAGATTACCCAACTCCATTGTATCCAGTCGCTTTTTAGTTCGTGGATGCGTAGAAACAATAACAGGGTAATTGTATGTCTCTGCTAGAGCATTTAATGTCTCCACCATATTTTTCATATTTTCTGGGCTATCGATGTTCTCTTCACGATGGGCACTAACAATAAAAAACTTATTTGGCTCTAAATTCATTCGTTCTAATACATCAGATTTCTCAATCTTTGGCATGTAATAGTCCAACACCTCACGCATATGAGAACCAGTTTTAATAATAGTTTCTGGTCGAACACCTTCAGCTATCAGATAGCGCCTAGCATGCTCGGTAAGCACTAAATTAATATCACTTAAATGATCTAATACTTTACGGTTTAGCTCTTCCGGCACTCGTTCATCAAAACATCGGTTTCCAGCCTCCATATGGAACACAGGGATTTTACGTCTTTTCGCTGCAATTACGGCTAAACAAGAGTTAGTGTCTCCATAAAGCATCACCGCATCTGGCAACTCCTTATCCATCACCTCATCAGACTTTTCAATTACTCTTGCAATTGTTTGGGCTGCATTTTCACCAACTGCTTCTAAAAAATAATCTGGCTTGCGGATACCTAAGTCATCAAAAAACAATTGGTTCAACTCGTAATCATAGTTCTGTCCAGTGTGTACCAAAACATGTTGAGTATGTTGATCAAATTCGGCAATTACGCGGCTCATTTTAATAAGTTCTGGGCGCGTACCTACAATGGTCATAACTTTAAGCATTTAATTCTTCCTTGATAAAATCCAATTTTAATAACAATGTTTTAACTTGTTCAACATTCAGGCGCTCAGTGTTATGTGATGTGTAGTCATCCAGATGAGAAATTTTCTCTTCTCCCTCACTAAAGAATTGAGCGTAATTAAGATCACGGTTATCGGCTGGAATGCGGTAATACCCCCCCATATCTTGCGCTTTAGCCATTTCTTCACGCGAAATCAATGACTCATATAACTTTTCACCATGACGTGTACCAATTTCGCGAACTCGGTTGTCTTTATTCAGCAACTCTTTTAATGCCTGCGCTAAATCAGCAACTGTCGAAGCTGGTGCTTTTTGTACAAAAATATCACCTTGCTGACCATGCTCAAATGCATAGAGAACTAAGTCCACAGAGTCTTCAAGCGACATCAAAAAGCGAGTCATATTTGGGTCCGTCACCGTCAGTGGCTTACCCTCTTTGAGTTGTGACACAAACAATGGGATAACAGAACCACGCGATGCCATCACATTCCCGTAACGAGTTGCACATAGCACTGTCTCACCTTCGTTCTGCATACGGGCTTTGGCGACCATAAACTTTTCCATCATTGCCTTGGATATTCCCATTGCATTAATTGGATACACCGCTTTATCTGTACTCAACATTACGACTCTTGACACGCCTCTTGCAATTGCGGCTTCCATCACATTCTCAGAACCTAAAACATTAGTGCGCACAGCTTCTAATGGGTAGAACTCGCAAGATGGAACCTGCTTCAGAGCCGCAGCATGGAATACATAATCAACACCCTTCATCGCGTGATAAACACTGTCGTAATCCCGGACATCACCTATATAAAACTTAAGCTTAGGATCATTTAATGCAATGCGCATTTCCTCTTGCTTTTTTTCATCTCTACTAAAAATACGAATCTCACGTACATCTGTCGATAAAAAGCGCTTAAGCACAGTATTGCCAAACGAGCCTGTACCACCAGTAATCATTAATACTTTATTGTTAAACATAATATTGAATCCAACAGTTTTAGATTTATTGGTATTGATACATTGTTTCAATCAAATTTTGCCAACTAGGCGGATTATACCCTGTAGCCTGATTAAACTTGCTTGCGTCTAAAGAACGATTAATAATTAAACTGTCATCAGCTTCAATATTAATTTCTTTTTTATATACCTTAGCAATCATTTTAAGCAAATCATATTTGTTAATGGGTTGTGCGGCTACGTGATATAAACCTGTTAATTGTGTATTTTTAAGCACAATATCTCTAATGACTTGAGCAAACACCACAGTGGGTAAACCTGAAAATATTGCTTTATTGAAACCTTTGCAAGATGATTTTTGAGATAAAAACCAATTTAACAGTCCATAATTTGACTGTAATTCATGTCCAATTGTTGAGGTTCTTAATGTCAAGGCACCACCATACGTCACCTCACCAAGCGCCTTACTTCTGCCATATACGTCATCAGCATCAGCAAAAGCCGATTCTGAATAAAAACCATCTTTACCAGAAAATACACAATCAGTGCTAATGTGAATAAATCTTGATCCAGCTAATGCACATACTTGTGCTAACCGATGTGGTAACAAGGCATTCAATGCTATGGCATTTAGTGGGCTGTTTCCTTCTTTTTTGTGCTTTGTTGCCCCAATACAATTAATTACCACGTCAGGTCTTATTTCACTGATGGTCTGAATAATTGAAGACAAATTATCCACATCTAAATTACTGATGAGTTTATCTGCGCTAATCTTAGGTAAAAAAGGCCTTATGCTATCTGAACGAATTGAGCCGTAAACTTGCCAATCAGAACGTTCTGACAACACACGTAAAGTAGTGCTGCCTATTAATCCACTTGATCCCAATACTAAAACTTTCAATTTTCACCCTTACCTTAAAGTTAACTTTTCAAAATGTTTAATCAGCTCAGTTGTTAACATGTCTTCATCAAAGTGCTGCTTAAAATAAGCTCGGCCATTCACACCCATTTGTTCACGCTCAGGCGCTGACATTTCATAAAGCTTTACGATTGCATTAGCTAACCCTTCACCATCCTCGGCTCGTACTGCAATACCTGCCTTTGCTTCAGCAACTATCCTCGCACCCTCGCCGTTCAAACAGGCAATTACAGGCTTACCTACTGCCAAGTAAGCTTGTATTTTGTTAGGAACGGTTAATTCAAAAATTGGTTGATCTGTTAAAGTAACCAGCAAAGCTGAAGCTTGGCGCATCAATATAGGCATGGCTTCAACTGGAAACCGACCTTCCAGATACAAATTAGTTAATCTTTTTTCAACGATTCGCTCTGCAACCCAATCTGATTTGCTACCACTCCCCAAAATTACTATTTTAATCTCGGTGTATGACTGTAGCTTTTCTGCTGCGGTGACAATAGTCTCCATGGCTTGCGCTGTGCCCACATTACCAGCAAATAAAACTGTAAACCCTGATTGAAGTGACTCAATATGTGGAGCAGAAATAGCTTGTGGTGAATAAAACTCCTTTTCAACAGAGTTTGGATAATATGCAATGGATATATTAGGTGCCAGCTTTGATACAGGCGCAATAAAAGCTTCAGATTGAACTAACAATAAATCCGTATGTGCATAAGTGAACCGCACAAACTTTTCTAATAGGTTTAACAAAAATGGAGACTTTACATAGCCTGTAGCTTCTGCACTTTGTGGCCATAAATCTTGCACCCAAAGTACAACTGGCGTCCCCTTTAACCATCCTAAAAAAGAAGCTGGAATAGCCTGAAAAATAGGCGATACGCCGTAAACAAATATCACGTCATATTTTTCTTTTCTTAACAACCAGGGCGCCAATAAAAGACCTGAGGTAATATAAGAAAGATAGTTTAGCGCAAGTTTTATGGCGCCTCTGTTTCCCCTTGCAAGCATAGGAATCCTATAAATTGGAATACCTCTCCAAGACTCTTTCTTAACACCCAAAGCGCAATACCCAGAAAAAAATTTGCCTTCAGGGTAGTTTGGTTTACCTGTCATCACTTCAACTTCATGCCCACGTGCTTTTAAAGCGCAAGAAATTTCATTGATACGAAAGCTCTCAGGCCAAAAATATTGATTAAAAATAAGGATTTTCATGATTGCTAAGGGTGACCTGAGTCGATCATTCTTACAAGAATATCTTGTAAAGATTCAGCTTTAACTTCACGAGACAATGATTCTATAAATTTAACATTAGGGTTAAATGTAAATAGTTTTTCACGCAACATTTGAAGTCCATTATAAATGTCGACTTCATTCTCAGAAATAACTGCACCTAAACCAGATTTTTTGATATATGAAGCAGCGAGTGCCTTTTGATTAATTTCCGCAATTACGGGTTTCTTTGCTGCCAAATATTCAAACAATTTTGTTGTCAAAACCCCTCTAGCGCTATTAGAGCTGAAGTCTGATGTTTCAATAAAAAAAAGTGCGTCAGAAGAGAGCATTTTTTTTATCGATTCAAAATAGCTGAGCTGTTTAAAATAGCGAACATATGGAATTGCATCTGGTGCAACACTTGGAAGCTTTTGACGTAATAATGTAGATTCCCCATAAAACTCAATGAACATTTTAGGGCCTTCTAACTGATTAATTTTTACTAACGAATTTAAAAAGGCAACAGGAATTCTGTCAGACGTAATTGTTCCCAGATAACGAATCAAAAACTCATCAGAAAACTTGGCATCATTTACATCATCACTACTTTGTAATGCCAATTTAAAGACATCACTATCATAACCATTTTCTATACAAGAGACCTTGGGGTGGAATTCTAAATAATACTCCTGCATTGGAGGGGATATAGCGAGAACATGATCGGCTGATTTAATCAGCCATTTATCTAAAAAAGCTTCCAAAGGTCTAGACAAAAAACTACCTCTTAAAATGTGATTACCACTAAACTGATCTCTATAGTCAGCCACCCAAGGCTTTTTATACTTAGATTTAACGATGCAACCGGCGAGATGAGCCGGCCATGGAGGACATGAAGTGATTACAACATCAGCATTTCTTAATGACTCCTTAACATCTTTTGAAAGCCAGGGTAATAAGAACTGCAAAGCGAATATAATTCGGTGGTCGATAAGCTGCCCTGCAACTCTCATTACCCCTCTTTTAATTCTCAAAAGAAAAACTCCGAACGCAGATCTAGACTTGACCGAATTATCATTGATCGAGCCATTGATATCGTTTAACTTGCTTGCAGAAAGTTGACCGAAACTGTCAATTTCAAGTAGTTTCAAATATTCAGGTACGGGCTCGGTTAATAGCCCATCGCGGTCTGATTTCCTCGCCGTTATAACGGTAACTGAGTGTCCCCACATTGCAAAATATTTTGCAAACGCATTTACACGTCTGGCTCCAGATGAATTAAGTGGAGGGAAGTAATGCGTGATAAAAACAATTTTCAAAAAAAGTCCTTTAGAATTAATTTTAATATAAATTTATGCAGCTAATTAACATTAACTTAACTTTTGACAATTCGACTCAATAGCATCTGGCTTTAAAATAAATATTAGAAGAATAAAAAATAAAAGCCCACCGCTAAAAAGCACACCAAAAATTCCACCTAGGGAAACTTGGAGGACATAATAGTAAAACACTGCCTTTCCTGCGGGATTATCCGAAATTTCAACTAAACGAGTTATAAATGCAAGTAAGCAAGAAAATATAATGACACCTGCCCAACTAAAGTTCACAAAAATATCAACAAAAAATGTTGTATTTGCTGATGCTGTTTTAAGTACAGACGCACCACCAAATTGACATTTAAAAACCTCCTGCTCCATTGGATATTGGGTTTGACTAGTTATTTGACTAACTATTAAGCTTGTTCGGCCCAAAAGATACTGACCATTTAATTTTTCATTAAAAAATTTCAACCAATCATAAGCAGTAATATACGGAATCCATAGTATCCTGTTAGCCATATACCCAACTTGTCCACCAACGGTTATAGGTGAATATTTAATCTCATGAAATGTTCTTGTGTGCTTTTCTGTTTGTATTTGTTGAACTTCGTCCGACCCTACTCTACTTAAAACTGTAGTGCTATATATTACTAGAAGCATTACCGCGACAAAAACCCATCCAGCCCTACGTGAAAAAAACTGGTTTAAAGACAAAATAATTAGCGGGGAAAAAACTTTTATAGCAAGTGATTTTTCTAGTGATGGCAATATACTAAGTACAAATAAAAGTAACAATAAATGCTTGTATGGTTTATTTTTCAAATAAGCAATTGCCAATATTAACGGCATAAATGCCGTAGACAATACAGAGTTGAGATATTTAAGCGACACTTCCCACCCAGATCTTGATTTAAATAACCCTTCTCTCGCTATTGCCATATCAAAATTAGAAGCTCCCTTAAACGATTCTAAAAGTGCAATTTTTTCTGAGCTCATAACCGCATAAATGACAATTGAAAAGTAAATTAAAGAAATCAACATGACCCAAAACTCCAAGGGCAGCTGGTATTTTTCCATAGCTTTTAAAAAGCCAAACGATTTCTTTAAATGTTTAGTAATTACAAAATGAGTTATGAAATATGCAGAAAGCCCCGAAACCAATATTAATAAAAACTGAAGAGAGGAAAAGTCTCGGTAAATTAACAAGCCAACTATCCCCTGAATAACAAAAAGCGTTATTATCATCAAAGGGAAAAACAACCATAAATACTTGAAACTAAAAAATTGTAAGATATTTTTCACGTAATACTTTCTAGAAAATTTATTATAGCTTTGAGTTATAAAGCAATGATGAAATTCTTAGGACTCACTTTTACTTTGAGCGAATATTTGATTTGCTAAATACAAATATATTGAATACCAGAAAATTTCATGAACACAAAATATTAATAGAAATATTTCCAACTTCAAGAAGTTGGTGGTTAAATACAGTACAGTAAGTGTTGATAAAAAATAGCAAGATTGCCATTTAATAACAAAATTTAATCTATGATGTGTTAAGAAAATTGTTGTTATAGGGGAAATTACAGTTTTAGCATATAAAGGGATTGTAACTAATAGTAAAAACACTGTATCTACACGCCAATTTCCCCCCAAAAATAAAGCAAGCAACGGCTCACCAATAAATATTAGTAAAATTAAAAGTATTAATGCTGTTAAAGCTAAAAACTTAACAATTTTCCACATCAATAACTTTGACGTTTCTCCAGCTCTGAAGTGCTCTCCTGAGTATTTAAAAAAAATCTGCCCTAAGGCCGCACTAGCTAATAGTATTGGGGCTCCAGCTAAACGTTGCAATTGAGAAAAGTTACCCGTAACCTCGTGACCATAGTTAAAACTAATAAAAAAAATGGGTAAAGAAAGTGCTGCTGCATCAAGCAAAGTTGTAAAAGTTAATATAGTCGGGTATTTTTTAAACCTTATGGCCAAAGCCACTATAGATCGTAAATTAAAGCCTCCAAAATCTCGAGATACATATAGAACTCCACAAAATGCTGCCACTACTAAACTGAATGCTTGAGCTAATATCAAATCCCCCCTATATAAAAAAATAGCCAAAATGATATAAAACATTGGCTGAAGAGTGCGTAAAATAAAATTAGCCGTAAAATTATTTTTACGTAAAGTAATAAAATTTACAAGTATTAGCATAAATCCTGCTGCAACTGAAATAGGTATAGCCCAAATATGCTTACCCAAGTGATTAATTGGTGGAAAGAAAAGTTGTGGGATACCTAACCATATGACAATTATTACTAATAACGTCATTACCAGCATGCTAAAAAAAGCCAATAAAATTACATTAACCACTTCTTGATCTTTAACAATCTGTATTAAAGACTCATAACGCAAACCTATTACACTTGCAATCAAAGCCACTACTGACATAAATATAGCAAATAATCCAAACTGTTCAGGCGTGTAAATTCTCGACAATATTGGCGTTGCCACAAAAATCATTAATTGGCCTAAAAACATACTAAGACCAACAGATACTGTTCTTTTAATAATAAAAATACCAATCTACCTATTTAGAAACATAACTAAATCACTTTTTAGGAATGTGAGTTATAACGTTGAGACAACCTCATATTAAAAAACTTAATTGGTACCACCTAATGAAATTGACCCATCTCCATACTTGCCAGGAAAAATCCCTTTTCCCATTTACTATTAATTCAAATTCCTTGAGTATTTCAGTTTGATTCAGAAATGGTAGTTTAATATCTACAACTAACCATGACCTGATTTGATCTGCCATACTCATCAACAAATCTTTTTCTGGCGTGGCAAAACCAACTTTATCACGTCTATTTAAGACTCGATCTGGAACAATACCCCTCATCGCCGCCCGAAAAATACTTTTCGTCTCACCACTTTGCGAAATCAAATAATGTTCTGGTAAAGATAAAAGAAAATTTGCAATATCATTAGTTAAAAAAGGCACCCTACTTTCAACTGAGAACCTCATTGAATTGCGATCACTATGACGAAGTAAAGAAGGCAATCCTCTCGTTGTTAATGAAAATGCCAATTCAGATACAAGTCTTCTTTCAGGGCATTCAAACTGAGACTTTTGTCTAGGAAACACAGGCACTACACCAGACTCAATTAATACATCTATATTCAGCCATGATGGAGTTTTCTTACGTCCATTCATTAATTGTAAAAAATCATATAGATCTCCACTTACATATTCAGCAATTAATTGTTTGACACCATAACCAAAACTACGACCTGGCCATGAAGACCAATTTTTTAAAAATCTAAAAGAATTAATATACTGATACGAATCAAGCATACTTCTCAAACGTTTAGCTGGGTATCCATGATATCCAGCTAATAATTCATCCGCACCTTGCCCATCTAAAGTAACTGTTATCCCCTGTTTTTTAGCTTCTTTAAAAACGCAATATTGAGCATATATACTTGTATTACCGAAAGGTTCACCTTGCGCTAAGATCATATCGTCCAAATCGCGTGATAAATCATTAGGCGTAACAGTGATTTTGTGAGGTATTGCTCCAACATACTGATTGATGTAATCCACCCAAACTTCTTCGGAAAGATCACTACTTTGAGCAATGTAACTGAATGTATGAATAGGTAAATCTGGCTCTACTTTATGCATAGCACAAACTACAGCAGAAGAATCCAAGCCTCCAGAAAGCGCGGCTCCTAAAGGCACATCACTTCTTAAATGCATACGTACACTATTAAGAAATTTCTCTCTGAGTTCCTCTGCCGCATCAGTAAAACTAATAGTTTTATTTTCTGCTACAGAGGGCTGCCACCAAACATTAGGTTCAGTGACAGATCCATTAGCACAATCAAGCACAATCAAGCTGCCTGGCAATAAATGATTAACCTCAGCCACAAAACTACGAGGCCCACTATCATAATCTCCATGCACTAAGTAATCATAAGCACGTTGCCAATCTAACGTTATTTTTTCGCTTTTTAACGCTTTAAGAGCAGAAATTTCTGATGCAAATAAAAAATTACCATTCTCTAATGTATAAAAAAAAGGCTTAATACCAAAGGGGTCACGTACACAAGTTAAAGTGGCTGCTAATTTATCAAAAACAACAAAAGCAAACATACCTACTAATCGTGTTAAACAATCACGCCCCCAACACTGCCAAGCGGTAAGTAAAACTTCAGTGTCAGAATCTGTATGAAACACAAAGCCCAAACTACTAAGCTCTTGGCGAAGCTCACGATAATTATAAATTTCACCGTTAAAAACCAAGCCGTAACGTTTATCTGATGAATACATGGGCTGATGCCCGCCAGAACTTAAGTCAATAATAGAAAGACGCGTATGCCCTAAAGCCACTACACCATTATTTAATGGGTGCAGTTCAAAACCTTGATCATTGGGCCCACGCAAACGCATTGCAGAAACAGCATCCTGCAATTGCTGATTTAGTTGAGTTGGCGCCTCACGCCACCATCCGCCAGTAATGCCGCACACCTTAAATACCGCCTAGAAATCTAAATTTAATCACACATTACCTAATAAAATAAGACCTGTTGATTCAGGCAAAAAAACGCTTTGTAATACTAGTTCGTACTTGACGAAGCTCAGAAATTTTCACTAATCCTACAAGCACAAAAAACAAACAAACCAGCACAATTGCTAATAACTTCAAAATAATACCCACACTAAAAGACATTTCTAATTTTGGTATCCAGTAAGCCAGCAAACCTGAGATAACTACCGCAAAAAATATGGGCCGCCATTGATGTGGAACAAAATAAAGTTTTTGGCTTAACTGCATGTATGCGAAAAATACACCTGCATAACTAAGTAAAGTTGCAATTGCAGCACCAGAAATACCAAATTTAGGAATCAGCACCCAATTTAATGCTACATTGAGAATTGCCCCGCCAATATTTATATAGAAAATCAAATATGTTTTCTTGGCAATGCCAATACCCGGAGCAAATATATACATATTTGAAAGCAGAATGGCTGGTGTAAGGAAAATTACTATTGATGCGGCCTGATAATATGCAGGGGTAGTCATTAAATACAGTATCTCACTAGCAAACAAACTGAGTGATAGGAAGATCAATAGCGAAAAAACGATAAAACCTCGAAAAATAACTGCCAACTGCCTTGGTGTTTGTTCATCTTGGTAATTAGAAAAAATCAGAGGTGTCAAAGCTCCTTGGAATCCTACCATTACTAAGCCAACCATACTTGCAAAACGATATCCGATACCAAACAAGCCTACTTCATCAACTGACAAAAAATGATTAATCATCAAGCGGTCAATATAAAGCGTAATAAAAACTGCAATCCCAGAAGGTACCAAAGGAGCTGAAAAGGTAAGCATTTCCTTTAGTCGAAGCCATTGAAACTGAAAGCGAAAGCTATTTTTGAGATACCACAGGCCATAAATGCATCCTATCAACACGCCACCTGCCATACCTAACAACAAGCCATACAACCCCCACCCTAAGACATAAGTAAAAAAAACCGAAAGTAGCGCTGTAACAATCGTGACGGACATGCTAACAACTGCATAATGCCTGCTACGCAACTCCCAACGGAACTGGTTTTGAATAAGATAAAACAAACCATTAATGAAAATATAAATCACACCAATTTGAAACGAGGTCTCCACTCCGTCTCGCCCCATGATAAGACGGGATAATTCTTTATTGGCAATCAGAGAAACAATCAAAAAAATAGCATAGCAAAAAGCTGTAAACCAAAATGCAGACGATGCATAAACAACTCTCCGCTCAACATCATTTTCAGTAGAATAAAAACGAGCGACACCTTGAGAAACCTCTAACGCCACAGTAAGGTTTACTAAGCTCGCAAAAGCAATAAACAAATCAAAAGAACCGAAATCAGCAGGGGTTAATACTCGCGTATAAAGCGGAATCAGAATGACTGCCAGGCCACGACTAACAATAGACGGAATCGCGTATATCGCGCTATCTTTTATAAAGGATCGAATCATTAGGCTTTAAGACCTGCAAAAGCTAGAAATTCCTGCTCTAAATCAGGACGATGCGAAAGCTGAAGAGCTGAAACACCATATTCCCCAACAAGATTCTGGATATTCTTTTTAGTTTGACTTTCTGCTTGTCCTGCGCCGTGAAGATAGATTACATCGCGAGGACTTAGCATCCACTCCCCTGGTATATCTCCACTAATCAGTCGCAGATAACGCTCTGCAATTTTTTCTGCTGTCCACTGCGTCTGGACAAAATTATAAGCTTTCTGACCTAATGAGTTTCGGTAATCATGATCAACTATCATCTGCTCAACCGCAGATTCTAGGTCATCAGGATGACATATCTGAGAAGGTGGGTACATCCCCTCAGGCACATGTTTTTTCAGCACATGTAGCCCATACCCCCCCACAACTGCGGGCTTGCCAAAACATGCAGCCTCTGTGGCGAAACCAGCCATAGGAGTATCACTGTAAAGTTGATCAATCACAAAATCACATTCCTTAAGCGCATCAATAACCTCGGTATTAGGACGGCCAATTATTTCAACAAATTCAATTTTATAGCCTTTATTCTTCAAAGAATCAATTACCTGCCGTATTCTATTCGTCCCTTTAGCAACTGGATGTGAAGGGCTATGCAAAACTCTGACAGCACCGTTATTAACTCTAGGTGTCACAACAGCACTTTTATACAAATACGGGATGCCAAGCGCAAACCAATTAATTAATATTTTTCTTGAAAATTGGGTCGATGAATACGGTGCGCCAATGATTAAATCCGCATACTTCTCAATTCTACTTATTCTGCTTACAGTTTTAATTGTCAGCTTACGCAGAGTTTCAACACTGGGCTGAATATCACCACTTGCAGAATGAAAGGACCCATCAACATATGGGGGGCGCATTTCTGATCCCATACCCATCATAAAAATTATTTTTTTTCTGAATAGCTTAAGAATAGGTAGATCAATATTCCACGGTAATAATGATTGCCCAAACCCAAAAATAAAGACATTAAACTTAAATAAAGAAGATAGAAAAAAGGTAATTTCTGCCATTCCACATAGACAAACCCAAAAAAACTTTATCAGCAAGTTTTTTCTTGCTGTTTGAACATAACGATTTCGCAACCATTTAATAAAAGCAACTAAGGATGATGCGTCCTCACCCGCATATCCATAGACATGTTGAGAAAAAGTATTGAAAGTTACATCCGTACCAATCGAACGCATTCCATCCGCTAGATTCCCGAAATATCCAGCAATCTCGATCGGTCCAATAAAAACTCTCTTTTTCTTCATGTTATTTAACTTTCATAGAGACGTAAACACCGATCCGATATTACTGGCACCATAATCTACCACAAGTATCACTTCAGACATTTTAAGGAACTACTTATTTGAATTTATTGATTTGAGCACTTTGCTACAATCGAGACCCAACACATAATCAAGAAAAGTAAGGCTACAAACAATTACAACAGCACCTTTATTTTACTTCGGAGTTTATTTTTCATTCGAATTTATAACTGTTTTAATAGTAAAGAATGAGATTGATAGTAAAAACTTAATTATAAAAATCATCAATTGTTGAACTACTCAGATTTAACTGGCTATACCAATAATTCGAGACGGTGAGCCTACTGCTTTCATTCCAGAAGGAATACTTTCACGCACAAAACTATTGGCTCCGATTACACAACCATCACCAATTACGACACCCTTTGATATGACAACATTCGGTCCAATATAACAACGATTCCCAATAATAGTTTTTGCCTGTTCTTGCTCAAACTTACCACCACTCGTCGCCCACTTAACAGTGTCATGACTATAAATTTGAACACCTGCTGAAATAGAACAGTAATCACCAATGACCAATCCACCACTGCCATCTAATATAGTAAAAGGTCCTATCCATGTGTTAGAACCTACCCGTACATCTCCGAGAACTAAGCTACTATCGTAAATAGAAGTACCTTCACCAAAGCCTAGTTCTTTTGCTTTATCCCAGCGATTAACAATATAATCGCCAAAAGGTAATGTGCGATTATATTTTTCATTCAATTGCCTACGAGCAAGTACCCAATTTTGGCGCAACCATGTTATTACAGTTTCTGATACCTCACCTAACATTGTCTCCCCCTAAATACTCATCATTCTTACAACTTTGCAAATCTACCGCTGTAACAAGCGTCTTCTTTATGAAAGTAGTTAATTGTCATTCGATTTGAATCTACGATAGCTCTTACTTCCTGTTCACTGAACCTTTTAGCATTACTGGGACTATACCAATCAAAATTAGTGGCTATAGATGTTTCCGTTCCTAAATCTTCATTCCAAAAACATTTCATAAAATTCCAGTAAATAAAACGCTGGATATCATACTCACCAGCTTTAATACCTAGTGCTGGAATTTCAGGACATTGAAACTTCACTTTGAGATCACTTAATCGCTTACCTAACTCCGTTAACTGCTTAGATAAATCCCATAATTCATCATTGCCCATATTTTTACAATGAATACGAAAATAATCATCAAGTAACTCTCTTGGCAATGCTTTTTTTGCATAAAAATAACAGGCAAACTCGCCAATAGACGCTGATGTAATTCTTGCAAGTTCGGTAAAAGTCAACTCTGGATTTTCAGTATGCATAATAACTTGGTCGCAACTTACGTAATCAACACTATTATCAAGAAATGCTGTATTAGCAATATCGCCCTTAATGAAAAATAAGTTAGGTAAATCAATATAGATGTCTGCAGCAATGCGGGCGGCATCTGAAAAGTCCATCGCAACCACCAATGACTCTGGTGAAAGTTTTGCAAACCACGCGGCTTTGTAGCCTAAGCCACAGCCAGCATCAAAAATTACTTTCTTGCTTTTAAGAAACTCAGACAATTCTGTTTCAGAAGAAAATCCATATAAATCAAGATACCAACGTTTTTGCATTTCGTAGAGCTTCTCTTTTTCAGGAGTTTGTTCGTATTTCTCCCACTTTTCCGAGAACGCTTCATTTGTTTGATTTTGATTTTCAAACAGTGATGTTTTCATACCAGCCTGAATGAAATTGTTCTCACAAGAACTAACACTCGTACTTAATATTTTTTCTAATTGCTTATAAAATTCTTCGCGAGTTAATGTTTTCATGATTGAGATTAATTGTCTAATTTAACGGTAGATAAAAGGTTTTCAATATTTAGTAAAGACCAAATCAATAATCGTCGATTTTCTGAACCGCTTAAGTGCTGATTAACAAGCGATTGTATTGATTTAGCATCTAAAAAATCGTAAATTGCAGCGTTATTGTCCATTAACGTTCTTTTAACATAATCAATACTTTCACCTTTAAACCAACTTGCATCTGGTGCTGAAAATCCTTGCTTTTCAGCCTTTGAAATATCCTCTGGAATATATTTTCCCATTACATCACGGAGTATCTGCTTGCCGTCTTTAGTTTTTTGAAAATATTTATTTGTTTTGCTGCCAGCATCATTTTCATTGATACGCACGACTTCAGCCAGATTGTTCAGCTTTAAATGTACTGGGCATTGCATGGAAAAATCAACTAAATCGTTATCAAGAAAAGGTAGTCTAGTTTCAAGCCCGTGCGCCATACTAAGCTTATCTTCAACCACTAATAAGCCATGCAAGAATGTTTTAGCCTCAAAATATAGCGAGTGGTTAATGTAATCTTCATGTGTATAGAGGTTATCAGAGTGATGCTTAAAAACATCTCGAAATATATCTCGTGTCCAAACGTGTTCTACATCTTTCCAAATTGGTGCAAATACTTGCTTTAACTGGTTATTTGGAATGAGTCTCTGCCAAAAATCGTAATATTTATCAATGTAGTGTTCAAAGTCATCATTAACAACGGCTCTGTAATAGCGCCAAGGGTAACCACCAAAAAGCTCATCACCTCCAGCCCCAGACATTACAACTTTTACAAATTTTGAAGCAAGTTTAGCTGCGTAGTAATTTGGGTAGCTTTGCCCTACTCTCGGTTCCTCAAGGTGCCAAGCTAACTTTGGCATGATACGCTCCATATCACCTGCTTTTAGCACCATTTCATAATGCTCTGTCTTGAAGTGATAAGACATGTATTCGGCCTTGCTACGTTCGTCAAAACCTAGTTCAATACCTGATGCTGAGTTAAGATCAAACCCACAGGTAAAGGTTTTCATGTAAGGGTAAGATTGTGCTGCAATTGCTGTAATTGATCCTGAATCTATACCACCGCTAAGGTAACTGCCAATTTCCACATCCGTTACAAGCTGCCTATTAACCGCTTGTTTAAATAAACGATCCAGTTCTTCTTTGTACTCTTGATCACTTGCTGGGTTTTTAGGTTCGCGAAAATCAAAATCCCAATATTGAGTTAATTGTAATTCCGTTTGCTGCTTGCCTACATTTAGCGTTGCATAATAGCCAGCAGGTAATAGCTTTATGTCATTAAGTAGCGTTTTATTTGTAAAAATATTTTGAAATGTGAAATATTCTAACAATGCTTCTTTATCTAAGCTGTGTCGGAATTCAGGCATTGCCAAAATTGCTTTTTGCTCGGAGCCAAAAGCAATAAATGATCCTTGGCGCCCATAATATAAGGGCTTGATGCCGTAACGGTCTCTGGCAAGTAATAGCGTTTTTTCTTTACGATCCCAAAGCGCTATGGCAAACATACCATTAAATCGATTAAGTGCTTTTAGGCCCCATTTAGCTAGTGCATTTAGCACCACTTCACTATCTGTGTGAGATCTAAATTGGTAGCCTGCTGCTTCTAGCTCGATACGTAATTCTTTGAAATTATAGATTTCACCATTGTATGAGAGTACATAGCGATTATCAGGCGTAATCATTGGCTGATGACCTGCTGGCGACAAGTCAATAATCGCTAAACGCCTATGCCCTAAACCTACATTCCCTTCAACCCATTGCCCTTCACCATCTGGGCCTCTATGCGCAATAGCATCTGTCATCGCCTTTAATACAACTGGCGATATTGGCGAACCGTTAAGGTGAATGACTCCTGCTATTCCACACATTGATTATGCTATCTCTCGTAATGCTTTAACAACATACGCATAGTCATCAGCTGTCATACGGTTATGTAGTGGGATTGCCATAGTATTTTGGTCACAATCACGCGCTCCAGGGAAATCATCAGTTTTCAAACCAAAACGATCACGATAATAACCAAGCATGTGTACAGCATGCGTTCCTGGTCGTGTTGAAATACCTAACCCTTGCAAACGCTCCATAATATCATTACGTGGTAAAGGCGCATTTGTTGGATCAACATAAGTTACAAATGCCTGCCAGGCATGACTGCCATTTTCAGGGATGATTGGCATACGTAGCCAATTTAACGAAGCAAGCTCCCGGCAATAATACTCTGCCCAGTGTTGTCTTTCTGCAATAAGTTGATCTAATTTACCAAGCTGCACCAAACCAACCGCACCTTGTAAATCTGTCATGCGATAATTAAAACCAAGCAGATTAAATTCTGGTAGTAAATACGGGCGCGGACCTTTGTGCCTTTGCTCTTCAGATATTGCAGCACCATGGTTGCGCAATATATTGGCCACATTGGCTAGCTTGTCATCGTTAGTGGTAACCATACCACCCTCACCTGTGGTGATAGATTTTCGTGGATGGAAAGAAAAAGATGCGGCATCACCTAGTCCACCAGCTGCTACGCCTTTATAGCTCGCACCAGTTGCACATGCGCCATCTTCTATAATTTTAATAGATGATGGAATTACAGATCTCAGTGCATCCATATCAACACACAACCCAAACAAATGCACCACTATAATTGCTTTAGTTTTTGGCGTTAACTTACGCGCAACATCTTTAGGATCAAGGTTGTAGGTTAGCGGGTCAACATCAATAAAGACTGGAGTAGCGCCACAATAAAGCACAACGTTTGCTGTAGCCACCCAAGTAAATGCTGGCACAAGCACCTCATCGCCTTCACCAATACCCATCGCAGCTAAAATCAAATGTAAGCCCGTGGTGCAACTAGTTGTGGCAAGGGCATGTTTTACATTGTGTCGTATTGCAAATGCTTTCTCAAAAGCTGCAACTTTTGGGCCCTGCGTTAACCATCCACTCATCAAGGGCTCTTTTGTGGCCAGCCACTCTTCTTCTCCCGTAGATGGAAGTGAAATTTGTATTGTGCGCTTTTCAGTCATCTTTTATCCTTACAAACCAACCGCGCGGCGACGTGATTCAACTTCTGCTTTATGATTATTACGCCATTCAATTAAACGCTTTAAGCCTTCTGTTAAATCCAACTTAGCTGTAAAGCCGATTTCTTGGCTTGCTTTTTTAGGTGAACCAATACGGTTTCTCACCAATGTTGCTTGACTTCGAGGTGCGTAATTGATGGCTTTATTACTACCAGTAATTTCAAGCAGCATCTCAGCTAACTCTTTTAAAGATGTTCTTTTGCCTGTGCCCACATTGTAAAAACTATCACTCGTTTCAGATTTCATGGCACAAAGGTTAGCAAGTCCGCAATCTTCTACCGCCACAAAGTCGAATGCTTCACTACCGTCACCTAAAATGGTTGGTCCTTCACCACGATCAATCGCATCCAACATTTTCATAATCACAGCAATATAGGCACCATGGTAATCTTGACGTGGGCCATATACATTCATGTAACGTAAACCTACAAAATCTAAACCATAACGATGATGGAAAGAGCGCAACATGGCCTCACCACAGATTTTGGTAGCACCATAAAAGTTTTGATTATTAAATGGATGATTTTCAGTCATCGGTTCTTCAACAGCATCTCCATAAACTGAGGCTGAAGAAGAATAGACTAGCCGCTTAACTCCGTTTTTTACACATGATTCCATCACGTTAAAAGTACCACGAACGTTAGTATCAAAAGCACTTCTTGGGTATTCATGACATTGCAACAACCATAATGCTGCAAGATGAAAAACTCCATCAGCACCTTTTAGTGCTGAATCAAGAATATCTGTTTGAAGAATATCACCACCGATGTCATAAATTTTTACACGCGGGTCTTTTAATGCGTTATTTAGGTTTTCTACACGGCCGCGAACGAAGTTGTCATAAATCACAACCTCTTTAACATCTTCTTTGATCAAGTGGTCAACTGTATGCGAGCCAATTAGGCCAGCACCACCAATAACAACTAAACGTTTACCTTTAATATCCATGATTATCTTTCAATATAATTATCAATTACAAATCTTGCAAACGGGAATGCACTCGTCCAGGCAGGGCTGATTGCATTGAGTATATGAGTGGATGATAAGCCTCTCTCTACCAAAAAGTCATTCACTAATTTTTTATCTTGCTTATCAAACATCTGGGCTCGAATACCAACCTTGTCACAAGGCAGCAAGTGTTTGTCCTGTAAACGTGGCAAAATTGCGCGGGCAGCATCAGCAAACCAAGGCTTGAAATATCTGCGACCCTCCTGCCATGCTAGTCGTCTAAATCCATCTCGCCCTGCTATTGTTTGCTGTAATAATATACGAGAAATTCTTGAAAACTCAGCGATTGTCACGTTATCCAAACCACGATAATTTTCACGTCCAAATGCCGGTACTGCAGTAGGGCCCAAATAAACTGTACCATCAGCAGATGTTGTTGTATGGACACCTAAAAACGGCACTCTTAAATCAGGCACTGGATATATCAAATGTTTAATATTTAAGCCTGCATCCGGTGCTAACTTCCAGTAAATCCCCTTGAACGGAAGCAATGTATACCGACTACCTATTCCAAATTTATGTGAAACACTGTCTGCATGAAGACCTGCAGCATTAATTAAGTGCCCATAATTAATGCTGGAACCATCCAATAAAAGAATTTTTTTACTTGCAGAATCAACTGAAGAAATTACCACAGAACAACGAATTTCAATCCCATCATTGATACATTCATTGACAAAAGTTTTCATAACAGCTGCAGAGTCACCTACAGATGTTCCTGGAACAAAAATCGCCTCTCCTGTAGCAGAGTGCGCCTCTGGTTCCATTTCTCGCAGGGAAGGTTCATCCAGCCTTTCAACTACCACGCCATTCTGAAACGCCCTTTGTTCTAAAAGATCCAGTTGACTTGCATCCTGCAAGTTAACTGGTAAAAGTATCTTCCCAATTTTACTGATTGGTAGCTTTCGTTCCACACAATACTCCGCCATCTCAATGGACCCCTGACGACATACCTGGGCTTTTATTGAATTAGGTGGATAATAAATACCACTGTGAAGCACGCCACTATTTCTACCGCTGGAATGCATGCCTGGCTTGACTTCCTTCTCTAAAACCAACACTTTGGCTTTCGGATATCTGAACTTTAGCTCCTTAGCAATTGACAGACCAACTATCCCTGCCCCAATAATTAAAAAATCTTTATTTTCCACAATTGGTTCAACTTAAGGAGTTTTTATACATTAAGGCAACGATATTTTTAGCCGAGTCGCCTTTACCATATGGCATCTCCATTGTCTTCGTGTTTTGTTTACTCATCATATCCTTTACACCAGAAACTATTGATGCAGTAGAAGAACCCACAATTTTATTCCAACCCAACTCGACAGTTTCCACCCATTCAGTTTCATCTCGCATGGTGATACATGGAACGCCATAAAAGAATGCTTCTTTTTGCACGCCGCCTGAATCAGTTAAAATCAAGCGAGCTGCCTGCTCCAATGCCACCATATCCAGAAACGATAATGGCTCGGTCACAATTAGGGAAGTCAAGTGATGAGATAATCCATATTCATTAATAAGCTTGCGCGTACGTGGGTGAATAGGAAAAACAACAGGAAGTTCGGTAGCCACTTCAGCCAATGCAGAAAGTATTTCTCCAAGCCGATGTGAATCATCAGTATTTTCAGCTCGGTGACAAGTCGCTAGCGCAAAGCAACCCTTTGTTAGGCTTAGATCATTGAGAATGGTGCTTTGCTGCCTAGCACGGTCACGATAAAATAGAGCTGCGTCGTACATCACATCGCCTACATTATGTACACCTTTTGTTATGCCTTCAAACTTGAGGTGATTAACAGCCGTTTCTGTGGGGCAGAAAAGTAACGATGAAACTCGGTCTGCAAGTATACGGTTAATTTCTTCAGGCATCCGCATGTTAAATGAGCGTAGCCCTGCCTCTACATGCGCCACGCGGATATGTAGCTTGGCTGCCGCTAATGCACCAGCAAGCGTTGAGTTAGTATCGCCGTAAATTAACACCCAATCTGGTTTTTCTTCGAGCAAAACTTTTTCAATAGCCTCAAGCATGCGCCCTGTCATCTCGCCATGCTGACCACCCGAAATTTCAAGGTTGTACTTTGGCTTAGGGATGTCGAGTTCTTCGAAAAAAACCTTGGACATATTGTCATCGTAATGTTGGCCAGTATGAACTAGGACCTCTTCTATCTTGTTAGCGTAATCATCACGAATAACACGCGACACTGCCGCTGCTTTGATAAACTGTGGGCGTGCCCCGACTATAGTTACAATTTTCATAAACTACCTAAACTATACTCGTTGCTTCTAAAAGCACATCAGTGATGTAATCAAGTTTTTCAATTTCCAAATCAGGGCTCATAGGCAAACTCATGACCTCTTTCGACAAAGCTTCTGAAATAGGAAAACACCCTTCACCTTGCCCTAAGCTTGCAAATGCAGGCTGCAAGTGAAGTGGCACTGGGTAATGAACAGCGGTTGGAATACCCATCTCTTTTAGTTTTTGTTGTACTTGCTCGCGGTTTTTTACAAGCACGGTGTATTGCGCGTAAACACTGGTATTAAATGGCTCAAGATATGGTGTGGTGACAGCATCTTGCAAAATGCTAACGTTTTGCTTTTGTATCAACTCAGAATATCGAGCTCCCAATTTACTGCGTTGCTCGACCTCCCAATCAAATCTCTCAAGTTTTGCCAGTAGAATAGCTGCTTGCATGGTATCTAAACGACCATTCATGCCAATTCTAGAATGGTAGTAGCGTTTTTCTTGTCCATGCACTCTAATTTCACGCATGGCTTTTGCAAGTGCATCGTCGTTAGTAAATAATGCGCCACCATCACCATACGCACCTAGAGGTTTACTGGGGAAAAAACTTGTTGAGCCTATGGTAGAAAGATTACAGCTTTTCTTGCCTTTGTAAGTTGCGCCAAAAGATTGTGCGGCATCTTCAATGACAGGTAAGCCATGCTTATCAGCAATTGCGTTAATTGCATCAAAATCTGCACATTGCCCATATAAACTAACAGGCATAATTGCTTTGGTTTTAGGTGTGATTGCCGCTTCAATTTTTGCAGGGTCAATGTTATAAGTACGCGGGTCTATATCCACAAACACTGGTATAGCACCCAGCAGAGCTATCATCTCGCCCGTGGCAATAAAGGTGAATGGCGTGGTAATCACTTCATCCTCAGCACCTATACCCAGTGCCATCATAGCAATCATGAGTGTGTCTGTGCCACTACTAGCGCTAATGCAGTGCTTTACACCTACATACTCAGCAAGCTTGGTTTCAAGTTCTGCAACCTCTGGCCCCATGACGTATTGGCCGTGACGCAGCACTTTTTCGATATTACGCTCAAGTTGTGGCCGTATGGCTACTTGCTGGGTTGCAAGGTCAATAAAAGGTAGGGGAGATTTATCATCATCATTCGCCATTAACCACACCAACGCCTGGGTGGGCTGCATGCAAGGTGTTGCGCCCAAAGCATTAAAGTTTTTATCTTCAGTTACAATGCAAACTGACTGCTTACCAAGGCTACGCGCCGCCACTGCAATTTGCGCGTCTTCAAAATCATTGGTTTTACCGTAAGTTTCAACTTGCTCAAAGCCGTGATTGCTCAAAATAGAAACGCAACAAAATAAATCTTGTAGCAAGGCGTCTACAACTTTTGTTGCAGCTTCAGGTTCTAGTCCTGATCGTTTAAATGCTTGTCGCGCAACGTAGATTAGTGTTGGTATTTGTGCGGCAGTTATCCAAAAGCGACTGCTACCCGTTTCACCGTGTTCCAAGAGTTGAGTTGTGACATCAACACTATTTTCACTCAGCCAAAAATCAACAATAACATTAACATCCAAAATAAAATGTTTAACGCCCGTCAAGATATTTTTCCTCCAAATGATCAACCCACATTTTTTTGTAATCATTGGGCGTAAATGCTTGTTTTGTTAAGAGCTGATCTTGATACGGAGCTAAGATAGCATCAATTCGTGCCCTTAAAGTTGTAGAACCTACTTTTGCTTTAGTCGAGTCTGTTATATTCGTTTGGGCAAGTTCATCTTGCACCTCAATCTCATCATCAGGCACAGTGACTATTAGCCTTACGTTGTCATGCTTTAAGCGTAAGGGCTGAGATAGCTCAATTTTCCCATGGTTATAAATAGCATCTACTTGCATGATTTATCCTTTCATTGTGAGTTGACCCGCACTCAAAATATAGGTTTTACCCGTATGTGGGCATGTTGTTATACCATCACCTCTTAGAGGCAGATTCAGCTTTTCACCATAAGCACTCATCCAGCCTATTTGCTTAGCTGGCACGCCTACCATTAGGGCATAGGCTGGCACATCTTTATTCACTACCGCACCCGCGCCAATAAACGCATATTCGCCTATTGTAATGCCGCATACAATCGTACTATTTGCCCCCAATGTAACGCCTTTTTTAACCAAGGTGTTACGATATTCGTCTTTACGTGACACTGCCGAGCGCGGGTTATAAACATTAGTAAATACCATGCTAGGGCCACAAAATACATCATCTTCTAAAATTACGTTGTCATAGACTGAAACGTTATTTTGTATCTTTACGTTGTTGCCGATAATTACTTTATTACCAACAAAAACATTTTGACCTAACGAGCAATCATTGCCGATTTTAGCGCCACCGCAAACATGGGCAAAGTGCCAAACACGGCTCCCTTCGCCTATTTGCGCGCCATCATCAACAATGGCACTTGAATGCACTGTCACCGCCATCTTTAATAATCCAAAGGCAAACCAACTCGTTTGCCATCACGGGCTGAAAGGTAGGTTGCAATAATTACTTCTAACGATTTTAAGCCTTCACGACCATCTGTTTCTGGCTCAGCTTCTCCACGCATGACTTTAATCACATTATCGTAATAGAGGGGGTGACCAAAGCCATACACAGAGGTTGTCTCATAACTTGCCGCTTTTACTTTTTCATCATCTGGGTCAGTATCTGCAAATTCCCAATGCTGCACTTCATTAACCGCCATGCCACCAATACGAACCGTGCCCTTTTCACCTAAGATAGTAATACTACCTTCCAGGTTCTTAGGGTAAGTCAGCATGGTCACGTTCATGGAGCCCAAGGCACCACTACGCCAGCGCAAGCTAATAACACCAGTATCTTCAGCTTCAATATCGCGCTCTAAGGTTGCGGTATAGGCTTGCAAGCTTTCCAGCGGGCCAATCAACCATTCGATCAAATCAACATAATGACTCGCTTGATTCATAAAAGCGCCGCCGTCATATTCCCACGTGCCGCGCCATGCCCCTTGATCATAATATGATTGTGGACGTGTCCAAAACACGTTCAAATTGACCATGTAAATTTTACCGAAGCGTTTTTGCTCAATGGCTTTTTTAAGTAACTGCAATGTTGCATTACGGCGATTTTGCTTCACCACAAATAAGCGCACCCCAGCTTCATCACATGCTTTTACCATGCGCTTACCATCGGCCAAACGTGTTGCCATCGGCTTCTCGGTAATCACATTACGGCCGGCCTGGGCAATTTCAATTGCTTGGTCTGGATGCAAACCTGACGGTGTGGTTAAAACAAAGACATCGGCATCACAATTAGCCAACATTTCCTTGAGCGAATTAAACGGTTTTGCGCCAGTTGTTTTAACCGCTTCGGCCAATGCGGCTGGATTAATGTCACAAACACCCACCAACTCAGCATGATCGTCATGTTGTTTAATAGCTGCAAAGTGATTTTGAGCAATACGCCCACAACCTACGAGTGCGAAACGGATTCTTCTGTTCAAGATTGGTGTAGGGAAATGATACATTTCAGAGCCTCTTAGTTATACGGTCTTAAAATTCAAGCTTTAGAATCTAAATACGGTTAAACCTAATGCGGTAGCCTCATGCCTGTTATATAGCGCTTTTAAATCAGCAAGTACCGGCTTTTCAGATTTCAACATTCTTTTGAGTTCTGCAAGTTTCATATTGCGATAAACTTTATGACCAACAGCAACTACTAAAGCATCTACTGAAGATAAGTCTTCCATCGTATTAAGCTTCACACCATATTCGTGAAACACTTCACCTGCATCCGCATAAGGATCTGCAACCACGACATTTACACCCCAGGCCTGAAACTCTTTAATCAAGTCAACCACTTTACTATTGCGAATATCTGGACAATCTTCCTTAAAAGTAATGCCCATCACGCCAACTTTGCTTTTAGCAACATCAATTCCGTTTTTCAACATTAACTTAATTACATTTCTGGCAGCGTATCTCGCCATGTTGTCATTCATACGCCGACCCGAAGCAATGATTTGTGGGTGGTAGCCAACCTCTTCTGCTTTATGCGTCAGATAATATGGATCAACACCGATACAATGACCACCCACCATACCGGGTCTAAAAGGTAAGAAGTTCCACTTAGTTCCAGCGGCTTCAAGCACTTCTATAGTGTCAATATTCAAGCGCTCAAACAAAACCGACAATTCATTCACTAATGCAATATTTAAATCACGCTGGGTGTTTTCAATCACCTTAGCGGCTTCAGCCACTTTGATATTAGAAGCCTTATGCGTGCCTGCGGTAATAATTGATGCATATAAAGCATCCACTTCATCTGCAACTTCGGGCGTTGATCCGCTGGTAATTTTTTTAATTTTAGTGAGTGTATTTACTTTGTCGCCAGGGTTAATGCGCTCTGGACTATACCCGCAGTAAAAATCAATATTAAATTTAAGGCCTGAGTTTTTTTCTAGCGTTGGAACGCAGACTTCTTCGGTACAACCAGGGTAGACCGTAGACTCATAAATAACAATATCGCCCTTTTTAAGGGCTTTACCTACGGTTTCACTTGCCTTTACTAGCGGGGTTAAGTCTGGGCGATTTGCTTGATCAATTGGCGTGGGTACCGTAATGATAAAAATGCTGGCTGATTCAAGTGCATCAACGTCTGCTGTGTACTCTAAAAATCTTGCATGCGTCAATTCTTCAGATGTCACTTCTAAAGTGTGGTCTTGACCACTTCCTAATTCTGCAATACGTTTTTGATTAATATCGAAACCAATTACAGATCGTGTTTTCCCAAACTCTACGGCTAACGGCAAGCCAACGTAACCTAAACCGATGATGGCAATTTTTTTACCAGTTGTACTCATATTATTTTTTACCCTAAAAATTTTAAGCCGTCAAAAATCAAACATGATTAATTGCTGTATAAAACAATAACATCGATTACCGACCAGCATCCTCAGCATTAATCTCCTGATTTAATAGATTAATTTCCAGTTTCAGAGACTCATATTCCTGCATTTTATTTTTCAAAAATCTTAATGTGACTTTTGTTTTCTCTTCTACACCCCTTGGTGTAAGTAAATACATATAAGCCAACTTATTTTTACTGTTACGAAAATTAGTAGCTTTTAACAACCCAATTTCTATCAATGCTTTAAGACAAAAGTTTGCTTTTCCAAGACTAATACCGAGCTCCGTAGCTAACTCACGTTGACTGATTTCCGGTTTTGCTTGCACCAACTTAAGGATTTTGTAGCGATATTCGTCTGTAAGCATTATTAATCCGTTCAACCATTGAACGACATATTTTCAGATTTTATAACAAATAAATAATAATTGCATAGTATATTTTAATAAATATGCCTCAATAATTGCCGCCCGTAAACTTTTTAATATCTCTTAACTGCCTTTTAGTTGGCCGCCCTGCCCCTCTATCTCTTTGGGCGAAGTCGTGCTCACCTGTGAGTTTTGCATTTTCACGCTTGGCTATACTTTCTGTAGTTTCAGCATATAGCAATGCTGCTTCTGGTGCGCCTTTGCGCACATTGGATAACGCTTGCACATTGACTTCAATTTCGAAGTCTCGGTTACGGATGTGAATTACTTGGCCAACATGTACTTCTTTTGCTGGTTTTACTCGGTCACCATCCACATGGACCTTACCTGTGTCGATTGCGGTAGTGGCAAGGCTACGTGTTTTAAAAAAACGTGCGGCCCATAGCCATTTGTCCAGCCTGCATTTACTGTCTGCTTCGTTTGCCATTTCTTAATCAATCAGATACTGACCTAAGCAGGTCGTTTAGGCGAGTTAGTTTCTAGGATTGTTTTAAAATCTTTAAGCACCACTTCTGCCATGACATTCACGGATTGTAGTTGATGCCCCGTCAAGTAATGAATGCCGTCAGCTACATTATTCATGGTGGCAATGTGAAACTGCCCCTGCTCAACTGCTTTAATTACTTCATCGCTAAGCACTAGATGGCGCATATTACGCTCGGGCATTAACACGCCTTGCTTGCCATCCAAGCCAATCTCCTTACAAACTCTAAAGTAGCCTTCAATTTTTTCATTTAACCCACCAACAGGTAGGACTTCACCATGTTGATTTAATGCGCCGGTTACCGCAATGCCCTGTTTAATAGGCACTTGTGCAAGTGACGACAACAGTGCAAATAACTCCGCGCAGGAAGCTGAGTCGCCATCCACACCGCTGTATTCTTGTTCAAACACAAGAGAAGCGGTAAGGTTAAGTGGATTTAAATGTGCAAAATTAGCATGCAGCCAACTTTGCAAAATCATCACGCCTTTATCATGGGTAGGCCCGCTCATCTTCACTTCGCGGTCTATGGTCAACACCCCCCTACTACCTGGGTAGCAATTTGCAGAGATGCGTACTGGTGAACCAAAACTTGCCTCAGATAAATCAATATGCGTTAGGCCGTTAATCTGGCCTATACATTCGCCATGTACGCTGATGATTAGCTCTTTGTCTACGATAGAGTCACGCATATGCGCTTCAATATAACTGTGACGCGCATATTTGCGGGCAATGGCAGATTTAACATCTTCAACCGTCACAAGCTCAGCCCCGCGCAGGCTGGCAGCGGCTGCACTCTCTAACAGTAATTTCTCAAGCACTGCGAACTTGGTGCTCAGTCTCGTTTGGTCTTCAATTAGGCGGTGCATAGCCTGCAACAATGCAGCGACAGCATCCGCCGTCACATGTCGGCAGTGATGTTGCTGGCACTTATGTGCAATAAACGATGCATATGCAGCATAGTTTTCAGGGCTGGCTTTTACCTGATCTGCAAACTCAATTTTAATAGGGAAGTAATCAAAGAAATCAGGTTTAACACCTAGTAGCTCGTAATAATCTTCGCGCGTGGCGATCAACACGATTTTTACTGATACTGGTATTGCCGCCTGTGCATTAATCAAGCTACTACCTTGATTACTACTACTGCTTAAATCTTCAATCTGCAAAGTGCCGTTACGGAGGAAACGATGCAGTTTTTCAAGAATATGTGCACCACTTTGCTCATCGGCAAGAATGTCGCGTAAATGTAGTAACAATGTGCCGCCATCTGCGCGCATTAAATTACCTGCGCGTAAACGCATAAAGTCTGGAATATTACTGGCCTCGCTGGCACCCTCCACCCCACCAAATAAGGATTGCAAGCTAGGGTCATTATCATATATCACCGGCGCATGCTGTGTGGCGTGGTGTTCAACCAGTACATTGGCACGGTAGCGACCAAAAAAGCTCTCAGACATCAGCGCCTCAAGGTTACTTTCACCGTCAGGGCTTGTAGTAGGTTGCCAGTTTTCTAGCGTTTCTAATATATCTTTCTGCAGAGTACTAAAATAATGCGATGGAATTTTATCTGGCTCTATCAACGTCAGGCTAGCTTTAACTGTGTTTAACTGCGCCTCGACAAATGCTTGCAATGGCGCAATAGAATTTTGCTGCACTTTAGCATCTAACAAACTGGAGATGTCTTTAGCAAAAACACGTACAAAGCCATCTAATGCTTGCTTAAGTTGCACTCCTGCACCAGCGGGCAACTTAATAAACAAAGGCTTACCGTTCGCTTCAAACTGATAAAGCGCGACTAAATCACTAGCAGCTGGCCACTTTTTAGCAGCCTCGTGCATTACACCTAGCATTAACGTAGTACGGCCCGAGCCAGGCTCACCTAAAGCGAGCAAGTTAAATCCGGTTTGCTGGATGCTTAATCCAAATTCAGCAGCTTTTTTCGCCTCAGCTTGTGCCACCCACGCCTGATATTGTGCGCTATCGTGCGCTTCAACACTAAGCTCGGACGTGTCAGCAAAGTTAAATTGCTCTAATGCCACATTAATAGTTAGCGCCTGGGGTGTTAGTATTTTTTGCATATTATTTTTCTATACTCCAACGATCACGCGCCGTATCATCTGCTGATTTTGCCTCTACCCAGTGTTCGCCTGCTGAGTTTGCTTCTTTTTTCCAGAATGGCGCTTCTGTTTTAAGATAATCCATCATAAATTCACAGGCAGAGAACGCATCACCACGATGCGCACTCGTCACGATGACCAGCACGATTTGATCGCTAGGTTGTAGCGTACCAACACGATGCACAATCAAAGCGTCCATGATATTCCAGCGGCTTTTTGCCTGCTGAATAATAGCGGCAAGCGACTTTTCCGTCATACCAGGATAATGCTCAAGTGTTAGCTGTGAAACCGTATCGCCATCGTTTAAGTCGCGCACCAAGCCAACAAAGCTCACCACTGCACCAATGTCTTTGCGTGCCTGACGCAATTGGTGGATCTCAACACCGATATCAAAATCTACTGTTTGCACTCTTACTGTCATAGTTTTACCGCATCACTGTCAAGCAAACGCATTAACCACCTGTCACCGGTGGGAAAAATGCTACTTCATCGCCATCATTAATGACGGCCTTGTCATCCACAAGCTCATGATTAATGGCTGCACGCACTTTCAGTTTACCCATCAGCATTTGTCCCCAAACATCGCCACGTTTAGCGAGCACGGATTTCAGCTTTAAAATAGTCAGCGCATCATCTGGCAACTCTAAATCTTCTGTAGAGTATTTAAGCGTTTCTTTCAATCTTGCAAAATAAAATAATTTAATTTTCATTGGGTTACTTAGTTTAATTAATCTGTTTTATCATCAATAACATCTAGCAAATCTGGTGTACTTTTCGCTAATTCCACACGTTCAATTTGCGCAAATCTCTGTGAAATTTTTTGGCTAGAAATATGCACATCCTGTGCATTTTCGTGTGCTTGACGAATATTGTCTGCCAGCTTTTTCATGCGCAGATCGAAGCGGCCAAAATCCTTACTGAGTTTGCCTAACTCTTCTTTAATCACATGCACTTGTTTACGTGTTTCCACATCTTTTAAGACAGCTCTCGCAGTATTTAGTACGGCCATTAAGGTCGTTGGAGAAACCACCCATACACGTTTATTCATGGCATAGGTAATCACATCAGCATGGTATGCATGCAACTCGGCAAATACCGCTTCTGCTGGAATAAACATGACAGCACCATCAGAAGTCACATTAGAAATAATGTACTTGGTCGCAATATCATCTACATGCTTTTTAACATCTAATTTAAATTGCTTTTCTGCAATCAGCTTCTCTGCTTCACTGAGTTTGTTATCCAACATACGGTGGTAGTTTTCCAGCGGGAACTTACTATCCACTGCCACCACGCCTGTAGGCTCAGGTAAGAACAACGCACAGTCGGCACGCGTACCGTTTTCAAAAGTATGCTGCATTGCAAATGAGTTCACGGGCAACACATTACGGACCAAGGCCTCCAACTGCACTTCACCGAAAGCTCCGCGCGAGCGTTTATCTCCCAGCAACTCCTGTAAGCTCACCACATTGGTGGTTAAACCATCAATTTTCTTTTGCGCTTCATCAATCGTGGCCAAGCGCGCCATTACATCCATAAAGGTTTGGTTGGTCTTTTTAAACCCTTCATCCAAACGCTCAGAAACCTTACCGCCGATCAGCTCTAATCGCCCATCCACTGATTTGGTTAACGCCTCGATACTTGCCGTCAATTGCAAAGTAGCATTACGCATGGTTGACTGAATCAGTTCCTGCTCTGCTTTACCCTGCTCGGCTAATGTCGTGTGCAGCTTCTCCAGTACGGTTTCACGTGTTTGAGACAAGCTATTGTTCTGCGCCAGTTGCAAAGCCTGCATCGAATCTCGCGTTGCTTGCAACTCAGTTGCCACACTAGCGCGCAAACGCTCACTGGTTTCATTGGTTGCACTGCTCAGCCTGTCGCCAAGTTTGTTTAGGCCATCGTTAAAATCCAGCAACATGGCACGATGCTTTTCTTCAAGCTGCTGCAATATAAGCGTGTTGTGATCAACCTTGCTTGCTCGCCACATCTGCAATAGAAGTAACAAAAGAATAGCAAAGGCAATAATTAATATGATGATTTGTAACATAGGCTAAATTATACCCGATGCTTGTTTAGCATCTGTATAAATTCACGGCTTTAACGTAGATTACAACTTAAACTTACTGCATATGACTCTGCATGCAAACGGCTATCTTCAAAAAAATTAAAAAGAGCGTTTTTAAAATACCTAGGATTATGCCAAACTTAACTTTATTACCACTCTCGTTAGGCTTATTGTGCTTAAACTCAAATTACTGCTAAACCAGCAACTAGCCAATATTACGCGCAGGCTGCATAACAACTTTTACTTGTATTTGAGTGCACTGCTCACCGTATTAGTTTTATTAGACGCCAGCTTGTTTCATGTGGGTGAAAACATGCGTGACCGCGCGTTTGACATGATGGTAAAAAACCGCATCATGGTACCCAAGCCAGACTCGGATATTGTCATTGTAGACATCAACGAAGCCTCATTAAGTGCGATGTCTGCCGAGTACGGCCGTTGGCCTTGGCCTAGACAAGTGCTTGGTGAGTTCTTGGAAAATATCGAAGCTCAGCAACCTAAGGCTGTCGTGTTTGATATTTTGTTTAGTGACCCGGACATTTACAATCCAGACAGTGATGCCTATTTTAACGAGGTGATTGCAAGCACAAAAAACACATTTTTCCCCATGCTACGCTTGGCGGAAGCAAGTGATCATTTAAGCCAAATCACGCCAAATATGATTCCTGGTATTAAGCGTACTGGGGCAGACCAAGAAGGTACAGCTCAACCAATAGCCATCGTGCTGCCGCATTTAGAGGCTGCACTCAACTCAGGACATTTAGGAACACACAACATTTATCCAGATAAAGACGGTATCGTGCGCGAATACAGACTCTGGCATGATGAAAGTGGCTGGATACTGCCATCTTTACCACTGGCGGTAGCTAGCTTCACTAAAGAAAATTCAGAAACTTTGCCGCAAAATATGCTGATTAACTGGCGTGGCAAACCATTTACTTACCAATTTGTCACGTTTAGTGATGTTTATGCCGATATGGCAAGTAAAGTAAAAAAACGCCCGGCGAATGAGTTTAAAGACAAAATAGTGATTATCGGCTCTACCGCACCATCGCTATTTGACCTAAAAGCCACTGCCATGGCAAAAGCTCACCCAGGGGTGGAAATACTGGCAACGGCTATTGATAACGTTAAACATGATGATTACTTAAAAGTGTGGCGCGGGAAAACACCATACATCCTGATGAGTTTAGCGCTCATTTGGCTAACTGCACTGGCATTTTTCCGTAATGTAGATCGCGATAAAGTCACTAGAATTTTCAGTAGTAGCCAAATCATACTGATTACACTGTCTTATTTGGCGATTAACTTCACCAACACCTATCTGGATTTAACAGGGCCCATTACTTGGGCAATCTTGTATTTCAGTGTGGCTAAGATATATGCACTGGCTAACGATAGAGCAATGCAGCGCTTGCTCGCCAACGACGTAGAGTCAGGTAAAAAAGGGGCAGCAATTTTACTCATGCCCATTATGTTTGAAACACGAGAACCATTGAGCGATAGCCTGCTCAAAAAATTACAGTACAAAATTGAGCAGTGCCTCCAGCACCGCGCTACTGTGGAAATTTTAAAAGGGACGCAAAGTGGCATATGGGGGCTGTTTAGCGACATGATTATCGTCAGCTGGGCTTATGCGCATGACAACGAAGCCGAGGCAAGCCAAGCCGTGCAGGATGCAACAAAACTTGGTGCGCAGCTGAATCAACTAGTGCAAGGGACAGGTATTCCAGAGGACACGACAGCGCGTTATACCCTGCATAACGGCACATTAAACACAGAAAAACCTATGGCAAACCAGTGGCGCGGTTTGTTTGCTCAAGCCATTATCAAGTTAGATATTTTAGAAGGTGGAACCCAATGAAACATTACTTAAAACACGTACTCATTCTGAGTAGCCTAGTGCCCTTGCTTTATGCGGGCATGAGCGCAGCCGCCGAAAAAGGCAGTGCACTCAAGAATGACAGTTTACGCAGTGAACCATTCGCAGATGCTAAAGTAACCGGGAGCTTTGCACGTGGTGAGAATTTAGAAATCATCAAAAAACAAGGCGCATGGCTGCAAGTAAAGGCTGCAAAAGGCTCCGGCTGGGTACGTTTACTTTCAGTGAAACGCGGCGCAGCCAGTACTAGCAACCAAGCAGCTGGAGTACTTGCTGTTGCCAGTGGCAGAGCCGGCACTGGGCAAGTGGTATCCACCACCGGTGTTCGAGGCCTGAGCGAGCAAGAGTTAAAAGCAGCCAAATTTAATGAAGAAGAAGTTAAATCATTAGAAGGCTATACATTAAGTGCAGATAAAGGCCGCGCCTTCGCCAAAGCGGGCAAATTAAACAGCATTGCATTTAAGAACTTAAAAGAAGCGAAAGGCGGCACACAATGAACGCTAACCTAAGAATGATCAGTATCACATCTGCCCACAAACGCCGCCTAATCTCCACACTACTTGCCTCAGCACTTGGACTGGCAAGCCTGCAAAGCGCCGCCTTTGATTTCAAAGGTGCGCTAAAAGACGCGGTGGAGAAAGAAATTGGCCAAAAATCGGATAGCCCAGCCGCTCCGTCCGAGGCGACTAGCAGCTCGGAAAGTGCAAAAGCTAACAGCACAACAGCCAGCTCAGAAGCAGCTTTTAACTGGAAAAACCCGAGCACTACAGAAGAAATCAGCCTTGGGCGCGAAATTGCCGGCAACTTGCTTGGCGCAGCGCCCTTAGTCAAAGACGCCGCATTACAAAAATATGTTAATTCAGTTGGTCGCTGGGTTGCCTCACAATCTGAGCGCCCTGAGTTGCCTTGGCGTTTTGGGGTGATTGAGAGTGAAGACTTAAATGCGTTTGCCGCGCCAGGTGGCTATATCATGTTGACCAAGGGCTTATATCGCAAGCTTCAAAATGAAGCGCAGCTCGCCGGTGTTTTAGGGCATGAGATTGCTCACGTTGTTAAAAAGCACCAGCTCAAAGTGCTGCAAAAACAACAACTGCTGAGCATGGGCGCAGGATTATTAAGTGACAAATACGCAAAAGACAATGCACTCATTAGCAAAGCAATTGGTAGCGGTGCGGAAATCAGTGCACGTAGTCTAGATAAATCAGCCGAATATGAGGCAGACCGTTTAGGCTTAAGTTATGCCACACGTGCCGGATACGAACCCTATGGATTAGCTGAGGTATTGCAAACACTAGGACAATCCAGCAGTAGCGATGCCAACGTTGCCTTACTGTTCAAAACCCACCCTCACCCAGATGAAAGACTCACCGCATTAAGTGAATCTGTGGGCTCACAGCTAGACAAAATAACTGGTAAAACACTGGAAAATAGATTCTATGTACTGAAGTAATAGGTAACGTATTGAGGTAAACAATGGCAATGCACTCTCTAAGCATTTTTCTTGTTACATGTTAAGCGTGGCTAATACACCAATAAAACAAGTGAAATTTAGTGGTGCATCACCGCTTTGTTTGATCCTGCTCAAACAAAGCGGTAATTGTTGATTTAGCTGTTTGACATCTCAATGCGCAAGGATAAAAATGTCCTTATAAATTGCAGGAGATTGTGCTATGGCTACGAAACAAAAAGAGAGTAAACCTAGTCTCGCTTTAAAACAAACAGTCACCAAGCCCACTAGCAACACCTCAAAAAAACGTAAAATATCCTCAGGTGATACTTCGCCAGACACTACCGCGAGCGGAGTTGAGAACTTTACAGTGAGTGAAAAAATCGCTGCAGCACAAGGCTCAAAACTCGAGGCAGTGCAGGATATTATTCAACGCATTTCTCGCAACGACTTATCAACGTTACCTGAGGCACTGCACACCATACTCAAAGGCGCATCCCCTGATGATGCCGCAGCGCTGAGTAAAGCGCTCACGGTGATTAAAGAATCTAAAACCATCAATTCACGATTACGTAATGATCAAGCATTGGCTAAAGACTGGCGTGATGGTGGCTACCCCTATCAAAACCTGCTCTCACGCAAGTCTTACGAGAAGCAAAAGTATCACTTACAGGTAGAGTTACTAAAGCTACAGGCTTGGGTAAAAGAAACCGGTCAACGTGTGGTCATTTTATTTGAGGGGCGAGATGCCGCTGGCAAAGGCGGCACCATCAGACGCTTTATGGAACATCTTAATCCACGTGGTGCACGTGTAGTGGCACTTGAAAAACCAAGCGAAGTCGAACGTGGGCAATGGTATTTCCAAAGGTATGTTTCACAATTGCCAACCGCTGGTGAGATCGTACTGTTTGACCGCTCATGGTACAACCGCGCCGGTGTGGAACGCGTCATGGGCTTTTGTAACAATGACGAGTATCTTGAGTTTATGCGTCAAGCACCGGATTTTGAGCGTAATCTCACAAGATGTGGCATCCATGTCATTAAGTTCTGGTTCTCCGTAAGCCGCTCAGAACAACGCAGACGTTTTAAAGAGCGTGAGTTGCACCCTCTCAAGCAATGGAAACTTAGCCCGATTGATTTAGCTTCGCTCGACAAATGGGATGAATATACCAAGGCCAAAGAAGCGATGTTCTTTCATACAGACACCGCCGACTCACCTTGGACTGTCATCAAGTCTGATTGTAAAAAACGGGCACGCCTCAACGCGATGCGTTATGTCTTACACAAACTACCCTACACTAATAAAGATATAGACGCGATTGGCAACCTAGACCTATTATTGGTTGGTCGCGCACATATTGTGTATGAACGTGGTGAGCATAATCATATTATCCTTTAGCGATAAGTTGAATTAGCTAAAGGATAATTTCATCGGGGATTTAAGGCTAGAAGGCGCAGATAAAACGCTACTCTTAACGGTGAGAGGTAGCCTGAATGTACGTTATATCAAATCACGTACACGCAACTCAGCTTTGATATAGGCATAATAGATAGGTGCCGCCACAATACCAATCAGGCCAAACGCAGCCTCCATGCATAACATGGCAATCAGCAACTCCCATGCGTTGGCACGGATTTGGCCGCCGACAATGCGCGCATTTAAAAAATACTCAAATTTATGAATAATCACTAAATAGAGTAAAGAGCCCAGCGCCACAGCGAGGGTTTGGCTCAAACTCACCACGACAATCACCGCATTTGAAATAAGATTGCCAATCACCGGAATCAAGCCCACCACAAAGGTAATTGCAATCATGGTTTTCACCAGCGGCAAATGAATACCCATCACCGGCAACACCACCGCCAGATAGATTGCAGTAAAAAAGGTATTAATTGCAGAGATGCGAATTTGTGCAAACACCACGCGTTTGAATGCATCGCTTAACAATGCACAGCGCATATAGAGCGCCCCGGCAAACGGTTTAAAATGCTCAACCGTCACGGCCTCTCGCAGCGCCAGCATGCCACCTACAATCATGCCAATCAATATGTGTGCAGTAACACGTCCAGCCTCTTTACCGACCACTTGCAACTCGCCGGCATGGGTACGTAACCATGTAGTTAACATTTCTTTAAATGTCAGCGCATCCGCTGGTAAATGGGTTAATAGCCAGCTTGGCAATATTTTTCTTGAGTCTTCTAAAATTTGCGCCATTCTGGCTAAAAGCACAGTTAGGCTACCCGCGTCTGAGCGTAAAAATGCCGTTAAACCAGCACCGGCGAGTGAGAGCAAACTCACGATGAAAAACACCAAAATGCCTACCGCCCAAATCTTAGAATAATTACTCGGGCGCTTACTAGGAAATCTACGTGAGATATAAGGGGTAATCATGTGCACTAGCTGATAGACCAGCAAACCAGCTAACAGCGCGGGCAGCAAGCTAAACTTAAGCACAAAAAATAACGCAAACCCAGTGATTAGCCAAGCTGCAATGTCATATCCTGTTGCTTTGGCAACCAGTGATTCCTGTGTAATCTTAGCCATATCCACCTTAAATCAAACACTTAAATACACTGGTTTAGAAAAAGTAACCAGTTGTTTATTAATAGTTCTTAATCGAAAACCTATTAACGAAATCAGTAACATCAGCTGCCGGAAGTGAAACAATCAAATCAATATGCTCATTAAAAGCCTTATCTAAGATGCCACCATTACATTTTGATAGTGCTTTTGTTACATAATCCATTTGATTATAGGCGATGGTAAGCCTCACGGTCTTCACTTCCACATAATCAGCCACCTTAGTTGCATCCAGTGCCAGTTTTGCTGTGCCTCCATACGCACGTGCCAAACCACCTGTTCCCAGATTAATGCCACCGTAATATCTTATAACACCAACACAGGCATTAATCAGATTGCGCCCTTCTAACAGCTTTAACACTGGCATTCCAGCCGTGCCGGATGGTTCACCGGCATCTGAAAAGCGCTGCACTATTCCGTCTTCAGTCTTCAATCTGAACGCATAAGCCAAGTGATGCGCAGTCGGATGTTTAGCCGCAAAAGCACGTAAAGCTGCACCCACTTCTCGTTCAGAGGTACAAGATACCGCCATGGCAATAAAACGTGACTTAGTAATGGTCTGCTCAGCAAACCCTGTATCTATTAATATTTGCAACTACTTACGCCCACCCAGAATGCTACCTAAAATACCACGAATGATTTGCCTACCCAACTGTGAGCCTATAGCGCGAGCTGCGCTTTTAGCCGCGGCTTCTAATATACTATCACCACGACTGGCTGGCTCCTTCTTACCTGAAGCTGCCGTTGCATCATCTTCGTCACCAGCAAGTGGCGTAACTTGTGCTTTCAATATCTCATAAGCAGACTCACGATCCACTTGTTTTTCATAAACATTATTCAGGATAGAAGTGCGAATCGATTCGGCACGCTCAGCATCTGTAGCAGGGCCAACCCGGCTACCTGGTGGGCAAACAAAGGCACGCTCGACCGGTGTCGGAATCCCCTTTTCATCCAAAAATGAAACAAGCGCCTCCCCTACTCCCAGCTCAGTAATCACACTTTCCACATCCAGCTTAGGGTTGACTCTAAAAGTCGTTGCGGCAGATTTCACTGCCTTTTGATCCCTTGGCGTAAAGGCACGTAATGCGTGCTGCACACGATTACCTAATTGCCCCAATACTGCATCCGGGATATCGAGCGGGTTTTGGCTCACAAAATACACACCCACCCCTTTAGAGCGAATCAAGCGAACGACTTGCTCGATTTTTTCCAGTAACACGGCTGGCGCATCATTAAAGAGCAAATGTGCTTCATCGAAAAAGAACACTAGCTTAGGTTTATCTAAATCCCCGGCCTCTGGAAGCTTCTCAAACAATTCAGATAGCAGCCACAATAGCAAAGTCGCGTAAATACGTGGTGAGTTAAATAACTTGTCACTCATCAAGATATTAACAACACCACGACCTTGCTCATCAGTCTGCATCAAGTCATCTAAGTTAAGTGCAGGCTCACCAAACAGCATATCAGCCCCTTGTGTTTCAAGCTGTAACAATGCACGTTGCACCGCACCCACACTTGCCGCAGAAATGTTGCCGTACTCCGCCTGATACTGCGCTGAATTCTCAGAAGCGTGCTGCATCATTGCACGCAAGTCCTTCAAGTCGAGTAGTAACCAGCCTTTATCATCGGCAATTTTAAACACAGCGTTGAGCACACCGGCCTGCACATCGTTCAAATTCAGTAAACGTGACAGTAGTAAAGGCCCCATTTCCGCAATGGTGGTGCGAACAGGGTGTCCTTTTTCACCAAACATATCCCAAAATGTAACTGGGCACTTAGCATAACTAAAATCAGAAAGCGCGAGTTGTTGTACTCTAGCTTCAACTCTGGGATTAGACCCGCCTTGCTGGGACATACCTGATAAATCGCCTTTCACATCGGCCATAAACACCGGCACACCATTTTTTGAAAAGCCCTCTGCCAACGTCTGTAGCGTGACTGTTTTACCTGTGCCAGTCGCACCTGCGATCAAGCCATGACGATTCGCCATTCGCGGCAGGATAACACTGGAAATTTCATTATTTTTTGCAATTAAAATGGGGTTAGCCATGAAGTGATTACCTAAATTTTAGTAATAAACGTTAATAAATTGGAGGAGCAATGACTGGCTTGCGTTAAAAGCCAAGTAGTTTTTAAAAGTCACCTTTACGCGCTTTATCCATAATTTCAAGCAACTTGGTTTCTAACTCCTGCGCAGATTTTTTTGCTCGCTCAGTTGGATGCTTAATGCTTTTTAAATCAAAAGTTGGACGATCCATCGCGATATAAAGCTGAGGCTTGTTATTCCCATCACGCTTCTCATAAATCGCCACTCTGCATGGCGCAAATACTAAAAACTCAGGGTGATCTAAAATAATCTCCGTACCCATACTCAAGTTGCAAAATGAGCGTACTTCCTTGATGCCTTGTGAATCAACACCGCGCAACTTCATATGCTCACCAATTGGAAAGTTGGCAGGGTTCACAAAGTTCATCCCCTCTGAAATACTCTTTAAGCTTTCCACCAGATCCTGATAACTCACGTTTGCATTAACCGGCAATTCATAAATAGCACTGGATGGATCGATTGCTGGCATTCCTGGTCGCACTTGGCCGATCAGGGCGTTATCTTTGAGCGCCAAGCTAGGCTGCTTAAAACAACAAGAAACCATGCCTAAACTCAAGCTGATTAAGAACACAGCATAGTAGCTTGTGTACAGGTTACGTCGAGCGCTTACTAATAGCATGGTGACCACCTAACTCTAAATTAATCTGCAATCTTGAGTGCCTGATTGACCGCGGCGCGATTAAAATGCGGTGCAATCAGTTCAATAAATCCATACATATATCCACGTAAAAATGCATCTTTACGCACGCCTAGATAAGTCGTGCTATCGGCAAATAAATGGTCAACGTCAATTTTCGCTAAATGCGTATCGCGGTCAGCGTCGTAAGCCATATTGGCAAGCAAGCCAACACCTAAGCCCAAAGTGACATAAGTCTTAATCACGTCAGCATCAATCGCCGTAAGAACGACATTGGGCGTTAATCCCGCATCAGAAAAAGTCTTAGACACTAGCGTACCACCAGTAAATGCAAAGTCATAGGTAATCAGCGGGTAATTCACTAGCTTTTCCAAAGTCAAAGGGCCACCCTGCAACAAAGGATGCTCATGTGGCACGACAACGCAGCGATTCCAGTGATAACAAGGTAAGCATAACAAGCTCTCACGCTCACTAATCGACTCAGTAGCAATCCCAATATCTGCCTCACCACTTTCTACCTGCTCAGCCACCTGGCTAGGATTACCTTGATGAATATTTAGCTTAACGCGCGGGTAATTAGTCATAAAAGCTTTAACTGCCGCAGGCAACTTGTAGCGCGCTTGCGTATGTGTGGTAGCAATCGTTAAAGTGCCAGTTTCCACATCACTAAATTCTTCACCTACACGCTTTATATTTTCAATATCGCGCATCACCTTATCAGCCAGCATCACAATCTGCTGACCAGGCACTGTCAAACCAGTTAACCGTTTACCATTGCGCTTAAATATCTGCAAACCAAGCTCTTCTTCAATCAACTGAATTTGCTTACTCACGCCGGGCTGTGATGTATACAAAGCATCGGCTGCACTGGTAATATTTAACCCCTGCTTCACCACTTCATGCAAATAACGTAACTGATGTAATTTCATTGGATTAGCTTCTTCTAAACAACCTAATTAACGAGATATTTCAAGCACACCGCTAACACTGTCAATGTGTAAAAATACGTACACCTTATATAACTAAACGATATATCCATAGAATAACATATTCTTAAAAAAAACGAGAACGCACTGTTATAGTACGCGCCTAAATTTAGTTAATAACGGATACTCCACATGGAATTTGGTTATGTAATCTCGGGCTTTGCCGTAGGTTTGCTTGTTGGCGTCACAGGTGTAGGTGGCGGTTCATTAATGACCCCCTTACTCGTTTTTTTATTCGGTTTCAAAGCAGCAGTTGCTGTAGGTACCGACTTGCTCTACGCAGCCATTACCAAAACTGGCGGTGTGTTTGTACATCACAATACGCATAAATCTGTTGATTGGCGAGTGGTAGCATGGATGTCGGCTGGCAGCTTACCTTCTGCGGTAATCACAATTTTTGTGATTAAACACCTTATCCAAATTGAAAAAGATATTTCAGGCATTATCACCCATACATTGGGGGTTGCACTCATTTTAACGGCGATAGCTTTAATAATCCGTAGCTATTTAACACGCAAAAAAATACGCGAAATTGAAGATAGTGTCATTAGTAGTGGTCGTTTTAATAAAATTCAGGTCCCAGCAACCATATTTACTGGCATAATACTGGGTGCGCTAGTTACAATTTCCTCAGTAGGTGCAGGTGCGCTTGGCACACTGGCGATA
>Ga0208755_100104_pt1 | contig 48579 bp, 44 predicted proteins | sample LakWasMet57_HOW8_2_FD_183891 | JGI IMG/M metagenome (GOLD analysis project Ga0208755, IMG submission 183891) | Freshwater sediment methanotrophic microbial communities from Lake Washington under simulated oxygen tension - Sediment Metagenome... | ecosystem: Environmental > Aquatic > Freshwater >... | reverse complement strand
TGTCGGTCACCCGACACCGGGCTGAGGCGACCGACATTCGTCCATAGGTGCTCACCGAAGTCGCGCCGGCCCGGCGGGTCGTCCTGCTGCAATCGAGACGTGCGGGGCCGCGATGCGCGCTCGCCTCGAGCACGACCGGCTCGTCGTCATCGCTCGCGAGCCAGAGGCTGGTTGGCGCGACGCTGCGTGCGCTCGGAAGTCGCGCCAGCGCGGCGACCTTGCCGGTCGTCCTGCGGAAATCGAGACGTGCGGGTCCGCGATGCACGCTCGCGGCCCGAGGCAGGTCTGCGCGCCGCCGCGCACCCCACCTCACCACGGCTGCGAGAGGGCGTTCTTGAGCAGCGTGCCCCAGCTCGTCGGGCGCAGCTCCATGCCCACGCCGCAGCCGGGCGCGGTCTCTTCGATCAAGTTCGGCGGGCAGCGTTGATGAAACGTCCACGCGAGGTGCGGCACCTCGAGGGCCTTCGCGCGGGTGATGAGCTGCGAGCACTCGGCCTCGGTCATGTACCCGTCTGCCGGCCCGTACTCGCCGATGATCACCGGCAGTGTCTGCGAGGGGAGCTCGAACAGCCCCATGAAGTCGGCCGCCGGGTTGTAGACGTGCGTCTCGTACACCACGTTCGCGCCGCCGCCCGCGGTGATGGGGTGGGTGAGGTAGTAGTCGAGCGTGCGCGCCCAGCCGCGGGTGCCCTGCACGGCGACGAGGTGCTTTGGGCCGGCGCCCTCGACGTCACGAATGGCCTGCACCGCCGCGTTCATCGCCGCCCACACCTGCGCGTCCTGCGCGCCGTTGAAGTTCGACTGCGGCTCGTTGACCAGGCCGAACAGCACGCGCGGCTCGTCTTTGAAGTCGGCGGCGATCGCCCGCCAGGTGTCGTTGGTGCCCGAGGTGGGCCAGCCCATCGCGTCGAAGCTCGGGTCGATCCACAACGAGAGGAGCACGTACAGGCCCGGCTTGGTGCGCGCGTGCGCCACGAGCTGCTTGAGCTGCGCGCGGTAGGTGGCGTCGTCGGTGTAGCGCTGCCAGTGGGTGCGGCCGCCGGAGCTGGGGTAGCTCTCGAGATCGAGCCGGATGAAGTTGGCGCCCCAGCCATCGACCAGCAGGTCCATGCGGCGCATCACCTCGTTCACGTTGGGCGCCTCGAAGGTGCACGCGTCGCAGCCGCGGGTGTCGTGGAGGTTCGCGCCCCTCCCGTGAAAGCGCGTGCCGTCGGGCAGCAAGATGCGGTTCCCCGAGGTGCGCAGCCACTCGTCGGTCGAGGTGCCCGCGTCGGAGCCGAGGGCCGCGCCTCCGTCGGTCGACGAGACCCCGCCGCCGCCGCCCGTTCCCTCCATCGGGCCCACTTCCCCGGAACACGAGGCCACCACGGTCAGGCACAGGGGGAGGAGCAGTCGCATGGGGCGCAGTCCTAGCGCACTGACACCTTGTTGATCAGCCTCGCCACCGTGGGTTACAGGCGGGCCCCATGAAGAATCGCGTCCTCGCTTTCACCGTCGCTGCTGCTCTCGCTGCCCCTGCCACCTTCGCCCAGGAAGCCGGGGAGATCGGCGACGTCGCTGGCCCGAAGTCGGCCGCGGGCGGTGACGAAGGCGCCGGTGGCCGTCGCAAGCCCATCACCCGCGACGATCGCACCCAGGCGCTGAAGGCCGAAGAGGAGCGCAAGAAGCGCGAAGAGGAAGAGAAGAAGCGCCTCGAGGCCGAGAAGAAGCTCGCCGAAGCCGAAGCCAAGATGAAGGCCGCCGAAGAGATGGCGGCGAAGGTGAAGGCCGACGCGGAGGCGAAGGAGAAGGCCGCCGCCGAAGCGAAGAAGGCGAAGGAAGCCCAGGACCTCATCGACAAGAAGAAGGCCCAGGACGCGGAGGCCAAGCGCCTCGCCGAAGAAGAGAAGAAGCGGAAGGAAGAAGAGAAGAAGCTGGCCGAAGAGAAGAAGAAGTTCGACGCCGAAGAGAAGAAGCGCCTCGCCGAAGAAGAGAAGGCGAAGAAGGCCGAAGAGAAGAAGCTCGCCGAAGAGAAGAAGAAGGAAGAGGCGCTCGAGAAGCAGAAGAAGCAGGCCGAGGAACGCGAAGCCGCGCTCGCCAGGCAGAAGGAAGAGCTCGAGAAGAAGAAGGCCGAGCTCGAAGAGAAGAAGAAGCTCGCGGAAGAAGAGAAGGCGAAGAAGGCCGAGGAGGCCAAGCTCGCCGCCGAGGAGCGCAAGAAGAAGGCGGAAGAAGAGGCCGCCGCGCGGAAGGCGAAGGCCGAAGAAGAGGCCGCCGCGAAGAAGGCGAAGGCCGAAGAAGAGAAGTCGAAGAAGGAAGCCGAGCTGGCCGAGAAGAAGCGCCTGGCCGACGAGGCGAAGGCGCAGAAGGAGGCCGAGCTCGCCGAGAAGAAGGCGAAGGCCGAAGAAGAGAAGCGCGCGAAGGAAGAAGAGAAGAAGCGCGCCGCCGAAGAGAAGCAGCGCCTCGCCGACGAAGCCCGCGCGAAGAAGGACTCGGAGTTCGCCGCGAAGAAGGCCGCCGCCGACGAAGAGAAGCGCCGCAAGGAAGAGGACAAGAAGGCCGCCGAAGAAGCGAAGCGGCTCGAGGCCGAGGCGAAGAAGCTCGAGGAGCAGCAGAAGAAGGAAGCCGCGCGCCTCGCCGCCGAAGCCGCGAAGAACCCGCCGCAGGAGACCTCGACCCGCCGCGTGGTGCGCCCCGGCGAGACGCCGCCTCCCGCGCAGCAGCCCGTGGCGACCACCCCCACGTCCACGCCTCCGCCGGCCAACACCGGCTCGCAGGTCGGCACCGGTACCACCGCCACGGCCACCTCGGCCAACTCGTACCTCGGCGGCAAGGCCGCGGTCGGCGGGCTGATCCCCGCGGCGACCAAGGACGAGGCGAAGAAGGACCCCCGCTTCACCGCCGGCGCGCTGGTGGAAGACGCGCGCGTGAAGGTGGTCTCGGTGGCCGACAAGTTCCCCTACTTCGGCATCGACAACAACGGCTGCACCTCGGGCCGCAGCTTCGTCACCGCCGAGTTGATCTCGCCCTTCGACGGCCTGCCCACGGGCGTGCCGGTGGTGCTGCGCATCGAAGACCCGAACCTCGGGCCTGCCCGTGCAGGCAGCTTCCTCGCGTTCTCCGGCCTGCGCCGCGCGGGCAAGGCGCCAGACGGCACCTTCGTCTATTGCGGCAAGGGCACTGCGTTCCCCGTTCGCCGCTGACGCGCGGGTGCGCTACAAGCCGGAGGCCTGATGTTCAACATTGGTTCCGGCGAGCTTGCGCTCATCGCGGTGGTGGCCCTGCTGGTGCTGGGCCCCAAGCGCTTGCCGGAATTGGCGCGCGGCATCGGCAAGTTCATGCGCGAGTTCCGCCGGCAGACCGACGAGGTCCGCGGCGTCGTCGAGCGCGAGTTCTACAAGATGGACCAGGAGATCTCGATCAAGGAGCCGCCGCTCGCGGTGCGCCCCGCCGACGAGACCGTCGCGCTGGGGGCCAACACCGAGCCCGAAGCGCTGCCTGCTCCCGCGGAGCACGTCGAGTCGCAGCTGACGAAGGGCATGCCGCAGGGTGAGCCCGTCGCCGCCGCGCCCGAGGCGAAGCCCGAAGAGCCCAAGAGCTGACGCGTGGCCACAGTCGAAGAGCAGGCGCCGGTCGACGAGTTCCGCATGAGCCTGATGGAGCACCTCGGGGAGCTCCGCACCCGGCTGCTCCGCTTCACCATCGCCGTCATCGTGCTGGGCGGCGCGTCGCTCATCTTCGCGCGCGAGCTGTACGGCATCTTGATGCGGCCGGTGCTGCTGTCGCTGCCCAGCGACGCGGCGGCCCTCGTCTACACGTCGGCGATCGAAGAGATCAACGTGCTGATGAAGATCGGCCTCTACGCCGGGGTGTTCCTCAGCACGCCGGTGCTGCTGTGGCAGATCTGGGGCTTCGTCGCGCCGGGGCTGTACGCCAACGAGCGCAAGCTGGCCGGGCCCTTCATCGTCTTCGGCTCGCTGGCCTTCGTGGCCGGCGCGCTGTTCTGCTACTTCGTGCTGCTGCCGCAGATGTTCACCTTCCTGCTGCAGAAGGAAGGCGCCTCGGCGGTCACGCAGCGCATGTCGGCGGCGCGGCTCAACGAAGAAGACGCCCTGCGGTACCTGCGGCTGGGCGACTACCAACGCGCGTCGGCCTGGGCGCGCACCGCCGCCGGCTCGTTGAAGGCGCCCGGTGAAGGGCAGACGTCCGAGAGCATGTTCGGCGTGTCGATCGTGCCCAAGGACGACGTCGACGTGACGGTGCGCCTCGAGGCGATGGGCCGCATCGTCGACGCGCTCTCGGTGTCGGGCGGCGCGGCGTTGAGCCCGAAGCTGATCGAGGTCACCGACAAGCGCGGGGCGGCGGTGAAGGCCTTCAGCGAGCGCGAATTCAAGAAGGCCAACGCGCTGCTCGACGAGGCCGCCGCGACGCTGGTGGCCGCGGTCGGCGAGCACGGTGACGACGTCGCCGCGCTGTGGGAGCTGGAGAAGCTGCTGGGCGTGGGCAAGGCGCAGATCGAGTCGCTCAACTGGACCAAGCCGATGCTCTCGATGGAAGAGCAGCTCACCCTGGTGCTGGTGCTCGAGCTCGCCTTCGGCGTCATCTTCGAGCTGCCGCTGGTGATGGCGGTGCTGGGCCTGGTGGGTCTCGTGTCGTCGAAGTTCCTCTTCAAGTACCAGCGCCACGCCTTCGTGTTGTGCCTCATCGTCGCGGCGATCATCACGCCCACCGGTGACGCGGTGAACCTGGCGCTGATGGCCGGCCCGATGCTGCTCTGTTACGAGCTCGGGGTGGTGCTGGTGTGGATCGTCGAGCGGCGCCGCGCGAAGACGCAGGGCACCGACGCGCCGGGCGCCCCGTGAGCACGAAGCCTGCGCCCGGAGCGCCGATCTTCCGGGCGCCGATCGGCTACGCGAAGTGGATCTCCGACGTGAAGCGACGCGTTCGTGCCGCGCAGCAACGCGCGAGCCTCGCGGTGAATCGGGAGCTGATCGCGTTGTATTGGAGCATCGGTCGGGATCTCCTCGAAAGACGCGGCAAGAGTCGATGGGGCGATGGCGTCATCGATCGCGTCTCTGCTGATCTGCGTGCCGAGTTCCCCAACATGGAGGGCTTCTCGCGTTCGAACCTCAAGTACATGCGGCAGTTCGCCGAGGCGTGGCCGGAGTTCGACGAGATTGGCCAACAGGCTGTTGGCCAATTGCCCTGGGGCACGAACCTCGTGCTGCTGACGCGGCTGAAGAAGCGCGCCGAGCGACTCGCGTACGCCGCCCAGGCGGTCGAGCACGGTTGGTCGCGCAACGTACTCGCGCACCACATCGAGCAGGGCACCGTGCAGCGCACGGGCAGGGCCATCACCAACTTCGCCGAGCGGTTGCCGCCGGCCCTTTCCGATCTTGCGCGGGAGAGCCTCAAGGACCCCTATCGCTTCGACTTCCTGTCGCTGGGCCCTGAGGCGCGCGAGCGCGACCTCGAGGATGCGCTGGTCGGGCACATCTCGAAGTTCCTGATCGAGCTCGGTGCGGGGTTCGCGTACGTCGGGCGCCAGGTTCCGCTCGCGATCGACGGCCGCGATTTCTTCGTCGACCTGCTCTTTTACCACCTTCGGTTGCGCTGCTTCGTGGTGGTCGAACTGAAGTCAGGGGAGTTCGAGCCTGAGCACGCCGGCAAGCTCAACTTCTACCTCAGCGCGATCGACTCTCAGATGCGCGGCGAGCACGACGCCCCCTCGATCGGCTTGCTGCTGTGCAAATCGCGCAGCCGCGTGTTCGCCGAGTACGCACTGCGCGACACGGTCAAGCCGATGGGCATCGCGGAGTACCAGCTCGTGCAGGCGCTGCCGAAGCGTCTCGAAGCAAGTCTCCCGACCATCGAGGAACTTGAGGCCGAACTCGGCGAGCCGCGCAGGAACGCGGCCAGGCGCAAACGCCGCTGATGGTGCACGACACCGACGCGCCCCCCCCCGCGGCCTGAGCTTCACCTCGGCTGGAACCCCCGCGGGAATATTCCCGAAGAAATGACCCCGGCAATGGCCCGGAGCAGGCCCCGTAGAGAGCCCGCACCACGGGGCGCGCGTCAGTTCGGGCGAGCCCCCGCAGTCACGACAGCACTCGATTCCTCGCGGGAGAGACGGCGCCATGGTGGCGCCTTCGAACGCGACCGGTGTGTCCACAGGGGTATTTCATGTTCGCCAATCAACGACGTGGCAGTGCAGGGCTCGGCAGCATCGGCGCGGTGGCGTTGGTGATGGTCGGCTGGCTGGTCAGCACCGGGCTGCTGGTGAAGGTCTACCGTGACGGCGGCGCGTCGTCGGGCATGACCCAGGGTGGGACCTGCCAGATCGTCTGCGCGGGCGGGGTGAAGGCGAAGGGCTGAAGTGATCGCTCTGGCCTCGTGCCCGACACCAGCGGGAAGAAAACGAAGAAAGAAATCCGCGGCGGAAATAGCGCCCCGAGTCCTCAGTTGAAGCTTTCGAATTCGCTCTGAACGGGCGGCAGCGTCGGTACTCCCAGGAACTTCCAGGATCTCGTGCAGGGGTGGTCCCTGCCACTGGAAACGAATTGCACCCCCGACGGTGCTTCCCGTTCAGAGCGCGCAGCAGGTCATGAGCACGGCCCTCACGGGTTCGTGCTCATTGGCTTTTGCGGGGACCGAGGCCGGCCTTCTGGCGCGCCTCGAGCAGCTTCGCCACGTCACCCGCCGGCAGCGGCTGCACCGTGCCCAGCTGCCGGGCCGCGGTGAGGATCTTCGCGTAGTGCTCCACCAGCTCCATGCGCAGCAGGGCCTGGTTGAGATCGGCGCCCAGCGTCAGCGCCCCGTTGCCGGCCAGCAGCATCGCGTCACCGAGCGCCGCCGCGGCCGCGACCCCCTGCACCGCCTCGGGCGTCTTCGGCATCGCGCGCGGCACGGTGGGAATGCGATCGCCCAGCGAGACGACGATCTCGGGCATCGCCACCGGCGCCAGCTCGAGGCCCACCAACCCGAAGGCGGTGGCGCAGGGCGGGTGGGCGTGCAGCACCACCTCCACCTCGGGGCGCGCGCGGTAGGCGGCGAGGTGGAGCTCCAGCTCGGAGAACGGCTTCTTGCGCCCCTCGAGCACCTTGCCCTGCAGGTCGACGATGATCAGCGAGGCCTCGTCGACGTCGAGCTTGGAGTACGCGGTGGGGGTGATCAGCAGCCGGTCGCCGTGCAGGCGCACCGAGAGGTTGCCGTCGTGGTTGGCGACCCAGCCCATCTGGTGCAGCCGCCGCGAGGTGGCCACCAGCTCGGCACGCAGTTTCGGGAGCGGCGCGACGGGCATGCGCTCAGGCCTGCTTCGGCACGTCGACCGCGTCGACGACCCCGACGATGAGCGCCCGAATCGGCGCCGTCTTGTCCTGCAGCACCTGGCGCACGCCGCCGCCTTCGTTCATCACCAGCACCACGTCGCCCTTGCCGGCCGAGGAGGTGTGATCGATGGCGAGGTAGCTCTTGCCCAGCGGCTGCTGCTGCTCGTCGAGCGGCTGCACCACCAGGATCTTCCGGCCGGTGAAGACCTCGAGCTTCTCGGTGGCCACCACGGTGCCCAGCACGCGACAGAGGTTCACGTGTCCACCTCGTCGACCAGCCCGACGATGGCGGAGTCGACCGGCACGAACCACGGGTCGCAGGCCAGCGCGGCCTCGCGGCTGCCCTCGAGCATCACCAGGGTGCCGGGGCTGGCCGAGGCGCGATCGACGGCGACCTCCACCGGGCCCGACGGCTGGCGGTGGTGATCGACCGGCTGCACGACGAGAAAGCGCGCGCCCTCGAGGCCGCTGACGCGGCGGGTGGCGACGACGGTACCGATGACACGACCGAGGTACATGCGGGCGGCAGAATCTCCGGGAACCGCGGGCGGCGCAACCACCGAGTCAGGGCGCGACGGCCACGCCCAGCTTGAAGGGCAGCTCCACCTGCGTCTCGGCGTCGGAGCTGGGGAAGACGATGCGCTTGCCGGTGGTCATCATGCACTGACCCCAGTCGCTCGTTTCGTGCTTCTTCGGCTCGACGCTGGCGCTCTTCACCGCGCCCGACGGGCCGACCGTCAGCACCACCGTCACGTTGCCCACCGCCATGTTCGGGTTGCGGCGCAGGGCGTTGTCGATGCAGGTCTGGAAGGCCTTCGACTTGTCGGCCACCACCTTCGAGACCGCCTCGGGGGTGAGGCCCGCCTGGTTGACCTGCGCGCCGCTGCCGCCGGCGTTCTCGTCGTCGGCCTTGCGCACCCTGGGCACCGCCGTCTTGCGCTCGTCCTCCGCGTAGAAGGCGGCGAGGCTGGGGTCTTGCGGTTTGGGGGTGACGACTTCCGGTTCGTCGGGCCTGGGGGTGGTGGTGCCGGCCGGCGTCTTCGGCGTGGTGCGCGCGCGGGCCAGCGCTTCTTTCTCGCGGCGCTGGCGCTCGGCCTCGGCCTTGCGCTTCTTGGCGTCGCCGGTCAGCAGGTCCTTGAGGCCCGCCGCGCCGCCGGCCGAGAAGAAGCTCTCCTGCACTTCCTGGCCGTTCTCGTCGGTGACCGTCACCGTGGGCAGCTTGACGATCTCGAAGGTGTTGAGCACGTAGACCAGCGCGATCGGCCCGACGATGAAGGCGAGCACGAAGAGCGCGATCTTCCACGGCGGGTTGCGCTTGTTGACGCCCGCCTGGGCGATGAAGAAGCGGGTGGCCTCACCGGGGGGCGGCGCTTCCTTGCCGTCGCCTTCGCTGAGCGCGGCGAAGGGGTCGACCTGGGGCTGCGCTTCGGGCGCGGGCTGCGGCTCGTCACTGAGGGCCGGCTCGGCGGCGCCCTTCACGTCTTTGGGGAGATCGTTCAGCCCGCTGACGTCACCGAAGAGATCGTTGAGCGGCTTGTTCTGCGCCACGGCGCCGCTGCCGTTCTGCGCGGTGGGGCGGCCGACGCCGGGGGCGGGCACTTCGTTCGAGACGGCCACGTCGCGCTGCACGGCGGCGCGCTCGCGGGTCGGCGGCCGGGGCGGCGCGGCGGCGGGCGCCGAAGGCATGTTGACGCCGGCGAACACCGGGCTGACCTCCGGCACGTCGGCGGCGCGCTTCCAGTCGCCCATGCCGGCCTTCCACAGGTAGGTGCGCAGGGTGACCTCGCCGGCGGTGAAGCGCTGCTGCAGCTCGGCGAGGTTGAAGGGGCCCTGCTGCTTGCCGCCGAGCATGGCGAACCACTGGGCGGTGGTGTCGAGCGGAGGCATGGCGCGCGTCGACTCGTCTTCCCACGGGCTGCGCTGGCTGGGCACCACGCCGCCCGCGGCCTGGGCGCGCGGCGCATCGCTCGCGGCGGGGGCGCTGGCGGCCACCGTCACCGAGATCAGGTTCTGGCATTGCTTGCAGCGGATCTTGACGGAGGCCTTCCCCGCGACCTTGTCGTCGGAGATGACGTACCGCTTGCCGCACTTGTCGCAGGTGACGTTCACGAAACTGCCGGCCCTTCGTTTGGTGGCCCTGTCGGGCAAACGATGAAAACTGTTTCGACACTAGCCGGTGAAGCGTTGACTTGGAAACACGCGGCCACTAAGTCGCGCCGCCCATGCCCGCCAAGGATCTCGGCACCAAGCACGTGTGCTTCAAGTGCAACACGAAGTTCTACGATCTGAAGAAGCCCGACCCGATCTGCCCGAAGTGTGGGGCTGATCAGCGCGAGGCGACCGCGAAGCCTGAGGGCCGCCGCAGCCGGCTGTCGGCCACGCCGAAGATCATCGAGCCCGTCGAGCCTTCCGAGAAGGAAGAGTCGGAGGACGAGATCGAAGACGTGGAAGAAGAGGCGGAAGAAGACGAAGAGCCCTGACCACGGCCCTTCCAGCCTTGCGTTCCAGTGTTTCCGACGCCGCGCTCAGTCACCTCGACTGGCGCGGCGTTGGGCGTTTCGATGGACCCTCAGGCCGCGCGCGGCGGCGTCAGCGCGCGGATCGCCTTGACGATCTGCGCCCAGGCGGTGTGGCTGAGCTGCTGTTCACCCCGCGGCTTGTCGGCCTGCGGGCGAGGGCGGTGCGGCGGTGGTCTGGTGCGTCCCATGATGAAGTCCTCCCTGCGTCGCGCGGTAGTGAGCAAGCGCCCTGCCACCGCGGCTTCGTCACAACGGCCCACGCATTCATTCGATTTCCCCTCGGAGCCGAGCGGGTCCTGGGCCACACCTGCTGTCGGCGCCGAACCACGACCCTGACGCCGCTGTCAGCCGATCGACGGTGATTCACGCACTGCGGCGTAAGTCGTGGATCACCAAGAGCGTTTCGGCTATGGCCCTTTCGTCTTTTCAACGTTGGAGGAAGTTTTGCGGGACAAATTGCTGGCTCTCGCGGCGCTGCAGAAGGTCGACCTCGACATCGCGGCCCTCAAGAAGAACGCTGAAACGTACCCACGCGAGATGGCCGAGCTGGAGAAGCAACTGTCCGCCGCGAAGGCGAACGTGGATGCCGAGCGCGTGAAGCTCGACACCCTCGAGTCGCAGCGACGCACGCTCGAGCAGACGATCGCCGACGACAAGGACAAGGTCCGCAAGTGGGAGGCGCGCTTGTCGGAGCAGCGCTCCACGCGCGAATACTCGGCCCTGGCGCGGGAGATCGACATCGCCAAGAAGGGTCAGCTCACCATGGCCGAGGAGGTCCAGGAGCTGGGCCGCCAGGCGCTCGTGCAGCGCGAGGTGGTCAAGGCGAAGGAAGCCGAGTTCACCTCCAAGACGAAGGACCTCGTCGATCGCATCGACGCGCTCCGCGGCAAGCTCAACGAGGTCGAGGCGCAGGTGAAGAGCGTCGACGTCAAGCGCGCCGAGGCGGCTCAGGCGGTCGATGCCACGCTGCTGCGGCAGTACGACGTGGTCCGCAAGAAGCGCATGCCGGCGATGGTGCCCGTCACGCACCCCGGCACCTGCTCGGGCTGCCGGATGAACATCCCCGCCCAGCGCTTCAACACCCTGGTCGCCACCCGCGGCATCGACACCTGCCCGTCGTGCACGCGCATGATCTACGCCGCCGAGACGCTCGAGGCCCCGCCGGCGAAGTAACGCCGACGTCGCATGGCCACCAAGAGCGCCAGGGCGCTGACCGGCAAGACACTGCAAGCAGCGGTGTTGCGCTTCATCGCGCGCGAAGAGCCGCTGGTGGCCACGCTGGGCGCCTTCCCTCAGCTCGATCGCCAGAAGCTCCAGCGCGCCCTCGAGAAGGCCGCCGGGCTCCTGGAAGGCAACGCCGCCGAAGAGGTCGAGCAGGCGCCGTCGTACCTCCGCCTGCGCCTGTACTCAGACGGCGCGGCGCGCGGCAACCCGGGCCCCGCCGGCGCCGGCGCGGTGCTGGTCGAGCCGTCGGGCCAGGTGGTCGACAAGCTCGGCAAGTTCCTCGGGCACCAGACCAACAACTACGCCGAGTACATGGGCCTGCTGATGGGCCTCAAGCGCGCGCGCGAGCTCGGCGTGCGGGAGGTCGAGGTGTTCGCCGACTCGGAGCTGATGATTCGCCAGCTCGGCGGCCGCTACCAGGTGAAGTCGCCTTCGCTGCGCCCGCTGTACGAAGAGGCGCTCAAGGTGCTCAACGAGTTCGAGCGCGTGAAGCTGGTGCACGTGCCGCGCGAGATGAACCGCGCCGCCGACGAGATGTCGAACCGCGCCATCGAAGAGCGCATGTAGTTTGCTGTCCCTCGTCGGGACGGCCCGCTGGTTGACAACCTTGACAAGTGGGTCCGGCCGCAACTATCTGTGAGATGCCTGCCCGAACTACCTTCTGAAATGGGCGGCAGCTACCTGGGGCCCTTCCGGCCCCTTTTTTTTGGGGTTCTTTGGGGGGGCGTAAATGGAGCGGGTCGCGATCTTTGTCGACGCGGGGTACCTCTTCGCTCAGGGCTCAACCCTGATCGCTGGCACGAAGCTCAAGCGCAGCGAAACCAAGTTGGATGAGGTCAAGGCGTTAGCGCTCTTTGAGGCCTTGGCGAAGCAGCTCACAGGGCTCCCTCTCCTTCGAACCTATTGGTACGACGGCACGAGTTCTGGGCCCAGTCCGGCGCATGTTTCGCTCGCCTTTCGGCCCAACGTGAAGGTGCGACTGGGGATCGTCAACTCTCACGGGGAGCAGAAAGGCGTCGACTCGCTGATCGTGTCCGACCTGATGAATCTGTCGCGCAACCGGGCGATTGCCGATGCGGTGTTGGTCACGGGCGATGAGGACATTCGGGTTGGTGTGCAGCAGGCCCAGGAAGTTGGCGTGCGGGTTCACCTGGTCGGGTTGGAGCCCGCTGCGAGGAATCAGTCTTTCCTTCTGCGCCAAGAGGCAGACACCCAGAGGGAACTGTCCAAGGCGGAAGTTCTGAGCTTCCTCACCCAGGTGGTCGCTCCGCTTGCTCCTGCGGTGCCCGCTGTGGTCGCGGGCGCGACGGCATCGTTGGATGCTGTAGCAAACCAAGTGGCGATGACCCTCCCGAAGCCGGACCTGGAGCGCGTGCTCAAAAGCCCGAAGGGCATTCCTCCGGACGTTGACCAGCAGTTGCTCTCCATGGCGCGGGCAACGAAGGGCAGTTCGCTGGTGGAGCAGGAGAAGCGTGACTTGCGAAAGCGGTTCGTGGTGGCCTGCAAGGCACGCCCCTGAGGCGTGTTTGTCGACTCTGCATGAAGCGCTGCTCGTCTTCCCCCTGTGACGAGCCGGGAGGTGGGAGGGTGGAGCAGTTTCAGAGCGGCCGAAGCACGCGTGTGGTAGGCCTACCCCCGGTCGGAGCAGTCCGGGTGAACGCCGGTCACCGCAGGTCGGGGTGACGGGAGGAAAGTCCGGGCTCCACAGGGCAGGGTGCTGGTTAACGGCCAGTCGGCGTGAGCTGCAGGAAAGTGCCACAGAAAACAAACCGCCTTCGGCAACGGAGGTAAGGGTGAAACGGTGCGGTAAGAGCGCACCGCGTCTCTGGTGACAGAGACGGCACGGCAAACCCCACCCGGAGCAAGAGCCAATAGGGGAGCGTCTCCTTCCCGAAAGGGATTGAGGCATGGGCGGCCCGTCCAACGCTCCCGGGTCTGCTCGCTAATAGCTGTACGAGGGCACCAGCAATGGTGTCCCTGGATGAATGTTCGCCGCCCGGGGCAACCCGGGAACAGAACCCGGCTTACAGGGCTGTCTCCGACCGTTTTTTTCTTCAGCCTGCGCCGCTCCCCGCCGGTCGTTACTCAGGCGGGCCATGCCCCACTCCCAACCGCGCGTGCTGGTGGTCGACGACGACCCCGGCGTGCTCAAGAGCCTCGAGCTGTTGCTGGGCGACGACTGCGACGTGGTGGTGTGTGACTCGCCGCGTGACGCGCTGGAGGTGGCCACCACCAGCCCCTTCGACGTCATCGTCACCGACTACCGCATGCCGCACATGACCGGCGCGGAGTTCGCCCACGCGCTGTCTGAGCGCCTCAAGCCCACGCCGTACTGTCTGCTGCTGACCGGCACGCCGAACGAGGTGAAGCCGCACATGCCCGGCGCGACCGAGCTCGTGATGGTGCTCGCCAAGCCCTTCGACCCCGATCGCCTGCTGCGCATGGTGCTCCAGGTGGGCCGGCTGGGCATGAACCGTCGGGCCGTGCCCGCGGCGTGATCCGCAACCCCGAACAGGCGGCCCTCGCCCGGGCGCTGCTCGCCGAGCGGCTGTTCAACGCGAAGCGCACCCACCTGGTGCGGCTGGTGGGGGTGCTCTTCTTCGCCGGGCTCTTCGTGACGCTCGGGGTGGTGCAGGGCGATCGCGCGTGGGCCACCGACTACGGCTCGCTGGCCACCTACCTCGGCCTCGCGGCGGGCTGCGTGGCGGTGGCGGCGAAGAGCGATCGTTTCGGGGCCTGGCTGACGCTGGCGCCGGCGCTGCTCGACATGCCCTTCATCTACCTCGTGCAGCGCGGCCAGTACGCGACGACGCCCAGCCCGGCGGCGGTGGCCGGCTTCTCGTTGGGCATCTTCTCGTTGCTGCTGGCCATCGCCGCGCTCTCGTCGACGCGGTGGCAGCTGTGGGCGTCGGCCGGCTCGGCGGCGGTGTGGGAAGTGCTGCTGCAGGCCGAGGCCCAGGTGTCGGTGGGCGCGCGCGTGGCGGCGGTGGTGATCCTCGGGCTGACCGCCTTCATGCTGGTCTACGCGAGCGATCGCCGCGCGAGCCTGCTGGTGCAGACCAGCCGCCGCGAGAAGCTGGCCGCGCTCGGGCAGCTGTCGGCGGGCGTGGGGCACGATCTGCGCAACCCGCTGGCGGCCATCGCCAACGCCATCTTCGTGCTGCGCCGCCGGCTGCAGAAGGCCGACGCGCTCAGCGAGAAGGTCGAAGAGCCGCTGCAGCTCGCCGAGCGCGAGGTGGCGGCCTGTCAGCGCATCGTGACCGAGCTGCTCGACTACGCGCGCGAGACGCCGCTCGAGCTCCAGCCGGTCGACGTGAAGGCGCTGCTCGAGGAGTGCGCGGGGTTGGTGCGCCTGCCGGCGAACGTGACGCTGAAGCTCGAGGTGCCCGACGGGTTGCCGCAGGCTCCGGGCGAGCGCGATCGCCTGCGGCAGGTCTTCGTCAACCTGATGCAGAACGGCGCCGAGGCGATTCCCCCCGAGCGGCCGGGCACGGTGACGGTGACCGCGGCGGCGGTGGCGCGGGAGCTGCGGGTGGTGGTGCGCGACGACGGCATCGGCATGGACGCGGAGACGCGCGCGCGGGTGTTCGAGCCGCTCTTCACCACCAAGAAGGACGGCACCGGGCTGGGGCTGGCGATCGTCGAGAGCCTGGTGAAGCAGCACGGTGGGCGGCTGACGCTCGAGACGGCGAAGGGGCAGGGCGCGGCCTTCACCGTGGCGTTGGCGCGGTGAGTCTCGCTTGCATCGCGCGGCCACCCCACTAGAAGCCGCGCGTGATGCGCACCTCTCTCATTGTGCTGTTGGTCCTGTCGAACTCGGCGTGCATCGTCGAGGCCCCCACGAAGGAGGGCACGCAGCAGACCGCGCCGAAGCTCCCGCCCGCGCCGCCGGCCGAGGTGAAGAGCGGGGCCAACTTCGGTGACGCCTTCGAGCTGACCTCGGTGATCCTGAACCCCAGCCGCGGCGAGGCGGGCATGCCGGTGCGGGTGGCGGCGAACTTCAAGGTGAACAAGAAGCTCGACCGCGACTACTACATCTTCGTGCACGTGGAAGACGTGGACGGCCGCGTCGATCGCCTCAACATCGACCACCCGCCGCGCAGCAAGCCGACCTCGCAGTGGCAGCCGGGTGAAGTGGTGCAGGACGTGTTCGACATCAACATTCCCCGCGAGATGCAGGTGCGCGGCCTGTCGCTGGTGCTCGGCTTCTGGGACCCGACGACGGATCAGCGGCTGACGATCGTGAACAAGGAACAGGTGCCGACCGACGGGCGCGATCGCCTGTACGTCGCCAAGTTCCCCGTGGTGCCGGCGGCGCAGTGATGAAGACCGTGCTCGCGCAAGTGCCCGCGGCCCCGGTCGCGGCAGAGTCGTCGTCGTGGGTGACGTGGGTCATCGTCGCGGTGGTGGTGCTGTTCCTCGCCTACGCGCTGCGCAAGGTCATGCAGCGGGGCAAGCCGGCCACGCCGCCGCCGCCCGCGCAGCTGCAGGGCCAGACCCAGGTTCCGCCGAGCCTCGAGCCGAAGAAGCCGGTCGAGCCGGAGCTGCCGAAGGTCACGCTCCCCCCGTCGGAAGAAGAGGCCCGCAAGCGCGCCGAGGCCGAGGCCGCCCGCCTCAAGGCGTTGGAGATCGGCGAGCAGCGGGTCAAGGCCACGTCAGACGCCGAGGCCGCACGCCTGCGCGACGAGCTCGAGGCGGCCAAGCGCGAGGCGTACCGGGCCGAGAAGGCGCTCGAGGCCGAAGAGAAGGAACGCAAGAAGCGCGAGCGCGAAGAGGCCGAGCGGTTGGCGGCCGAAGAGGCGAAGCGGAAGGTCGAAGAGGCGGCGCGGCTCGAGGCCGAAGCGAAGGCCGCCGCGCAGCGGAAGATCGACGCCGAGTCGGGCCAGACGCTCGCCGCGGGGCTGGCGAAGACGAAGCGTGAAGGCTTCATGGCGCGGCTGTCGGGGCTGTTCGGCGGCGCGCCGAAGCAGGTCGACGAGAGCGTGCTGGCCGAGCTGGAAGAGGTGCTCTTCACCGCCGACATCGGCGTGAAGACCGCTTCGGCGCTGGTGGAGCACGCGCGGGACGCCGCGAAGTCGAAGTCGCTGGGCTCGGCCGAGCTCAAGGGCGTCATCCGCCAGGAAGTGCAGCGCATCGTCACCCTCAAGGCGAACCACGCGCTGGGCGGTGGTGGGCCGCCGCACGTGATCATGGTGGTGGGCGTCAACGGCGCGGGCAAGACCACGACCATCGGCAAGCTGGCGGCGAAGGCAAAGGACCAGGGCAAGAAGGTGCTGCTGGGCGCCGGTGACACCTTCCGCGCCGCGGCGGCCGAGCAGCTCGACGTGTGGGCCACCCGCGCGGGCGCCGAGGTGGTGAAGGGCAAAGAGGAAGCCGACCCGGCGTCGGTGGTGTTCGACGCGGTGAAGCAGGGCGTGGAGAAGAAGGTCGATCTGGTGATCGCCGACACGGCGGGGCGGCTCCACACCAAGGCGAACCTCATGGAGGAGCTCAAGAAGGTGAAGCGCGTCATCGAGAAGGCGCTGCCCGGGGCTCCGCACGAGGTGCTGTTGGTGCTCGACTCGACCAACGGCCAGAACGCGATCCAGCAGGCCCGGCAGTTCCACGACGCGGTGGGCATCACCAGCATCGCGTTGACCAAGCTCGACGGCACCGCGAAGGGCGGGGTGATCATCGGCATCTGCGACGAGCTGAAGGTGCCGGTGGCGTGGGCGGGCGTGGGTGAGAAGGTCAGCGACCTGCGCGCCTTCGACCCGAAAGAGTTCGTCGACGCCCTCTTCGACGACTAATCCCCTCTCCCCCCGAGGGGGGAGAGGGTCAGGGTGAGGGGCCGAACCTCCTCCCCCGCTCGTCACCAGATGGTCCGCAGCGCCCCGGACGCGCGCAGCTTCTCATCAGCAGTGACCAGCGGCACATCGAGCTCGATGGCGGTGGCCGCGATGAGCTGGTCAGCCGGGTCGCCGTGGAAGTTCTGGGCGATGCGCGTCGAGCGGACCGCGATGCGCGGGTCGATGGCGACGACCTCGATCTGGTGCTCGTCGAGCAGATCATCGAGCCACGTCGTGAGGCTGTCGTCGACGGCGAGGTGACCGGCCGCCGCGTGGAGTGCAAGCTCGCGCAGCGTGATGTCGGCGATGAGCCGGCGCCTGGCGTGTTTGAGGTGGCGCGCGGCGACCTTCGACAGTCGCTGGGGCTCGACGGACATCCAGACCAGCACGTGGGTGTCGAGCATCAGGTCGCTATCCACTCGGCCTCCACGGACGCCATCAGGTCCCCGGTGATGCGAGCGCGTTCCTTGACGGAGCGCTTCTTCTCGAGCGGAACCAGTCGGGCCACCGGCACTCCTCGCTTGGTGACGGTGAGCTCTGTCTGGCTCCGCGCGACCTCATCGAGCAGGCTCAGACACTCCGCCTTGAACTTCGCCGCCGCGATGGTGCGTTTCTTCATGACCACTTCACCTGACCACATGGCCTCTCCCCCTCACAAGTCGGTGCGCAGCGGCGCTCGCAGTGACGTCACCATCGCCTCGGGCATGAAGCCCAGAGCGCCTGCGGTGACGAGCAGGCTGTCGGCGAGGGTCAACGTGCGCTGGAGCCCGTCGACGTCTTCCGCGCGCAGCAGCGCCAGAGAGGCGTTCTTCAGCAGCTCACGAAAGCCCGGGTCGGGCAGCAGCTCCGCCGAGCGGTAGAGGCGCGTGACGAGGGCCTCGAGGAACGGGTCGCTCCGTGACATGCGCGCGTTGTCGCATGCGGGTCTGACAAGTGACCGGCGCGGGCCGCTAAGTCGTTGATCGCAGGGCGGCGCGCTTCAGCAGGTCGACCAGCGTGGGGGTCCACCGCTGCACCGAGTAGCGGTCGATGACGGTCTGCCGCCCCGCCGCCCCGATGCGCTGACGGAGCGCCGCGTCTTCCACCAACTCCGACAGCTGCGCGAACCACGCGTCATCATCGGCCGCGAGGAAGCCGTCGACGCCGGGGGTGACGATCTCCCGGTTCACGCCGACCGGGCTCATCACCGTGGCGGCGCCCATCGACATCGAGACCAGCCCCTTGAGGCCGCACTTGCCGCGGGTCCACGCGTCGTCGGGGAGCGGCATCAGGCCGATGTCCATCTCGCGCAGCAGCTCGAGCTCGGTGGGGGCGGTCCACGCTTCGCCCTGGAGCTGCAGAGGTGCGTGGCTGAACGAGGGGTCGCCCATCACGCGATACCGCACGCGCTCGCCGTACTTTGCCTTCAAGCGCTCGAGCACCGGGAGCAGCGGCCTGAGGTGGGCGAAGGTCGACGGGCTGCCGCTCCAGCCGATGGTGACGACGTCGCGGGCGGGCCGTGGGCCGAGGGGCGCGAAGTGCGCGGTGTCGACGCAGGTGGGCACGACGTGCACGTTGTTCGAGTGCGCGCGGGCCCACTGGGCGAGGTACTCGTTGCCGGCGAGCACGGTGTGCGAGAGGCGCACGATGCGGGGGATCTTCTCGACGTTCTTGAGCCACCCGAAGCGGCGGTTGGCTTCCGAGACGGCGTGGATCCAGATCGAGTCGTCGAAGTCAAACACCACCGTGGCGCGGAGGTGGGCGAGCCATTCGCTCCACTCGTTGAGCATGAAGAAGGCTTCGCGCTGCACGAAGACGACGTCGGCGGGGCGGGTGAGGCTCAGCGCGCGGCGGGCGAGCGCGCGGGCGGCGATGCGGCCTTTGCGGAGCGCCGACACCGGGCCGTAGAAGTCGCGCGCCTCGTCGGAGGTGAGCGCGCCGGCGTAGTCGATCTCGAAGCCGGCGGCGCGCAGGCCGGGCTCGAAGGCCTCGAAGCGGTACCGCTGGCTGGGCGAACGATCGCGCCCGTGGACGCCGAGAAACAGAAGACGCATCGAGGTCGCTCGTACCACGCGGCCCGGCTAGACATGGATCCCCGATGCACCTCGCCTTCGTGGTCAACAACGCCGACTTCCTCGTCTCGCACCGCCTGGCGCTGGTCCGCGGGGCGTTGGCCGAAGGCTACCGGGTGACGGCGATCGTCCCCCCCGGCGACGGGGTGCGGGCGCTGCAGTCCATCGGCTGCGCGGTCGAGCCCTGGCGGCTGCGGAGGACCGGGCAACGCCCTCATGAAGAGGCCCTCTCGCTCGCGCAGCTCGTCGCGCTGTACCGCAAGCTGAAGCCCGATCTCGTCCACCACGTGACGGTGAAGGCGATGATCTACGGCAGCCTCGCCGCGCGCACGGTGGGCGTGCCGGCGGTGGTCAACGCGGTGTCGGGGCTGGGCTACGTCTTCCTGTCCACCGGGCTGCGGGCGCGGGCGCGGCGCGAGGCGCTCAAGCTGGGCTACCGGGCGGCCTTCTCGACCCCCAACTCCGCGGTCATTCTGCAGAACGACGACGACGAGGCGACGCTGCGCGACCTGGGGGTGCTCGAGGGCGCGCGGGTGACGAAGATCCGCGGCTCGGGGGTCGATCTCGCGAAGTTCCCCGCCACGCCCGAGCCCGAGACCTCACGGCCGGTGGTGGTGGTGCCGGCGCGGCTGTTGATCGACAAGGGCGTGCGCGAGTTCGCCGACGCCGCGCGCCGGGTGCGAGCGGCCGGGGTCGACGCGCGCTTCGTGCTGGTGGGTGGCGAAGACTTCGGCAACCCGGCGGGAGTCCCGAAGTCGGAGGTCGAGGCCTGGGTGCGCGAGGGCGTCGTCGAGTGGTGGGGGCACCGGTCCGACATGCCGGCCGTCATTCGGGAGGCGAACGTGGTCTGCCTGCCCTCGTACCGCGAAGGCATGCCCCGGGCGTTGCTGGAGGCCGCGGCCGGCGCGCGGGCCATCGTCACCACCGACGTGCCGGGCTGTCGTGACGCGGTGGCGGGCGGGGCGATCGGCCGGCTGGTGCCCGTCAAAGACCCCGCGGCGCTGGCGATGGCGCTGATGGAGTTGTTGCGCGCACCTGCGCTCCGTCGCGAGCTGGGGCAGAAGGCGACCGCCTACGCGCAGGAGAACTTCAGCGAACACAAGGTGTTGGCGCAGCACCTGGAGTTGTACCGCTCGCTGCTCCTGAAGTAGGAGCCTCCGTGAACGTGCCCGACGCGCGCGGGGACGAGTCAGACACCTGATGGAGACCTACCTCGCCAGCTTCGTGGTTGCCGCGCTGGCCGGTTCAGCGCTGACCCCTGTTGCGCGTCGGTTGTCCTTCCGCTGGGGCGCGGTCTCGACGCCGGGCGGGCGGCACATCCACGGGCAGGCCATCGCGCGGCTGGGCGGCCTCGGCATCTTCGCGGCGTTCCTGGTGACCGCGGTCGGCATGATGTCGACGGTGTTGTCGCAGACGCTGGTGGCGCCGGAGCAGCTCAGGCTGGGCCTCGGGTTGCTGGTCGGCGGCTCGGTGATGTTCGGCGTGGGCCTGTTCGACGATCTCAAGTCGCTGCGCGCGCTCTACAAGCTGTACGGGCAGATCCTCGCGGCGGCCATCGCGTGGGGCTTCGGGTTCCGCGTCGACGTGATCGATCTCCCCCTGCTGGCGAGCTTCGACACCGGCCTGCTGTCGCTGCCGCTCACCATCATCTGGATCGTCGGCATCATCAACGCGGTGAACCTCATCGACGGGCTCGATGGGCTCGCGGCGGGCGTGGTGTTCTTCGCGGCGGTCACCAACTTCGTGGTCGCGTGGTTGATGGGCACCACCTTCGTGGCGCTGGTGATGGCCACGCTGGCCGGCGCGGTGCTCGGCTTCCTGTTCTTCAACTTCAACCCGGCGCGCATCTTCATGGGCGACTCGGGGAGCTACTTCCTGGGCTTCGTGCTGGCGGTGTGCAGCATCGCGGGGCCGCTCCAGAAGGCGTCGGCGGCGGTGTCGATCGCGGTGCCGCTGGTGGCGCTGGGGGTGCCGATCATCGACACCCTGCTGGCGATGGTGCGCCGCTTCCTCGAGCGGCGGCCGCTGTTTTCGCCCGACCGCGGGCACATTCACCACCGGCTGCTCGACATGGGCATCACCCACCGGCGCGCGGTGCTCATCATCTACGGCGTGACGGTGTTGTTGTGCATCAGCTCCATCGCCATCGCGTTCGGGCGGCAGTGGCAGGTGGGCGCGGCGATCCTCGGGGTGAGCGCGGTGCTGATCGGCCTGATCCGCTTCATCGGGTACTTCGAGTACCTGACGCTGCTGGGCCGGCAGAAGCAGCGCATTCGCAGCCGCCACGTGGAGTGGCTGCGCAAGCTGATCCTCAAGGTGCCGGCGGCCCTCAGCGAGAAGAAGACGCACGACGAGGTGCTCGACGGGCTGGGGTGGATCGCGCGCGAGGCGAAGCTCGACTCCATCGAGGTGCGGCACGGCGGGGTGCTCAAGCGCTACGCCGGCGACGACTACCAGGACATGTCGGAGCGCGACGTGACCTCGGTCAACTTCCCGCTGTTCGGTGAGCGGGTCGACGTGCGCTTCGCGTGGAAGAGCGAATACGGCGACGTGCCGCCGCAGATGGACATCCTGCTTCAGCTGGTGATCGACCAGCTCGAAGAGCACCTGCGCCGGGTGAAGAGCGAGTGGGTGCCGGTGCCGGCTTCGTCGGAGTCACCGGTGCCCAGCCCTCAGCCGCAGACCCTCAAGCCCGCGCAGTCTTGAGCGGCGCGGGTTCGGCCCGGCGCGGCGTCGGCGCGGTGGCGACCTCCGGCTCTCTCAGAATGACCAGCAGCAAGAGGAAGAACGGCATCATCGGCGCCCGGTAGCGCGAGAGCGTGCCGAGGTTGGCGGTCGAGAGCCCGGTGCCGAGCGCGAGCACCAGCACGAACACCAGACAGAACATCAGCGCCGGGTTCGCGGTGACGCGCTTGACGAGGCCGGCCCAGGAGTTCCGGCGGAGCACCTGCACGAACATCCACGTGAGCCAGGTCATCTCGATGGCGTTCAAGAACTGCATCGCGCTGAAGGACTCGAAGATGAAGGGGCGGAAGAGCGCGGTGATGAGCGCCAGCGGCATGATCGCGATCTGCGAGAGCAGCCCGTCTCGCGGCGCGTCGGCCACCGGCGCGTCGCGACCTTCGAGGTAGAAGTTCGAGCCGCCCGCTTCCTGCGCGGAGACGCGGCGCTGGTACTGCATCGTCTCGGCGACCTTGTCGGGAGACAGCGAGGGCACGAACGTCGAGACCGCCGTGAAGCCGAGCATCACCACCGCGCCGGCGACCAGCAGGTACATCGGCTTGACGACGATGTTGCCGCCCGAACGAATCGTGCGCGCCCAGAGGATCCACACGCCGCCGGCGATGGCGAGGGCGATCAACACGTAGGGCTTGATCAGCACGATGACCGCGCCGCCCAGCGCCACCAGGAGCGCGCCGCCCGCCACCCGCTTCCCGTCGAGGATCCACTTCAGCCCCAGGAAGGCGGGGCCGAAGAACATCATCAGCACCGGCTCCTTGAGCAGCGCGCAGGTCCACACGATGCCGGTGGGCGACAACGTGGTGGCGAACAACACCCGCTCGTGCTCGGCGTCGGTGAACTCGCCGCGGAGCGCGCGGTACATCATCACCTTGGCGAGGTACGAGAAGACGCTGATGAAGAGCGCGGCCGCGTAGAGCGAGTTTCCGAGGACGAAGAACAGCGCGATCGCGACCGCCTGCATGGTGCCCGTCGAGCCGAAGCCGAGCGGCTCGAGCGGCAGCCGATAGTCCCCGTGAACGAACAGCGCCCAGACCTCCGGGGCGACCTCGCCGAAGTCGTACCGGAGCGCGTCGGTGATCGGCACCCCGAACTGGCGGTACGCCGTCATGTCGCCGCCGGGGTAGTAGAAGGTGTAGACGAGGATGAGCCCGATCGCCGCCGCCATGTGGGCGAGGAAGCTGCGGTTGAGCAGCCGCTGCTCGAAGGACCGCGGGTGCTGGCGCAACACCACCTGGTGAATCCCAAAGCCGACTGCGAGCACCAGCGGTGCGAAGATCAGGTCTTCCATGAGCCCGGCAGTCAGTCTCCTCTGATGCGACCCCTATTCGAAATCCTTGGTCGCACGCCAGCGTGGGAGCCCGCGCTCATTCCCCACGGCCTCGCGGCGTGGGTGGCCGACGAGCTGGCGAGCGCGGGGAAGCCGGTCCCGCCCGCGCTGCAGCAGGCGGCGCGCGCCCAACTGTCCAGCGGCCTCAAGATCAAACGACTGACCCTGACGGTGCTCGATGCGCTGCGCGCCGCCGACGTGGTGCCGGTGCTGCTCAAGGGCTACGGCCTCGCCGCGCGGCTGTTCCCCGACCAGCCCCTCGCGCGGCCGGCGAGCGACGTCGACGTGCTGGTGTTGCCCTCGGAGCTCGCGCGGGCCGAGCAGGCGCTGGCGAAGCTGGGCCTGCAGCACCGCCAGGTCCCCGGCGTCGCCGATGAGCACGAAGAGCACCACCACCGCGCGTGGTCGGGCCCCGCCGGGCTGGTCGAGGTCCACTTCCGGCTCTTCTCGGGCTTCGGCGGCAACGTGTTCGCCGACGACGAGCTGCGCCGCCGCTGCAGCTCGGCGCAGCTCGACGGGCGCGACGTGCGCTGGCTCTCGGGCGAAGACGAGTTCCTCTACCTCGCGGTCCACGCGGCCAACCACGGCTTCCTGCGCGCGTCGTGGCTGGTGGACCTGCGCCAGTACCTGGTGCGTTACCCCGCGCTCGACTGGGCCGTCATTCGCGCGCGCGCGGCGCGGGCGGGGTTCCTCATTCCCCTGGTGACCACCCTCGGCCTGCTCGAGCACCTGCTGGAGGTCGAGCTCCCGCCCGAGGCGCGGCGCCAGCTCCGGCCCTCGCGTTGGCGCGCGCTGGTGGACCCCCGCGTGTTCTCGGCGGAGCGGGTGGCCGACGCGCGGTGGTCGAACGACCGCGTCGCCTCCTTCCTTCTTCGGCTATACCTCGTCGACTCCCCCGGGCAGGGGCTGCGGCACGTCTTCGAAGGGGCCCGCAGGTACTGGCGACAGCGACGCGAGGGTTGATGCCGAGGGCCGATCACAGTCGCTGGTGGCTCGCCGCGGAGTTCACGCTCGCCCTGGCGCTCGTCGTCACGCCGTGGTCGCTCGGCGGGGCGCCGGCGTGGGCCACCTGGCTGGTGGTGGGGCTCGGGGGCGCGGCGCTGCTGCTGTGGTGCGCGGGCGCGGCGAGGAACCACCGCCGGTGGACCTTCCACCCCGCGCTGCTGTTGCCGGTGTTCGCGGTGCTCGTCGCGGCGCTCCAACTGCTCCCGCTGCCCCCCGCGCTGCTGGCGGTGCTCTCGCGGCCGGCCGCCGAGCTGCGTGACTTCGCGCTGGTGCCGCTCCAGTTGACGGCGTGGCGCCCGGTGTCGCTCGACGCCCCCTCGACGGCGCGCGCGCTGGCGCGGCTGGTGGGGCTGGGCTCGATGCTCTTCGTCGCGCTCCAGCTCGGCCGCCGGGAAGAGGTGCGCTGGCGGCTGTCGGCGGTGCAGGCCCTGGCCGGCGTCAGCATCGCGCTCACCGGCCTCGGGCACCTGCTGGCAGGCGCTGACTCGTTGTTCGGGGTGCACCACTTCACCGCGACGCTCAGCCTGCAGACGCCGTTCGGCAACACCAACCACCTCGCGGCGTACCTCGCCTTCAGCGCCACCATCGCCCTCGGGTTGGCGCTGGCGACGCCCTCGCGCGACGTGGCCATCGGGTGGGCCGCGGCGGCCTTCGTGTGCGGGGTCGGTGTCTTCCTCTCGTTCTCGCGTGGCGGGGTGGCCACCTTCGTCGCCACCTGGGTGCTGGTCGGCGCCGCGGTGCTGGCGCGTCGAGGGGGGGGCTTTCGCGCGGTGGTGCCGTGGGTGGTCATCGGCTCGACCGTGCTCTTCGCCGGCCTGCTGGCCTTCGAGCAGCTGGCGGCCCGCGCCGACACCGTCGCCAGCGTCGAGAAGCTGCACAAGACGAAGGTCGAGCTGTGGCCGATGCTGCTTGACGGCACCCTGCAGAGTTGGCCGCTGGGCATGGGGGCGGGCGCCTTCGAGCTGGGCTTCTCGCGCTGGCAGACCGAGCAGCTCGACGTCACCTTCACCCACCCCGAGAACGTCTGGTTCCAGGCGATGGCCGACTGGGGCGTGCCGCTGACCGCGGTGCTGCTCGGCTTCGGCCTGTGGCTGGTGCGGCGGCTGTGGGTCGCGGTGTACGCGCTCCCGCTGGAACGGACGGCGCTGCTCGCCTTCGTGGGCGTGCTGCTCCACGACGTGTTCGACTTCGCCCTCGAGCTGCAGGCCGCCGCGGTGACCGCGGCCATCATGCTCGGGCTCGTCGCCGCGGCGGGCAGACAGCCCTCGTCCGAGCGGCGCCACGTGGGCTGGCCGGGGCTGCTGCGGGCCGCGGCGCTCATCTCAGGGGCGGTGCTGGCGCTGGTGTGGGGCTCCCCGCGGCACGACGACGTCGAGCGGCGGGTGGCGACCGCGGTGCGCGAGCGGCGACCGGTCGACGAGGTGCGTGCGCTCACCGTCGCCTCCATCGCCCGGCACCCGGCCGACTGGGTGCTCTACGCAAACGCGGCCGCCGACTTCTCGCAGCGGGCCGACCCCGCCGAGGCCCTGGCGTGGGTCAATCGCCTGCTGTTCCTGCGCCCCCACGACGCGCGCGCGCACGTGGCCGCCGCCCAGGCGCTGCTGCGGCTCAAGCAGCCGCTGCAGGCGCTCGGTGAGCTGAAGCTGGCCTGGGAGCTGGGCGACGTCAGCACCGTCGAGCTCGCGCTGGCGGTGGCGCTCAAGCACGACGCGCTCGAGCGGCTGCTCGTCGATCGCGAGGGGCACCTCACGCGCCTGTGGGACAGCCTGCGGCGGCGGGGGCAGAACGAGGCCGCGGTGCGGCTCCTCGACGCGGTGGAGCTCAGCGCGGTCGGGGACGCGGTGAGGACGGAGGCCGCCCTGCTGCGGGTGCGCCACGAGACGGAGCTCGGCGACCCGGCGAAGGCCCTCGCGGCGTGGGAGTCGCTGCCCGAGGCGGAGCGCGCGGCGGTGGGCCAGCAGGCGCTGCGCGTCACCCTGCTCGAGCGGCTGGGCCGCGCCGACGAGGCGCTCAGCACGATGGAACGGCTGGTCGCGCGGAGCCCGGGGCAGCTCGACCTGACGCTCCGCCTCGTCGACATGTTGGCCGCGCGGGGGCGGCCCACGGCGGCGCGCGAGGTGCTCGAGCGCGCGCGCCCCTTCTTCATCGGGCCCGCGCAGCGCTCGTCGCTCTTCCAGCGGGAAGCGGCGCTGCTGCTCGCTGAGGAGCGCTGGGGCCGCGCCGTCGAGGCCTTGCAGACGGCTTCGCGGCTCGAGCCCACCCGGCCCGACCTGCACTACCAACTGGCGTCGGCGCTCGAGCGCATGGGCAGCCTGCACTCGGCGCTCGATGAGCTGCGCAAGGGGCGGGTGCTCGACTCGCCCGCGGGCGCGAAGGCCCAGGACGCCAACGTCGCCCGGCTCGAGGCGGCGCTCGCCGGTGGGACTCCCTGACTCGAAATATTTCGAGGATTTGAACAACGAGGCGCGCCGGTGGTACGCAGGGAACGTGTCCGCCGCCGACTCCAACCTGATGACCAACACCGGGTCGGATCCCCGCTACTACCTGCGGATCATCCTGCGGCGGAAGTGGTTGATCCTGCTGATCTTCGCGCTCTGCACGGGGGCGGCGACGCTCTACACGACGCGGCAGCCGAAGGTGTACGCGGCGCAGATCAGCTTGATCATCGACCCCAAGGAACCGCGGTTCCTCGACAACCAGATCCAGGACGTCAACTCCGAGGCGGGCAGCTACTACTGGGCGAACAAGGAGTACCTCGAGACCCAGTACAAGATCATCCAGAGCCGCGCGGTCTCGCAGCGGGTGGTCGAGAAGCTGGGCCTGGCCACCGACCCTTCGTTCCTCGGTCTGACCAAAGTCGCGGACGACAAGCGACGCCAGGAGATCATGGCGAAGTTGGACGTCGTCTCGATGGTGCAGGGGAAGATCCGCGTCGAGCCGGTGCGCGACAGCCGCGTCTCGTTGATCAAGATCGAAGACAGCGACCCAACGCGGGCGGCGCTCCTCGCGAACGAGGTGGCGCAGGCCTACATGGACGAGGTGATGTCGCAGAAGTTGAAGCTCACCGAGAACGCCTCGAAGTGGCTCGACGAGCGGCGCGACAACCTCTCTGACTCGGCCAAGGCCAGCGAGCTGGCGCTGTTCAACTACCGCAAGCAGTCCGACATGCTGGCCACGTCGATCGACGACCGCGCGAGCATGGTGTCGCAGAAGCTGCAGGAGACCAGCAAGGCGCTCACCGAGGTGCAGCTGAAGATCGCCGGCTACAAGGCGCGCGTCACGGCCATTCGCGCGGTGCAGGCCACGCAGGGCGTGGAAGATCGCCTGTGGGCCGAGGCGCTGCCGGCGGCGCGAGAGAACCTGCAGCTCACCAAGTACAAGGACCGCGTCATCACCCTGCGGGTCGAGTGTACCGACCTCAGCACCCGCTACCTCGATGGGCACCCCAAGCTGCTCGAGTGTCGCGAGAAGCTCGTCAACGCCGAGAAGGAGTTCGCCCGCGAACTCTCGAACCTCGTGGTCGCGACCGAGGCCGAACTCCGCGAAGCGCAGGAGAAAGAGAAGAACCTCAAGGTGCTCTTCGACCAGGCGCGCATCGAGGCGTTCGAGGTCGAGAAGAAGAAGCTCGAGCTCGACCAGCTCAAGAGCGAGGCCGACAGCAACAAGCGGCAGTACGACGTGGTGTTCAAGCGCCTGAAGGACATCGAGCTGTCCGGCATGTTGCGCACCTCGAACGTGCGCGTGCTCGACGCGGCGCGGCCGATGATGGGCGCGATTCGTCCCAACGTGCCGCAGGGCATCTTGATGGGCGTCATCGCCGGGCTGGTGCTGGGCTTCGGCCTGGCGTTGCTGCTGGAGCTGCTCGACTCGTCGGTCGCGTCACAGGCCGACATCGAAGAGCGGCTGGGCCTCACGTTCCTCGGCTTCGCGCCGAGCATCCCCGAGACGGAGAAGGGCTCGCGCGATCTCCACATTCACCGCGAGCCCAAGTCGCTCATCGCCGAGTGTACGCGCGCCATTCGCACCAACCTGCTGTTCATGTCGCCCGACCGGCCGTTCAAGCGGCTGCTGGTGACCTCCAGCGGTCCGCAGGAAGGCAAGTCGACCACCGCGATCAACCTCGGCATCGCCATGGCGCAGTCGGGCAACAAGGTGCTGTTGATCGACACCGACATGCGCCGGCCCCGCCTGCACAAGGCGTTCGGCGTGTCGAACGAGGTCGGCGTGTCGTCGGTCGTCGTGGGCGAGGGCAAGCTCGATGACGCGCTGAAGTCGACCGAGGTGCCGGGCCTGTTCCTGATGCCCTGCGGCCCTGTGCCGCCGAACCCGGCCGAGTTGCTGCACACCCGCGCGTTCGGCGAGATCCTCGCGAAGCTGGGTGAGCGCTTCGACCGCATCATCCTCGACACCCCGCCGGTGGGGGCGGTCGCTGACGCCGTGGTGCTCTCGACTCAGGTGGATGGGGTCGTGCTCGTGTTGAAGGCCGGCCAGACCAACCGCGACCTCGCCAAGCGCACGGTGCGCGCGCTCAACGACGTGAAGGCCAACATCTACGGCGCGGTGCTCAACGACGTGAACCTCGAGAGCAGCAAGTACGGCGACTACTACTACGGGTACTCGTACCGGTATTACGGCGAAGGCGAGAAGAAGGGCGTTTGAACCGTCGGGGTTGGATGATGCAACCGTCAGCCGGTCCGCCCGTGTGTAGCGATTTGGTTGAGGGTGTCTGCGAATGCCTGCGTACTGGCGCTTTCGGTGAAGGTCCCGGCGGCGACCCTCGCCGCGTCACCGATCTTCCTTCGTTGGACAGGTTCGAGATTCAGGTACCAGTCGATCCCACTGCTCAGCGATTCGGCTGAGGGCTCGACTACCAGACTCGGCTCCGCCGAATGAACGACCTCACAGTTTCCAGTCAGCGTCGAGACCAGCACCGGAAGTCCGGCAGCCATTGCCTCGAGGACGACCGTCGGAAACGTGTCCCCCCGCGCGGGCAGGATCATCAGGTCGTGCTTCTCGAAGATGCCTGGCAGGTCGTCGGTGAACTCAATGAACTCGATTTGGTTCGCCCATGCTGCGGCGTGAGGAATCAACGCGATGAAGGCTGCGCGCGAGATCCCGACGATGGTGAGACTCCACTTGTCATGGGCTCTCGAGAATGCGTCCGCGACGAGATCGAGCCCTTTGTAATGAACGCGCCAGTCCGAGTAGATGCTGCCGACGAACAGGACCTTTCGCGTCTCGAGCGGGGGCGCGCAGGCGGCCAGGCGAGGTCTCTTGCTGTCGGCGACGTGCGCGACGTAGGCGCAGTGAACGTTCCAGTCGCCGGGGCCCAGGACCTCGCGGACGAGGCGTTCTTGTTCTTTTCCGACGCAGATGTGCGCGTCGTAGGCCCTCATCAGCTTGAGCATCGCTTTCTGCACTGGGGCGGAGTAGCGGGACGTTGCGAGGAAGTAGGGGGCCTCGCCGACGTGGTGGCACACGACGAGTTGTCCTGGCCGACACAACCCCAGCGCCTTGTGGAGCGGCGGTGGGATCTGGAAACCCTCAGAGAGAATGATCTCTGCATCATCGGCTCCGTCGAGCGCGATGCCGTTCACCAGCCAGCTCAAGTACCGCACTGGGCGCGTTCGCGGCCGATCCAGCCAGCGAATCCGCTTGTCGACCCGTCCGATCCGGAAGCCCAGCGCTCTGACGAAGTCTCGGTGCATCGGGTGCGGGCCGACGTGGCTCGTGATGTACGTGGTCCTGGGGATCTTCACCTTGGCTTCTCGGTAGGTTGAGCGAGAGTGTCGTTACGCATGCGGACCCTCGTCGTTGGTGCCAGTGGCTTCATGGGGCGGCACATCGCCTCGTCGCTCCGCTCCTCGGGAGTCGAGGTCGTTGGCGTTACCTCAACTGGAGGTGAGGGCGCCATCAGTCTGCGCGAGGGCGTCGCCCTCGTTCCAGAGTTCGATGCCATTGTGTACGCGGCAGGCGTCGTGATGCCTGGCTCGCCGCAGTCGTACCTCGAGGCGTTGAGTCTCGAGGCGACGCCGCTGGCTTCGCTGCTCGCGAACTGTCGTGACGACCGCCCCCCGCGACTCGTCTTGCTGTCGACGGCGGGCGCGATCTACGGGCCGAAGCCCCCTGACGCGACGATCGTCGAGTCGACGTTGCCGTCTCCTCGCTCCGTCTACGGGCTCAGTCGCATGATGCTGGAGCAGATGAGCGCGATGGAGCACTACCGCGGAAGGGTGCGGCTCTCGGTGCTGAGACTGAGCAACGTGTATGGGCCGGGTCAGCGGGTCGGCGGCCCGTCATCATTGATTCGGACCTTGCTGGCGAGCGCCTCGACAGGAGCTCCGTTCTCGCTGCTAGGTGGCGGCGAACAACGAAAAGACTTCGTGTTCGTGGAGGACGTTGTTCGCGCCGTCTCGATGACGGTGCGCTCCTCAGTCGCCGAGTCGGAAGCTCCACTTGTCCTGAACATCGCGAGCGGTGTGCTCACGTCGGTGCTCGAGGCTGTGGCGGTCGTCGAGCGGGTCACCGGCCGGTCCATCACGATCGAGAGACGTCCGTCGCGTGCCGGTGACGTGGCGCAGGGCCACTTCGACATTTCGACCGCGGAGCGACTGATTGGCTGGGGGCCGTCTGTTTCACTCGAAGAAGGTGTCGCGCGCTGCTGGGCCGCACTCTCTCGGGTCGAGCCGTGAAGCTCGGTATCATCGGCGGTCCGGGTCATCACGCTCCGACATTGGCTGCTGCACTTCATCGGGCTGATCGTCCGGTTCGGTTGGTGACGCAGTACCCCGGTTTGCGGGTCGTTGACCTGGGACTGGGGCCGGCCAATCAGGCCTCGGCTTGGTCCCGTGCGCTTCACGACTCCATTCGTCGAGTCGCCGCCGCCGTGCAGTTCCGAGCGGCCAGACACCTCCCTTCGTCGCTCGACTTTCTCGTGTACAACGGCGTCTACGCGAGACTCGCCGAGCGCGAAGTGCGTGACGCCGACGCTGTCATCGCCTTCACCTTTGTTGCTGAGCCGGCCCTGGCCTGGTCCCCCAGCCGGCGCGCGATTCTGGAAGAGCCAGCGACCCACGTCACTGAGTACCAGCGCATCGTTCATGAAGAGCACCTCGCTGCGGGGCGGCCTCTGGACCCGCGCAGCATTCGCCTCCCGGCAGCCGTCGTCGAACAGGCCAGACGTGAGTATGCGCTCGCCCCGAGGATTCACGTCTTGTCGACGTTTGCGCGAGAGTCATTCGTTCGAGCCGGCGTCGGAGCAGACAAGGTCAGGGTGATTGCGCCAGGGGTCGACACCGATTTCTTTGTGTCCACCCCGGTCAACACCTCGCCGACCCTTCGTCTGCTCTATGTGGGCCGTCTTGAATTGGCCAAGGGCCTTCGCTCTCTCCTCCTCGCAATGGAACGTCTGCGACACTTGAACATCGAGCTGGAACTCGTTGGAGGACTCACCGAGCCAGTACGACAGCTCCTGAGCCAGACGACTGCGCGGGTTCGTCTCTCGGGCGTGCTTGCCGGAGAAGAGCTGAGGAAGGCTTATGCTCGATCGCACGCACTGGTGTTCCCCTCGTTGACCGATGGGTTCGGGCTCGTGGTGTTGGAAGCCATGGCCTCGGGGCGCGCTGTCATTGGTTCGAGGGCGAGCGGAGCTCCGGACGCAGTTTCGGAGGGCGTGGAAGGGTTTCTCGTTGAGCCTGGCGACGTCGAGGGGCTCGCGAGCCGAATGCAGGAGCTGAGCAGGAGTCCCGAGCTGGTGGTGTCGATGGGGGCGGCGGCCGCGCATCGAGCGAGAGGCGAATTTTCGCTGGCCGCGTATCGCAGCCGCCTTGATGCCGTCTATCGCAGCATTTGACGACGACTACCGGGGTCGCACCACGCTCACCACGCGGTTGCCCAGGCGGATTCGCCGGCCCAGCCACGAAGCTGACAGCGTCATCGAGGCTCGTTTGGTCAGCCCTCTGAAAGAGGAGTCTGTCGGCTGAATCGGCCACCAGACCTCCGTGACTTGTTCCTCCACGATCGAGAGGCCAGCTCGCTCCAGAAGTTGGTGCCACCCCGACAGCGAAAACAGACACAGGTGCCACGGTGGCAGCTCTGCGCGCGCGGGCGCCCAGCGGGAGCGGAGCGCTCGACGAACTCGCATCGCGCTGTCGAACACATTTCGCTGTGCCTCGAGCGGTCCACGCGCACACAGAACGCCTCCCGGTGCGACGCGCCGCACGGCCTCTCTCAACAGCTCAACGGGTGCAGGGGAGTGCTCGAGGACGTCGGCGAGGTGAACCAGCTCGTATCGGCCCGGGACATCGCTCAGCCGCCCGGAATGAACGGGTCTACCCGTCTTCGCGGCCAGCGCGTTGGCCGTGGCCGGATTGAGCTCGAACCCATCGACGCGCAGACCGCGCGCGCTCGCGGCCTGCATCAGGCCACCCGCACCAGCGCCGACGTCGAGCAGCGTTCCGCCTGGTTTCAGCCCTGCGAGTCGGTCGACCGTGGCGTGAAGCTCTTCCGATTCGAGGGCCCCCGCGGCGTAGTGCGCGTCGACATACTCGGGTCCATACATGCGCTCGATCAGCGGTGGTGGCGGGGGCGGCCAGACGAGGACGGTTTTGCAGTCGGTGCAGCGCAGATAGGCGTAGTCGTGTCCTTCAAATGTGCCCGTTCCGGCTGAGCTCAAGCGGAGCCGACCTCCGCCGCAGGCTGGGCAGCTGGCCGACGACATCAGTTGGCTCCGGTTCGGCGAAGCCACGACTCGACCAGCCACAACCCCCAGAAGTGAAGGCCGAGGTCGCGCTGCCCGGCGTCGTGAGCGGTGAGCAGCTTCGATAGTGCGCCCTCCCTGAAGTACCTGTTCAGGCGACTGTCCGGTGCGAGGAGCCGCTCACGGAGTTCACTCTTGAGTTCATTTCTGAACCACGCGCCGAGCGGTACTCCGAACCCCATCTTCCTTCGATTGACGACCTCCGCAGGGAGGAGGTCCTTGAATGCCTGTTTCAGGATCCACTTCATCGACGTACCGCGCAGCTTGAGTCGCCCGGGCAGTCCGAACGCGAACTCAATGAGCGCAGTGTCGAGAAATGGCGCGCGTGTCTCGAGGCCCACGGCCATCGACGCCCGGTCCACCTTCACGTTGAGATCGTCGAGCAGGTAGGTGCGCGCGTTGAGGTACAGCACCCGGTTCAGGGTGTCCGCGTCGCCCGTCTTTCGATCGAGCGCGTCGTACGCCGCACCGAGAGAGCTGGGCGTCGCGTACTGTGCGAACTCGGGAGTCAGCAGGTCCTGAAGCTCCATTGATGTGAACAGCGAAACCCAGTTGCGTAGTCGCTCAGGGAGTGGCTGGCTGGCATGCAGCGCGAAACGCCGAGCTCTTTCGCGAAGCGTTCCATGGCGATCCCCGGGGTGGACCCTGCTGAGGATGGCCCTCCCTGCTGCGCGGAGCGGCGACGGCACGAACTCGGCCGCAACGGCCGCGCCAAATCTCGAATAGCCTGCGAACAGCTCGTCGCCGCCGTCGCCTGTCAGCGCAACGGTCACCGCTCCGCGCGTCAGCTTCGAGACGATATAGGTCGGTATTGCAGAAGAATCTCCGAACGGCTCGTCGTAGTGCCAGGCCAACTTCTCAATCAGTTCAAAGTTCTCTGGCCTAACCTTGAACTCGGTGTGCTCGGTTCCGTAGCGGTTGGCCACGATGCGCGCGAATCGTGTCTCGTCCCAGTCGGGGTGACCATCAAAGCCGATGCTGAAGGTCTTCACGGGCTTTGAACTGAGCTGCGACATCGCTGCAACCACCAGCGTCGAATCGATCCCGCCTGAGAGGAAGGCGCCAAGTGGAACGTCCGATTCGAGGCGACGCTTCACCGCTGCAAAGAAGAGCTCGCGGAGTTGTTGCTGGGCATCTCGAAGGCTCTCGACCCGACGGGGTCGGTGAAGTGGAAAGTCCCAGTACTGTTCGACCGTGCTTCGTCCATCCGCGTGGAGCAGTTCCCACGTCCCAGGCTTCACCTTCCGAATTCTCTGGTACGAGGTTTCAGGAGTCGGAATGTAGCCGTGTGCCAAGAACCACGGCACTGCCTCGGGCCGATGCGTCGCATCAACCTCCGGGTATGCGAGCAGTGCTTTGATCTCCGACCCGAACACCAGCTTCTTTCCATCCTCGTAGACGTAGAGGGGCTTCTTCCCCGTGCGGTCTCGGGCGAGCAGCAGTGCTCGCGTCTTCGTGTCCCACAGCGCGATGGCAAACATGCCATCTAGTCGCGTGACAACCGCGGTGCCCCACTCGAGGAATCCAGCGAGAATCACCTCGGTATCGCTGTGCGACCTGAAGACGTAGCCGCGACCTTCCAGTTCGGCGCGCAGCGAACGGAAGTTGTAGATTTCGCCGTTGAAAGCCACGCACAGCCGACCATCAGGCGAAAACATCGGCTGTGCGCCGGCCGGGGACAGATCAATGACGGCGAGGCGCCGATGCGCCAAGCCGGCACCGTCGAATACTGCGCTTCCAAAACCATCGGGTCCCCGGTGGGCGATGGTCAGAGCCATGGCCTCGAGATCGGCCTGGTCGGGTCTCGCTCCACTACGAATCATCACGCCTGCGATGCCGCACATCGATGAACTCCTTGTCTACATCGCGTCATGATCGAAGGCGTTGACCCGCCACAGCCGAGGGGCAGCTGCCTCGGCCATGGTGGCGGCGTTCGAGTAGAAAATAAAGGGAGTCACCTGCGAGAGCGGGCCGCGCTTGAGTGGGTTCGACAAGAACCCGTGACGCTGGAGTTGCCTGACCGGCAGTGACCCCTCCTGGCCGAAGTACACGGCGCCCTTGAGCTTCGAGTGCCTGAGGCCGTGCTTGAGGTGCCCGATGAGCGCTTGGCCATCTTCGGGACGATCAAAATAGAAGTCGAAGATGATGAGCTTTTCGCCCTCGACGTACGAGATCAAGTACGAGCGGTGACTGTCTTTTTCTCCGATCGCCTCGACCTTGTACGAGTGTCGGGGGTTCGACAGCCGCCACTTCAAGACGTCGAGTGTCTTCTCTGTGTGGATTGGGACGTCGCGGTTGCTCTTCAGGGCGGCCGCCTCGATGGTGCTCAGGTCGTGGACTTCGACGACCGTGTCAGAGGCTCGCCCTCGGCTCAGGTGTGTGAGGATTCTCGGGAAGAAGTAGTTCCTGACGACGAAGTACTGCTGCCACCCGAACTTGATGAACCCAGGTGTTGACTCGCCACCGCCGAACCCAATGACGAAGAGTTTGTCCTGAGCGCGCAGATACTCGAAGCTGTGGACCGCGAGCTTCTGGAAGAGCCCCTTTCGGCGGTGTTTGGAGTGCGTCATCGTATCGCACGATTGATAGATGACTCTCCTTGCGCCGTTGACCACGTACAGTTCGGGAATCATTCCGTAGTACGCCGCGACTTCGCCTTCATCTGAGAGCGCGGTGAAGCCCACCACGTCGCCAGCGGGATTATTGAGGAACTTCCACTCAAAGTAGGAGACCTGCACGTCAGTGCCGAAGCAGTCCTTCATGAGTGGAACGAGCAGGCCGAAGTCGCCTCGTTCCAGCTTCTGAATTCGGTAGTTGCTCACAGGAGTTTCCTCAGGGTTGACCGTGCGGACGCAAAGCCCATGGCGCGGATCCGCGCCTCTGCCGGCGAGCGCGCATAGAAGTTGAACCGCTTGTGCACGCGGCCGTTGGCTGAGCTGAAGTCATCGCCCACCAGGAGAATGTGCTCGATTCCCCGGCGCCCTTCCAGATGCTTGATTTGTGAGGGCCGAGAACCCCCGTTAGGGAAGGCGTAGATCCTCAGCGGGATGTGGAGCTGGTCTCTGAAGAAGGCTTCCGACCGCGCCAAGTCGTCTTCGAAGAAGGTGTCGGCCTCGAAGGACATGGTGTCGTGCGAAAAGGAGTGCGAGCCGATCTCGTGGGTCGCCGCGGCAGACCGAACGTCGCTAACGGTCATCATTCGCGACATGGGGAAGTCGCATCGACTCATGTGTCTCTCGACCTCGGCCCAGAGAGGTGCGGCCTCGGTGCGCGACCGCATCTTCAGCAACGAGCAGAGCTCCGTGCCGTAACGTGCCTTCGCCGCGACGCTCTCGTCCTCGAGAGGGCGGAGCCCGGGGAGCTTGATTTCGTCGATCAACGACCTGGGGGCGTGGCCAAGAAAGTCACACACTCTCACGACGTCAGGCGGACGACCGGTCAACGCACTCTGCGCGATGATGTTCTGGTTCGCAGACAGACGGTGCTTGTCGAGAATCGGCATCGCATACTCGACGAAGTCGAAGTAGCCATCGTCGAACGAGAGAACAAGCGGTGGCTTGCCAGTGTCGTTGTGGGCAAGGCCGGCGAACGTAGTGACGTAGAATCGGGAGCGGACGAACGTGAGCAGTTCGTCGAACAGCTCGGGAGAAAGCGGGCTCCAGTACGGGTTCTCCTGTGGTCGGATCTGATGCAGGGACAAGACAGTGAGCAGATGGTTGCTCCGTGTCTTGCGCATCAGGACGTGTTCCGCCCCAACCCGATGAAGCAGTAGGAAGAAGAGCCGTGTGAGCTGCGCTCGGCCGAGCATTAGCTTCTCGCTGCGTTCGTCAGCACCTGTGCCAGCGACGCAGCAGCACCTGCTGCGTTGAAATACTTCTCGGCCGCGCGACGGCAGTTGGTGCCCAACTCGCGCAGGAGGGGCTGGTCCGTCGCCAGACGAACAACGCGCTGCGCGAAGGCTGCTTCGGACCGCGGTGCGATCATCGACGCTGCCGCGGCTGGATTAAACTCCTTCACGCGATCCTGCATCTCGAGGTGCGGCGGAATGTCAGAGAGCACGACGGGCAGACTGGTCGCCATCGCCTCTGCGACCGCGAGCGACAGCCCTTCAGTTCGCGAGGCCAGTGCAAACAGGTCGCAGACACTCAGCACGCGGGCAACGTCGGTCCGCAGGCCCAGGAATCGAACCTTGTCTGAGATGCCGAGGGCCGCGGCGCGAGCCTCGAGCGTGCCCTTTCGCTCGCCGGTTCCGACGAGCACCAGGATCGCCCGCGGCACGGCACGCAGGATCTCTGGCATGGCCTCCAGCAACACTTCCTGCCCTTTGATCCAACTCAGCTTTCCGACGCTCACGATCAAGAAGGCGTCTTCCGGCAAGCCGATCTCAGACCTGACTCTCGCGCGGTCGGCGCCAGCGAGCGGGCACAGATGTTCAACGGCGACCGCGTTGTAGATCACACTGGCGTGCTCTGGCGCTACCCGGAGGTTGTCGATGACCGTCTGGCGAACATACCCCGACACACAAACCATGTGCTTCGCCCGGCGGGACAGGAGTGCGTCGGCGGCCCACAGCCCAAGGTTCTTCACTTTCCCCGGCGTGGAGTACTTTGCGATGATTTGCGACTCGTACGCCGGAATCTGCACGGTGGTGACGACCGGTCGCTTGGTGGTCGCAAGGAGTCGGCCCCACAGGTCGGACATCAGGGTCTGCGTGTGGACGACGTCAGCTTCGTCGATGAACCGTCGGAGCGTTCGGAGCATTCGAGGGTAGTCGAGAGGCCCGTCGAGGGGTAGGCGGACGACCTCCACCCCGCTGGCGCGAAGCCCCGGCGCGTAGCCGTCCTCCGGTCGAAAGTGGACGACTCGCTGGGAGAACTGCTGCATGAGGGGCACCACGGCCGCGAAGTTGCTCTCCGCTCCGCCCCCCACCCCGATGGTGTCGATGACATGGAGGACGCGCAACTTGCGGTTCAGTGCTTGAGAGGTCATGGGTCTTCGAGAGGTGGCGTTGACTCAGGTGCTCTTGTCGCCGCTCCATACCACCGGATTCACGGACCCCGCGCGGATCCTGTGCGGTCGCCCGTGCGACATCGGGGTTGAACGCGCGGGTCGTTCATGGGAACAGATACCCGTGGAGAGTACCGCCAACTTGGCCGATGTCGCCGACCGGCTGCGCTCGCGTCGTGCCTTCTCCCGACGAGGGCTGTACATCGGCTCTCTATGCGCGGCCCTCCTCTCCGTGTTGAGCGCCACGTACCTCGTCTGGTTGCCGTACTCGACCAGCCGCATCCTCCGCGTCGCCGAGGCTGACGTGGCTGCTGAACCTGCCGAGCGCTCCGCCCTGGGTCCAGTGCAATGGGACTACGAGCTGTTCCGACGTGCCCCTGAGCTCGAGACGTTTCGAACGGCGTTCGCGCCCACCTGCGGGCAGAAGTTGGGCCTGGAGGCGGCGCGTTGCGTTTCCGACTTTCTCTCGTCCCGTAGTCCCCGCGGAAACCCCAGCTCCGAGTTTGTAGAACTCAGCTACGACCCCTCAGCGGCCCTCTCAGCGCACCTGGGCGGTGAGCCCGGACACTGCACGGTGCGCAGCTCGGTGACGGCCACTGCGCTGTTGGCGATGGGGGTTCCCGCTCGCGTCGTGCAGGTCCTGCCCCGGAATGCGCGCGGTCACAATCTGCTCGAGGTCTGGGATCAGGACAAAGGGTGGCTGCTCTTCGATCCCTTCTTTGACTCCTCAATGCTGCATGACGGGTCGTTCGTGCCGGCGGTGACGCTCGCGCATGCGTCCTCAGGGCTGACCTGGCGGCGACCGAAGTCCGACTCTCCCGACCCGAACGTCTTCGCCGGGTCCACGGTGCAATTCCCGGAGCCGTGGCTGTACACGCGCGTCGGGCCCCGCTGTGCAACCTGGCCCTTCCGCGGGTGCTTCGCGCAGATAGGGCCGGAGCAGTGGACGGTCGGCACGGCGCAACGGTGGGCGCTCGACCTCGCGATCGGTTGCTTCACGCTGGCGGTTGCCCTGTTCGGGCTCGCCCTGTTCCGAGGTCGATAGTGGGGGCGCTCCTCTACGTCACCGCTGACGGCTTGCTCGAACCGTTGGGCCACTCACAGGTCGTCCGGGTCGTCGAAGGGCTGGCGAGGCGCGGTTGGCACTACGAACTCGTCTCGCTCGAGAAGGAGAAGGACCTCCGTGACGAGTCACGGGTTCGCTCGCTGCGCAGCCAACTCGACGCAGTTGGGGTTCGCTGGCAGTTCCGGCCCTATCAGGAACGCGGTCCGCGCAGCGCCGCTCTCAACGAATGGGCGCTGTTGCAGATGACGCTCGCTCGCCTCTCTGCGCGGCCCGTGACGGGGATTCACGCGCGGGCCTACCACGGTGGCCTCGTGGGCCTCGCCGCCAGGGTCACCAGGTCCGTTCCCTACCTCTTCGACACGCGCTCGTATTGGATCGACGAGCGGCTCGAGGAGCGTCGGTGGTTCACGACGCCGATTCGCCTCGGAGTCGCGCGCGGAGTCGAGCATCAGCTCTTCGCGCAGGCTGCAGGGGTCGTTTGTCTGACCGAACTTCAGGCCGATGACGTTCGGCGGGGCGCGTTCGGCGCCACGCACGACGGCAAGGTCGCCTGCATCACGACGTGCGCGGACTTCGATGACTTCCAGCGCCGCCCGATCGACGCCTGCGAGGCGATCCCCTCCTCTGTGCGTGAGGCCGTTCGGGGCAAGAAGGTCATTGGGTTAATCGGCTCGATCAATCAAAGCTATCTGGTCGACGAGTCACTGCGCCTCGCGCGCGAGGTGCTTCGCAAGGCCCATGACACGCACTTGCTGGTTCTCAGCAGGCAGGGGGAGCAGTACCGCCAACTGTTGGCTGCGCTCGGGGTCCCCGAAGAACGCTTCACGCTCGCCTCCGCACCGCATGACGCGATGCCTCAGTGGCTGTCCGTCATCGACTGGGGCTTGATGCTCCTGCGAGACCAGAGCCCCGCTAAGCGCGCGTCGATGCCGACGAAGCTCGCGGAGTTTCTCGCCAGCGGCGTTCGCCCGATTCAGTTCGGGTGCAACGAGGAAGTTGCTCATTGGGTGCGCGCGACGAAGACCGGCATCGTGCTGGATGACGTATCCTCTCTCGCCCTCGAGGCCGCTGCATCCAAGGTTGCGACGGCGCAGTGGGAACCGGGCCTCTGCGAGGCCGGGCGGGCATTGGCGGCTCCCCACTTTGCTCTCGCGAGTGGATTGACCAAATACGATCTGCTGCTTCGTTCTGTGTTTGGCGGAAGTCGTTCGTCTGTCTGAAAGGAACGCATGATTGAGTCAGCCCGCCATCTTGTTGATGTTCTGATCGTAAACTACAAGACCCCCGCCTACCTTCGTGATTGCCTCGGCTCCGTCTTGTCCCAAGATGTCCGCGCACGAGTGTCCGTCTTCGACAATGCGTCGGCCGATGGCAGTGTCGAGGCCGTACTTCGGGAGTTTCCCGATGTGAATTTGCTAACCGGTCGCTGGAATTACGGATTTGCCGCTGCGACGAATGTCCTATTTAGGAAGACCGTGGCGCCCTATGTGATGACGCTAAACCCCGATGCGGTTCTGTTGCCGGGCGCGCTTCGTGCTTGCGTTGACGTGATGGAGCGTGAGCCATCTGTTGCACTGGTGAGTCCTTTTCTCGATGTCGATGGTCAGGCCGTCATGCCGGACACGAAGGATGGCCTTCTCGACTCGTCGAGGTTGCTGGCGAGGCTGCTCGCCGACCGCCACTCCATGGCCCACGCCCGCGCCGAAACTGAAGTCGAGATTGTGCGAGGCACTGGCTATCTCTGTCGCCGCTCGGCATTGGGCGCAGATTTCTTTACCGAGGCCGCCTTTCTCTTTGGTGAAGAGGTTGAGCTCGCGGAGCGACTCCGCGCCGGCGGAGGGAGGCTCATCGTCACGGACCGGGCGAGGGTCAGGCACGAGGCGAGTGTCACCTTCAAGTTCAACGAGAATTCCTTTCGTGTTGCCAATCGCCTTGCGGCTGCAGTTCGATGGCGAGATAGGAAGCGCCAATTCGGACGCGCTCGCGCGCTCGCCACCACGAGCATTGATGTTCTGGACCGAGCCATTCTTGGGCTTGGCGTGGCGGCCAAGGCAGCACTCAAGGGGGGCGCGAGCGACGGTCAGAAGTTGGCTCTCCGGAAATACCGCGCCGAAATGCAGACCATGGTGGGCGCAGTTCTCACGGGAGACCGCGGGTTCGTGGAGGCGAATAGTGCCGCGAGACGGTACTTCAACCGCAGCGAGAGTCCTGGGGTTGTGCCGGAGTTCGAGGTCGTGCGATGGCTCGACTGACTCTGGCTCGAGCCACTGCCCTGACTGTCGGCGCTGACCTTGCTGTGATTGCTGTTTCGATCGTCTCGACCAAGTTCATCATTCGAGGCATCGGTGCCGATCACTTCAGTTATGTGAATGCCATATCGCTGATGCTTGCGCAGTTGGGCGCTGTGTATGGCGGTTTGGGAACGACTGCGCTTCGATTCACCGCAGAGGCGCGGGCGAGCGGCGACCCTGCTTCTTTGGCGGCGATCAAGCGGACTCTGATCTCTTTTGCGCTTTTGTTGAGTCTTGGGTCCGCCATCACCTACGGACTCCTCTCCGGCTTGGGCTGGGAGTATCTGTTCCATGTCAAGGTCGACGACGTGTGGGCGCTCGGTGCGGTCGTGCCGGCGATCTTGACTGCGGCCGTCCAACCGATACAACTCGGGTGTGCGAGTGTGCTGGCCGGCGACGAGGATTTCCGCCGCCTCAGTGCCATCAAGTTTGCCCACGGAATCAGTCGGGGATTGCTGGGCGCCAGCGTCGCCTCGGCAACGGGAAGCCTCACGCAGCTTCTTTGGGTCCAGGCGATACTGGACTGCGTACAGGTGCTGGTTCTTCTGTGGTTTTCGCTACCTCAGAAAGGAGCGACTCACCCCAAGCGTCAGCCGCTCAAGTTGATCGGTCGTTCAATCGTCGGGCAGTCTGCGACGAACTTCATCAACTCCTGGCTGGCGGATGCGGAGAAGTTCGCGATTGGCATCACGGGTCGAACTCTGATGCTTGCGAGTTACAACGTTCCTGCCAACGCAGTGGGAAGGTTGTCTGCATTTGGAGGGTCTATTGCCGGTGTCCTGATGCCTCGAATGGCGATGTTGCAGGCGCAGAAGAAGGATCAGGAGATGAGCGGCCTTCTTGGAGCTGGAACGCGGCTCAACGTCTGGGCCATGGCTGTCGGAAGTGCGCCCTTGATCGCTTTTGCGCCAGAGTGGCTAACTCTGTGGCTCGGACCTGCCGTCGCCAAGACCGCAGCCATTCCCGTGCAGGTCCTGCTCGTGGGCGCAGTAGCGAACGCCGCCGCGGTTGTGGCAAACGCGACGATTCGAGCGACAATGCGTTCGCGCGTGCTGAGTTCGCTCTACGTGATTGAGGTCGCGCTGCATGTTGTGGTTGTGGCTGTGTGCGTTAGTACTTGGGGATTGATTGGTGCGGCGCTTGCGTGGTCAGTTCGTGTGCTGTTTGACAGTGTCGCGCATCAAGTCCTTATCCGGTCTCTGACTCACCTTCATCTGGACTGGCGTTGGCTCTTGGTGGTTGCAAGTTCGGCCGGGTTGGTCTCTCTGGTAATGCACTATCAATCACCCGTCGCTCGCGTTGGGTTCTGTGTCGTCGCGGTTGTTTTCGCCAGTTTGACGCTGTTCCGTTTCGCCGATCTCTCCCTGCTTCGTCGGTCCCCGCCGGCCGCATGAGGAGGGGCGTTCTCGTGTATCCTGGCTTAAGGGATGGGTCCTGTGAGTGCCAATCAATCTGAGCATCAGTTAGAGACCGAGCAGACTGCGTGCCCTGTGTGCAGCAATCCTCGGCGCATCGAGATTTTCTCCGGCCGCGACAGAATGTGCGGTCGTCCCGGAGTTTTTTTTGTGGTGCGTTGCGAGAGTTGTTCGACTCTCTACACGAACCCGAGACCAACCAGAGCTGCTATCGGCTCCTACTATCCGGCTGGCTATGCGCCGTATGATGATTCCGGCGGGATGTTCTTTAATCGAAGTGAGTCCGTCTTGGGTCGGGTGAAGGATGCAGCGAAAAGGCTGTTTCTCGCCCGAGAGCTTGGTTACCCATTGCCCGTTGATTTCCACCGCTCGCCCGAGATTGTCAATCGACGCCTGGCTGCGACACTGGGTCGAACCTACTATCGTATTCCTCGATGGCAGAGTGGGGCGGCGCTCGACGTTGGTTGTGGGGGGGGCGGATACCTCCGTCTTCTGTCGGAGTTGGGGTGGAGTGTGCGAGGGTTTGATATCGCGGACAACACAACCTCGCTCACCCGATCGCTAGGCGTGAAGGTGCACGTGGGCAACTTTGAGAGGAGCGGACTTCCCGACCACCACTTTTCACTCGTGACGATGTGGCATGTCCTTGAACATTTTCACGACCCGATTCAAGCCCTCAGAGAGGCGCACCGAATCCTGAAGGATGACGGCGAGCTAATCCTTGAGGTTCCGAATGCCGGTGGCTTGGCGGCACGAGTCTTCGGCCCCGACTGGTTGGCCTGGGACCTCCCCCGACACCTGACGCACTTCACCATTCGGTCGCTCTATCGGGCTCTCAATATCGCGGGATTCACTGTTACCAAACAGCATGTGGTCAGTGGGGCTAGTGTCGGCGGAAGCGTCGGTTACCTGGAAGGAACCTACCCGATTGCAGCAGCGCTCCCGATCGCTCGCAGTCTGAAGAGACTGCCAGTTCCATGGTCCGATGCAGTGGCGGTCTGGGCACGAAAGCGTTCCTCTGGTTCTTGAATGGAGTGGTATCGAGTTGGAACGCCGTTCTCATTTGGTTTCATGTCCGTCTAGTTCTGCCTGGAGTTTGTATGCTTGAGCACCAAGCTAAGCCCCGGGGTGATGCTTGAGTAGGGCACTCCGAGCGCGTGCATTGTATGTTTAATTCGACTCTTGAGTGTGCCGTCGGAGGGTATTGGTGCACAGTAGAGACGAAGGGACGCTCGGCTTCGGCGCAGTGTGTGTACGAACCCCATGATCCCATAGAACCATAGCGAATCGAGGTTCCACCCCGGAAGCCTTGCGGAGAGGTATCTCTGTGCAAGGCTCCTTGGTAACCAAGGGAGGATGCTGAGGCCAGTGTGTGCTTCGATTGGCCAGAGTCGATTTGGGAAGTTCAGATTGATGATGCCATCAGGTCGAAGGACGCGAGCCAACTCTCGAAGCATGACTTCCGGTTCGGCAATGTGTTCGAATGTTGAACTGCTATACACTACGTCGAAGGCTGCGCTCGGTAGTGGGATTTCAGAACTGCATTGCAGGAAAGTGCAGTTGGATTTCCGATGCTGCCCCCATCGGCGTGCCACGTCCAGCGCGCGTGGGTCGATGTCGATGCCTGTGACCACGCCTCCCCTTCGCTCGAGGGCGAAGGACATTGCGCCAGCGCCGCAACCCAACTCCAATACGTCTTTTCCTGAGAGGTCTACTCCCACGTCACGGTCGAAGTACTTCAGGGCGACTTCAACCTGCTCTTCTTTTGTCTTCCAATCTGATACAAACTGCTCGATTTGTGTGGCGGTTTGTGGGTACGGCAGCTTGCTGGCGTATAGTCTCGCTTCGGATTCGATGTCGAACATTGTTCTGTCTGTTGTTTGGCGGCCGTGTTGGGGGGTGACCCGAATCTACTCTTAATTCCTTTGTGTGTCATGTTGGGCCAATCGATTGCTACGAGTCGTGCACCTACGCCCGTTCGTAGTCGCTTGGGCCTGGCCTCTTGTCGATGTACACACCGCCCACCATGCGCGTCTCCGTCATCGGTTCCGGCTACGTCGGTCTGGTCGCAGGCACCTGCTTCGCCGACTCCGGCAACGACGTCATCTGCGTCGACATCAACGAGCAGAAGGTGGCCGCCCTCAAGGCCGGCGTCATCCCCATCTACGAGCCTGGCCTCGAAGACCTGGTGAAGAAGAACGTGCGCGAGCAGCGGCTCTCGTTCACGACCGACCTCGCCTCGGCCGTCAGCCAGAGCCAGGTGGTGTTCATCGCCGTCGGCACGCCCGAGGGTGAATCCGGAGACGCCGATCTCCAGTACGTGCTCGCCGCCGCCCGCGACATCGGCCGCGCGCTCACCGGCTACACCGTGGTCGTCGACAAGAGCACCGTGCCGGTGGGCACCGCCGACCTCGTGCGCCGCGAGATCGCCGCCCACACCACGCACCCCTTCGACGTCGTCTCGAACCCCGAGTTCCTCAAAGAAGGCGCCGCGCTCGACGACTTCCTGAAGCCCGACCGGGTGGTCATCGGCGCCGACTCCGAGCAGGCGCGCGCGCTGATGGGCGAGCTCTACGCCCCCTACGTGCGCACCGAGCACCCCATCATCTTCATGGACACCCGCTCGGCGGAGCTCACCAAGTACGCCGCCAACGCGATGCTCGCCACGCGCATCTCATTCATGAACGACGTCGCCGCGCTCTGCGAGAAGGTGGGCGCCGACGTGGACATGGTGCGCAAGGGCATGGGCGCCGACAAGCGCATCGGCTACCCCTTCCTCTTCCCGGGCGTTGGCTTCGGCGGGAGCTGTTTTCCGAAAGATGTGAAGGCCCTGGTCGCCACCGCGCGCGATCACGGCCTCGAGCTCGATCTGCTCCGCGCCGTGGAGCGCACCAACGAGCGCCAGAAGAAGCTGCTGGTCAACAAGGCGGTCAAACACTTCGGCCCCGACTTCTCGGGCAAGACCTTCGCGGTGTGGGGGCTGGCCTTCAAGCCGAAGACCGACGACATGCGCGAGGCCCCCTCGGTGGAGGTCATCGAAGGGCTGCTCGGCAAGGGCGCGAAGGTGCGCGCCTTCGACCCGGTGGCGATGGACGCGGCGAAGCGGGTGCTCGGCAGCCGCGTCACCTTCGCCCAGCACGCCTACGACGCGCTGGAGGGCGCCGACGGGCTCTTCGTGGTGACGGAGTGGAACGACTTCCGCCACCCCGACTTCGAGCGCATGAAGGCGCTGCTCAAGAGCCCGGTCATCTTCGACGGCCGCAACGTCTACGCGCCGGGCAAGCTGCGCGAGCTGGGCTTCACGTACTTCGGCATCGGCCGCCGCTGAGCGTCGCGACGAAGGCCCGCGCCCCGTCCACGTCGAGCAACGTCCGGGTGCGCAGCGCCGCGACCGCCTCCGCCGGGAGGCAGGGCTCGAACTTGCTCACCGGCCCCCGCGCCAGGTGCGCCGCCGCCGCCGTCGCCACCTGCGCCCAGTCGAGGGAGGGCAGGGCGTCGAGCGCCTCCCCCGCGCGCAGCCGCGTCAGCCCCGCCGCCTTCACCGACAGGTTGCCCGCCACCCACTTCGTGCCCGTCTGCGCCTCCAGCCCCGCCGCCAGCACCCGGTTGACCGTGCCCCCCGCGAAGGTGTGCCACTGCACCCCGTCGTCGCGCTCCTCGAGCGGCGCGGGCCCCTCTTCCAGCAGCGGCGCGTAGGTCGCGCGCAACGCCTCGAGCTCCCGCCGGGCCGCGCGGTCCAGCCACTGCGCCTCGTCGCCCGGCGTCAGCAGCACCTCGCGCATCGCCTGACACACCCGGGTGGACAGCGTGCCCGCCCGCCCCAGCCAGCTCGGCACCCGCCCCGCCGCCGCCGGCGTCACCTGCGCCACCCCCTTCTCGAAGTCGACGTGCTTCACTTCCCACGCGCGGCCCGCGAGGCGGAAACACAGCGGCCCCTCGCGCCCGTCGTGCAACGACACGAAGGACGCCTGCACGAAGCCCACCTCCGCCGCGCCGTGCACCACCCGCAGGGCCGACGGCGCGCTGAAGACCGCGTACAGCTCGAAGAAGTGTTGGCGCCCGTAGCGCCGCTCGCCCTCGCGGCCCAGCGTCAGCCGCCCGTCGGCCTCGTGGAGGAGCTCCCGCGCCACCATGGTGTCCACCACCTGCTGGAGCTGCCCCTCCGTCACCCCGCGGAACGGATCCGCCCCCTCCAGCCACGGGCGCAGCCGGTGCCGCGACAGCCCCTGCTCCTGCAGCACCAACGCCAACACCTGGTGCGCCAGCACGTGCAGCGCCCGCTCCGGGGGCCGCACGTCTTCCACCCAGCCCGCCGCGGCCAGCCGCACCAGCGCCACCGCCTGCAGCAGGGTGTCGGGGCTGAGGCAGAAGAAGGCGCAGGTCGCCCGGGTGTTCGCCCGCCGCCCCGTGCGCCCCAACCGCTGGAGGTACGACGCCACGCTGGCGGGCGCGTCGAGCTGCAGCACCTGGTCGAGATCGCCCACGTCGAGGCCCAGCTCCAACGTCGAGGTGGCGACGATCGCCGTGTTCTGCCCCTGCGCGAAGTGGTGCTCGGCCAGCGTGCGGTCTTCGCGGCTGATGGAGCTGTGGTGGAGGAAGACTTCGACTCCGCTGCCTTCCAGCGCGTGGGCCACCTTCTCGGCGCTCGCCCGGCTCTCGACGAAGAGCAGGCTCTTCTTGCCGCGCGCCCGGTGGGTGAGGGCCCGGGCCGCGGTGTCGAGATCGGCGCAGTGGGTGAGGGTGATTTCTTTGGGGGCGGCTCGGTTCGCCCCCTCACCCTGACCCTCTCCCCCTCGGGGGAGAGGGGACCTTTGGTCGATGACTCGGGTGGGGCGGGTGCTCGAGCCCTGCAGCCACTGGCCCAGGCGGTGCGGGTTGCCCACCGTCGCCGAGAGCCCGATGCGCTGCAGGTCGCCGCCGCGCAGCACCCGCAGCCGCTCCAGCAGCGCCGCGAGGTGGGCCCCGCGATCGTCGGCCGCGAAGGCGTGCACCTCGTCGACGATCACCGCCGACAGCCCCGCGAAGAGCGCCTGCGCGTCGGTGCGCTCGCTCACCAACATCACCTCCAACGACTCGGGGGTGGTCATCAGCAGGTGGGTGGGCGCCTGGCGGAAGCGCTGCTTCTGCGCGTCGCTCACGTCGCCGTGCCACTTGAAGACCTCCAGCCCTACCAGCCGCGCGTACGAGCGCAGCCGCTCTTCCTGGTTGTTGAGCAGCGCGCGCAACGGGCACACGTAGAGCGCGGACACCGGGGCCAGCCCCTCGGTGAGGATGCGGGAGAGCACCGGGAAGAGCGCCGCCTCCGTCTTGCCCCCGGCCGTGGGCGCCAGCACCACCGCGTTGGCCCCGTCGAGCACCACCTCCAGCGTCGCCTCCTGCACCGGGCGCAGCGAACGCCACCCCAGCCCGTCGACGATGGCCTGCTGGAGCTGCGGGTGCAGCCGGCGGAGCCCCGACATGCCGTCAGCCCTCCAACCGGGAAGGGGGCCCCTGGCGCGCGGCGAGCTCCTCGTCGGTCAGCCCCTCGTCGAGGCGCTCGAGGCGGTAGTGCGCGCGCGGCTCGTAGTCTTCGTGTTGATCGACCCGGTCCAGCACGTCGACCAGCTCGCGCAGGAACAGGCGCGGGGCCACGGCCACCTGGCCGCCGAAGCCGGCCGTCACCTGCCGCACCAGCAGGGCGAGGAAGTCGTCGTCGACGCGGGCCGCGAGCCGCTCGGGGTGGACGGCGGGGTACAGCGCGCGCACCCGCCGCGCCACGGCCAGCAGCCGCGCCTCGTCGAAGGGCAAGAGCCGCACCTGCGGCGCGCGCAGGTTGTCGAAGCGCGGGTCGTCGGTGAAGCGCCCCTGCACCCGTTGGTAGAGCGGGGGGAGCGCCTTGAGCCCCTTGTAGCCCTCGAAGAAGTCGTGGGTGCCGGTCACCACCAGGTACAGCCCGGGGAGCTGATCGGCCGCCAGCGCGTCGACCAGCTGGCGCAGGGCGTTGAGCGACTTCTCGCGGGTCTGCGCGTTGAGCCGTTGCAGCGTCTCGACCTCGTCGAGCAC
>Ga0208755_100103_pt1 | contig 48954 bp, 44 predicted proteins | sample LakWasMet57_HOW8_2_FD_183891 | JGI IMG/M metagenome (GOLD analysis project Ga0208755, IMG submission 183891) | Freshwater sediment methanotrophic microbial communities from Lake Washington under simulated oxygen tension - Sediment Metagenome... | ecosystem: Environmental > Aquatic > Freshwater >... | reverse complement strand
GCACGCCAGCTGAACGGTCGCCCTCGACAAACGCTCGGCTGGGCGACACCATCTGAGGCTCTCAATGAGCTGTTGCGTTGAGCCCTTGAGCCCAAGGTGTCTAAACCAACCCAAGATGCCCGACGTGAGCAATCGAGACGTCGCGCGCCGCGAGGCACGCTCGACGGGGGCATGGCGATCACCAGGCGACGAGACCACCCCCATCAAAGCCCCGCCGCAGCGCTTCACGACCCTCACCGCGCCGATTGCACCTCTGCGAACTCGACCCGCTGACTCCTCCCGCCCACGCGTCGCGCGGCATCGGTACGGCTCAGCAGCACACACAACGACCGCGTGAACAACGCGCTGACCTCCCGCGTGCACTTCGCCTCGTCGAGTGACGCCACCGGCATCGACTCCACGTACAACCCGGTCGCGCCGAGCAGCGTGTTGATCAGGTGCCCCACGAAGGTGTCGCCGTCGACCTGCTGCGCCGCGTTCCCGAGAGCCGCCAGCAGCAGCGCGTCCTGCACTTCCTTCCCCGCCTCCAGCAACTGCCGCCGCAGCGAGTCGCGCACGTCGACGATCAACAACGCCAGCGCTCCACCCTCGAACCGGTGGGCGGCCTCACTCACCGCGACCTTCGCGAGCATCGGCGCGGCGAACTGCAGGGCCTCCCCTAGCGACATCCCGGTGTGGAGGGCGTTCACCAGGGCGCGGCTCCCGGTCCGCGCGTCGACGCGGGGACGCCATTGACGCCAGGCGGAGGAGAGTGCGGTGAGAGGCGACATGTCGGATTGTCACCCGCGCGCGACGTTCCTTCCCGTGAGAGAACTGCCAGCGCCGTTGACGTTTCAGGCCCATTTTCGAGGGAGCATTTCCGGTGAATTCCATGCGCGCGGTGGTGGTGCAGCACGAAGAGCACGAGGGCCTGGGCCTGCTGGAGAAGCCGCTGAAGGACGCGGGCTACGCGCTCACCACCCACTTCCGCTCGGTGGTGCACCGCGACCTCGAGGCCGAGCTGGTGGTGGTGCTGGGCGGCTCGATGAGCGTCGCCGCGGTCGATCAACACCCCTTCCTCCGTGACGAGCTGGCCTTCCTCACCGAGCGGCTCGCGCTGGGGCTGCCGACGCTCGGCGTGTGCCTGGGCGCGCAGCTGCTGGCCACCGCCGCCGGCGCCACGGTGACGCGCGGCAAGAACGGGCTGGAGGTGGGCGTCGCGCCGGTGCGGTGGACGAAGCAGGGCCTCGAGGATCCCGCAGTGCAGGGGCTGCCTCCGAAGTCGGTGATGGCGCACTGGCACGAAGACACCTGGAGCCCGGTGCCCGACGGCGTGCTGCTCGCCTCCACCGATCGCTACACCCAGCAGGCCTTCCGCGTGGGGAAGAGCTACGGCCTGCAGTTCCACGCCGAGCTCACCGCCGACGCCTACGGTGAGTGGCTGACCCGCGACGCCGAGCTGCTCGAGCTCGACGGGCGCGACCTCACCGAGCTGCGCGCGGGGCTGCCGAAGCTCAAGGGCGCCGAGGCGCAGAACGTGTTGTTCCTCGAGCGGCTGGTGAAGGCGCTCACCCGCTGACTGTCGAGCGGTTCGACAATGATTGGTCAATCTTTGTCGGTATCAACGCGCGGGCGCGGTTCCCTACGGTCGCGCCGTCATGACCGCGATCGAGCCGACGTTCTCCACCCGGAGCAGCCCCTTCACGCCCGAAGAGCACGCCACCTACGCCGACATCGTGCGCTTTCACCGCGCGCGCCGTGACGAGCAGTTGGCGCCGCTGTTCCTCGACGGGCTGAAGAGGCTCGAGCTCGATCGCGACCACATTCCCCCGCTGGAAGAGGTCAACGCGCGGCTCCGCGAGCTGACCGGCTGGGAAGGCGTCTACGTGCGCGGGCTGGAAGACGCGGGCGGCTTCTACCGGCTGCTGCGCGACCGCAAGTTCCCCATCGGCCACTTCGTGCGCGACCGGAAGGACCTCAACTACACCCCCGCGCCGGACGTGGTGCATGACCTGTACGGCCACATCCCCTTCCACGCGGATCAGGCGTACGCCGACTACTGCCAACGCTACGGCGAGCTCGCCTGCCGCTACCTCGACGACCCGAAGCGCCTGCGGCGGCTCGAGCGCTACTTCTGGTTCACCAACGAGTTCGGCCTGGTCGACCTGCCGCAGGGGCGGCGCATCTTCGGGGCCGGCATCGCCTCGAGCCTCGGGGAGTGCCTGTACGCGCTCTCCCCCGAGCCCGAGGTGTTGCCCTTCGACGTCGAGACCATCTGCGCGCAGGAGTTCCGGATCGATCAGATGCAGCCGCGCCTGTTCGTCCTGAAGTCCATCGAGCAGCTCTACGGATCCTTCGAGCAGCTCGAGCGCGTCGTCGACGCCTGACTCACGGCCCTCCGCGGCCACACCCGGCGATCGGCTCTTCCGCGCGCGGCTGGCAGCTCGGCGGAGGCGCGTCACAGGGCAGGCACCCGCCGTCACCGTCGTCGCGGCACTCGGTGGTGCAGGCGTACGCCACCACCTCGCAGCGGCTGTCGGTGCTGCAGGTCGCGAGGTCGAGGCCGAGGCAGGGCGAGGGCGGCGCGGAGGGCACGCACTCGTATTCCATCGGGCAGGGCAGGCAGCCGCCGTGGCCGTCGTCGAGGCACACCGCGGGGCACGCCATCGCCTGGTACGAGCAGTCGGTGCGCGTCGAGCAGGTCGCCTCATCGAGGCCGAAGCACGACGCGACGGGCTGGTCGGCGACGCAGCGGGGCGCGGCGCAGGGCGGGCACACCGTGTTGCCGTGCTCGTCGATGCGGCACGCGGCGTCGCACACCAGGTTCTCGACGTGGCAGCCGGGCGTCGCGCCGCAGGTGGTGAGGTCGAGGGTCTCGCAGCTCACCACCGTCGCGTCGACGCAGCGCGCGGCCGAGGCGCCGCAGTCGGAGCAGCCGGTGCTCCCCGGGGCGCACGGCGCGCAGTCGCTCACCGAGACCTCGAGGCGGCAGTCGGGGCGCGCGCTGCAGGCGTTCTCGTCGAGCGCGCTGCACGCGGGCGGGGTGGCTTCCACGCAGCGGGTCTCCGAGGCGCCGCAGTCGGTGCACCCGAAGCTGCCCGGGGCGCAGGGCGCGCAGTCGGCCACCGCCGTCTCGAGGCGGCAGTCGGGCCGCGCGGTGCACGCGTTCGCGTCGAGCTGCCCGCAGGCCGGAGGCAGCGCATCGACGCAGTGCACGGTGGTGTCGGGGCGCTCGCACGCCGCGAAGCCCGCGGTCGGATCACACGGCGGCGCCTGATCAGCCCCCGACGCCGGCGTCGGGCTCGACGAGACGTTCGACGAGAGGCGGCAGTCCGCGCGCGTGGTGCAGGCGTTCACGTCGAGCGTCGCGCAGGCGGGCGGGCGGCGCAGCACGCAGCGGAAGCTCTCACAGGGCAGACAGCCTCCGTGGCCGTCGTCGGCACACAGCGCGATGCACGCCAGCTCTTCACCGACACAGTCGCTGCGGGCGCCACACGCCGCGCGGTCGAGCCCGTCGCAGCTGTTGAGCGGCTCGCGCTGCTTCGGCGGATCCGACTCGAACCCACGGCCGCACGCCGCCACCATCACCAGAGAGACCCACAGGAGCTTTTGCATGGCGGCCCGGCAGAGCAGGGTCTGGGCCAACCTCACCGTTTGCCTGAGTCCGGTCGGTTAGCGCGTCGGTCGCGCGGCAGATCACGGAATTCCGAGAGGGCGCCTTCAGGAAAGAGGTACACGACGGGGGCTGGTGTGGAGGCGTGGCCAGGGAACTTCGGCAAACCGTCGTGCGGAGCCATCCATCGTGGGGACAGCAGCAGATTGGCAGGCGAGCTCGGTGCAGCTCGCGGGGCTGATGAAGCAGGTCAAGGCGCGGGGCCTCGACGCGAAGGTGCTGGCGAAGTGTTCGCCCGCCACGCAGGAGGCCTTCAAGAACCCGTACTCGGCGCGGTGGCACTCCGGTGAAGTGCTGGTCGAGTTCAGCGAGCTGCTGGTGCAGGAGATGGGGCAGCAGGCCTTCGCCGACCTCAACTACGACATGACGAAGGCGTCGTTCGGACCCATCCTCGGGCCGATGCTGCAGGTCGCGCTGGCGATCACCGGCCGCTCGCCGGCGACGGTGTTGGCGCGCGTGCCCACCTCGGCAGAGCAGGCGCTCAAGAACGTGAAGTGCTCGTGGACCTCGACCGGCCCGAAGAGCGGCACGCTGGGCTTCGAGTACCCGTGTCCCATCAAGCCCGACACCGAGCACGCCTGGCGCGGGGCGCTCCGCTTCATCTCGGAGCTCTCGGGCTCGGTGATCAAGATCGACAAGGTCGACCTGCGGGGCGGCAGCGCGTTGTTCCTGTTCGTCAGTTGGTGACGACTCAGCCCTTCACCTTCGCGTTGTCGGGGTCGTACAGCGGCTTCATCGACGCGCGCGCGGGGTAGCGCTTGCCGGCGATCTCCACCTGCCACTCGCCCGACTCGAGGAACTTGCCGTCGACGACCTCGCCGCCGCCTTCGATCATCGCCAGGCCCACCGCACCGCCGAGCGTGTGCCCGTACGACGCCGCGCGCACGTAGCCCACGGCCTTCCCGTTCCGCCACACCGGCTCGGCGTGGAACATCAACGGCTCGGGGTCCTTGCAGAGCACCTGCACGATGCGGCGCTTGAGCGGCCCTTCGGCCTTCTTCGCCAGCACCGCGTCCTTCCCGATGAACCCGCCTTCCTTCTTCAGGTCGACCGCGAAGCCGAGCCCCGCCTCGAGCACCGAGTCGGTGTTGTCGATGTCGTGGCCGTAGTCGCGGTAACCCTTCTCCATGCGCAGCGACGCGAGCGCCTTCAACCCCGCGTGCACCAGGCCCAGCGGCTCGCCCGCCTTCACCAGCCGGTCGTACACGTGCACCGCCTGCTCGGTCGGAATGTAGAGCTCGTAGCCCAGCTCACCGAGGTACGTGATGCGCACGCAGAGCACGCGCGCGAAGCCGAGGTCGATCTCCTTCGCGCAGCGGAAGGGGAACGCCTCGTTGCTCAGGTCGGCCGAGGTCACCGCCTGCATCAGCGCGCGCGACTTCGGACCCTGGATGTTGATCTGCGCGTACGCGCTGGTGACGTCCGAGCAGAACGCGTGCGCGTCACCGAACACCCGCTTGAGCCGCGTCTCGACGTGCCGGTGCGCGGTGTCGCTGGCCACCACGAAGTAGTGCCGGTCATCGAACTTCGTGACGGTGAGGTCGGCCTCGAGCGTGCCCTTCTCGTTGAGCCACTGGGTGTACGTGATGCGCCCGCTCTCGGCGTCGACCTGGTTCGCGCTGAGCTGGTTCAGCAGCCGTCCCGCGTCACGGCCCTCGACGCGGAACTTCGACATGAACGACATGTCCATGAGGATCACGCCTTCACGCGTGGCGCGGTGCTCGGCTTCCCAGTTCTTCCACCACGACATGCGGCCGAACGAGAGCGGCCCCGGGTCTGCCTTCTTCCCCCGGCCGGCGAACCAGTCGGCGCCTTCCCAGCCGCTGACGTCCTTGAAGTACGCGCCCTCGCCGACGAGCCGGTCGTGGATCGCCGAGCGCTTCGCGTCGCGCGCGGTGGTGGCCGACTTCGTGGGGTAGTGGCACGCGTAGACCATGCCCAGCGACTCGACGGTGCGGGTGCGGCGGTACTCCGGGTTCGACTGGTAGGGGTGGAGGCGATCGATGTTCATGCCCGTGATGTCCACGTCGGGCTGACCGTTGATGATCCAGTGCGCCATCACCCGGCCCATGCCGCCGCCGGTGAGAATGCCGATGGAGTTGAGCCCCGCGCACACGAAGTAGTTCTTCACCTCCGGCGCCTCGCCCACCACCGGCCGGAGATCCGGCGTGAAGCTCTCGGGCCCGCAGAAGAACTTCTTCACGCCCGCGGTCTGGGTGATCGGCACGCGCGCCATCGCCTTCTCGAGGTACGGCGCCATGCGCTCCCAGTCGGGGGGGATCTCGCCGAACGAGAAGTCCTGCGGCACGCCTTCGATCTTCCACGGCGCGCACACCGGCTCGAACATGCCCACCATCAGGCCGCCGCCTTCTTCGCGGAAGTAGCCGTACGAGCCCGGGTCCTCGAGCACCGGCCAGTCGCGGCTGATGCCGTCGATCTTCTCGGTGATGAGGTAGTAGTGCTCGGCCGACTGCAGCGGCACGTTGACGCCGTTCTTCGCCGCGAGCTGGCGCGCCCACATGCCGGCGCAGTTGACGACGAACTCGCACTCGATGGTGCCGTACGGCGTGTCGACGCCGGTGACCGCGCCGTTCCTGGTGACCACGCCGAGCGCGGGGCAGTTCTCGATGAGGGTCGCGCCCTGCAGCTTCGCGCCCTTCGCCAGCGCCATCGTCACGTCGACCGGGTCGGCGCGGCCGTCCTGCTTCACGTAGAAGCCGGCGAGCACGTCGTCGATCTTCGCGATGGGGAACAGCTCCTTCACCTGGCCGGGGCTGATCTCCTGGACGTCGATGCCGCAGTAGCGGTTGAACGCCGACACGCGCCGGTATTCCTCGAGGCGGTCCTGATCAGCCGCGACCTCGATGAAGCCGACGGGCTTGAAGCCGGTGGCCTGGCCGGTCTCGGCCTCGAGCCGCGAGTAGAGATCGCGCGTGTACTTGCGCATCTCGGTGCTGGTCTCCGAGGTCGAGCCGAAGGTGACCATCAGGCCGGCGGCGTGCCACGTGGTGCCCGAGGTGAGCTTGTCTCGCTCGAGGAGCACCGTGTCTTTCCAGCCCATGTGGGCGAGGTGGTACGCGACGGAGGAGCCGATGACTCCGCCGCCGATGACGACGACACGGGCGCGCTTGGGGACGACAGGGATGCTCATGGGCGGCGGAATGTAGCTGAAGCCGCTCGGGAGGCGCGGGTTGTTCAGCCCCGCCACGCGCGCAGAAAGCCGCCGCTGATCAAATACCGGGGGAAGTTGATCCACTGCTCCAGCACGATGCGGCCCACCGCTTCACCGCGGCTGGCGAACGGCACCGGCGGGTTTCGTTCCAGCGCGTGACCGCGACCCTGCACCGCCACCGCACCGAGCATCAGCCCCAGGCCCACCAACGCCAGCCACCACGCGCCCCACAGCGGCGCCGTCAGCAGCAGCGTGCCCATCTGGAACAACGGCACCGTCAACACGTGCAGCACCAGGTTGCGCCGGTCGCCGTGAAACTCGGGGTAGTGGGTCCACTGCCAGGCCAACAGCCCACCAGGTCGAGGCTCGCTCATCGCGTCAGAGCGTACACGAGCGCGTCCCACGTCACGGCGACCCGCGGCACCTTGCGCAGCGCGCGCGGACAGACCACGAACATCTCGACCGGCGGAGGCGCGGGCACGTCCTCTGCCACGGCCACCACGCTCAACCCCAGCTCTCGCGCGATGACCACCGGCAGCACCGCCACCCCCAGGCCCGCGCGCACCGCCTCGAGCTGGGTGTGAAAGCTGTTGGTCGTCACCCGCACCTCGTTCGCTGCGTACGCCCGCCGCCACGCGTCTTCTGGCGCCACGCCCCGCGCGAGGTGCACCGCGACGAAGGGCCATTCCCGCAGTGGCTTGCGGCCCAGCGACTTCACCAGCGCCTTCGTGCCCACCACCGCCGTCTCCAGCCGCGCCACGCGCCGGGTCACCAGGTCTCCGCGCGGCATGAGGAAGAAGCGCACCGCGAGGTCGGCTTCGCGGCGCGAGAGGTCGGCCGAGGTGTCGCCGATGATCAGCTCGACCTTCAGCTTCGGGTGCGCCGCGAGCAGCTTCGGCAACACCTGCGGAATCACCAGCAGCGCGGCCACCGTCTCGGTCATCGCCAGCCGCACCACGCCTTCCACCGCCTTCTCGGTGGAGGTCGCCGCGTCGGCCACGTGGGTGAGCACCCCTTCCATCACCTGCGCCTGGTCGAGCACGCGGCGGCCCAGCCCGGTCAGCTCCAGGCCGGCCGGGGTGCGGTCGAACAACGCGCCGCCCAGCAGCCGCTCGAGCGACGCCACCCGCCGGCTCACCGTGGACTGCTGCGTGGCCAACCTCCGCGCCGCCGCCCCGAAGCCGCCTTCCTGCGCCGCGCAGAGGAAGAAGCGCAGATCGTCCCAGTTCAACTGGTCATGCATGAATGCATGTCTGCCATGCATCCATCGCAGGCGCCACCCGAGGGGACGCTGGCTACTGATGCGGCATGACCACCGTGACCCTGCTGACCGCTCACCCCGAAGAAGACTCGTTCAACGCGAAGCTCGCCCAGGCGTGGGCCCGCGGCGCCGAACGGGCCGGCGCGACCGTGCGCGCCTTCGATCTCCCGAAGCTGAAGTTCGACCCGGTGCTGCGCGGCACCTTCCGCGAGCCGATGCCCGACGAGCCCGACCTCGCCGCCGTACGCGCGGCCTTCGAGGCGTCGTCGCACGTCACCTGGCTCTTCCCCACCTGGTGGTCGGGGCTGCCGGCGGTGATGAAGGGCCTCGTCGATCGCCTGCTGCTGCCGGGCTGGGCCTTCAAGTTCGAGGGCGGCGGGCTCCCCACCGGCTTCATGAAGGGCAAGACCACGCGCTACGTGACCACGATGGACAGCCCCGGCTACTGGTACCACCTCTGGTACGGCGACGCGCTCGCGGGCTCGTTCGGCCGGGGCACGTTGCGCTTCTGCGGCTTCTCGCGGGTCGAGCGCACCATGATCTACGACGTGCGCCACCTGAAGGAGGGGCCGCGCGCGAAGTGGCTCGCCCGCCTCGAGCGCGAAGGCCAACGCGACGCCGCCGCCGTGACGCGTGCGCTGCCGGTGGCCTCGAATTTCTGAGGCTGCGCGCGGCCCGCGACCGATGGCAGATTTCCGCGCATGCCCTTCGACATCATTCGCGCCGCGTGGCCGGAGATCGAGTTCACCAGCCGCCTGCCCGTGGGTGCGCGGCTCCGCGTGGGGACCGGTGACGACGCGCGCGTGCTGGTCGGCATCGACCCGACGTTGCCGAGGCCCGCGGCGCGACGACCGGCTGATCCGCAGACGCCGCCTCCGCCCGTCGCGGCCTCGACGCGCGACCCGGCGGTGGTGCGCGCGCTCGAGCGCATCTCGCTGAGCGACTACGACGAGCTGCTCAACTCGGCGAACAACCAGTTCCGCAGCGTCGCGGCGCGCAACGTGGTGGACCGCGCGAAGAAGGCGGTCGGCCCGGTCGACTTCGTCTCGCGCCCCGTCGAGACCGCCAACCTGTGGACCTTCGTCGCGGCGATCGGCGGGCCGTCGGTCGAGCGCGAGCTGACGAAGCTGCTGAGCGCGCGCACCAAAGACCCTGCCGCCATCGTGCGCCTCGCGAAGAGCGCGATGATGGACGCCTCGAAGAGCCTGCTCCAGGCGCAGGGCGCGTCGACCAACTACGAGCTGATCAGCACCCTCAACCTGCTGCGCGGCGCGAAGGAGGCGCTCGAGCTCTACGAGAAGAGCCCCGAGACCGCGAAGTGCAACGGCTACTTCGTCATCGGCACGCTCACCGTGTCGCCCCTGCCGGCGAGCGCGATGCCGCTGGCCACCCGGCTGGCCCGCTTCGGGAAGGGCGTGCCCGACGGCGTGGTCGCCACCTCGGTGCCGAAGCCCGACCCGGTGGTCGACGTCATCACCGGCGCGGGGTCGCAGAGCTTCAAGACGCGCTTCAAGTCGGTCGGCGCGGTGGACGCCAACGGGGTGCCGAAGAAGGCGGTCAACCTCTACGACTTCCTCGCCGAAGCGGTGCCTCGCAGCGCCACGCGCAGCGTCGACATGGCCCTCGACGACAGGGTGGACTCGCTGCGCGCGCGCCTCGAGGAGCTGCGCTACGCGGCGCCGGCCGACCGCATGGCCGTGGCGCGTGAGCTGAACCTGATGCTCGCTGCGCGCGACGCGTACGGGCGCACCTCCGGCGACGGGAAGTTCGTCACCAACGGCTTCTTCTTCGCCCGCCAGCCGGCCTCGACCACCACCGCGCGGCTGCAGGTCGGTGAAGAGGTGAAGGCCACCGCGAAGGAACGCGCGAAGTTCGCCGCCCTCACGCCCGCCCGCGTCGAGGAGGTGGATCAGGATCTCAACAAGCCGCGCCTCTCGCCTGCCGAGCTGTGTGAGGCCTTCTGGCTCTCGCGCACGCGCCTCGAGAAGCCCGCGCCCAACCCGCCGCTGTCGATCCCCAACTGCGGCGTGGTGTCCGTCTTCGGCGTCGACGGCGGGCCCTACACGGTCGAGTACACCATCTTCCAGACGGGCGACCGGCTGTACGCGCGGCAGCGCGACAAGGACAACGACAGCATCCACGAGAAGTGGCTCGACCTGGGCGACATCGTCTACGACGGGCGGCTCCTCGCGCGCGCGCGGGCCGGCACGCTCGATCCGCGGCCGCAGGTCGAGCACCGCAGCGGGTGGCTCTGAGCTACAGCCGCGCGCCGATCTGCACGCCCGCCGACTGGAAGATGACGGGCCCGATATCGACGCGCGTCTTGCCGTCGTCCGCGAGCGTCGAGCCGGGCATGGTGGTGCGCTCGACCGAGAGCTTCACGTCGAAGCCCAGGCTCCCGAGGATGGGGAAGGAGATGGAGAGGCGGTCCTTCCGCGTCACGCCCGGCACGAAGGGCACGAAGCCCGTCGCTTCGATCAACAACTGGTAGGTGCGGAACAGCCGGAGCCCTACGCGCGCGGCCGGCTCGAGGTGCCCCGCCGACGCCCACGTCTGCCCGCTGGCGGCGTGCTGGAAGCCGGCCGACGCGCCCGCGTAGACGTTGAAGTAGTGCGTGCGCAGGCCGAGATAGAGCGCGTACGAGACGTCGATGCTGGCCGCGAGCACCGGCTCCTTGTCGCCGTTCTCGTACTTGCGCGGCGCGGCGGTGTGGAAGCCGAAGGTCCCGCGCAGGCCCGCGTCGTCGTGCACCGCGAAGCCGTAGCGCAGCGGCAGCAACGTCGCGAGCGGGTGGTAGTGGAGGTCGGCGGTCAGCGGAATCGCCACCCGCGTGCCGAGCGCCGCCCCCGCCACCTGCACGTCCCACGGCACGAGGCCGAAGTGGAAGTCGACGTACTCCGCCGGGCCACGGATGCCCTCGTGGTACACGCGCTGGGTCATCTGGCTCACGTCCTTCGGCGCCGGATCGCTCACGCCGGCCTTCGCCACCAGCCCCGGTGAGACCCACGCCGGCGGGTTGATCAACACCACCGCCGTGTCGGGCACGCGCCGCGCGACACCGGCCTGCACCAACACCGGCGACACCAGCGACGCGCTCACCCCGAGCTGCGCCTCGAGCCACTTCGCCGCTTCACCTTCGGCGGTGTCGTCGAGCAACACCGAGCGCACGAAGGCCTCGCCCGCGGCGGCCTCGTCCCCGGCCGCGCGCGCCTTGACGCCGTCTTCCCGCGCCAGCTTCGCGCGCTGCGCCCGCGCCTTCGCCGTCGCCGCCGCGCGGAGCTGCGAGCCCGCATTCGCCGACGCCCGCTCGAGCGCCGTGGCCGCGGTGAAGGTGGCGCCGATGCGCGCCGAGAAGGCCTCCGGCCGGCCCTCGAGCCGTCGCGGCGGCACCTGGTAGGCGTACTGCTCGGCGCTGTCTCGCCACTCGCCCCGCACCGGCACCTCGAGCACCGTGCCGTCGTCCCACGTGAGCTGCGCGACGCCGGAGACCTCGGCGGTGATGACGCGCGTGGTGACGGAGTACGAGACGCTGCCATTGCGGTCGCGCACCTTCTTCACCTGCCGCGTCTCGTAGACGGGCTCGTCCTTCCAGCCGTACTCCGGCACCGTACACAGGCCCTGCCACGTGTAGCCGGGCAGGCTCGACGCCTTCGAGCACTGCTCTTGATGCGAGCCGGTCTGCACCTGCACCCGGCGCGTGCCCACCTGCACCGTCTCCTGGACGAAGTACGCCTCTTCGGTGACGTAGTTCGCCGAGCGCTGCTGCACGCCGTCGCGCGCGTCGCTCACGCACCGCTGCAGCCGCAGCGTCACCGGGTGCTTCGTGCCCACCCCGAGGCTGCCGAGCAGCGTCGCCCCCGCGGCCGCGCAGGCGCCCGTCGCGTCGAGCGTCACCTTCGGCGCGAGGGTCGTCACGAAGTCGGAGCGCAGCTCCTGTTGCAGCGCCGTCGCCGGGCCGCGCTGCGCGCCGTTCGACAGGCTCGCCGCGAGCGCGAGGTGCAGCAGCCTCCGGTAGCCCGAGGGCGTGTCTTGCGCGGCCTGCCGGTGAAAGGCGACGCCCTCGCCGAGCAGCGCCTCGTGCCGCGCGCGCAGCGGGTGGTTGGCTTCGACCTTCGTCGAGAGCGGCGCCAGCGCTTCGTGCACCGCGAGGTAGTGGCGCTCGCCGGCGAGGCGCGTCGCGTCGGCGAGCACCAGCGCCAGCGCGTCGTCATGCGCCGCGTCCACCATCGCCAGCGCCTTCGCCGGGAGGTGCAGCGCACGCGCGCGGGTGCGGGTGCCGAGCAGCTCGAGGAAGCGCGCGCGGGCGTTGGCCGGGGTGGCGGGCACGAAGCCGGCCGCGGCGAGGCGGTCGAGCTCGGCGTCGAGGCGCGCGTCGGTGGCGGTGGGCACGGGCAGCGCGCGCAGCCGCTCACGGAGCTTGCACACGGCCTCGATGCGCTCCAGCGCGGTGCCCGGCGCGGCGGGGAGCCACGGCCGCGCGAGCGCGTCGTCGAGCACCGTCACCAGACGCTCGAGCACCGCCTGGTTCACCGAGCGCTGCGCCGCCTCGACGAGCGGCAGCGTCTGGTCGAGCGCGGCCTTCGCGTCGGCGGCCAGCGCCGGGCGCAGCGCCGCCGGGTCACACCGCTGCGCGATGGCCTCGCGAATGTGCTGCTTCGTCTCCTCGGAAGCGCCGCCGGCCTTGTTGCGCAGGTCGATGAGCTGCTGGCACCGCGCGAGGGGATCGCCCCCTGCGTTCTCGGCGGTCAACGCGCGCAGCCGCGGCCCCACGTCGCCGTCGGCCAGCTCTTCCGCCTTCTCGCGCACCCGCTCGAACTCGAAGTCCATCATCGGGCGCTCGTTCATCGCGTCCCGGTACGCCCGCTCGGCCTCGGCGTACTTGCCTTCCGCCCGCAGCGCGTCACCGGCCGCCTCGCGCGGGGTCGCGCAGCCGAGGTTCATCACCACCGACAGCCCCAGGCCATACCGCCACAGCTTCGTCATGGGCGCCGAGTCTCCCCGGGAGATGGTTGGCGCTCCAACATGATTCGCAGGGGCGGCGACCCGCAGTAGAAGCCGGGCATGACGGCTCGTCTGGGGTGGGTGGCGCTGGTGTTGAGCGGCTGTGTCGCGGCCGATCTGAACAACCGGTCGGTGTTCGCGGGGCTCACCTACCAGGCTGACGTGCGCCCGGTGCCGAGCCCGAAGTTCGACTTTCAGCTCTACGCCGAGCTGCAGCTCACCACCGCCGGGCCGTGGAATGATCCGCAGGCCGCCGCGGCGTGCCTCGCCTCGCTCACCGCCGCCGACCTCGAGCGCCTCGGACGCGCCACCAGCGACGCGCGCGACCCCGAGACGTGGGCTGCCGCGCTGTGGCCCGAGCTGGCGCCGCTGCGCAGCTCGCCGGCGTGCGGGCCGTCGTTCACGGCTGATCAGTCGCAGCTCGCGTGGGCCCTCGGCAAGTCGGCGGGCGCGGTGTTCGATTTCGCCGAGCTCACCTGGCTGGCCACCGCGCGCAGGGCCGAGACGTACGCCGCCGGCGCCGACGCGCTCCACCGCCTCGCGCGGGTGCTCGACGCCACGCCCGCCAATCAGGCCTCGCAGAACGCCCTGCCGGTGCTGGCCATGAGCGGCGGCGCGGCCAACGGCGCCTTCACCGCCGGGTTCCTCTACGAGCTGCTCTCGGCGCGCGAGGTGGCGCTCAGCCGCGTGCCCGTCGCGCAGCGCGCGGAGGTCGATCGCCTCAGCCGCTTCTCGGCGGTGGTCGGCACCAGCGTCGGCGCGCTGCTGGCGCAGTTGCTCGAGTTCGCGATGGTGGACGACGCGGCGCTGACGCCCGAGCAGCAGGCCTTCGTCGCGACGTGCAACGCGTGGGCGCTCGAGCCCGAGGTCGCGCACGGAGACCTCTCCGGCGGGGCGTCGGGCTGCTTCGCGGGGTGGCCGGCCAGCCCGTTCCCTTCCGTCCCCGCGGTGCCGGGCAGGCCCGTGCAGAGCTGCGCGCTGGCGCTCCTGCAGCGGTACTTCGCGGACGTCGACGAGGCCGACCTGATGTGTGCCGAGCCGGGCTCCGTCGCGCGCGCGCTGGGCGTGCTGGGCCCGGCGCGGGTGAACCTGATCCGCTTCGACCCCATGCAGCACGAGCCGGTGAGCCCGCTGGTGGAGCTCTTTCATCAGCAGATGCGCGACAACCGCATGACCCGCGTCGTGGTCTCGGTCGAGACGCAGCAGAACCAGGTGTTCGGCCTCGACGAGCGCGCCTGCGGAGCGAGTGACCGTGCCGCCTGCCTGAGCGCCGGGTTGATGGCGTCGCTGGTGCTGCCGGTGTTCTCGCGCCCCGTGACGCACACCTTCTCGGGCTTCGCACCGAAGGGTGAATGTGGAGTGTGGGTCGACGGCGGGCTCCGGTCGCAGCAGCCGGCGGTGCGTGCGCTGGCGTACTCGCGCGCCACGCCGTTGATCTCCAGCGCTTCGCTGCGCGTGCTCGCCCTCGACACCGGCCGGGTGACCGCCATCCCCAGCCCGAAGCCCGCGGTCATCACCGACATGGCCCTCACCTCGCTCGCGCAGTACGCCAGCCAGCAGACCGCCACCGAGGTCGCCTTCGCGCAGCGCCTCGCCGAGCTCCGAGACGCCGAGTTCGTCGCGCTCGAGGCGCAGGCCACGGCCCCGCTCAAGCGCAGCGCCCGGCCCAGCGCGCTCGACCCCCGGGTGCGCGTGCTCTTCGTGCCCTCCGACGTGCCCGACTGGGTGGTGGCCGGCGCCGGCTACTCGTTCGACCGCTACGTGATGCGCGGCCTCTTCCTCTGGGGGCGGCAGGTCGCGCGCGCGCAGCTGGGCTCCGGGGGTGAGCTGATCAGCCGCCTCGGCTGGCCCGCGCCCATGCCCGAGGAGATCGCCGCCGTCATCACCGGGCGCGAGGGCGACGCGACGTTTCAGCAGTGGCTCTCGGCGTACTCCCAGCCCATCTGCCCCGCCTTCGCGACGTGGCGGAACCAGCAGGGCGCACAGCGGATCAAGACCCGCATGTCGTTCTGCCCCGAGGCGTCGGAGGGGCCTCCGTACTTCTCGTGTCCGGCTGGCGCGTGGGACGCGGGAGGTGCTCCGTGAGCGCCCTCTTCCTCGCGCTGGTGCTCCACGCCGCGCCCCTCGTGCCGGAGCCACGGCTGCACGTCGTCGCGCAGCTCGACCTCACCGGTGGTGCGCGGGCCGTGGCGGCGCCGTTCTTCTTCGGGCTCGACGCGAAGGTCGGCGCGCGCTTCGACCCGGTGCGCTTCGGGGCTCAGGTGCGCGGCCTCTTCTCTCGCGAGAGCGGCCTCGACGTCGGCGGCTTCTTCACCGTCGACCTCGTGCGCGTGGAGCTCGACTCGCGCCTCACCGTGGCGCTCTTCACCGGCGTCGACGTGATGGCGCGGTGGATGCCCGGGCGCCCCTCGCCGTGGAGCACCGTGCTGCTCGGGCAGACCGGCCTGCGCGTGCTCGGCATCACGCTGACCGTCGCGGGCGGCGCCGAGGTGCCCAGCGGGCTGGGTGACGGGGAAGTTCGGCTCGGCGTCGACCTCGTCGAGTTCGTCACCTTTCTGAAAACTTGATCAGCGGGGTCGCTCTGAGGGATACTGAACGTCCTTTCAGGGTGACCCATGAACAACGACCTCGACCTGCTCCCGCCGGATCTGCAGAACCTCCTTCAGCTCTTCTCGTCGCTGCCTGACGTGCGCTTCCCCGACCTCGACGCCTCGGCCCTGCAAGACGCCGTCGCTCGGGTGAAGGCGCGCCACCTCGAGCTGCTGCACATCGAAGCGCAGCTGATGGCCGTGCGCGGGGCCCTCGAAGAAGAGCAGGAGGCGCTGCTGAAGAAGGGCCACCGGCTGCAGGCGTACCTCCGCGTGTTCGCCGAGCAGGACGAGGTGCTGGCGGCGAAGGTCGACGCGCTGACGCTGCCGCGGTTGCGCAAGGCGGCGGTCGCGCGGCCAGCGGTGGTGGCTGAAGGTGAAGGCGAGGTGGTGAGCGTCGAGGCGGCGCCGAAGAAGCGGGGCCGGCCGCGGAAGGTCGTCGCGGGCACCGACGCGCTGTTTGGTGAGGTCGAGGCGGCGGCTGCCAGCTGATCAGTGCGTCTGAAACAACGCGCGAAGGGTCCGCGCCTCGAGCGAGCGATCGAACCAGCGCTCGAGCGTGGGCAGGTCGGCTCCGGCGAGCAGGGCTTCCTGATCCGCTGAGAGCTTCCTGAAGCGGCTGATCAGCACGCGACGCAACGCGTGCCGGAGCGTCACCTCACGGCCTTCTTCGCGACCTTTCTCGAGACCCTCTTCACGACCTTCTTCGCGACCTTCTTCACGACCGAGCCTGAGGCCCTGACGCTTGCCGCGCTGGTAGCCCTTCTTCTGCAGATACTGAGCGATGGTGGGCACTTCGTTTCCTTCCCCTTCAGCGCTTCACGCAGCACCTGCTTCACCACAGGGAGCGTCTTCTGGTCGACGATGCGTAAAAGGTACCGAAGAAAGAGCCGCTGCGTCGAGGGCTCGGCCGCCAGCGTCGCCGCCGCCTGTTGAACGATGTCGCCCTGGACCTCCGGCGGGCTGGAAGCCACCTTCAGGCCAAGCAACCCGCCCCGCAGCGTGCGGTGCTGTGAGAGCGCATCGACAGGGAGCGCGCAGAGGTCGACGAGCACCATCCCAAAGTCGAGGCCAAGCCTGCCCGCCCGGCGTTCGAGCAGGTCCGAGAAGCGGCGAGGCCCTCTCCACGGGCGACCGCCGTTGTAGACGACGAGCGGCACGACGAGCGGCAGGTTGCGGTGCCCGTGCTTGCGGGCGAGCTCGTCGTAGAGCGCCGAGAGGTACCGCAGCAGCTGCAGCATCACCGCGGGTTCATCAGTCCGTTTGTGCTCGACGAGGCAGTACACGTAGACCGGCCGTCGGCCCTTGAGTCGCACGCGCAGCAGCAGATCCGTCACGCTGCCGCGAAGTGACTCTTCGACGAAGCTCTCCGGCATCGCGACCGGCTTTCCGTCGAGGCGAAGCGCCAGTGCGCGTGGCAGCCGCTCGCGGAGCAACGCCTCGGCCGCCCCGGACTCCTTCATCAACGCGCGAAACGCCTTGTCGTGAGGTCCCACGGACCGCGGCGACGCAGGGCCCATGCCACCGACGCGCCCGAGCGAGGGCACCGTTGCGGCGACGCCGGTGACGGACGCGGCACGGACGCTCCACTTCGACTCTCAGCGTCTGCGAATCACCACCGGTCCTTGCTACACCGCCGCCATGGCGAAGAAGACCGCACCGACCACCGAGCTGCCCCGGTTCACCGGCTTCGACAGGGCGGGGGTCTCGTGGTTTCAGGGGCTCGCGATGGCGCAGAACCGCGAGTGGTTCCACGAGCACCGCGACGCCTACGAGCAGCTGTGGCTCACGCCGATGAAGTCGTTGATCCACGAGCTCACGGCGCCGCTGGCGAAGATCCACGGGCGCAAGCTCGGGCCGCCGAAGTTCTTCCGCTTGAACCGCGACGTGCGCTTCTCGAAGGACAAGAGCCCGTACAAGACCAACACCTCGGCGCTCATTCCCTTCGAGGGCCTGGGCGGCCCGATGGAAGGCCCGGCGGCGCTCTACCTCCACCTCGGCCTCGAGGAGGTGGTCGCCTTCGGCTTCTACGCCCTCGAGCCCGACGCGCTGAAGCGCCTGCGCGCGCGCATTCTCGACGAGAAGACCGGCCCCACGCTGCAGAAGCTGGTCGACGTCGCCACCCGGCAGGGCCTCTCGCTCGACGGCATGGAGCAGCTCAAGCGCGCCCCCACCGGCGTCGACCCCGCGCACCCGCGCATCGCGCTGCTCAAGTTCAAGGGGCTCGCGCTCAGTCGCTCCGACATTCCGAAGAAGGTGCGCTTCAGCGCCGACCTCAAGCCGTGGATCCTCGCGCAGGCCGAGGCCGCCGCGCCGGTGATCAAGTGGGGCCTCGCGCAGAACCTGCTGGGGTGATCAGGCCGGCCGTTTGATCAGCTCGACCGGCGCGCCCGCCGCGTGCTCGCCGAGGATCTCCACCAGCCGCTCGAGCCGCAGCGGCTTCGACAACACGCCCGACATGCCGGAGGCCAGACAGCGGTCCTGGTCTTCGGTCGTCACCGCGGCGGTCAGCGCGAAGATGGGCGTGGTCACCCCGCGCTTGCGCAGCTCGAGGGTCGCGTCGAACCCGTCCATCACCGGCATGTGGCAGTCCATCAGCACCAGGTCGAAGGCGCGGCCTTCACAGCGCGCGAGCGCCTGCGCCCCGTCGGACGCCACCGTCACCTCGTGGCCCAGCTTCTCGAGCAGCCGGGTGGCCACCACCTGGTTGACGAAGTTGTCTTCCACCAGCAGCACCGACTTCTTCGCCAGCGAGCGCACCGCCGGCGGCGCGCGCAGGGGCCCGTCGACGGCCTCGCAGGGGAGCGTGACGGTGAAGCAGCTCCCCTGGCCGGGCTCGCTGCGCACCGAGATGGTGCCGCCCATCGCCACCACCAGCCGCTGCGAGATGACGAGGCCGAGCCCGGTGCCGCCGAAGCGCCGGGTGGTCGACGCGTCGGCCTGCGCGAAGGGCTGGAAGATGCGCTCCAGCGACTGGGCGTTCATGCCGATGCCGGTGTCGCGCACCTCGAGCACCAGCCGCCCGTCGCGCCGCGACAGCGACACCCCCACCTTGCCCTTCGAGGTGAACTTCACCGCGTTCGACACGAGGTTCATCGCCACCTGGCGCAGCCGCGTGGGGTCTCCCTTGATCCACGCCGGCACGTCGGGAGCCACGTGCAGCTCGAGCTCGTCGGCGTTCTCGGCTGCCCGCGACTGGAGCAGATCGACCACCAGCCGCAGCTCGGTGGCCGGCGACATCGGCACCACCTCGAGGTCGAGCCGGTTCGATTCGATCTTCGAGAAGTCGAGCACGTCGCTGATCACCGTGAGCAGCGAGTCGGCGCTCTGCTGAATGACGCGCAGGCCTTCCTTCACGCGGGCCGGGTCGCGCTCGCCGTCGAGCAGCGTCGCCATGCCGGTCACCCCGTTGAGCGGGGTGCGGATCTCGTGGCTGATGGTGGCGAGGAAGTCGCTCTTGGCGCGGTTGGCTTGATCCGCCGCGGCGCGGGCCTCGAGCAGCGCGTGGTTGTGGGCCTCGAGCTCGGCGATGCTGATCTCCGTCTCGCTCTCGTAGGCGCGGGTGAGGAGGAACGCGGTGATGCACGCGCCCATCAGCGACGCCACGCGCGGGCCGAGACCGCGGTCTTCCGAGATGCCCGCCAGCCAGCCGTGGTCCATGCCGTAGAGCGTGAGGGTCACCAGCACCAGGCTGAGCCCCAGCGTCACCCAGCCCGCCCGGCGCCCGCCCGCGGCCAGCGCGAGCAGCGGGGCGATCATCATCCACAACACCGAGGGCATGCCGTCCCTGCCGTTCGACATCGCCATCACCGCCGCGGCGAGCAGGCCGACCCCCAGCACCACCGGGGTGATGATCGCCACCGACGCCCCGCGGCGCAGCGCGTAGAGCGACACCAGACACGTGAGCGTCACCACGCCGGTGCCGAGCGCCGACTTGGGGTGCGCGGTGATCAGGTACCAGAGCACCATCGGCCCGGTCGCCCCGAGCAACACCAGCAGCAGCGAGCCGAGCTTGCGCAGCCGACGACGCTCTCCGGCGTTCCTTTCCGGAGAGATCACTTCCGGCAGGACACGACTGATCAGAGTTCCCGACACCTTCAAATGCGTAGTCCCCCCTGCAGGCACGCGCACCCCCATCTCGGTGGTCATTGTAGACCCGGCGCGACGAATGACCCACCCTCACCCTCGACGGTCCGCGCGCCTGCGAGGGGATCTGTTTCTGCAGGGGGTGGGGCGGCCATGGACGCAGGTGCTCGTTCGACCCGGAACCTCGCAGCGTGGATTCTGGTCGTCCTCGCGGCCGGCGTGGGCGCGACCTGGGCGCTGAGCGAGGCCGCGACCGAGCGCTTCCGACGCGAGGGCGAGTTCCGCTTCATGCGCGCCAACGACCGGTTGATCGCCGACGCCCAGCGCCGCCTCACCCTGCCCATCTTCGGCCTCAGCGGGGCGCGCGCCGCCTTCGCCGCCAACCCCGCCATGGGCCGCGAGGGCTTCGCGCGCTACGTCAATGGGCGCGACCTCTCGCGCGAGTTCCCCGGGGTGCGCGGCATCGGCTTCGTCGAGCGCTTCGCCCGCAAGGACCTGCCGACGCTCCTCAACCAGCCGCGCGCCGACGGGCTCCCGTGGGAAGTGCACACCACGCCCACCGCCGACGAGCTCTTCATCATCACCGTCATCGAGCCGCTCGACGCGAACCGGGCGGCGCTCGGCTTCGACCTCGGTTCGGAGCCGACGCGCCGGGCGGCCCTCGAGCGCGCCATCGACACCGGCGAGGCGACGATGAGCGCGCCGCTGGTGCTCATTCAAGACGAGGCGCAGCGCCGCGCGATGTTGCTGGTGCTGCCGGTGTTCCGTCCCGGCCTGCCGACCCGCTCTGCCGTCGAGCGCCGCGCCGCGCTGCGAGGGCTCGTCTTCGCGCCCATCATCGTGCAGGAGCTCTTTCAGGGCACGCTGCAGGCGGCCGACGGGCAGCTCGACCTCGACATCTACGACGGCGCGCAGCCCAGCGAGAGCACCGCGCTCTACGACCCCGACTTCCACTTCCAGACCGGCACGCACCCCGCGCTCTTCGAGGCCGACACCACGCTCACCCTCGGCGGCCGCACGCTGCTCTTCCACACCCGCTCCACGCCGCAGTTCGAAGCGACGCTCAGCCACGGCGAGGTGAGCACCGTGCGGCTGGCGGGCGCGGCGCTCACGTTGCTGCTGGTGACGGTGGTGTTCCTGCTCGGGCATGGGCGGCTGGCGGCGCTCCAGCTCGCGCGCGACATGACCCGCGACCTGCGCGAAGAGAAGCTGCGCGCCGAGCAGCTGCTGCGCGAGCACGAGGCGCTCTCGCGCACCATCGGGCACCAGTTCATCGTCAGCGAGGCCGACCCGCAGGGCCGCATCACCCACGTCAACGACAAGCTGGTCGAGATCAGCGGCTACTCCCGCGAGGAGCTGGTGGGGCAGAACCACCGGGTGCTCAACTCCGGGCTGCACCCGCGCGAGTTCTGGGCCGAGATGTGGCGCACCGTCAGCCAGGGGCAGACCTGGCGCCGCGAGGTGCGCAACCGCCGCAAGGACGGCACCTATTACTGGGTCGACGCGCTGGTGACGCCCTTCGTCGACGCGCAGGGCCGGGTGACGAAGTACGTCTCGGTGCGCGCCGACATCACCGCCCGCAAGCAGGCCGAGGCCGAGCTGGCGCGTCAGTCTGCCATCGCCACCGAGCTCGCCGCCCGCGCCGACGAGGCGAACCGCGCCAAGAGCGCCTTCCTGGCGAACATGAGCCACGAGATCCGCACGCCGATGAACGGGGTGCTGGGCATGACCGAGCTGCTGCTCTCGATGGGCCTCGACCGCGAGCAGGAAGACGCGGCCCGCACCGTGTACCGCTCGGCCGAGGCGCTGCTGGTGGTGCTCAACGACATCCTCGACTTCTCGAAGGTGGAGGCCGGGCGGCTGGAGTTCGAGCACCTCCGCTTCGACGTGCAGCAGTTGATCTACGACACCATGGAGCTCTTCCGCGGCCGCGTGGGGTCGCAGGTCGAGCTGCTGGTGCACCTCGCGCCCGACGCGCCACGCGTGGTGTGGGGAGACCCGTCGCGGCTCCGGCAGATCCTCAGCAACCTGGTGGGCAACGCGGTGAAGTTCACCTCGGCGGGCCACGTGCTGGTGGACCTCGAGCGGCGCGGCGCGGCGCTGGTCATCCGCGTGTCCGACACCGGGCCGGGCATCGCGCCCGAGCGGCAGGGGGCGCTGTTCGAGCCCTTCACCCAGGCCGACGCGTCGACCTCGCGGCGCTATGGCGGCACCGGCCTCGGCCTCGCCATCTCGCGCCGCCTCGCCGAGGGCATGCGCGGCACGCTGGGCCTCGAGAGCCCGCCGGGCGAGGGCTCGCGCTTCGAGCTGGTGCTGCCCCTCGAAGAAGAGCGCGAGCTCGAGCCGCCCGCGCAGCCGCTGCTGGGCCGCCGGGTGCTGGTGGTGAAGCGGCAGCCGCTGGCCCGGCGCATCTTGCGGGAGCAGTTGATGGCGCAGGGCGCGCGCGTGGAGTCGGTGTCGGACCTCGACGCCGCCCGCGAGGCCTTCGCCGCGGCCCGCTTCGACGCGCTGGTGTGCGCGGAAGGCGACGCCGACTCGGTGTTGGGGCTCGACCTGCCGAAGGGCACGGTGCGGCTGCTGCTGTCGACCACCCCGGCGCGGCGTCGCGAGGGCTTCTCGGCGCTGCTCAAGCCCTGCCCGGCGGCGGCGCTCGGCCGCGCGCTCGCCGACGGCATCGCCGAGCAGCAGGGCCACGGCGCGCCGCCTGCGCTCCACGCGGTGCCGAACCCGCCGGTGTCGCCGCCGCGCGTCGAGGGCCGCCGGTTCCGCGTGCTGCTGGCCGAAGACAACGCCATCAACCAGCGCATCGCGCGCGTGATGCTCGAGCGCGCGGGCTGCGAGGTGACGCTGGTGGAAGACGGCGCCGCGGCGGTCGAGGCCTTCCAGCGCGACACGTGGGACCTGGTGTTCATGGACTGCCAGATGCCCGAGCTCGACGGCTACGAGGCCACCGCCCGCATCCGCGCGCTGGAGGCCGCGCAGGGGCTGCACCGCACGCCGGTGGTGGCGATGACGGCCAACGTGATGCCGGAGGATCGGCTCCGCTGTCTCGCGGCGGGCATGGATGATCACGTCGCCAAGCCGGCGAAGGCGGTCGACCTCGAGCGCGCGCTGCTGAGGTGGGCGGGGGCGCGCGCGGCCTGATCAGCTCTTCACGACGCTGACGTGCAGCACCAGCTCGACCTCGTCCTTGTTGCGCACCATGCCCAGCGCGGTCGAGTAGGGCGGCACCCCGAAGTCGCTGGTCTTGATCATCACCCGCGCGTCGCCCTCACGGCGGGTGTCGGTGGTGGTGACGGTGATGGGGAAGGTGAGCTCACGCTTTACGCCGTGCAGCGTCAGCGTGCCGGTGCACTGGAGCTCCCCGCGGGCGTCGCGCGTCACCTGTTTCACCACGAAGCCGATGGTGGGGAACTTCGCGGCGTCGAGCTGCTCGTCGCTCAGCATGTGCTCCTTCACCTTCTGGCGATCGCCTTCCGGCACCGCGGCCCCCGCGACGTGGTGGCGCTGGCGCGTCTGCGGCTCGTCGGGCACCAGCGAGGCGACGTCGACGGTCAGCGACAGGGTGAGCGACTCCGGCCGGCCTTCGTCGTCGAGGCTGGCGTCGCCGCGCACCACGCTGGCGCGGATGACGTGGTCGTGGGCCAGCGACGCCGCCGCCCCCGTCTTCCACACCTTGACCACCAGCTCGGTCTTCGGAACGTCGAGGGTCCAGCCGGCGAGCGTCGAACTCAGCACCACGGAGAGCCAGGTCACGCCCCCTTCCTAGCTCCGCCCGGTGTGCCGCGCTTGACCACATGCGCCTCGGTCGGGAGGTGCGCCCGTCCGCTGACCGTGGAAACATGCACTCTCCCTGTGCCCGACGTCGGGGCGGCGAGGTCTCGGGGGATCAGGAGCGACCATGCACTCGACCACTTCCATCACGCGTTGGCCGTTGACCGTCTCGTTGCTGCTCGGCGCGGCGCTGCTGAGCGCCTGCACGTGCGGGGGCGGCGTGGTGGGCGCGGACTGCCAGTCGGCGAGCGACTGCAACGCCGCGTTGACCTGCCTCGACACCCAGACCTGCGCCACGAAGTGCACCGGTGACGCCACCTGCGCGGCGACCGAGAAGTGTTCGACGGCCGGCGGCTGCGTGCCGAAGACGGGCTGCGGGAGCGACGCCGACTGCGGCACCGGCCAGGCCTGCACCGCGCAAGGCACCTGCGCGCAGAGCTGTCAGGGCGTGGGGAGCTGCGGCTCGACCGCGGTCTGTCTCTCCAGCGGCACCTGCGCCACGAAGTGCACCACCGCGGCCGACTGCGCGGGCGGCGAGAAGTGCTCCACCATCGGCGGCTGCGTGCCCACCACCGGGTGCGGCGCCACCACCGACTGCCCGTCGGGCCAGCTGTGCGACGGCCTCGGCAAGTGCGTGCCCGACTGCAAGACGGCGGGCTGCAACCCCGGCGCGACGTGCGCCACCGACGGCACCTGCGTGCCCGCGGCGGCTGACGGCGGCCCGATGACCTGCGGCGGCGAGCTGTTCCAGGCGGCGAAGGTGAACTCGAACATGTTCATCGCCTTCGACAAGTCGGGCTCGATGAACGACCCCATCAACGGCGTCTCGAAGTGGAACATCGCCACCAGCGCCATCAAGCAGGTCACGCAGCAGTACCAGTCGCAGATCCAGTTCGGGCTGATGCTCTTCCCCGCGGGCGCCGGCAACACGCAGCAGTGCGTGCCCGGCCCGGTGGCGGTGACGGTGGGTGATCAGCGGGCGACGATGATCAGCAGCGCGCTCGACGCCAACATGCCGGGCGGCCGCACGCCCATCGGCGGGGTGCTGACCGCTGCGGGCCAGGTGCCGGAGCTCGCCGACCCGATGCGCGCCAACTACGTGATGCTGGTGACCGACGGCTCCGAGACGTGCAACGGCAACGGCGTGCAGGCGGCCACCACCAACCTCGCCAACAAGGGCATCAAGACCTTCGTGGTGGGCTTCGGCGCCGACGTCGACGCGCAGAACCTCGCCGACATCGCGACGGCCGGCGGCACCCCGCGCCCGGGCGCCACCAGGTACTACCAGGCCGACGACGCGGCGGGCCTGCTAGCGGCCTTCAACCTCATCGCGCAGGGAGCGCTGGGCTGCGAGTACCGGCTGGCCACCGCCCCGCCGGACCCCGCGAAGGTCTTCGTGTACGTCAACGGCGTGCTGCAGAACCGCGACGTGACGCACGCCAACGGGTGGGACTACTCGCCGGCCACGGTGCGCATCACCTTCTACGGCGGCCTGTGCAACCTGGTGGCGACCGACGCCACGGCGAAGGTGAGCATCGTCTACGGCTGCCGCGACGACTCGTTGACCGAGACCGATCGCCGCGACGGCGGCGCGTCCCTGCCCAACGGCTCGGCGTGCGCCAGCAACGTCGACTGCGCCAACGGCGTGTGCTCGGGCGGCTTCTGCGGCTTGCCGGTGGGCGCGAACTGCACGCTCGGCACGCAGTGCGCCTCGACGGTGTGCGTGGCCGGGAAGTGCGACCCCGGCATCAACTGATCAGCGGGTGAGCGCCTCGAGCTCGGCCAGCCGCGCCAGCTCGTCATCGGGAATGAAGGTGCCCGCCGAGCCGGTGAAGCCGAGCGTCACCCGCTCCGAGAGCCGCGCGAAGCAGCGCCGCGACAACGGGGTCTTCGGGTTCTCGCGCACGCAGGCCTCGTAGAAGAGCGCGTCCACGTCCCACCACAGCGGAGACCGCAGGCCCGCGGCGCAGGTGCCGAGCAGGAAGAGTGCCTCGCCCCGCGAGCGGAAGGCCGGGTCTTTCGCCAGCGCGAGGTTCAAGTACCCCGACGCGCGCAGCCACAGCACGTCTTTGCGGTCGTCGGCCGACAGCGCGGCGCCGTTGGCCTTGAGCACCAGCGCCTGGGCCTTCGCGAAGAGCGCCTTCGGCTTCGCCGCGCGGGCGTCGAACTTCTCGGCCTTCCACGCCGCGGTGTCGCGCTTCCACGCCGGCAGCGAGCGCTTGATGAACAGCGGCAGGTCGGTGCGCGCGCCCACCTCGTCGAGCAGCGCCGCGGTGGCCTGCGGGTCGTCCTTCACGCGCACCACCAGCGTCAGCGCCTCCTGCAGCGCGCGCGAGTAGGCCGCGGCGTCGGTGAGCGGCGCGTCGAGCACCTTGCGGTATTCCACCAGCGCGGCGTCGAACTGCCGCGTCGAGGCCAGCACCGTGGCGCGCTCGAGCCCGGTGAGCCCCAGCGCGTCGATGCGGGCGGCGGCGTCGGTGAAGTCGGCGCCGGCGCGCTCGCGGGAATGGCAGGTGAAGCACAGGCTCATCAGCGTGCGCACCCGGGGCCCCACCGCGTCGAGCTCGTGCGCGTCGAAGCGGCGCTGCGTCTCGGCGGCGTAGCGCCCGAAGAGCGAGGCGAGGGCGGCGGTAGCGGGCTCCTGCGCGGCCGCGTCGCGGGGGAAGGCGTGGGGCAGGTTCGCCAGCCGCCCGAGGTCGGCCGAGAGGTCCGCGCGCCGCGCCGGGTCGTGCAGCGAGGCAGGGGTGGCCGCCGCGCCCTGCAGCCGCACCAGCGCCCCGAAGGCGTCGCGCATCGTGGTCTTCGCGTCAGAGGGCACACCACCATCAGCGGCGCCGAGCGCCACCGTCACCAGCACGCATTGAATGAGCATTCAGCGCGCACTCAAGACCGGAAGCACCGGGCGCGCGAGTTCCCGGGCGGCGTCGAGGTGGTCGTTGCGGCTGCTGCGCCCACCGTCGTCGTGCATCCACGTCTCCGCGGCGGTGACGAAAGGCGTGAAGGTGGGGTCGGCGGGCAGCGCCTTGATCAACCGCGCCAGCGAGACCTCGTCTTCTTCTTCGAGCGCTTCCTCGATGGCTTTGGCGATGGCCTGGCCCGCGCCCGGCTTCGCCAGCCGCCACGCCTCGAGCGCCGCGTCGACGTCTCCTTCTTCGCGACGCCGCTGCGCCCGGAACCACAACGTGAAGGACAAGGGGGCGATGCCCAGCAGCCAGAAGAGCGAGCTGACGATCAGCGCGCGGTGAGAGCCCGGAAACAAGGACAGCGAGAGCAGCAGCAGGGCCGCCGCGGTGCCGACCATCCACAGTCCGAAGAGGGTGCGTCGCATGCCGTGATTTCGAGCAACTCCCACGCCACGCGCAGATCCTTGCATTTCGCGGCCAGGGTCTCGCGCGGGCTGCAAAGTCTGCGTTCCCCGCGCAAGGGGCTCGGTGCCACACTCGGGCGCGATGCGACTGCTGCTGAGCGTGGTGCTGGTCCTGCTGTGGGCGTGCGCACCTGCCGAACCTTCCGCGGCGACGCGGCGTGACGCCCTGTCGATGCCGGCCCTGGTGACGAGCGGCGGCGAAGGCGGGGCGCAGCTCGGGTGGGCCCTGGCGCCGTGTCCGGTCGTGGGGGCGGTGGTGCTCGCGAGCGCGCCGGGGTTGCCGGCGGCGTGGCGCTCGAGCACTGGCGCCTTCACCTCGCGGCTGGGCGACGCGGGCCAACTGGGTCAGGTGCTGGTGTGCGACCCGGGCGGCGCTGCCGTCATCGGAGGCCCTGGCGGTCTCTTCCGCGTCCAGAGCGATGGCGGCTGGGCCTCGCTGCGCGCGGGGAGCTGGCTGTCGGCGGCGCGGCTGAGCACGAGCAGGCTCATCGCCCTCGACAGCGCGGGCACGGTGCACGTGCTCGACTGGGATGGCACCTCGGTGAGCCAGAACTCCCTGCTCGGGACGCCTCGGTTGGTGACTGCGGTGTCTTCGACGCAGTTCGTGCTCGCTGATCCGCAGAACCAGAAGGTGTCGTTCTTCAGCCTGCTCAACGACCAGCCACAGCCGCTGGGGTCGGCCTCCTTCGCGAGCGTCACGGGCTTCGGGAGGGCAATGGCGGTGGGTGACGTGACGCCGGCCAACCCAGGCCCCGAGCTCATCGTCGGCGCGTCGGGCCAGGTGTTGATCCTCTCGCTCGACGGCGGGGTGCTGAACACGCTGGGCATTCCCAACGACCTGTCGTTCGGGGCCGCGGTGGCGACCGAGCCCAGTGAGTACCTGGCACTCGACGCGCTGTGGGTCGGCGCTCCGGGCAGCGATCGCGCCTTCCGCTTCATCGGAGATGCCGGCACCCTCTTCGCCCCCGCCGGGGTGAGCGGCGCGCAGTTCGGCGCGGCCATCACCGCGACCAACGCGTCGTTCTCGCCGGCCGTCTACTTCGGCGCACCTGCGTACGGGTCGTCGGAGGAGGGCGCGGTGTTCTCGGTGGTGGCGGCGACGAGCGGGCTCGTCGCGACCGTGCGCGAGTGTGGCCTGACGCGGCCCTGTGACGGGTGCCCCGCGGGCCCGTGTCTCGGTGGTGTGGTGTGCCTGCAGCCGGGGAGCAACCCGACGTGCACGGGGGGGAAGGTCTGCAACGGCACCGCGTGTGTCGACCCGCCGGACGGTGGCGCGAGCGAGGACGCGGGCATGATCATTGACGCGGGTGTGATCACCGACGCCGGCGTGAACGACGACGCGGGAGTGATCACCGACGCGGGTGTGAACGACGACGCGGGAGTGGTCACCGACGCAGGTGTGAACGACGACGCAGGCGTTATCGCCGACGCGGGCGTGAACGACGACGCAGGCGTGATCACCGACGCAGGCGTGAACGACGACGCTGGGGTGATCACCGACGCAGGCGTGGCTCCGGGCGACCTGACCTTCTCCGCCGGTTGTGGCTGCGCGGGGGTGAGCGACTGGCCGGTGGCGCTGGTCGGGCTCGTGCTGCTGGCGCGGCGTCGTCGGTGATTTCGTACGCGGCGCGACGCGAATCGGCGACCATACGCGCTCCATGAGGCACTCGAACTTCATCGGCTGGTGTAGCGGGTGGATCCTCAACGCCCTGTTCCACGCGTGGGACGTGGGGTCCGAAGATCCGCTCTTCGTGCCGGCGCTGGTGCTGGGCGTGCCCGGGGTGATGGGGCTGGTCGCGGCGCTGGTGTCGTGGCGCAAGGCCCCGACGCCGCTCAGTCCGGTCCGCGTGTTGGGCTTCGGCGCGCTCGGCGGGGTGGTGGGGACCCTCGTCATCGTGGCGATCATCGCTTTCGTGCTCCAGGGGCTGGCCGCCCCGGCCCCGTGACCCGCGAGTCCTGCTAAGAGCAGCGCCCTCGGTGGGCCGGGGAAGTTCCGCCGAAGGAAGCCCTGGGTGCACATGCGTCAGCTCGTCGTTGGTCTCGTCCTCGCGCTGGTAGCGGCGAGTGGATGTGAGGCGTCTCCCGTTTCGACCGCGTCCCGGTCCACGTCCGACGCGTTGTGGAACGACACGAAGGAGCGGCCGCAGCTGCTGAGCGGTGCGCTCTTCAAGTCCGACACGCTCGACGACGAAGCGACGGCGCGCGCGTTCCTCGACAGCCGCGCCACCGAGTTCCACCTCGACGGCCGCGGCAGCTCGCTGACACTGTCCACCACGCGGGTCGGCCTCGCCGGCACGTACTACCGCTTCGCCCAGCAGCAGGACGTCGAGGGCCAGCCGCTCCCGGTGTTCGGCGGCGAGATCATCGTGCTGATCAGCCGCGATGGCGCCAGCCGCGTGGTGCGCGCCGTCAACCTCGAGCACCACGAAGAGGCCGCGCGCGTGCAGCCGGCCGGAGACCTCGGCGCGGCCCTCGCCCTCTCGCGCGCGCAGGCGGCCGTCGGCTCCACCGGGCCCTTCACCGGCGAGCCCACCGTGACGCGCGGGGTGTACGTGGCGAACGGCGCTCCTCGCGTCGCGTGGCGCGTGACGTTGCCGCTCGAAGACGCGAGCCCGCCGCACGACTGGACGCTGTTCATCGACGCGGCCACCGGCGACGAGCTGGGCCGGCGCGACGGCGTGCACTTTCAGGCCACCGTCACCGGCACCGGCTACGTGTTCGACATGAACCCGGTGGCCTCGACGGGTGACCTCACGCTGGCCGACGACAACAACATGACCAGCCCGGCGCTCGACGCGGCGCGCTTCCTCGTCGCCCTGCCGCGCCTCGACGGCAGCGGCGTGCTCCGCGGCAGCTACGCCGACGTCAGCACCCGCCAGGCCAACTCGCGCGCGACGTCGATGACCAACGACTTCCTCTTCTCGCGCAACGACCTCGGCTTCGAGCAGGCCAACGTCTACTTCCACCTCGATCGCGCGCAGCAGCGCATCCAGGCGCTCGGCTTCACCAACGTGAACAACCGGGTGCAGGGCGCGACGGTCGATGCGCAGACCGCCGACAACTCGTTCTACTCGTCGAACAACCGGCGGCTCTCGTTCGGCACCGGCGGCGTCGACGACGCGGAAGACGCCGACATCGTCACCCACGAGTACGGCCACTCGATCCAGGACAACCAGGTGCCCGGCTTCGGCGGCGGCGACGAGGGCGCGATGGGCGAGGGCTTCGGCGACTACCTCGCGGCGTCGTTCGCGCTGGCGCTGACGGCCGACGCGGGCCACCCCCAGCTGTCGGACCCCGCGTGCGTCGGCGACTGGGACGGCACGGCCTATTCGACCACCACCCCGAAGTGCCTGCGCCGCGTCGACGGCACCAAGCACTACCCCGAGGCCGAGGCCGGCGAGGTGCACGACGACGGCGAGATGTGGTCGGCCGCGCTGTGGGCGCTGCGCGGTCAGCTGGGCGCCGACGTGACCGACAAGCTGGTCTTCGAGGCGCACTTCCTGATGGGCACCAGCAGCACCTTCTTCACCGCGAGCCAGGCGGTGATCAGCGCCGATCGCAACACCAACGCGGGCTTCAACGAGGCGCTGATCCGCCGCACGTTCATCCGCTACGGGTTGTCGCGGGTGCTGTCCACGCCCGCGCCGTCGGGGCCGGTGATCAGCCTGCCGGTGTCGATCGGTCCGGTGCGCGACGCGGCGGGCAACTACCGCAACGACACCGACGAGGTGCGTACGGTGCGGGTGCCGGGGGCGACGGGCTTGATGCTCCACTTCGTGCGCATCGACACCGAGACCAACAACCAGTGCCTCAACCGCAACTGCGACAACGTCTACCTCACCAACGCCGACGGAGACCTCTACCAGGTGCTGGGCGGCGCGCAGACCAACGTGACGTCGGTGGCCGTGCCCGGTGACACCGTCAACGTGCGCCTGGTGAGCGACGGGTCGCAGGTGCGCGTGGGCTACCAGATCGATCGCATCGACGTGCTCGGCGCGCCGGCCGACGCGGGCCTGGTGTTCGACGGCGGCATGGACCTGTTCGACGCCGGCGTGCCGGTGCGGCCCGACGCGGGCGTGCGCGACGCAGGCGTCATCGTGCGCGACGCCGGGGCGCCGGCCGCCGACGCGGGAGATCCACCGCTGGGTGATGCGGGCCAGTCGCCTCCGCCGCCGGCCGATGCGGGCACCGGCACGCGCACCCTCGAGGCCTACGGCACCGAGTCGCTGCGCCCGGCCCTCGCGCGCGGCTGTGGCTGCGGCACCACCTCGGGCGTCGAGGGCTTCGGCCTGCTCGCGCTGCTCGGCCTGTGGCGCCGGCGCCGCGCCTGACGGAGCGATGAGGTTCCCTTCTGGGGCGTCTCGAGGGGTGTGGTAGAGGCGCGGGCCTCACCTGCTTCAAGGAGTGCCCCGTGGGTTTCCTCGGCTCGTTGTTCAAGAAGAAGAGCAGCCCCCCCGTGCAGCGCGCGGCGGCGCCGGCGGTCCTCAACTGGCGCGTCACCACGGTCACGAAGGAGACGCCCTCTTCGGTGAGCTTCGAGGTGGACGCCACCATGGCGTTCAAGGCCGGCCAGTTCGTGCTGCTGCGTCCGAGCGCCGAGCTCCCGTGGCGCGCGTACTCGTTCAGCCGCGCCCCCGGGCAGCCGCTGCGCCTCACCGTGAAGTGTGTGCCGGGCGGCGCGGTGTCCCCGCACCTCACCTCGAAGCTCGCGGCGGGTGATCAGCTCGAGGTGAAGGGCCCCTACGGCCAGTTCGTGTTGCCCGCCACGTGGCAGCGCGCGCTGTTCATCGCCGGCGGCAGCGGCATCACGCCGTTCCTCTCCATTCTCCAGGAGCAGCAGAGCAAGGGCTGGCCTTCGCCCATCACGCTGCTCGACTTCAACCGCACCGCGGTCGAGCAGATCCTCAAGAGCGAGCTCGACGCGCTGCTCGCCAGCAGCAACGGCAAGCTGGAGATCATCCACGTGCTCGACGACGCGGCGAGCGGGCCGAAGGGGCCTCCGACGAAGGACCTGCTCAGCTCGCTGTTCGATGGTCGCCCCGCGCCCGACGTGGTGGCGATGTGTGGCCCGCAGCCGATGATGGACCTCTCGCGCGAGACGGTGCTCGGCCGCTACCCGGGCGTCACCATCCTCGAAGAGAAGTTCTCGATGTCGCACGACGGCGACCCGGCCGGCGCGAGCCACCAGGTCGAGCTGGTGATGGACGGCAAGACGAAGCCCTTCCCGGTGAAGGAAGGCGAGCACGTGCTGTCGGCCGCGCGGAAGGCGGGCCTCAACCTCTCGGCGGGCTGCGAGATGGGCGCGTGCGGCGTGTGCCGGGTGAAGGTGCTGTCGGGTGCGATTCAGGTCCCCGACGACGCGTGCCTGTCCGACGGCGAGAAGTCCGACGGCTACGCGCTGGTGTGCGTGGGCACCGTGAAGGGCGACTGCCGCATCGAGCCCGCGCCCTGACGTTCTGACCGTGCGCGGGGGGCGCAAGGTGGGTACGAGGGGCGTTCCATGAGCCCCCTGCCTCCGTCCCGCTACTACGCCCGTGTCTTCGGGCTGGTCACCGCGGCCGTCCTCGGGTTTCTCCTCTTCCGGCTGCTCTCGCCGTTCGCCGCGCCGCTGATGTGGGCGTTCCTGCTGGCGTTCATGCTGCAGCCCCTCAACAACAAGCTGCTGCGGCGGTGGCCCACGAAGCCCGGGCTGGGCGCGGGGCTGCTGAGTGGCCTGGCGCTGGTGGTGGTGGCCGGCCCGGTGACGCTCTTCATCTTCGCCTTCTTGCGGCAGGCGACCGACCTGTTGACCCGCTTCCAGACCGAGGCGTCCGAGCGGAAGCTGCCCGCGCTGCAGCTGGTGCTCGAGCTGGCGCCGGTGCAGGCGCTGCTCACCCGCGCCGGCGAGTTCACCGCGCTGTCGAAGGAGCAGATCCTCGCGTCGGCCACTGAGGCGGCCCAGGGCGCGCTGCAGCAGGTGGCGTCGCTGGGCGGCACGGTGGTGCTCGGCGCGGTCAACGTCATCACCCAGTTCGGCCTCACGCTGTTCCTGCTCTTCTTCTTCCTGCGCGACGGGAAGGCGATGTTGCAGCGGGGCATTCGGCTGGTGCCGATGGCGCGCACCCGGAAGGACGAGCTCGGGCGGACGCTGGGCGGCGTCACGCGCGCGGTGGTGCTGGGCACGCTGGTGACGGCGCTGGTGCAGGGCTCGCTGGTGGGCATCGGGTTCGCCATCGCCGGGCTGCCGTCGCCGCTGGTGTTCGGCGCGGTCGGCGCGCTGGCGTCGCTCATTCCCATCGTGGGCACCGCGCTGGTGTGGGTGCCGGCGGCCATCACCCTCGTCGCGCAGGGGCAGACCGGGTGGGCGCTGTTCCTCGTGTTGTGGAGCGTCATCCTCGTCGCCGGCAGCGACAACGTGGTGCGGCCGTTGATCATCTCCGGCAGCTCGAACGCGTCGACGCTGCTGGTGTTCGTCGGCCTGCTGGGCGGCATCTCGGTGTTCGGCTTCGCCGGCATCTTCATGGGCCCGCTGGTGCTGACCCTGGTGGCGACGCTGCTGGAGTTCGCGGATCAGGAGACGCCGAAGTTGATCCCCGCCACCGGGCCGCCGGGCACCTCGCTCGCCCCCGCGCCGGCCGTGGAGCCGGTGCCGGTGGATCAGGCCGTCACCCAGCCTCCCAGCGCGCCGGCGGCCGACGAGCCGAAGCCGGTGACGAAGCTCGACCGCTGATCAGCGCTTGCTCTTGACCGGCGGCTGCACGTCGTCGCGCACGTACAGCCGCACGTCCCACAGGCAGTCCTTCGCGGGCGTCTCGACCACCGAGTACTCGCCCACCCACGCCGCGTCGGCGAGGTCGGCCTTGAGGGTCTCGAGCGCCGCCTTCGCCTTCTCGGGGTCGCGGCCGCAGGTCTCGATGCGCGACTTCGTGGTGTCGGTGTCGGCGCGCTGGCCGATCCACACCACGGTGGTGTTGCGGCCGACGTTCTTGCTGATCAGGTGATCTTCCACCGCGTGCATCGCGCGGAGGTTGGCGCCCTTCGACAGCACCTCGACGCCGATGCGCGGCTCACAGCCGAGGTAGTGGCAGTAGTAGCTGCCCGACTGGAAGAACGGCTTCGGCGCGGTCGAGGCCAGCAGCATCGCGCGCGCGGCGGCGATGGTGACCTTCGCGGTGTAGTCCTTCTTGAGGTCCTTGCAGGCGGGGCCCTTGCAGCCGCTGAGCTTCACCTCGACGGTGTCGCCGTTCATCTTCCACGCGCCGTTGACCACCGTGTTGCCCTTCGCCTTGTCGAGCGCGTGGCCCTCGTACACGCCCTTGCTGCGGAGCTGGATGTACTGGTTCGCGTCGCCGATCTCGGCGTTGTCGATGATGTCGAGGGGCGTCGGGAGCTGCGAGAGCGAGAGGGTCAGGAGCGCAGTCAGCATGGGGGCGGATTCAACCTCAGTCAGCGGGGTTGGACAGAAAGAGAACAGCGTAGTCTCGCGGCGCGATGGCGACCGAAGAAGTCAGACGATGCCCGAAGTGCGAGCAGCCGGCCGTGACGATGGTCATGGAATGGGACCACCCCACCGGGGAGAAGAGCCAGGAGTGGCGCTGCCAGGAGTGTGGGACCTGGCACGTGCGGCACCAGAAGAGCCGGCAGATCGCGTGGTGGATCGTCGGGGTGCTGCTGCTGCCGACGTGCATCGGGTTGCCGTTTCTGTACTCGGCGTGGCGCATGAAGACGTTTGATCAGCGCGTGGCTCCGGTGCCGGGCGTGCCGCTGCCGCGGGTGCGGTTTCCGGGTGGGCCTCCGCGGCGGAAGTGCGCGAAGTGTGGCGGCGTGGCGCGCGCGCTGGAGATCACCCGCCACACCCACCGCGGCCTGCCGACCGGCGATGAGTACGTCTACACCTGCGCGGGCTGCGGGCTGAAGTTCACCACCCAGGATGTGCTGGGCATGATCACCTCGTCGCTGGCGGTGGTGGTGCTGTTGATCATCTCGCTCGCGTTTCAGTTCGGCGCGACGTCGATGGGGTGGAAGTGGGGCGGCACGCTCGTGGCGGGCGCGCTGACGGGGCTGCTGGGGTGGCAGTGGCTCGAGCAGTTGATCAACCGCTTCAAGCACGAGCCGGTGCGCGAGCTGGAGTGACTACGGTCGCGCGTACCAGCAGGTCTGCCGCGTCTCGCCGGGGAGCACTACCGTTTGCTCGTATCGGAAGCCCACGCGCTCGAGGAGACGCCGCGAGCCGGTGTTCTCGGGTGAGCAGATGGCGAGCAGTGAATGGAGGCCGAGGTCGTTCGCCTGGGTGAGCACCGCCTCGACCGACTCGCGGCCGTAGCCGAGCCGCCGAGCCGCGGGCAGGAACGCGAAGCCCACGTCGGGGAGCGGCAACGTGGCGCGGCGGACGAGGCCGCAGAGGCCGACGGGTGGTTGGCTGTGCGGGCAGACGGCGTAGAGCCCGAAGCCGTGCGTGGCGTAGCTCTCGCGGACCCGGGCGATGTAGCCGCGCGCGTCGGTGGCGGTGCGCACGCCGCGATCGCCGATGAACTCGAGGAAGGCGGGGTCGTTGAGCAGCGCGACGATGAAGTCGGCGTCGGCGTCGTCGAGTTCGCGCAGCGTGAGGCGGTGGGTCGTCAGCACGGCTTGAACCTGTGCGACGACGGCGTGTCGACGCAAGCGAGGGGCCGGCGCCGAGACCGTAAAAATGATCCCCTCTCCCCCGCGGGGGAGAGGGTCAGGGAGAGGGGGCGAACCCACGCCATCTGAGATCGTAAGTGCGCAGCCGCAGCCGTACGCAGTCGCCGCCGTGCGCAGTCGCCGTCGCAGCGCGCGGGTGGCTCAGGGACGTCGACAGCATCGTGCGCTCGGTCGCGTTGCCTGCGAGATCCGCCTGCGGCTTGAGCGTCACCTTGTCGGGCACGTAGTGCGACTCGCCGCAGGGCCCCGAGAACGGTGAGCACGAGAACGTTCTCGGGTGTTCTCGGACGGCGCGGGTTCGGCCCCTCTCCCGAACCCTCTCCCCCGCGGGGGAGAGGGCACTTCGTTCGACGTCGTGCGTGTCCGACGTCGTGCTCGTCCGCCGCCGTGCTCGTCCGCGGCCGCGCTCGTCCGCCGCCGCGCTCGTCCGCCGCCGCGCTCGTCCGCCGCCGTGCTCGTCCGCCGCCGTGCTCGTCCGCCGCCGTGCGACTCTCATCAGCCCCGACGGACACGCCTGCGAATCAGCGCGAGCGCCAGCAACGAAAACGGCACCGCCGGCGACACCGAGCACGCACGCGGCTCCGGGACGTTCGCGGTGAGCATCGTGCCCTCAGTCGCGTTGCCTGCGAGGTCCACCTGCAGCAGCTTGAGCGTCACCTTCCCCGGCGCGAAGTTCGACGCGCCGATGGCCTCGCCGTGGCTGTACGACACCGCGCTCCCGAGCGGCCAGGTCACGAAATCCTGCGCGAGGAAGAGCAGGTCCGTGTTCCCCGGCACCGACACCAGCACGTTCGAGGGCGTGCGGCCGACCGCGCCATTGCTCGTCACCGTCGCCTCGAGCGGAGCGGGCGGGGTGGTGTCGACCTCGTCGGTGACCGTGAAGCTGGTGACGAAGCCGCCCGAGGTCAGCTCGTAGCGACCCGGCGCGAGCAGCGCGTCGGGCGAGAGCACCGTGAGGCTCGTCAACCCGGGCGCGGTGATGGTCCGCGTCGTGACCACGACCTGGGTGCCGTCGGCGCGCAGGAGTACCAAGTCTCCGCCGCCGCCGAAGATCCAGATCTTCGTGTTGCTCGGCGCCGTCCCGTCCATCTCGGGGAACACCACCGGAGGCGGGCGCTCCGCCCACGCGGGGGCGCTGATCAACAGCAGCAACACGCTCAGCCGGATCAGACCCGGCTCCGTCGGCGCCGCAGCAGCGCGAGCGCGAGCACCGACAACGGCACCACCGGCGCGATCGAGCACGAGCGCGGCGCGGGAATGCGCGTGCTGATCAACACGCCCTCGCTCGCGTTGCCGGCGAGGTCCACCAGGTAGAGCTTGAGCCGCACATCCCCCGGCGCGAAGCGGAACGCCCGCACGATCGCGGTGTCGGACATCGCCAGCGGCGCCGAGGTGGGCCAGCTGTCGAACTCCGAGGTGAGCACCAGGAACTCACCGGTGCCGTGGGGTGCGGTGACCTCGATGCTCGAGATGCCGGACGGGCCAATCGCTCCCGACGGTACGACGGTGGGCACCGGGGCCGCCGGCGGCTCGGTGTCGACGTCCGCGCTCACCTTGAAGGTGTGCGGCGTGTTCAGCCGGGCGGTGGTCACCGACCAGGTGCCCGCCGTCAGCGGCGACTTCGGCTCCAGCACCTGCACCGCCCCGGTGAGGAACGAGAAGTTCCGCTCCGTCACCTCGGGGACCTCGGACGTGCTCGAGAGCGCGAGGCTGCTGCCGTCGAAGCTGAAGATCCACACCCGGGTGTTCGACGGCGCCGTGGTCCCCGCCAGCGGGTAGAGGATCAACGGCGGTGGAGGCGGTGGCGCCGCCCAGCTCGCGACGCTGATCAATGCCGCGCTGATCAGCCCCAGGCGGGCGCTCATTCGGGGCTCTGCCCGCGCGCAGCCTTCTCCACCGACTCGCGGTTCGCGTCGATGTACTGGTCGACGTCTTTGTCCTCGAGGCCGAGGTCGCGCAGCACGCCCGGGTAGATGCCCTTGAACGCCGGGGAATCGAGCGCATCCCGGAGCCGGAAGCTCGTCTTCAACACCGCTGCTCCGAAGATCTTCTGTTCGCGCGTCTTCGCCATGAAGGCGGGCAGGTTACGCTCCGCGCCCATGGGCGACAACGCACCTCTGACGGGTCCCGACTTCACGAAGGGTGTTCCCTCGCGCGACGTGCCGGTCGACGGCGTGCTGCTCGGTCAGGCTGACGGTCAGTCGGTGCTGCTCGTGCGTCGCCGCGACGCGCTCTACGCCATCGGCGCAAAGTGTACGCACTACAGCGCCTCGCTCGCCGACGGCCTGGTGACCGACGACGCCATCCGTTGCCCGTGGCACCACGCGGCCTTCGACCTCCGCAGCGGCGAGGCGACGTGCGGCCCTGCGCTCAACCCGCTGCCCTGCTGGGACGTGCGCGAAGACGGCGGCCGCATCACCGTGCTCGGCCCGCGTCCCCACGTCGCCCCGGGGCCTCGCGTGGGCGAGGGCACCCCGAGCTCGGTGGTCATCATCGGCGCGGGCGCGGCCGGTGAGAGCGCCGCCGAAGAGCTGCGGCGTCGCGGGTACGCCGGGCCCGTCACGCTCGTCGACGCCGACGCGGACACGCCGATCGACCGGCCCAACCTCTCGAAGGACAACCTCGCTGGGAGCGCGCCGGACGACTGGCTGTGGCTCCACCCCGACTCGTTCTACGAGGCGCACCGCATCACCCGGCGCACCGGCCGCGTCACCCGCATCGACTCCGCGGCGAAGAAGGTGCACTTCGAGGGCGGCGGCGCGCTCGAGTACGGGGCGCTGCTGCTCGCGACCGGCGCGTCGGCGGTGCAGCCCGAGCTTCCCGGCGCGGGCCCCACGGTGCACACGCTGCGCTCGGTGGGCGACCTCCGCGCGCTGGTGAAGGCGACCGAGGGCAAGCGGCGCGCGGTGGTGCTCGGCGCGAGCTTCATCGGGCTGGAGGTCGCCGGCTCACTGCGCGCGCGCGGGCTGGAGGTGCACGTCGCCGCTCCCGATGCGTTGCCCCTGGCGCGCGTGCTGGGGCCGGAGCTGGCCGCGGTGGTGAAGCGGCTCCATGAAGAGAAGGGCGTGGTGTTTCATCTCGAGCAGCGCGCCACCGGGTTGTTCGCCGGCGGGGTGGTGCTCGCGGATGGCTCGCGGCTCGAGGGCGACGTGGTGGTCGCGGGTGTCGGCGTGCGGCCCAACGTGGTGCTCGCCGAGGGCGCCGGGCTGGCGGTGGACAAGGGCGTGATGGTCGATGCGTTCCTGCGCACGAGCGATCCGTTCATCTGGGCCGCGGGCGACGTCGCGCGCTACCCCGACCCGCGCGGAGGCTCGGTGCGCATCGAGCACTGGTCGGTCGCGCAGAACCAGGGCCGCACCGCCGCGCGCAACATGGTGGGGCTCACTGGAGCGTTCCGTGACGTGCCGTTCTTCTGGAGCCAGCACTACGACGTGACCATCGGCTACGTCGGCCACGCCGAGAAGTGGGACGCGGTGGAGATCGAGGGAGACCCGCAGAAGCTCGACTGTGTCGTGCGGTACCGGCTGGGAGGGAAGTTGCTCGCGGTGGCGAGCATCGGGCGGGATCGCGCCAGCATGGAGGCGCACGCAGCGCTCGCGACGTGAACGGCACTGGGGCGGGCAGGCGCTTCACGGTGCGCGAGCTCTGCCGATGATGATCAGCCGCGCGACGCGGGCTCGCGCTTCGTGATGGGCGGGCTCGAGCACAGCAAGCACTGGGGTGGGCAGGCGCTCCACGGTGCGCGGGCTCTGCCGTTGTCGATCAGCCGCGCGACGCGAGCGTCTGGTCACTCGGGGGCTCGCACTTCGTGATGTGCATCTTGGGGCCGTTTAGGCCGGGCCCCACCGGCTTATGTGGCCCCAGGTCGCGCGATCTTCCTGAATCGAGACGCCGCGCGTCGCGGGGCACGCCGCGGAACAACCGCAGCGACCGCTCAACGACCCGACTTCCCCCCTCGAGGCTTCTCAGCAGCGCCGCTCAGCGACTGCTCACTCGTCTTCTTCCTCGTCGTCGTAATCCGGCATCACCTGCTTGCGCGAGATAACGGTCAGCTTCTCCGGCACCATCACCAGCCGCCGCCAGTGCCCTTCACCCTCGGCCTTCGCGGTCACGCCCTTCACACCCTCAGCCGCCTTCAACATCAACGCGCGCTGATCCGCCGTGAGCCCCATCACCCCGTACAGCCGGCCCAGCTTCGCCGACTTCTCCGCGAGCAGCTTCCCCGCCGCGGTGATGGCCGGATCCGCCGCGGGCGTGAGCGAGCGCTCATCGGTCTGCGAGTTCCGCTTCGCCGCCACCGGCGCGCTCGCCGCGGGCGGAGTCGCCGCCTTCGCCTTCTGCTCGGGCTTCTTCGCCGGCGCCGCGACGGGCGCCGCGGCCTGCACCACGGGGGCCGGCGCCTGCTCACGCGGCTGGCCCTGCGGCGGGCGCGGCTCGGGGAACCCGTTGACGCCCAGGTTCACCCACCGCCGCGGCACGTTCGGCCGATTGACCACCTTGTTCAGCCAGAACTGCACGCTGTCCACGAGGTAGCTGCGCTTGCCCGGCGTGATGCCCGGCAGCTCGCCCTCGAAGTGCACCGCGACGCCGAGCGAGCCGTCACTCAGGTCCTTGAACTCGAGCTTCGCGGGGTAGTCCATCAGCTTGAACACCTCGGCGAGCAGCTCTTCCGACTGCGCGCGCTTGGTGTCCGCGGGGGCGGCGAGGGCGGCGTCGGTCATGCCTTCGCCTCCTTCGGGGGGTTCTTCTCGAGGTACTTCCGCAGCGCGTACTGCTGGACGATCGACAGCAGGTTGTTGGTGAAGATGTAGAGCGCCAGGCCCGCGGGGTAGTTCATCATGATGCCGGTAAAGAACACCGGCATCACCCAGGTCATGAGGAACGCCTGGCTCTTGTCCATCATCTGGGGCTGGAGCCGCTGGGTGACGATCATCGTGATGCCCAGCAGCAGCGGCAGGATGTAGGTCGGGTCCTTCGAGGTGAGGTTGCTCCACACGCCGTAGAACGGCTCGCCGTACAGCTCGTAGCTGGTGCGCAGCGTGGTGAAGAGCGCGGCCCAGATGGGCAGCTGGAGCAGCAGCGGCAGACACCCACCGAGCGGGTTGACCTTGCCCTCCTGGTACAGCTTCATCATCTCGAGGTTCTGCTTCTCGCGATCGTCGGGGTACTTCTGACGGATCGCCTCCATCTTCGGCTGGAGCTTCTTCATCGACTCCGCGCTCACCATCGCGCGGTGCGTGAGGGGCAGCAGCAGCACCTTCACCATCACCGTCAGCAGAATGATGGCCACGCCCCAGTTGCCGATGGCGCCGTGGAAGAAGCGCAGGAAGAAGATGAGCAGCTTGCAGATGAAGGCCCACAGGCCGAAGTCGACGCTCTTCTCGAGGCCGGGGTCGAAGGCCGAGAGCTTCACGCCGTCGGCGCCGTTGGCCGTGCCCACCGCCTGCAGCAGCGCGAGGTCCTTCGGGCCGAGGAAGACGCCGAAGTTCTTCGTCACCGCCTCGTTGGGCTGCAGCGAGACGGGCACGAACAGCGCCGCGTCACGCTCGGCCGGGCGCGCGGTGATCAAGCAGCGGCCATCGACCGCCGCGTCCTTCGGCCAGATGGCGGTCAGGAAGTACTGCTGATCGATGCCCACGAAGTGCAGCGGGCCCTTCTTCTCTTCGTCGTACTTCGGCGCGCTGCCGCAACTGAACAACCCGCCGCCTTCCGAGGGCGGCACCTTGCGCGTCACGTCGTCGGCCACGCGGCACAGCACCGAGGCCTGGTTGCCGATGCCACCGAACATCGAGGGCGCCTCTTCCGCGCCGGGGGTGATGGCGCGCAGCGCGTGCACGCCGAGCTCGGCGGTCTGGCCGTTGGCGCTCACGTTCTTCACCGTCACCGCGAGGGTCGAGAGGTAGCCCGACGGGTCGCTGTCGGACGAGGGCGTCTGCGCCCAGGTGAAGGTCTTGACGATCTCCCACGTGGCGGTGCGCGCGGTGAACACCACCTTGCCCGGGCCCTCTTCGGTGACCGCGTAGCGGGTGGTGGCCGGCACGGGCGCGTTGCCCACCAGGGAGACGGCGAGGTTGGGGCCCACGCCCGGCACCGCGCGCGCGAGGTTCATGTGCGGCGCCGGCTCGAACTTCTTGCCGAACAGCTTCTGCCACCCCTCGGGGATCGACAGGTGCTTCTCTTCACGCTCGCGCTCACCGGTGAGCTCGGCGCTGATCAACCCCGCGCCTTCGGTGGTGAAGGTCAGCCTGGTGGTGGGGCGCTCGAGCGAGACCTCGCGCACCGGCAGCTCGGTCGGCGCGGCGATGACGTCGCCCACCACGCCTGCGTCGGCATCCACGACCGCGGGCTGCGCGATGACCACCGCGCCGTTGAGCCCACCATCGACGAGCGTCACGCCACCGTCGAGCTTCGCGGCCAGCGCCGCCGCCTCGGCCTCGGCCTGCGGCTTCCAGACGAACTGGGTCCACACGAGCGTGAGCCCGAAGGACAGCGCAATGGCGACGAGGAGACGTTTCTGTTGATCCATGACTACCTGTCAGTCGGGGGAGGGATGACCCCAGCGAGGCTGGGGTGCACCGGAGCGCTCAAGCGAGCGACGATCTCCGGTTCGGACTTTTCGAGGATCGCTTCCGCGCTCTGACCATCTCGCGGAGGCACGGGATCGAGCCCGCCAGGGTTGAAGGGGTGACACCGCGTCACACGGCGCGCCGCCAGCCAGGTGCCCTTGATGGGGCCATGCACGGCGATGGCGCCCATCGCGTAGACGCTGCACGACGGGTGAAAGCGGCACATCGGCGGCAGCAGCGGGGAGATCGCCCACTTGTAGAACCGCAGCGGCAGGAGCAGCACCTGCACCACCAGCGCGCGAATCATGGGGCGCGGTACTTCTTCTCGAGGTCCCGCTCGATGCGCGCGTACGCCTTCGAGAGTCGTTCGAAGTCGGCCTCAGCCGCGCTGCTTCTGGCGATGAAGACCATGTCGAGCCCCTTCGGGAGCGTGGCTTTCTTCACGCGGAACAATTCGCGAAGTCGTCGGCGGATGCGGTTGCGCACCACCGAAGGGCCCACCTTCGTGGAAACCGTGAGGCCCAAACGCGTCAGCCCGTCGGCTCTTCCATTCGGGAGCACCAGACACAACAGGCAGTCCGCGGTGATCTTGAAGCCCTTGTCCTGAACGCGGAGGAACTCACTGCGACGGCGCAGGCGCACCTCCTTCGGAAAGGAGAATGCGCCCGGCATCCGCTTACTTCTCGTACGCCTTCACGACGAGGCGCTTCCGGCCCTTCGCGCGGCGCTTCTTGAGCACGCCCTGGCCCGCCTTGGTGCTGTTGCGCTTGCGGAAACCGTGCGCGCGGTTGCGCTTCACTTTGCTCGGCTGGTACGTCGGAACTCGCTTGGCCACGGGGTGGCTCCTTCTCTTGGGCTCTTGTTGCGGAAAACCGCCGGGGGTCCGGCAGACGGTCGGGGGCCTTATGCCGGGGGGTCGCACCACGTCAAGGAACTCGACTCGCCGTCGCTGTTCAGACCCTCTCCACATCGTCTGTGGAGAACGCTGTGGGGTCTGTGGAAAACCCTGCCAGTCACCCTGTGGGAAGTGTGGAGAACCGATCCACCGAGGGGTTGACCCGTGGTTTTGCAAAACACGCACTGAAAGTCATGTTGCCAAGGCGTGACGGAACTTTCGGGCAAAGCGAAACCCGATCAACTTCCACAGCCGCGCGGAGCCCCCGCAACCGTGCGCCGACGTTGGTCTTTCGAGAAAATCTTGATCACGGAAAAGAGCCCTGTGTATGAGGCTCCCCTTCCCCTGACTGCCGTCGTCTCAGCCGCAAAACTCTCGCTCGTTCCTGGTGTCGTCGACATGGCCGAATCGACGGTAAGTGCTCGTAATCTCTGGCAGAGCGCGCTCGAGGCGCTGCGCCATGACGGGCAGACCTACGTGGTGTCGCAGCTGCTGCAGCTGCACCCGCTCAAGTTCGAAGATCAGACCCTCACCCTGGGCGTCGAAGATCTGTTTTTCCGTGACTGGGTCGATGATCACTACTCCGGGCTGATGGGCACGGCGCTCGAGAAAGTGATCGGAACGGCCGTCGCGGTGAAGTGGGAGAAGGTCGACAAGCGCGAAGTGCCGGCGCCTTTGCCCGTCGCACAGCCAGTCTCATCGATGCGCCGCCCCGCGCGGCTCAACGAGCGCTTCACCTTCGACACCTACGTGGTGAGCGACTCGAACCAGCTCCCGGCGGCGGCGGCCTACGCGGTCTCGGAGTCGCCGGGCCGGGCGTACAACCCGCTGTTCATCTACGGCGGCACCGGGCTGGGCAAGACGCACCTGCTCCACGCCATCGGCAACCGCATCATCTCGCGCAACGCGAACGCGCGGGTGCTGTACCTGTCGAGCGAGGAGTTCACCAACCAGTTCATCGAGTCGGTGCGCGATCAGAAGATGACGGAGTTCCGCCGGCGCTTCCGCGAGGAATGCGACGTGCTGTTGATCGACGACATCCAGTTCCTCGGCAAGAAGCAGGAGACGCAGAACGAGTTCTTCTACACGTTCAACGCGCTCCACCAGATGAGCAAGGCCGTGGTGATGACCTCCGACACGGTGCCCTCGGAGATTCCGGGCCTCGAAGATCGCCTGCGCTCGCGCTTCGCGATGGGCCTCATCACCGACGTGCACGAGCCGAACTTCGAAGCGCGCATGGCCATTCTGAAGAAGAAGGCCGCCGCCGACGGGGTGAACCTCACCGACAAGGTGACGCAGTTCATCGCGCGCCACGTGGTGAAGAACGTGCGTGAGCTCGAGGGCGCGTTGATCAAGGTCTCGGCGGTGCACGCGCTGACCGGCCAGCCGCTCACCGAGGAGCTGTGCGCGCAGGTGCTGGCCGACCTCATCCCCGCGCAGAAGGCGCTCGATACCGAGGCCATTCAGCGGGAAGTGGCGCGCTACTACAAGCTGGCCGTCGATGAGCTTCGCGGCGAGCGGCGGGTGAAGCACGTGGCCCACGCGCGACAGGTGGCGATGTACCTGTGCCGCACGATGACCTCGGCGTCGCTCCCGGAGATCGGCAAGCGGTTCAACAAGGACCACTCGACGGTGCTGGTGAGCGTGCGGAAGATCGAGAACAGCAAAGACACCGACGAGCAGCTCAAGCTCGAGCTGGGCGAGCTGTCTGAGAAGCTCGCCAGCGCCTGATCAGACCAGCGGGTGGCCGCCCAGCCACCGCTCGTCACGCACCGACGAGCGGATCTCGAACTCGCAGTGGGCGTCGCCGCGCTGCATGCACGTGCTCTGCACGATGAGCGCCTCGGTGCCCACGGTGTGCAGCGCCTCGTGGAGGATGCCCTCTTCGAGCGCGCAGTGATGCGGCGTGGTCTTGCGCAGCACCGCCACGCCGGGGGCGAAGCGCATCACCTTCCAGCCGCCGAGGTCCTTCCCGCGGTTGGCGTGGTGGTACATGGCGTCGATGCCGAACACCACGTCGCCGCCGCTCTTCAAGTCGGGCGTGAGGCGCTTCTGGTGCGAGTCGCGGAACAACTGACGGCCCATCTGCACCACCGAGGCGTGGCCAGCCTTCTTCGCCAGCGCCTGCAGCAGCTCGAGCAGCGTCTCGATGGGGTACCACTGCGTGGGCTCGAGCGAGCGCAGGCGCGCCACCCACGCTTCACCCAACACCTGGTCGGGGTACTTGAGCGTGTGCAGCACCGCGAGGATGTCGGAGCCAATCGTCTCGTGCGTCGGGTTGCGGTACGTCATGAAGGGCTCGCCTCGTAGCACGCGCCCCACGACGCCCGACGACTACACGTCCATCAGTGGCGCAAATCGGTGACGCGGGACAAATTTCCACCGTGCCCCGATGGCGGTGATGGCCACCGACGCCACGCCGAACAGCGCCAGCACGCCCACTGCCTGCAGCCACGCGCCGTCAAACGCGCCGAACAACGCCGCCCGGCCCGCGCGCACCACCCACGAGAAGGGCAACCACGGGTGCACCACGCGGAACACCTCGCTGGTGAGCGACAGGGGGAACACGCCGCCGCTCGCGCCCATCTGGAACACGAGGAAGAGGAGCGCGATGACCTTGCCCACGTCTCCGAAGAGGCCCACCAGCATCACCAGCACCGTGAGGAACACCGCCGAGGTGGTGAGCGTGATGAGCCACAGCGCGAAGAACGACGGCACCGTCGCGCCCACCACGAAGCGCAGCGCGAGCGCCAGCAACGTCGCCTGCCCCAGCACGGCCATCAGCGGCACCCCGAGGCGGCCCAGCACCAGCGCGAGGCTCCTCGCGTTGCGCACCCGCGAGGGGAACCACCGGAGCTGGAAGATGAAGCCCATCATCACCACGCCCACCCACAACGAGAGCCCGAGGAAGTAGGGCACCATCGAGTTGCCGTACGCGCCGACGGTGGTGAGCGACTCCAGCTCGGGCTGCACTGTCGCCGCGAGGCCGTGCGCGTCACCGTCGAGGCCGTCGACCGACGCCGGCAGCGCCTGCTCGAGCGTCTCGAGGCCGTCGGCCAGGCGGGTGGCGCCGTCGCTCAGCTTCACGAGGCCTCCTTCGAGCTGGTGGGTGCCCTGCGCCAGGGAGCCGAGACCGGAGTGCAGCGCGCCCGTGCCCTCGGCCACCTTCGTCGAGCCGTCGGCGAGCTTCTGCAGCGTCTCGTCGGCCGGCACCTTCTCGGCCATGGTGCGCACGCCGGCCGTCACCTTCGTCACGCCGCCCGTCAATGCGTCGACGCCGTCGGCCACCTGCGCGCCACCGCTGGCCAGCTTCGCGCTGCCCGCTTGCGCCTTCTGCGCGCCGGCCTCGAGCTGCTGCAGCCCCGCCTCGAGCTTGCCCGCGCCCGCCGAGACCTTGCCGCCCACCAGCGGGATGCCGGCGGTGCCCTCCTTGAGCTGCCGCGCGCCGTCTTTGGCTTTGGTGGTGCCGTCGGCGAGCTGCGTGAGGCCCGTCGTCAACTGCGCCTGCCCGTCGGCGACCTGCCGTGCGCCGCGGGAGAGCGTGTCGAGCTTCTCCTGCGCGGGGAGCGCGTCGCGCAGCTGCCGCAGCCCGCCGCCGAGCTGCGAGACGCCGCGGGTGAGCTGCTGCGTGCCGGCCGACACCTGCCCCGCACCGTCCGCGAGCTTCGCCGAGCCCTCGTTGGCGCGCTCGGCGCCGGCGGCCAGCTTCGTCGCGCCGTCCTTCGCGCGGGCGAGGCCTTCGTCGAGCTGCTCGGCGCCGCTCTTGAGGCGGCTCACGCCGTCCTTGAGCTTCTCGATGTTGCCGCGTGACGCGTCGACGGTGCCCAGCACCACCGTCCACCGCTCGGTGTTGAGGACCTCGTTGGTGTTGCGCGTCAGCTCGTCGGCGAAGCGCTTGGCCACCGTGCCGGTCATGAAGTTGTTGCCCTCGGAGTAGACGACGCGCACCCGCGCGGGGCTGGCCGTCGACGCGCGCATCGCGTTCTCGCTCATCGCCTCGGGCACGATGACCGCGAAGGCCGCGTCACCCTTGCGCACCAGGTCGCGCGCCTGCGCTTCGTCGCTCAGCTTCGAGAGCTGGAAGGTGTGCTTCTCCTCGAGGCGCCCGACGATGGAGTCGCCGATCGCCACGTGCCGCCCGCGCACTTCCGCGCCGCGATCGAGGTTCACCACCACCACCGGCAGTTGGTCCATCTTGCTGTACGGGTCCCAGGTCGAGCCCAGGTAGATGGTGGCGTAGAGCGCTGGCACCAGCGTCACCCCGAGACACGCCAGGAGCAGCCGCGGCCTCCCGTGGAACAACGCGAGGTCGAAGCGCAGCACCTTCTTCACGTCGTCGAAGAGCTTCACGCGCGCACCGTCTTCTTCGTGGGCACCAGCAGCGCCTTGACGGTGTCGAGGTACTCCGCGGTGTCGATGCGGCCGCTGTCCATCACCACCTGCAGCGCGCAGCCGAGGATGAAGCTCACCGCCACCTGCGCCAGCCCTTCGCCGGTCATTCCGCCGTGGCCCTGCGCGTACTCGGTCGACAGCGGGCGGACCTGCTCGCGGTACCGCTCGAGCCCCTCGCGGATGCGCTTGCGGATGGCGGGCTCGCGCACGCCGAGCACCCAGAAGTCGATGAACAGCTCCATGCGGCGGCGCTCGGCGCGCAGGCGCTCGATGCGCTTGGCGAGGAACTGCATGAAGCGCACCTCGGGCGGCTGATCACCCGGGGGGAGCTCGATGCCGCCGAAGATGTCTTCCAGCAGCGAGTCGAGCACCGCCTCGAGCAGCGCCGCCCGGCCGTCGAAGTGGAAGAAGACGAGGCCGCTGGAGAGCCCGGCCTTCGCGGCGACCTTTCGTCCGGTGACGTTCTCGAGTCCTTCGGCGGCGGCGACGGCGCGCGCGGCCTCCACCAGCTGGGTGCGTCGCTCGTCGCTGCTCTTGCGTAGGCCCGTCATCGCCGTGGCTCCTTGTTGACCAACGGGTCAATAAGTAACCGACGTGGCGCGGCGCGCAAGCTCGATGGTGATCAGAAGCTGACGCCGAGGGCGATGGAGGGGCCGGCGACGGGAGTTGAGGCGAAAAGGGTCTCGAGGGTGCCCTTGGCCGAGGCGTCGAGGAGCCGCACGCGGTAGCCGACGTGCAGCTCGAAGAGGCCTCCGCTGAGGATGGCTTCGAGGCGCGCGTCGAGCTGGCGGAAGCCGAAGGGGTTGAAGGTGGCCGCAGCCTCGAGGCCGAGGAAGCGCCAGTGGAGGCGGGCGGTGGCGCCGAGCGCGGGGGCGAAGCTCGAGGTGGTGTCGGTGGTCAGGGCGCTGAGGCCTCCGAGGGCGCGCACGCGGAGGAAGGGGGTGTGCAGCACCGAGTAGCCGAGCAGGCCGGTCCAGTGGCGGGTGTCGGCGAGGGTGAGCGGGGTGGTGCCGGTGCGGTCGAAGGTGACGAGCGCGCCGATGCGCCAGACGTCGAGCTCGCCCCGCAGCCCGAGGAGGAAGTCGCTGCCCTCGAGGGCGGTGGGCACGTTCGCGGTTGCGAGCGCGGTGACTTGCCACAGCGGGAGGTCGGGGTCGGCCTTCGGTGGCGGCGGTGGCTCGGCGCTCACCAGCGGAGGAGGGGGCTGCGAGAGGGTGAGCAGGAGCGCCAGCGCGAGGGACATGCGGTTTCGTGGTGCGCGGTCGCGGGGGAATTCATTGCGGGGACGAGTGATCGGTCTGGGTGGGGCGGAGACACTGGGGGCGATGGGCTCAGCGCGGTCGCGGCGGGCTGAGGAGGTGGCCACCGACACGTTCCACGCGGTGAGCAGTCGCTGGCGGCGTCCCGAGGGGTGCGCGCGTTTCGTCACCGGCTGCGGGCGAGCAGCACCGCGCGCAGCTCATCCGTCAGCTCCTGCGGCCGCTCATGGAGCGCTGCCCAGGTCCACCGCAGCACCACCACGCCGCGGGCCGTGAGCGC
>Ga0208755_100097_pt1 | contig 51497 bp, 40 predicted proteins | sample LakWasMet57_HOW8_2_FD_183891 | JGI IMG/M metagenome (GOLD analysis project Ga0208755, IMG submission 183891) | Freshwater sediment methanotrophic microbial communities from Lake Washington under simulated oxygen tension - Sediment Metagenome... | ecosystem: Environmental > Aquatic > Freshwater >... | reverse complement strand
GGTGAGCACCTATGGACGAATGTCGGTCGCCTCAGCCCGGTGTCGGGTGACCGACATTTGTCCATAGGCCCCCGCAGCGTCGCGCCAACCAGCCTCTGGGTAGCGCAAGCGATGAGGGGCTGTCAGTGCCGTACACCGTGCAGGTGCCTCGCACGACCGCGGCGGGCGCGCGAGCGTCCAGGCAGCGCGTATGAGCGCTGGGATGTCGGCGAGGCAGACGCGGCGCGAGAGTCGCGGCCCGAAATTCGCGCGCTCGTCGGCACCCCTCACCGACGAGCGCGAGCATGAGTGGCTCGTGCTGCTCACCACCGCGCTCGACGGCGAAGAGGATTGAGTCAGCCCGGCCGCGCGGCCCGCGCCTGCTGCTTCACCCCGCGCTCGACCACAAAGAGCAGCACCGGAATGACCAGGCTCAGCCCGATGCTCACCAGCGCCACGTGGTCCATGCCCGCGAGCCGCTTGAGGCCCGGCGTGGGCTCGACGGTGGTCAGCAGCTGCGCCGACAGAATCGCCGCCAGCGCCGAGGCGCCGTGCTGCGTCGCCGACTGCAGCGACTGAAACCGGGCGCGGACCGCGGGCGGTGGCACCTTGGTGGTCAGCGTGTTGTACGACACGTTGCGCAGGCCGTTGGAGATCATGAAGCCCACGAAGACCAGCATCACCAGCCACACCGCGACGTCGTGGTGCGGCAGGTAGAAGAAGCCGAACACCACGCCGATCACCATCGTCGCGCCCACCGTGCCCACGCGGAAGCTGCCGAAACGGTCGACCGCCCGCCCGCCGAGCTGCGTCGCCAACAGGCTCGCGATGCCGCCCGCGCCGTACGCGTACTTCAGCGCCTCGCGCGGCAGCCCGAGGTTCAACTGCAGGTACGCCGCGATGTTGGGGATGATCACGAAGCCCGCCATCATCACCACCGCGGTCATCAGGTAGCTGAGCTGCACCAGCGGGTTGGCGAGCAGCTGGCCGACGTCGACCTTCTCGTTGGCGCGCGCGAGGTGCCCGGTCATCGGAGGCAACGCGAAGATCGCCGCCGCCGCGACGAACACTCCGACCAGCGCCACGCCGATGAAGGGCGCGCGCCATGAGAAGTGCTCGGCCAGCAGCAGCCCCGCCGGCACGCCGAACACCGACGCGATGGAGAACGCCCCCATCACCGTGCCCATCGCCCGCCCGCGCAGCGCCGGGGGAATCGCGTCGGCGATGATCGAGAACGCGATCGACGTCGCCGGCCCACCGAAGGACCCCGCCACGATGCGCGCCAACAACAACGTGGGGAGATCGACCGCCAGCCCACCCGCCGCCGTCCCGATGACCAGCCCCAACATCGCCACCGCCAGCGCCTTGCGCCGATCGAAGCGGTCGAGGAACAGGCTGCCCACCAGGCCCGACACGCACGCCGCGCCGGTGTACGCGCCGCCGACGTAGCCCAGGTTCGACTCAGGCACCCCGAGCGCCTTCGCGAAGTCGGGCCCCAGCGGCATGACGATCACGAAGTCGAGGATGTTGACGAACTGCACCGCGCCGATGAGCAGCACGATGATCCACTGGGCGCGGGTCATCTGCGGAGCGTCGGGAGGCGGCGACATGGGCCGCGTGAAGTAAGTGAAAAGCCCCCGCTTCGCCATGGGACAGTGTGTCTGAAGATGAACCCGCGGGTGCGCAGAGTGCTGGCCATCGTCACCGCCGGGGCGGTGTCTTCGCGGCTGTACGTGCTGGGCGAGGAGCGCGGCTTCGCCCTCGTCGGCCGCGCCACCGTCGAGATCACCCTCGTCTCGCTCGCCGCGTGGCTGATGCACCTCACCCTGCACGAGCTGGCGCACTGGGCGGCGGCGGTGACGCAGGGCTTCGAGGTGCGCGCCGTGCGCCTGGGGCCCCTGGTGCTCGACTTCACCGGCCCGCGCCCCCGGGTGCACCTGACGCCCTCGCTCGGCGGCAGCGTCAACTCGCTCCCGCGCGGCGTGGCGCGGCTCGGCCCCCGGCTGCGCGTGGTGGCGCTGGCCGGGCCGCTGATGACCGCGGCGCTGACGCTGGGCGGGGCGCTGGCGTGGCGCAGCAGCGGCGCGCCCTCGCTGGCCACCCCGCTGGGCATCTTCGTGGTGATGGGCGGCCTCACCCTGGTGACGGCCCTGCTGCCCGGCGCGCTCTTGCCCCAGCGGCCCGACAGCGGCACCGACCTCGAACAACTCCTCCAGCCGCGCGCGGTGCTCGCCCACTGGACCAACGCCGCCGCGCTGCAGGGGCTCTCGAAGGGGCAGCGGGTGGCGACGGTGCTCGACTGGCGCGCGACGCAGCATCTGCTCCCCGCGCCGGAAGGCGAGGTCGAGGTGTTCGAGCTCGGCTGGTGCCTGGCCTGCCTCGACGCCGGCCGCCCGGAGCTCGCCCGCCCCCGCCTGCGCTCCATGGTCGAGCGCTTCGACGACGACGCGCCCCAGTGGCTGCGCACCGACACCTTCAACCAGCTCGGCTGTCTCTCCGCGCTCGACGGCGACGGGGTGCACGCCCAGGCCTGCCTCGCCGAGGTGAAGCTCACGCAGGCGCTCGACTGGTACTGCGGCCTGCTCGAGGCGTGCATCGCGAAGGCGCGCGGCGAAGACTGGCGACCGCTTCTGCTGCGATGGCGCGCGGCGGCTGAGGCGCACCCGGGCCGGGTGTTCGCCATCGGTGGCAACGAGTGGGTGCTCGCCGCGCTCGAGCGCGCTTAGACGCGGAAGCGGCGCACTTCACCGCGCAGCACGTCGGCCTGGTTGCGCAGCGTCTCGATCGCCTCTTCGAGCTGCTTCACCGAGCGGTTCTGCTGATCGGCGACGGCGCGGATGGTCTCGATGGCCTTGAGCACCTGCTCGGTGCCGCGCGTCTGTTCCTTCTGCGCGCGGTTCAGGTGGGTGACCATCTCGTTGATGTTCTCGATGCTGCGGCTGATCTGCTTGCCGCCGTGGCTCTGCTCGTCGACCGAGCGCTTCACGTGCTGGGTCAACAGCTTCATCTGCTCGGCGGCCTTCATCACCTGCTCCGAGCCGCGGGCCTGCTCGTTGGTCGCCTTGTTGATCTGCTCGATGGTCTCGCGCACCCGCTCGACGGCGGCGGTGACGTCCTTCGAGCCGCGGGCCTGCTCGACGGTGGCGCGCGCGATGGCCTTGACCATCTGGGTGCTGTTCTTCGCCGAGTCCTGGATCTTCTTGAGCGCGTTCTCGGCTTCGCGCCCGAGCAGCACGCCTTCTTCGACGCTGCGCACGCCGGTGTTCATCGCGCTGGCGGCGTTGCGTGACTCGGACTGCACGGCGCGGATCAGCTCGGCGATCTCCTTGGTGCTGGCGGCGGTGCGCTCCGAGAGGTCCTTGATCTCGTCGGCCACCACCGCGAAGCCCTTGCCGTGGTCTCCCGCCTGCGCCGCGATGATCGCCGCGTTGAGCGCGAGGAGGTTGGTCTGCTCCGCGACGTCGTCGATCACGTCGACGATGTTGCCGATCTCCCCGATGCGGCGGCCGAGCTGCTCGATGACCGACGACGCCTGCTTGCTCGAGTCCTTGATGCGGTCGATGCCGACGATGGTCTTCTGAATCGACTCCATGCCGGTCTCGGCGTCTTTCGACACCTGCTCCGACAGGCGCGCCGTCTCGTAGGCGTTGGTCTCGACCTGGCCGATGGCGATGTCCATCTCGCGGATCGAGCTGCTGGTGGTCTCGGTGTTCTTGAGGAGGTCCTCGACGTTCCGCGCGACCTCCTTGATGGAATAGGTCGTCTGCTCGATGGCGCTGGTGGTCTCTTCCACCGAGGCGGCCATCTTCTGCACGTTGGCCGCGACCTCGTCGTTGGTGGTCGACATCTCCATGATGCTGGAGCTCGACTCTTCGGCCGACTGGTAGAGCACCTCGACGTTCTCGGCGATGCCCTTGAGCGAGCTGAGCATCTCGACCATCGCGCTCGAGGTCTCTTCGACGCGGGTGAGCACCGTCGACGCGCCGCTGGTGGTGGTGCTCGCGCTGCGGGAGATCTGATCGATCACCTGCGCCACGCTCTCGGCCACGCCGCGCACCCGGCCCAGCGTGTCGCGCAGCCCCTGCCCGATGCTGTTGAGCGACTCGGCCAGCTCGTCGAGCTCTCGCGTGGGCGCGCCCTCGACCCGGCCCGAGAGATCGGCCTCCGCCAGGCGCATGGCCATCGCGCGCATGGTGGCGAGCGGGCCGATGATCAACAGCCGCGACAGCACGCCCACCAGGGCCATGAAGATCAACACGCTGACGATCAACGCGATGAGCAGCGTCTTGCGCAGCGACCGCAGGCCCGCGTCGATGCCCGCGCGATCGAGCGCCACCAGCACGTAGCCCTTGCCCTGCACGCGATCGACGACCAGCAGCTCACCCGAGTCGAGCTGCACCTGCAGGTTCTCGCCGCGCTCGTTGAACTGCTGCAGCATCGCCTCGGTGGTCTTCGCGTCGTTGTTGGCGCTCTGGGCGATGATGTCCTTCACCTTGCACTCGCCGGAGCAGGCCAGCGCCCACACGTGCTTGATGGCCTCTTCGTCGCCGCCGACGATGTTGTTGATCTCCGCCGAGGCCTCGGTGTCGATCGACTCGCGCGGCACGATGGGGATCTTCCGGCCGATCTCCCGCGCCACCGCGCGCCCGCGCTGCCACAACGTCGCCGTGAGGTAGGTGTCGGCCTGGCTGGGCACCACCACGAAGAGCACCGCCACCAGCACGATGAGCGCGAGGAGAAGAACGCCGATGATCGCCCCGGTCAGACCGGGCCTTTGAGAGCGGGCAGCCACTGTCGGGCGACTGTGGCAGCGAGCCGCAGCGCCTTCAAGAAAGGTTCAGATGCGGCATCATCGACCCATGCTCAACAAGTCCTATGGCGGTGAGCACCGGAGCCAGACGCCGGTGCCGACGGTGACGACGATCGCGCGGCCCGACCAGGCGCACTTTCACCTGCAGGTCGCGGTCGAGACCGAGACCGCCGCCGCCGCTGTGCCGGTGCTCAAGCGCGCCGCGCAACGCCTCGAGGAGCTGCTGCCCCAGCTCGGCGCGAAGCTCACCGTGACCGACTTCGATCTCCCGCATGAGTCGGGGAAGCTCGCCGGGGGCGCGCCCGCTCGCCTGCACGCCACGCTCCTCGTGCCCCTCGCGAAGGACGCCGGCTTCTGGGAGCGCGCGCAGAAGCTCGCCCAGGTCGACGATCTGCTCCGCGCGCTGGTGCTCGAAGGCAAGAAGCAGAAGCCCGCGCTCGAGGTGCGCCGCGATCTGCCGGTGTTCGTCGTCGGCGACCCCGAAGCGCATCGGGACGCGCTGGTGAAGCGCCTGCACGAGCGCGCGAAGAGCCTGGGAGCCCCGGTGCTGCTCAAGGACCTGCGCTTCGATCGCCCCGTCACCCAGCACCCGCTCGGGCTCGAGGAGGTCGAGCTCTCGTTGCCGGTCGAAGGCGCCGCGGAGCTCTCGCTGACGTGAGCTTCGCGCGGCTGATCGATGAGCCATCGGATCTCGCGGGGTGGGCGGTGCTGGCCGACGAGCTGCAACTGGCCGGCGACCCGCGCGGTGAGCTGATGGCGCTCTCGCTCTCGGGCAAGCCGCAGAAGCTCAAGGTGCGCCTGCAGAAGTACCTCGCGAGGACGCTCGACGAGGAGGCGCGCGCCGCGCTCGAGCGACACGTCGAGCTCACCCTCGAGCACGGGCTGTGGGCGACGCTGACCGCGCGCGATCGCTTCGGGGCGGAGTGCTGTGACGTGGTGGCGAAGCTGCTCGCGCACCCCATGGCGGCGCTGCTCGGCGCGCTCGAGCTGCAGTCGAGCGCTGCGCGCGGGCCCCAGCGCACCCTCATCGCGCTCGAGCGAGGCGCACCGGCGCTGCGCAAGCTGGCGCTGTCGGCCGGCGAGCCGTGGAACGCCAGCGGCGCCTTCGCTGCGCCGCGGCTCCAGCACGCGCGGCTGTGGAACGTCGCGACGCTCGAGGCCGCCGAGCACGCGCGGCTCGAGCACCTGCAGCTGTGGCTCGCGCCCAACGCGCAGGTGGGGCCGCTGCGGCTGCCGGCGCTGCGCTGGCTCGAGCTCACCTCCCTCGGAGATCTCGACCTCTCGGCCCTCCGCCTCGACGCGCCCGCGCTGCGCCGGCTGGAGCTCGCCGCCATCCCCGGCATCGTGGAGCAGCTCGTCGCGCAGCCCTTCGCCCCCGCGCTCGAGCGGCTCGGCTTCCGCTCGTTCAGCGCACAGTTCGATCGCCAGGTGGGAGACGCGCTCCTCGCCCGGCTCGCGCGCTTCGAGCGGTTGCGGCGCCTCGACTGGCCCGAAGCGCCCGAGCGCCTGCAGGAAGCCCTCGCTAAGAAGGCCCCATGACGACGCGCCTCGTGACCGACCCCGCCTGGCTGCAGCACGTCGCGGGCCCGATGCACCCCGAGTCACCCGGCCGCCTGCGCGCGATTCACGAGGTGCTGCAGCACGCGCCCATCGCCGGTACCGAGCACGGCGCCCCTCGCCCGGCCACCCGCGCCGAGCTGACGGCCGTGCACACCGCCGCGCACGTCGACGCGGTGCTGGCGCTCGCCGGCCAGAGCGCGCAGCTCGACCCCGACACCGCGATGAGCCCCGGCAGCGCCGACGCCGCGGTGCTCGCTTCGGGCGCCGCCGCCCAGCTCGCGCTCGACGTGTGGCGCGGTGAAGTGAACAACGGCTTCGCGCTGGTGCGCCCGCCGGGTCACCACGCCGAGGCGTCCCACGCGATGGGCTTCTGCCTGTTCAACAACGTCGCCGTCGCCGCCGAGACCGCGCTCGCCGCCGGGGCGAAACGCGTGCTCGTGCTCGACTGGGACGTGCATCACGGCAACGGCACTCAGTCGCACTTCTTCGCGCGGCGCGACGTGCTGTTCTGCTCGAGCCACCAGTTCCCCTTCTACCCGGGCAGCGGCGCGCCGCAGGAGATCGGCACCGGTGAAGGCGCCGGCTTCACCGTCAACGTCGCGCTCCCCGCCGGCCAGGGCGACGCGGACTACGGCGCGGTGTTTCACGACGTCTTTCTGCCCCTCGCGCAGCGCTACCGGCCGGAGCTGATCCTCGTCTCCGCCGGCTTCGACCCGCACCGCGCGGACCCCCTCGGCGGAATGAACGTCACCGAGCGCGGCTTCGCGGCGATGTGCAGCAGCGTGAAGGCGCTCGCCGAAGAGGTGTGCGGCGGCAAGCTCGTGCTGCTGCTCGAAGGTGGCTACGACCTCGAGGGGCTCTCGCAGTCGGTGCACGCCTGCGCCGAGGTGCTCGCCGGGCAGCGCACCGAGACCTTCCCCACCGGCGTCGGCCCGAAGGTCTCCCCCGCGCTCGCGGCCACGCGAGCAGCGCTCGACGGTACGCCGCTCCGCTGAGCCCGGCACCGGCTGGCGCAGGCAGCCGCGCGGCGTCGCCTGACCTCGAGCTGCCGGAACGCGCTATGGATGCCCCATGAGCCAGGTCGGCTACGTCCACGGAGACACAGACGCGCGCGAGGTGGCGCGGCTCGAGAAGCAGGCCGACTTCACCGCGGGCCTCACGTTCTCCTCGCTCGACCTTCAGCCTGGGCATCGCGTGCTCGATCTCGCGACCGGCGTGGGGGCGATGGGCTCGCGGCTGCAGCGCAGGTTCCCCGGCGCGTCGATCGTCGGCGTCGATCTCTCGGCGCATCAACTGGGCGCCGCGCGCCGCAACCACCCCGAGCTGCCGGTGCTGCGCGGTGACGCCACCCGGCTCCCTTTCGCCGACGGCACCTTCGATCGCTTGCACTGCAGTTGGTTGCTCGAGCACGTGCCTGATCCGCTCGCCGTGCTGCGCGAGGTGCGCCGCGTGCTCAAGCCTGGGGGGGCGTGTCAATTCATCGAGGTCGACAACGCGACGCTGGAGCTCACCCCTGCGCGCGCGTCGGTCACCGACCTGATGCAGCGCCTCAACAGCGCCCAGCAACAGGCGGGCGGCGACCCGTTCATCGGGCAGAAGCTCGACCGGTTGTTGCCGCAGGTCGGGTTCGCGAGCGTCGAGGTGCGCCGCCCACGCCTCGAGGGCAGCGCAGAGGACCCGCGCTTCTTTCAGGCCTTCATCGACGAGTTCGCGGAGATCTTCGAGGGCCTCGACGAGTCGCTGGGCGCCGAGGCCGCCCCGCTCATCTCGCGCGCCGCGGCAGAGCTGCGCGGGCTGCGTGACGTGCCGGGCGCCCGGCTCCGCTACACGCCCGTCCTCTTCTCTGCCCAGCGCTGAGGTCGAGTCTGGCCGGATTTCGCGGGCCCGTTCGTCAACCGGGCATGCGCTCCCTCTTCGTGTTCCTGCTCTGCGCCTGTGGCGCCACGCCGTACCTCGAGCCCAGCCGCGCGGACTCCCCGCTCGTGCAAGGGCCCGCCGCCCCGGTCGACTGCCCCGCCCTCTGCGTACGCGTGAAGCCGCAGCTCGTGCGCGACTTCGGCATCACCGACGCAGAGGTGGACTGCAGCGCCCCCGACTACGCGGCGGCGAGGAACTGCGCAGCGTGTGACGAGGTGTTCCAGCGGCGCTTCGGCACGAAGCTCACGCACTGCCAGTAGCCCACCATCAGGCCCGGATGGGTGGTCGTCATGCGCGACGTCCACGCACGGCCGGGGTCAGGTCGGGGCGAGCTCCACGAGCCCGTACTCAAAGGTGACACGAGTGCGGAGTGGACCCCTCGTCCGTGCGGCCGGCGCCGTTCTGGTGCTCGCCGTCGCGAGGCTTCATTCACGCCGGTCGCCGACGGCCCCGCGAGCTGCGCGACGTTCGGTGGGAGTTCGTTGGTCCGCGTCGCGCCCGTCAAGACCAGCGGCGCCGCCGCAACGCGAGGCCCACGAGCAAGGCCGCCAGCAACCCGCCTCGCCCTCCCGCGTGGCAACCGCAGCCCACCGCCAGCGCCCGCGAGTCAGGCCCCGCATCAGAGAAGCCCGCGTCAGAGAAGCCCGCGTCAGAGAAGCCCGCGTCAGAGAAGCCCGCGTCGGAGAAGCCCGCGTCAGAGAAGCCCGCGTCGGAGAGGCCGGCGTCGGAGGGCCCCGCATCCACGCCCGTCCCGCCGTCGCACAGCCCGCACACGCTCGAGCCACCGCCGCAGTTGGTCAGCGGCAGCGCCCCGCACGACAGGCTGCATGAGGCGAGTCCCGCGACGCACTGCACGCTGCACCGCCCGGCGCAGGTCACCACGCAGTTGGCGAGGTCGGAGCACACGACGCGGCTGCCATCCCCCAGCACCAACGAGCAGTCGGCGTTGCTGCTGCACGTCGCGACCGATCCCGCGCCCAGGGTGGCACTGCACACGCCGTTGTTGAGACAGGAGAAATCGACCGCGGCGGTCGCCCCGGTGGCCTGGCAGTTGTCGTTGCAGATCAAGGTGCCGGCGTCCGTGCAGCTCATCGCGCAGTCGCCGATGGCCGAGCACGAACACCGGTCCGTGGTGCAGGCGCAGTCCCCGTCGGGAATGCAGCAGGTAGTGCCGGCGCACACCGCCCACGCCGGGGCGCTGCACAGCGTCAGCGCGAGAACGACCCCCCAGGACTTCCCTCCAGCAGCGCGGCGCATGACGACGGTGTACCCCGAGTCGGCCACGCGCTCGAATCGACGCCGCACGGCCGGCCCGCGCCCGGGGCAAACCACGTCCGTACCTCATGTGAAGTAGTCGGTGCGCGCTGGCACGCGATTGAATCGCCCCCTTCCTGAACGGGGTGCTCAATGCGCGTGGGGCTGCTGACGCTGCTGGTGTGGATGGGCTGTGCGAGCGAAGGGGCCAGTTCGGCGCAGGAAGCGAGCCCGCCCCCGGCAACGGCCGTGACGGCCCTCGCGGATGTGCTCGCAGCGAAAGACCCGACCCTGGGCGAGCGCCTGTCCAATAAGGCGCTGCCGTGGCACACCGAGGGTGCCGCCATCCGCAGCACGCCGCTGCCGCCCGGGTTCTCGGGGCTCCGCGTGAAATTGCCGATGACCGCGGCCGACGCGCTCGAGCTCGACGCGGGCGGCGCCGGCGTTCGGCTCGCGATGCGTGGCGCCAGCCGGAGCCCGCTGCAGGTGCGCGGCACTCGCGCCGTTCACGTCGAGGCCTTCCCCGCGACCGACTCGATCTTGGTCAACGGCTCCGATTGGGTCGAGCTGTTGTGGGTCTTGCGCGGGCCCTCCGCTCCGCGGTCCTTCGAGTTCGACGTCTCCTTCTCCGGCGCCGTGCGCGCAGTGCGAGAGGCCGGCGGGGGCCTCGACTTCACCGACCTTCACGGCGCGTCGGTACTGCGCCTGCCCAAGCCCCGCGGCGTCGATGCCCACGGCAAGCGCGTCGAGGCCACCGCGCGGTGGACCGGAGAGCGCGTGGTCATCTCGATGGTGGATCACGACGTGGCGTTCCCGGTGCTGCTCGACCCGGTCATCGAACTCGCGGGCTGGCGAAACCACACGCCCCTCGAAGGCCGACGCGGCCACGCGATGGCGACGCTGGGCTCGCGAATCGTGCTCTTCGGTGGCGCAGCCCCGAGCAGCAACTGTGGCACTTTCCAATGCCTGCCCGACGACACCTGGGAGTTCGATGGCGCCACCTGGACCCGAACGCGCACCCCTGTCGCGCCCCCCGGACGTACGAATCACGCCATGACGACGGTCGGCACCAAGGTGGTGCTCTTCGGAGGCTTCACCTCGACCTATGTCGCCGACACCTGGGAATGGGACGGCGCCACCTGGACGCAGAAGACGCCGCTGACGTCACCGCCGCCGCGCGCGTGGCACGCGATGGCCAGCCGGGGGAGCGCCGCGGTCTTGTTCGGTGGCGCCGGCTCGGGCGTCACCTATGCCGACACCTGGGAATGGGACGGCACCACCTGGGCGAACAAGACGCCCGGCAGCGCTCCTCCCGCTCGCTCGATGCACGCCATGGCGACGGTCGGATCGACGGTCGTACTCTTTGGCGGTCAGGGGAGTTCCGGCACGCTGAACGACACGTGGACCTGGAACGGGACGAGCTGGTCGCAGGCGACGCCCGCGACCTCGCCCTCCGCCCGCAACCGACACGCGATGGTCGGCTTCGGCACGCGCGCGGTGCTCTTCTCGGGCGCAGGCGTCGGCGACACCTGGGAATGGGACGGCACCACCTGGACCGCCCGCCCGCAGGTGTTCGGGCCCGCCGGCCGCACCGAGCACGCCCTCGCGGCGCTGGGCTCCGAGGTCGTGCTCGTCGGTGGCTTCACCTTCGAGATCCTCAGCGAGGTGTGGAAGTGGGACGGCGTGCAGTGGTCGGCCCTCGCGCCCACCCAGCCGGTCTCGCGCGGCTACCACGCGATGACCAACGTCGGCGGCAAGATCCTGCTCTTCGGCGGCCTCCTCAACGGTACCTACGGCAACGACACCTGGGAATGGGACGGCCAGCGCTGGACCCACAGGAGCCCCCCCACCCGGCCGTCGCCTCGGTGGGGCCACGCCCTCGCCACGCTCGGAACCAAGGCAGTGCTCTTCGGGGGCCGCTCGGCCGCGGGCCCCAACCTCGACGACACCTGGGAATGGGACGGCACCACGTGGACCCAGCTCACCCTCTCGACCCGCCCCCAGGCCCGGCACCTGCACGCCATGGCCACGCTCGGCGCCAAGGTGGTGCTCTTCGGGGGCACAGGGAGCGCACTCCTGGCCGACACCTGGGAGTGGGATGGCGCGTCCTGGACACAGAAGACGACCGCAACTTCGCCGCCGGCCCGGGCTGAGCACGCGATGGCCTCCCTTGGCGCGAAGGTCGTGCTCTTTGGCGGCGTCTCGGGCCCCACCTTCAACGACACCTGGGAATACGACGGCGTCACCTGGACGCAGAAGACCTCGGCCTCCATGCCCGCCGCGCGCGCCGGTCACGCCCTGGCCACCGCCGGCTCGAGGGTGGTGCTCTTCGGCGGCGGCACCTTCACTGACACCTGGGAATGGGACGGCGCGGCCTGGGCGCTGAAGAGCCCCGTCGATCGACCCACCCAGCGCCAGTACTGCGGCATGGCCAGCTTCGGAGGGAACGCGGTGCTCTTCTCGGGCACGAACGCCCCGGCCGACACGTGGGAATGGAACCAGACGAACTGGATCCTCCGCACCCCGGGCCCGTCGGCGCGCGCGTTCCACGCCATGGCGTCGCGCAACGGCGAGGTGCTGCTCTTCGGAGGCCGAGACGCCACCACCAGTGCCCCCCTCGGCGACACGTGGCTGTGGAACGGGCTCACCTGGAGACAACACCTCGGGTCCCCTTCGCCCTCGAAGCGTCAGTACCACGCGATGGCTACGGCGGGCTCGAAGGTGGTGCTCTTCGGAGGAGAGACCCCACTCGGTCGAACCACCGACACCTGGGAATGGGACGGCACTGGTTGGACGCAGAAGAGCCCCGCGGGCGCCCCCCCGGGCCGGGTGAATCACGCGATGACCTCGGTCGGCACGCGAGCCGTTCTCTTCGGGGGCCACGGCCCGTCGGGCGCACTCGGCGATACCTGGGAATGGGACGGCGCCACCTGGACGCAGAAGTTCCCCTCGACGTCGCCTTCACCGCGCGGGTACCCCGCGATGGCCAGCCGTGGCGGCACGGCCGTACTCTTCGGGGGCAACACGAGCTCGTCGATTCTGGCTGACACCTGGGAATGGGACGGCGTCACCTGGACGCAGCGGTCGCCCCCCACCTCGCCGGGGCCTCGAAGCTGGCACGCCATGGGCTCCGGCTCCGAGGTCTTCTTGTTCTCGGGCGTCGCGCAGACAGGGCTCGTGGATGACGCCTGGGCCTGGGACGGCACGACCTGGCGCGCGCTCCTGGGCCGGCCCCCTCCGTCGCGCTTCGCTTTCGGCCTCGCGACGCTCGATCGCACCGTGGTGGCGTTCGGTGGCATGGGCGCGGGGAACCAGTCGCTGGGCGACACCTGGGTCTACCGGCTGACCAACGGCGACGGCGCCGCCTGCACCTCCAACAACCAGTGTGACTCGGGCTTCTGCGTCAGCGGCGTGTGCTGCAACACCGCCTGCGCCGGGAGCGCGTCGGGCTGTCAGGCCTGCAGCCTCGCCGCGGGCGCCACCGCCGACGGCGTGTGCACCACGCTGCCCTCATCGGTGGTGTGTCGCGCCGCGGCGGGCACCTGCGACGTCGCCGAGACGTGCGACGGCACCTCCCCCTCGTGCCCGGCCGACGCGCGCGCGAGCGGCGCCGTGTGTCGCGCGGCCACCGGCCCCTGCGACGTGGCTGAGACCTGCGACGGCGTCGCGGCCGACTGCCCTTCCGACGCGCTCGCCGCGCCCTCGACGAGCTGCCGGGCGGCCACCGGGCCCTGTGACGTGGCCGAATCGTGCACCGGCGCCAGCGCCCAGTGCCCGCCTGACGCGCTCGCTCCCGGCGGAACGACGTGCCGAGTGCTCGACGGCCCCTGTGACGTGGCAGAGGTGTGCGACGGCGTGTCGGCCCAGTGTCCCTTCGATGGCTTCGCGTCGAGCGCGACGACCTGCCGCCCCACCGCCGGGGCCTGCGACGTCACTGAGACCTGCACCGGCGCCAGCGCCGCCTGTCCTGCCGACGCGCGCGCCGCCCCGGGCACCACGTGTCGCCCCGTCACCGGAGCCTGCGATGTCGCGGAGGCGTGCGACGGCCTGTCGGCGGCCTGCCCCCTCGACGGCTTTCTGTCGGCGGCCACCACCTGCCGCGCGACCACCGGCGCCTGTGACGTGGAAGAGCGCTGCTCGGGGGCGTCGCCGTCGTGTCCGGCCGACTCGCTGGCGATCGCCGGCCTCCCCTGTCGCGCGGCCGTCGGCCCGTGCGACGTCGCCGAGACGTGTACCGGGCTCAGCTCCGCGTGCCCCACCGACGCCTTCCTCGCCGGAGGCACGGCCTGTCGTCAGCCCTCGTGTACCGGCGGCACCGCGACGCTCGGCGCGAACTGCAGCGGCACGGAGGCGTCCTGCCCGCCGGTCCAGACCCAGGCCTGTCAGCCCTACGTGTGCGGCGCGAGCGCCTGCGCCGGCGACTGCGCGGCCGACACCGACTGCGCCGACGGCCACTGGTGCAGCGGAGGCCTGTGCGTGCCGAAACGGTCGAACGGCGCGAGCTGCGACCAGCCTTCGCAGTGCAGCTCGCAGTTCTGCGTGGACGGCGTGTGCTGCACCTCGGCCTGCGCAGGGCAGTGCGAAGCCTGCGACGTGCCCGGCCGCGTCGGCGCGTGCGCGCCGAGCACGGGCGCGCCTCGTCACGGCCGCCCCGCGTGCGAGTCCGACGGCACCTCATGCGGGGGCTCGTGCGACGGGGTCACCGTCTCGACCTGCAGCTACCCCTCGAGCGAGTGCCGGGCGGCGAACTGCACGGCCGGGCTCGCCACCCTCGCCGCCGCGTGCGACGGGCAGGGCCACTGTCCTCCTGCGCAGACTCAGGCGTGCGCCCCCTTCGGCTGCGGCGTCAGCACGTGCGCAGGCGACTGCGTGACCGACCTCGATTGTGCGAATGGCAACTGGTGCAGCGCTGGGCGGTGCGTCGCGCGGCTCGCCGACGGCGTGTCCTGCGGCGGGGCCACGCAGTGCACGTCGGGCTTCTGTGTCGACGGCGTGTGCTGCAACTCGGCGTGCACCGGCCAGTGCGCGGCGTGCGACGTTACCGGCGCGATCGGCACCTGCAGTCCGGTGACGGGCGCGCCTACCCACGGTCGTCAGGCCTGCGCCGGTACGGGCACGGCCTGCGCTGGCGCGTGTGACGGCTCGTCGCTCATGGAGTGCCAGTACCCGACGAGCAGTTGCCGCGCGGCTGCGTGCACCGACGGCGTGGCGACGCTCGCGGCCACCTGCGACGGGGCGGGGGCGTGCCCTGCGGTGCAGGTGCAGGCCTGCGCGCCGTTCCTGTGCGGAGCCGCGGCGTGCGCCGGCACGTGTGTCGGCGCGAGCGACTGCGCCGCGGCGCACTGGTGCAGTGCGGGCGTGTGCACCCCGGTGAAGAGCCCGGGGGCGCGCTGCTCCGCCAACGACGAGTGCGGCACCGGCGCCTGCGTCGATGGCGTGTGCTGCACCACGGCCTGCACGGGGCAGTGCGAGGCGTGCGACGTGGCGACCCACGAGGGCACCTGCACCCCGGTGGCCGGCCCACCGCGCGGTGGACGTGCCGCCTGCGCGGGCGTCGGCACGTGCCAGGGCGCGTGTGATGGCGCCCACGGCGACGCCTGCGCCTTCCCCGATGCGTCGTCGGTCTGCGCTCCGGCCGGCTGCGTCGGCGGTGACGCCATCGCCGCGGCCGCCTGTGACGGAGCGGGCCACTGCGTCGTCCCCGCCGCGCAAGCGTGTGGCGACCTGACGTGTCGTGAGGGAGCGTGCGCCGCCGCCTGCAGCGTGGATGACGACTGCAACTCGGGCGCCCGCTGCGAGGCGGGGCGATGCACGCCTGTCGAGCCGGCCAGGACGTCGGGGTGCGGCTGCGCGAATGTCCCCGGCGCGCTGATCTGGGTCGCGCTCGGCCTGCTGGGTCATCGTCGCCGACGCCCCGCGGAGCGCTCCACCCGTCGAGTGTGACGACGTGGTCGCCGGGGAACCGGCGGCCACGCCATCGGCACCGCTTTGCGCTAAGGCACCGCCCCATGCGCACTTCGCTGCTCGCGGTTCTCCTCGTGGCCGGCTCGGCGTGTGGTCCGCGCGAGCTGAAGGTCACGCTGAACTCCGACAACAACAGCGGGCAGTCGGGCTTCGCCGTCATCACCGACCTCGGCGGCAAGCAGGGCATCGCGGTGTACGTCGAGACCAGCGCGCCCGAGTACCGCGAGCCGCAGCTGGCCCACATTCACACCGGCACCTGCGGGGAGATCGGCGACAAGCGCGGCATGCTCGAGGCGCTCGCCGCCTCGCCCGATCACCCGGACCGCTTCGTCAGCACCACCCGTCCGGTGCCCGACCTCCTCACCAGCCAGGCCTTCACCTTCGATCTCCTGAAAGAGGGCGAGTGGGCCATCAACGTGCACGACGCGCGGGAAGTCCCCCTCTACGTGTCGTGCGGAGAGATCCCCCACCCATGAAGACTCCCTGGAAGACGGCGTTGCTGACGGGGGCCTCGAGCGGCCTCGGTCGTGGTCTGGCCGCGTGGCTCGCCAAGCGCGACGTGAAGGTCTACGCGGCCGCGCGCCGGCTCGATCAGCTCGAGGCGCTGAAGGCCGAAGCGGGCGACCACATCGTGCCGCTCAAGCTCGACGTGAGCGACGCCGACGCCACCTTCGCCGCGGTGCAGAAGCTCGACGCCGATTGCGGGGGCCTCGATCTCGTCATCGCCAACGCGGGCGTGGGTGAAGACACGCGGCCGAAGAAGCTCAACTGGGAATCGATCTCCCGCATGATGGACGTCAACGTCTCGGGCGCCACCGCCACGCTGTGCGGCGCGCTCCCGGCGATGATCGAGCGCAAGCGCGGGCACCTGGTGGGCATCAGCTCGCTGGCGGGCTTCGTGCCGCTCCCGCAGAGCTCGGTGTACTGCGCGACCAAGTCGTACCTCGCGATGTTCCTCAACAGCCTGCGCCTCGACGTCGAGAAGTACGGCCTCAAGGTCACCTCGATCCACCCCGGGTTCGTGAAGAGCGAGATGACCGCCAAGAACAAGCCCGAGGCGATGCCCTTCATCCTCGAGACCGACGACGCGGTCGAGCGCATGGGCAAGTCGCTGCTGCGCGCCGACAAGGTCTACGCCTTCCCGTGGCAGCTCAGCTCGCTCATCTCGACGGCGCAGGCGATGCCGCGGCCGCTGCAGACGGCGATCCTCAAACGGCTGCGCTGAGGCTCACGCGAGGCGCTGAATCTCGCCCCGCGTCGAGCGGTTGAAACGAACGATCAGCGCCACCGCCACCGCGGTCAGCCCCGCCGACAGGCCCCACCACAAGCCGACCACGCCGTACGGCCCGCGCACACCCAGCAGGTACGCGACGGGCAGCCCGATGCCCCAGTGGCCCACGATGTTCGCCCAGAAGGTGAACGTGGTGTCGCCCGTGCCGCGCAGCGCCCCCGCGCCCACCGCCTGCACCCCGTCGGAGATCTGAAACACCGCCACCACCACGAAGAGCGCCACCACCGTCTCGATGACCGCCGGGTCGGCCGACATCAGCCCGGCCATGGTGTGCGGGAAGACGATGAACAGCAGCGACGCCAGCGCCATGAACACCGCCGCGCTGCCGAAGGCCGTGAGCCCCGCGCGCCGCGCCGCCGGTGAATCACCGCGCCCCACGCCCCACCCCACCCGCGTCGCCGCCGCGCTCCCGATGCCCGACGCCACGCAGAAGGTGAGGCTCGCCCAGTTGAGCGCCACCTGGTGCGCGGCCGCCGGCGCTTCGCCCAGCCGCCCCGAGAGCAGCCCGGTCAGCGAGAACACGCCCGACTCGGCGATGAAGTGCAGGCCGATCGGCGCGCCGATGCGGAACGCGCGGAGCACCTCCACCCGATCGAACCGCCGCTGCGTGCCCGCCGGCGCCGGGCCCAGCCCCAGCACCAACACGCCCAGCTGCAGCCACGTACACAACACCGTGGCGATCGCCGCGCCCGTCACCCCCAGCGCGGGGATCGGCCCCACCCCGAACACCAGCCCCACGTCGAGCGCGAGGTTGGCGACGTTCGCCACCACCATCGCCCAGAAGGTGATGCTCACCCGCCCGGTGCCGGTGAGGTAGCTGCGCGCGGTGACGAACAGCAGCAGCCCCGCCACGCCCGGCAACCGCCACCACATGTACGTGCGCGCGGCCTCGGCGACCGACGGCGCGACGCCGAACGGCTCGAGCAGAAACGGAATGAGCGCCACCGGCACCATCACCACCGCGCTCGTCAGCAGCGCCAGCCACACGCCCTGCCAGTAGTGGGTGCGCGCGCGCTCGGGCTGCCCCGCGCCGATGGCCTGCGACACCAGCGGGTCGAGCGCCAGCATCACCCCCATGCCGAAGAAGCTGCAGGTGAAGGTGAGCGAGTTGCCCAACCCCGCGCCCGCCTGCGCCGCCGCGCTCAAGCGCCCCAGCACGCCGGTGTCGACGATGCCCATCAGCGCCTGCCCGGCCTGCGCCAGGGCCAACGGCAGCGCCAGCTTCCACAACGCGCTCAGCTCTGACGACTCTCGTGACGCACCCATCGGCGAGCCGACGGCTAACCCGTCACGCCGCTGACCGCCAGCGCCTCACGGCACCTGCAGGAAGTTCTCCGAGCCGACGGTGCCCTTCTCGGGCTCGGCGTCTTCCGGCTCGGTGCCGCGCTTGAACCACAGCGTCATCGAGTTCTTCCCGCTCGAGGCGAGGCGGCCGGTCTTCTTGTCGATGCGCCGCTGCACCAGGTCGAGCGACGGAGGCGGGGCGAACTCCGGCTGGTTGCGGCCCTCGAGCGCCTTCGACATGTACGAAAGCCAGATGGGCAACGCCGCGCGGCCGCCGGTCTCGTACTTGCCGAGCGGGTGCGGGTTCAGATCGTAGCCCACCCACGCGCTGGTCACGAGGTCGCGGGTGAAGGCGGTGAACCACGCGTCGAAGCTGTCGTTGGTGGTGCCCGTCTTGCCGGCCGCGGGCTTGCCCAGCCGCTGCGCCGGAGCGCCCGTCCCGCCCTGCACCACGCCGCGCATCAGGTCGGTCACCAGGTACGCCGTCTCGGGCGACATCACCTGCTCACCGGGCTCGAAGAGGCGCGCGTAGCCCGAGGCCACCCGGTCCTGCAGCGAGGCCCACGCGTCGTCGTAGGCGGTGTGGTCTTCCACCATGCGGCCGAAGCGGTCTTCGATCTTCCGCACGAAGTACGTCGGCTTCTTGAGCCCCAGGCGGTTGATGGTCGCGTACACCTGCACCAGCTCGTAGGGGTACACGCACGAGCTGCCCAGCGCGGCCGAGTAGTCGGGGTTGAGCGGCGTCGAGAAGCCCAGCGAGTGGGCGTACTCGTTGATCGCCTTGATGCCCGTCACCTCGTTCTTGTTGCCGAGGAAGCGCGCCAGCTCGATGAAGGTCTTCACCGCGGGGATGTTCATCGAGTTGACGAGCGCTTCCTTCAGCAGCACCTCGCCCTTGAAGTTCTCGTCGTAGTTCGCCGGCTTCCAGCGGTTCTGGTTCTCCGGGTCGTCGTAGACGATGGGCGAGTCGACCAGCACGGTGCCCTCGGTCCACCCCATCTTCTCGATCGCCCCCGAGTACACGATGGGCTTGAAGCTCGAGCCCGGCTGCCGGCACGCCTGGAAGGCGCGGTTGAACTCGTTGGCGTCGAAGTCGTAACCGCCCACCATCGCCGAGAGGTACTGGCGGTGCGGGTCGATGGAGACGATCGCCGCCTGCGGCTCGGGTTCCTGCTCGAGGCGCACCAGCGGCACGCCTTCCGGCACCTGCTCGGCGAGCGAGTCGCTCCACGCTTCCTTGTCGTCGGTGAGGCCCTTCTTGTCCTTCACCGCGCGCACCACGATCACGTCGCCCACCTTGAGCGGCTTGACGTTGTTGATCAGCACCGACGGGTAGTAGCGCTCGCCGTTGACCTCGCGGGCCCAGCGCATCGCCAGCGCCGGCAGCTTCGCCACCTTGCTGCCGATGGTGACGTCGGCGGTCAGCGCGTCCCTGGAGATCGCCGTGACGAGGCCGACGTAATAACGGCCCGGCTCGATCTCGCTCTGGCCCATCACCTTCTTCGAGCGCTCGATGAACTTGTCCTGCTCGGCCTTGCTCGAGAGCTGCATCACCGGCCCGCGGTAGCCCTGGCGCTTGTCGACGGCCAGCAGGCCCCACAACACGGCCTCCTGCGCGGCGCGCTGCTTCTCGCTGTCCATGGTGGTGAAGATCTTCAGGCCGTCGTTGAGCAGCACCGGGTTGCCGTAGCGGTTCACCACGTCGCGGCGCGTCTCTTCGGTGAAGTACGGCGCGAACTGGTGGAACACGTCCTCCACCGGGTACACGCTCACCTCGGCCTTCGACGCCTCGTCGAACTCGGCCTGGCTGATCATGCCCTTCTCGCGCATCTGCCCGAGCACGTACTGCCGCCGCTTGCGCGCCTTCTCGGCGTCTTTGAACGGCGAGTAGTTCGACGGCGCCTGCGGCAGCCCGGCCAGCAACGCCATCTCGGCGAGCGTGAGGTCCTTCACGTCTTTGCGGTAGTAGTTCTCGGCCGCCGACTGCACGCCGTAGCTGTGGTGCCCGAGGTAGACGTTGTTCAGGTAGAGGTAGAGGATCTCTTCCTTCGTCAGCTCGTTCTCGAGCCGGCGCGCCAGCAACGCCTCGCGGATCTTCCGCTTGATGGTCTTGGCGGTCGATTCCTTGTAGCCCTCGGCGCTGATCAGCACCGCCTTGGCGGTCTGCTGGGTGATGGTCGAGCCGCCCTGCACCTTGCCCTTGCCGCTGACCTTCTTGAGCACCGTCTTGAACGCCGCGCGCGCGGTGCCCACCACGTCGACCCCGAAGTGGTCGAAGAAGTCGGCGTCTTCGGCGGCGATGAAGGCCTGCACCAGCCGCTTGGGAATGCGCTCGTACGGCACCACCTTGCGGCGCTCGTTGTAGAACTCGCCCGCGAGCACGCCGTCGACCGTGTACACCTCGGTCAAGATCGGCGGCCGGTACTCATCGACCTTCGGAATGTCGGGCAGCCCGTCGGAGTACTTCCAGGACACGAAGCCGTAGCCGACGACCGCGGCGGTGAGACCGGTGAGCACCAGGAAGCCCGCCAGCTTGAACGGGGCCTTCCACCATCGCTTCTGCGGCACGTTGACCAACAGCAGTTTCCCTTCACTCATGCAGAGCGCTCCGGGCGGCCAGGCTCGGTCTGGCTGAGACCTGCACGCTTGAGGACATCGACGAGTTCCTCCGGGAGCTTCGCTTCAACCACCATCTTCCGCCCATCTTCCGGGTGCGGGAATTCCAGCCGCGTCGAGTGCAGGAAGAGCCGCTTGAGCCCCCACTTCGCCTTCGCCTCGCGGTTGAAGGTGAAGTCCCCGTGCTTCGGATCGCCCGCCACCGGGTGGCCGATGGCCGCGAAATGTCGCCGAATCTGGTGCGTCCGGCCAGTTTCAATCGTGCACTGCACGAAGGCCGCGTGGTCGGTTTGACTCACCACCTGGTAGCGGGTGCGGGCTTCCTGCATGTTGACCCCGCGCCGCTCGCGCGACTCGGCGGTCTGCTGGTGCTCGGGCAGCGGCAGGTCGATCAGCCCCGTCGGCTTCTGGAGCTTCCCCTTCACCAACACGAAGTACTTCTTCTTCGCCTTGTGCTCGGTGAAGACGTCGGTGAAGTGCACCATCGCCGGCCGGCGCTTGGCGACGATGATCACCCCCGAGGTGTCGCGATCGAGCCGGTGCGCGGGGCTCGCCGAGAAGCCGTTCCGCTCGGCCTTCGGGCCCAGGTACGCGCGCACCACGTCGACCACCGTGCCGCCGGTGATGCCGCTGCCGGTGTGCGCGGCCATGCCCGACGGCTTGTCGAGGATCAGGATCCAGTCGTCCTCGAAGAGGATGTTGAGCTGGCTCAGGTCGACCGGCGGCGGCGGGGGCGGCTTGCGCTCGCGATCTCCCAACAACTGGGCGTCGGTGCCGCGCACGGTGATCACGTCGCCTGAGACCAGCGGCTGCTCGGGCGTGGCGCGCTTGCCGTTCACGCGGATCTTCTTCACGCGGATCATCTTGAAGAGGTGGCTGAACGGCACGCTCGCCAGCGTCTTCTTGAGGAACTTGTCCAGACGGACGCCTGCGTGATCGTCGGTGACGCGGTACTCGAGCACGGGACGGCTGTAGCCCAATCGCGCGCCCAGTTGAAACTGTGTGGAAGGCGCCGCGACCTGACGGTAGAAGCCGCCACCATGGCAAAGCAGGTCAGCATCGAAGAGTTGCTCAAGTTGGGCTCGAAGCAGTGGAACCAGCTCCGCAAGGACGGCAAGGTTCCGCTCGACCACACGGGTGCGACGTTCCCGCAGTTGTTCTCCGCGAACGCCGACTTCTCGGGTCTCACGCTGATCGGCTCCGAGTGGGAAAAGTGCGACCTCTCGAAGGTCAGCTTCAAGGAAGCCGATCTCTCGAACGCCTACTTCCACGGCGGCCGCCTGCAGGACTGTGACTTCCGCGGCGCGAACCTCGAGGGCGCCACCTTCGAGAAGCTCAAGCTGCTGCGCTGCGACTTCACCGGCGCCACCGGCCTCGAGGAGCTCGAGTTCGACGACTGCGACATGGACCGCGTGACCGGCCTCGACGGCGAAGACGCGCCGCCCCCGCCGCCGCCTCCCGCGGTGGGCGTCACCAGCTTCACCCGTGAGCAGCGCGCGCAGGTGATGGGCATGGCGCAGGCCGCGCCCGAGAGCGATCTCCCGCCCTTCCGCCCTGGCGACGCGCCCGGCACCATCCTCTTCCGCGGGCTCAAGCACATCGCCAACCCGCCGCCGTGGGTGCTCGACGTGCCGGGCCTCCGCCCGCCCCTGCCCGTGCGCATGCCGCCCGGCACCAGCCTCGAGCACCTGTACCGCGAGGCGGTGAAGACGCGCATGGAAGGCCGCCGCCCGGTGCCTGACATGCAGGCCGTGGCGAAGGCGAAGGACGTGGTGGCCAGCGGCGGTGGCGACACCGCGGTGGCCGTGATGTACCTGCGCGAGGTGGGCGAAGAAGTGGTGCCCAGCGAGCCGGCGATCGACGGCCTCAACAACGACCTGCGCGAAGCGGTGGAAGTGGAAGACACCACCGCCGACGTCGACCCGCGCATCACCGGCGCGCTCCACGAGCTCAAGGCGTCGGCCGAGGCGCTCGATCTGCTGGGCGAGCTGCGCATGAAGCTGGCGGCGGTGCAGCTCTTCAGCGCGCTGATGGAAGCGGGCTTCATGCCGGACAACAACTGGGAAGAGGCCGTGGACTCGGCCGAGCCCAGCCAGGACCTCGCGCACATCGCCAGCAACGGCAACCGCGCGATCCTCGTCGACGCGTTCAAGGCCTTCGCCGAGTTGCCTGACGAAGTGCGCCTGCGCCGCCTGGCGTACCTGGCCGAGGCCACCGCGCACGTCGAGGCGATGGCCGGCCCCGCCGCCACCTAGTCTCCCTCGCCCCGCGCGAGCGGGGAGAGGGTCGGGGTGAGGGGCTGACCCAACTCAGCCCCAGTCCCCCAGTCATCCCGCAATCAACCCCCTGACGAACCGCCCGGCCTCCGGATCCTTCCGGAACGCGAGCGTGCGCAGCTCGACGTTGCTCAGAAACGAGAGCAACCGCCTGCGCACCTCGGCCCGGGGCAGCGCGACCTCCGCCACGTCAAAACACTGCGCCATCGCGAGCTGGGCGGCGCTCAACGCGCTCAGCGGCTTGAGCTCCTCCCGGGGCGCCTTCTCGAGGGCGAAGAAGTACCGCGCCTTCACCAGCCCCGGCTGCCCGACGTTGTCGAAGTCCGATCGAAACGGAGTGCCGCTCACGCGCCCGTCGGGGAAGAGCATCACCACCTCATCGGTGAGCAGCGCGAGCCCGGCGCCCTGCCCCAGCCGGGACAGCGTGGACTTCCCGTCGCCGCTCTTGCCCGCGGCCACCACCGCCACCTCCCCTTCGCGCAGCGCGCAGGCGTGAATGAGCACCGCGCCGGCGCGGGTCCCCGCGAGGTACCACGCGAGGCGCAGCACGAGCTCGCCGCGGAACATGCCGTCTTCGACCGCGACGTCGAGGGTGTCGCCTTCGAGGCGGAAGACACACCTCCCCAGCGGCGCGTCGATGGAGGTGCCCTCGAGCTGCGCGTGACGCCGCACGGTGAGCACGGGGACCTCACCGGTCACCACGAAGCGCTGCCAGTGCACACGCTCGGTGGCCATCTCGCAGATCGACGCGTCGACCCGAACGACCTGCTCACCGCAGCGGAGCTCGACCGCGTTCACGACGGCTGGTTCTCATCGTCGACGCGCACCACGCGGGGTTGGTGCTTCGTGGCGGCCTTGCCCTTCATCCACCCGAAGGCCGAGAGGCTGACGAGCTCGCCGGGCTTCACCAGGTTGGCGGCGGCGCCGGTGACGGCCAGCTCGCCCGAGTCGCGCGCGGCGAGGCGGAGCTGACAGGCGAGGCGGGTGCCGGTGGTGAGGTTGTGGAGCTCGACCTTCTCGTGCTCGAGGAAGCCGGCGGCGGTCGCGAGCGCGGCGTCGAGACACACGCCATCGAGCTCGTCGAAGTCGATGCGGGTGACGACGGCGCGATGCACGGCGCCGATCAACATGAGTCGCGTGGCCTTGAGGGTCTCTCGCATCGCGCGCGCGAGTGTAGCGCCCTCTCGTTGGCTGAGAGTCGAGATGGAGCGTCCGTGCCGCGCCCGCACCGGGAGACGGTACGCGGCACACGCCGTCGGGAAGTCGGCACGTTGCGCGTGGCGCGGGGGCTGCTCAGAGAGCGCGAGTCGGGCGGTGGGCAGGGGCTGGTGGAGGGTGGGCCCGATGGTCGTAGGCGCGAGGGAGCTGGGTGGGGGCCCAGCTCCCTTGCGCCTCCCTTTGGAGAGCCTCAGAGGGCGAGCGCCATCTGCACCTGCTCGTGCACGGCGCGCGCGAAGAGGCCGTGCTGGCGCAGCGCCGCGGCGAGCTCGTCGGCGAAGCCGTGCAGGGTGACGACTTCCCGGGCGCCCGAGCGCTGGGCGTACTCGAGCAGCGAGGGGAAGTCGGCGTGGTCCGACACGGGGAAGGCGACGTCGGCGCCGCTGCGACGGGCCCCCCACGGCTCGAGGGCCCAGCCGGTGAGCACGGCGAGGGCGCGGTCTTTCACGCCGGCCAGCGCGTCGCCGCGCCGAAACGGAGGGAAGAGTCCGACCTCGTCGTCTTCGAAGGAGCCGTCGAAGCGCCGCGCGCCGACGGGCATGCCGAGGCGCTCGTAGAGCTCGGCGACGGCGTGAATGCTGGGGTGCGCGCAGACGCGGAGCCCGCGCACGGCCAACTGCCGCACGGTCTCCTGCGACTTGCCCAGCGAGTAGGCGAGCAGAATGGGGCGGGTGCCTTTGGCCAGCATGCGTCGGCACCAGTCGGCGACGTCGTCGTAGACCTGCGCGCGCGGAGGGAAGCGGTAGCGCGGGTGACCGAAGGTCGACTCGATGACCAGCGTCTCGCAGCGCAAGACCTCGGCGGGCGCGGCGGTGAGCGCGGGCTCGAGCGAAACGTCGCCGGTGTAGACGACGCGGTGGCCGTCGGCGCGGGTGACCCGAATCTGCGCGGAGCCGAAGACGTGGCCGGCGGAGAAACACTCGAGCTGCAGGTCGTCGAGCGCGAGCGAGTCGCCGTACCGAAACGGCGTCTTCGACTCAAGGGGCCCGAGCCGGTGCTCCATGAGCGCCAGGGTCTCGGGGGTGGCGATCACGCGCTCATGGCGCGCGATGTGATCAGCGTGCGCGTGGCTGACGAACGCGACGGGCGACTTCGTGCGCGCGTCGAACCACAGGGGCGTTCCCTGGAGAACGAGACCGCCCCTGCGCAGCTCGACCGGCACGAAGGCTCCCGGCAGAAGTCAGCAGAAGTCGCCACAGAACAACACGTTGCCGGGATCAACACACAGCGTATCGGGGCAGTCAGGACACGGCTCCTGCCCACCACTGCAGACCAGCAATCGAGCTGGAGCAGTTGGTTTCGTCGTCTGAAGTTGAGGAGGATTGTATGTCTTTCGACTCTTGGTCATTTGTAGATCACCACGCGATTGAGAACTTGGTCGCCGAGAACGACATCCGCACCGTTTGACCCGTCCAAGTCCCCCACTGCCACGGACCGACCGAGGCTGCTACCCGTCCCGCCCACCAGCGCGCTCGTCCGGAACGTGGGAAGTGTGAGGTTCGTATCAAATCCTGTCGCACTGTTAAACAGCGCCCAGGCACGGTTGTTTGATGCGGCACTCTCGCCGACCAACAAGTCAGCGCGTCCATCGGAGTTCAGATCTCCGTGAGCAACAGCGGTGCCGAAGCTATTGACCCCCTGGATCGTGAACGAAGCGGCTCCGCCGGCGACTCCTGCACCATCCAAGTCAGCGAAGATACGAACAGCGTTTGTTGAAGGATGAGCAACAACAAAGTCCGCTCTGTTGCCATTCAACAAGTTGACGGCCCCGACGGAACTGGCACCGAAGCCGTTCGTCCCAGCGCCAGTCGCGGTCGACTGCGAGAGCACCTGCAGCGAACTGGAGAACGGGACCGTAACACCTGCATCGAATTGTCCTGCAGCAGCAATCGACGCGCCTGAATACAACGCCACTCGATTCACTGAGGTTCGACTGAGCGCAATCGCGAAATCACCGCGAGCATCGCCAGTGAAATCGCCAAGGTTGGCATTCCCGAGCCTAAACAGGCCGAACCCGTTTCCGTTCGTCGTATCAAGCAGCGGCGACGGGCCATCAAGCACCCAAGTCGCGGCCGAAACAGGAACGTACACGTTTGAACCATCAACCGCCGTGCTCGCAGCCAACCAGGCAGCGCGGGAACGGCCATGGAAGATATAGACGCGTCCCTGATTGGCGCTGTAGCCACTGGCTCCGATGGCGAGTTCGTCCAATCCGTCATTGTTGATATCAGGAATAATGAGAACCATCGATGCGAAGCGGTTCGCGGCAACGTCTCCACGGATCTCGATCACCTGACTTACGTCCAACTGAGCCCCAGTCCCACCGAAGTAGAGGAACACGCGCCCCACATTGGATTGGAACCCACTCTGAGCGATTGCGAGGTCACGACCAAGTTCAGCGCCCACGTCTCCCACGTTACCTGCACTCGAAATATCGCTGCCAAACAACCCGGACAGTCCGTCGCGAGGCTGAAGCTCTTGGCACGCCGGCGCGACGCACGAGGCCTGACTCGCCAGAGCGCTTCCACCCCAGTACAAGTAGACGGAACCAACGTTCGTTGCCCGATTGGGAGCACCAACGATCAAGTCACTTGTGGCATCCGCATTCAGCGAGACTCCCGACTGCACCGTCTGGCCGAAGTTCGAACTTGCCGGACCGCCCAGGACGACTTGGGACCACGTGTTGTCCAACGCAGAGGGCGCGACAAAGGACGAGTAGTTGCCAACCTCGTCCACTGCTCGCACCGCAATGAAGTAGGTGTTGAGCGGTGGCAGGGTGAGCGACTTGGTATTGGTCCCCGCGGCCCACGGCGCCACACCGTCCTGCTTGGAACTGTCGAAGTAGTCAGTGGCCGCAGCCATCGAATTATTGCCCGGCACCGAGGAAGTCGTCCAACGGATGTCAAAACCCGCCGGCAGATTCAGACCGCCACTGCCGGTATTCGACCCATCGTCGTACACGGTCGCCCAGGAGAGATTGACCGTCGCCGCACGCGCCGAAGCAAGCGTCTGAGTAACGCTCGGGGTGGCCGGAGCAATCACATCGACTTCCGAAGCGTGGCGACTGACGAACGTGTTGCCCGAGGGAGAGGTGACCCGAATCACCAGATCCACGGTCGTGTCATCGAGACGATGGCCGAGCTTCAACGGAGGCAGCGCCGAGTCAAACGACGCGGTGTTCACCGCCACCGTCGGGTTGATGGAGACCGTTCCCTCGAACACATCGAGTTCGCCGTTGAGGTTCAGCGGCGAGAACCGCGCGCCAGTGATGGCCGCGAGCGCCAACTGGAACTGAGCATCAGCCGTCCCGGGATCCAGATCGGCGAAGACGCGATCGGTCGCGATCGCCGTCTCCACGCGGCGATTGCCCGACGCGGCGCCGAAGACCAGCGAGGAGTTCGCCGCCACGGGGATGATGCTGGTGACCGTCGACGATCTCTGGAAACCAATCGAACCGATCGCCGGCTCAATCAGGCTCACGTAGAACGAGCGATGCGTCAGCACGCCAGCGCCGTTGTCGATGGTGACCGTCCACTGCTGGCCCTCCTGGAAGCCGGTCCCAGGGGCAGGCAGCGTCGCGGTGCCGCTCGCTGAAGTCTGAACCGGAGTTCCCGACGGAGTCGTCGAGGGCGCGCCCTGGTACAGATAGACGTTCTTCCCGACGCCACAGTCGGTCGCGACGCCCACGGGCACGTTGGTGCTGGTCGCCACCGCGCCCGAGGCGAGGCCGGCCCCAGCGCGATTGAGCCAGAAGATGCTCGAGCGGCTCGAGATCGAACTGCCGCTGGGGAACGTGAGCGAGCACGAGCTGCTGTTGACGGTCAACTGGCCCGACAACCGCCCGCCCGAGGATGCGACGCACGCGTTGCCGGCGGCATCGCTGATGGTCGCCGTGATCGTCTGAGTACCGTTCGCGTAGGTCACCGTGCCCGTCGCGGTTGTGCCACTCACCGTGAGCTGGTTGTTCTGGATACCCGCAACGGAGGAGCTGATGGTCACCGAGGTCGGATCACCCGCCGTCAGGCCAGTCACCGCGACCGTGGTGGTGACGTCGGTCGAGCCCGACGACGCGCCGTCAGCGGGCGCCGTGATGTTGCAGGTGGGCGCGAGCAGGTCGACCCGTGCCGTACGCGCGGTCGCATTGGCCGCGTTGCCAGACTGGTCAGTGCAAGCCGCGCCGATGGTGTACGAGGCGTCGCCGGTCAGCGCATAGGTGGTCGACGCTTGGCTCAACGTGGGTGTGAGCTGCCGCGCCGCCTGGCCCGTGAACGTGACGCTGACGCCGCCCGTGGCCACGTCCGCGCTGGTCGCGACGACCACGTTGAAGTTCGCCCCAGGGACCTGCGCAATGCCAAACAAGGTCTGCGCCGCCGAAGGCGAGGTGATGGAACAGGTCGGGGCCACCGGGTCGATCCGCAGCGCGAACGTCGCAGGGTCGTTGCTGGCGGCGAGCAGGTTCTTGTTGTTCGCGAGGTCGGTCAGCTCGACGAACAGGTTGAGATCGACTTCCGTCGCGTAGGGGCCCGTGAGCGTCACGGTGTACTTGCCCGAGGCGAAGCTCGACGTCGAGGCGCGCACGGCGCCGGCGGCACCAGACACGATGTCTCGAACAACGACCGGGTTGGTAGCAGCAAGGGTCGCGGTCGACGTGTCCCCACAACCGAGCTGGAACTCGAGGCGAGGGGCGGCGCCATTGAGCTCCGCGATGTTCAGTCGACCATCACCGTTGAGATCCTGAGGGAGGGTCCGAGTGAGACCACTGACGCAAGGACGGATGGAGTCGACGAAGACCGAAACAGCGGGAGAAGGTACGGACAGCCCGCCTCCGACGACCACCACCTTCAGCTGGTAGGAGCCATCTGGGAATGAGAAGCCCGCGGCCGGGCTCGTGACGTTCTGCTGCAGGGCGTACCAGCCAGTCCCGCATTCAGTCGTCGTCGGACGATTGGCCATCGTGACGGGGTCCACCGCCTGCGTGGTGCAGACGTCCACCCGACCGCCCATCGGAACACGGGACGAGAACGCGAGCGTCCGCTGCACACCGGGCGTGGCGGGCTGCGTGTCCTGAGAAACGTTGATGGTGGCGAAGGTCGAGCCGGTCGGAACGACGGGGTTGGTGATCACCGGACCATCGAGATCGACCGTCACGCGGCAGGAGTCGACCGCCACGCCGGCATCCACGCCGATGTTGGTGATCTCGCCCCGGAACACGTAGTCACCACTAGCGAGCGTCAGCGGCGGGAACGCGGCGACGCCGGCACTGTTGATCGAGGCGGAGCCGCTCGCCACCTCAGCAGCGATGCCACCGTCCGCAAGCACGTCAGCGCGGAACAGGGCCGCAGGCTGATTCGCGCAAGTCACTTTGCTTCGAGTCTGGAAGGAGTAAGTGCCGTTCGAGAGTTGGGCCGGAGTCAGCAGCGCCGGGCACGACATCGGTCGCACGAACTGAGCACCGCACCCATCCAGCGTCACGTCCACGACGATGGTCGCTTCACCAACGTTGCCCGCGAGATCGGTGACGGTGACTCTGATGGTGTATGTGCCATCGGCGCCGAACGCGACCGGGACACTGGCGGTCCCGTTCAGAATTGTGCTCGCACCCACTTCTGTGCCGTTCCGATAGACCGTCACGATCGAGCCGTCTTCCGCGCCCGTCGCGTTGATCACGATGCTCACCGGCGACTGCGTGACCGCCATCGTCGCACCGCCATCGACGTTGGCCGGGCTGACGATGGTGACGACCGGAGGCGTGAAGTCCACGACGAAATCCGCGGTCGTGGTCGCGACGTTTCCATTGACGTCAGTGCACGTGAGCGTCGCCGTGAACGAACCCGACGAAACCGTGAAGTCTGCCGAGACGTCGCCGCTGGCGACCGGGTTCGCCGGCACCGGGGGCTGACCGGTGACCCCGATGGTGCAGGTCGAATCAATCGGAGCCGTGCCGGTGACGCGCACCTGGAACCCCGCCAGCGCCGCGTCTGCGTCGTCGTTCGGGCCGAAAGACGCCCCGACGGTCAACGCAATGACCGGAGCAGCCCGGGCGATCTGAATGCTCTGACCCGCCGCAGGGTTGCTGCTCAGCGTGTTCACCGGCTGCCCGTCGCGAACCAGCTCCGCGAACAGATCGTAGCGGGCGATGTCCGCATCCGGCAGCGTCGGCAGGGTGACGGTGGCCCGTCCGTTGGTGAAGGACGTCAGCGGACCAACCACCTCGGTTCCGCGCTTGATCCGCACCTGAACGCCCGCCGTGCAGGTCGCCTGAACGTCGACCGTGAGGTTCGTTCCCGCGGGGAGCTCCGTGCTGTTGAGAACGCCCAGCGGCGCAACGTCCTGAGGGAAGGTCACCGCGGTCACCGAAGGCGTCGTGCAGGCGCTCTCCATCACCGTGATGGGCAGCGAGGCGTAGGTCTTGGAGCACGAGCCCGCGCCGATGGTCACCGAGAGCGTCTGCGCCCCCGCCGCCGCGGTCACGCCGGTGAAGGTCGCGCGGCTGCCGTCAGGCATGCCGGTGAAGGTCATGCCTCCGATCGAAACGGTCGCCGCGTCGATCGGGAACGCCGAACCATCGGCCGACTTGATGTCGACGGAGAACGCGTCGAGCGGCGAGCTCACGGTCGCCCCCGACGTGATGCCGGTGAACGTCGCCGTCGTGTCGGTGCAATCCGCGACCGGCTTCGGGCCACAATCGGTACAACCACTCACCATCGCGATGGCCGAAACGACCCAGGCCATCCGCATCATGTTCCCACGAAGCATGTGCGCTCCCCGTCTTCCTCAGTGCCCTGACCCGCCCGGCGCATTCACAGGGTCAGAACGTGTTTGTCAGCCAACAGCCCAATGAAATCCAAGGTGTCCGACTCGGCCACCTCGCGTGTCACTTCGAACTCTTCCAGCAAGACGCCGACGATGTCGGCCACCGAGCGTTGCCCGTCGATCAGCTCGACGATCCGCTCCCCTACCTCCGAGACCACCCCGTCGGCGCCCTCGAAGCTATGCAATTGATCGTCCGGCGTTGCTGCGACCCACCTACCTCCGACCTTCTGGAGCGCCGTCTCCCCGTGCACCCGCGGCACGGCCGCCAGCACCACGCGGGTCTTTCGGCGTGACTCGCTCATTTCCACCATGGTTTTGCGGAGTTCACTCGAGCTGACTGTTCGGTAAGGCCGGCCCACCCACCTGCCGACCCGTTCATGTAGTCGGCCCGACTGAGTGAGACAAGCCCCGGGTCATGCACCCGGACCGGGTCAGACCCCACCTGTCACGGCACGGGCAGCGCCAGCACGGCGAACAGCAGCGTCAGGTACACCAGCGAGGTCTTGAACAGCGCGCGGGCCCAGTCGACGCCCAGCTCACGCCGCCAGCCGCGCACCGCGACCGCCGCGAACCACGCCCCGAGCACCACCGCCGTCGCGAGGTACACCCAGCCGGCGACCCCCACGAAGAACGGCAGCACCGAGACCGGCAGCAACACCGCGACGTAGCCGACCGCGTGGCGACGCGCGACGGCGTCACCCTTCTCGAGCGGCAGGCTGGTCAACCCCGCCGCCCGGTACTCGTCTTTGCGGAACAGGGCGATCGCGATGAAGTGCGGCAGCTGCCAGAAGAAGAGGATCGCGAAGAGCACCAGGCCCGGCGTCTCGATGCGCCCGGTCGCCGCGGTCCACCCCATCAGCGGCGGCAGCGCCCCGGGGATCGCCCCGACCTGCATCGCCCACCGCGTGCGCGACTTCATCGGCGTGTACACGAAGGCGTAGCTCAGCAGCGCCAGCAGCCCCAGCAGCCCCGTCACCCGGTTCACGCCCAGCCACAGCAGCGGCAACGACCCGCACGCCAGCACCACCGAGAACACCAGCGCCTGGGTGACGCTCAGCCGCTGCATCGGCAACGGCCGCTTGGCAGTGCGCGCCATGAAGCGATCCGAGTCGCGCTCGATCACACAGTTGATGGTGTTCGCCGCGCCCACCGTGCCCGCGGTGCCGAGCATCGCGCACAGCAGCGTCTTCCAGTCGACCGAGTTCCCCGCCAGCCACATGCCCGGCGCGGCGGTGAAGAGCACCAGGCCCGACAGGCGCGGCTTGGTCAGCGCGACGAAGTCACCGGCGATCGCCCATGGCGACCGCGAGACTGCGGGCTCCGAAATCGGTGCGCTCAGGGGCTCGACTCTCAAGACGGGGCGCAAGTAGCGCGCCCCGCCGCTCGACACAAGAGACCCACCAGAACGACACAAGCCGTCCTGATTGAAGGGCTCAGCCGCCGCTGCCGGCGAGGCCCCTGAGCTCTTCCGCGCACGGGTCGCGCGGCGCCATCTTCACGAAGGCCTGGGCCAGGGTCTTCGCCTTGTCCTTCTCCTTCGGGTCCTTCGCGAGGAACTTCGCGTAGTGGCAGTAGGGCGCCGGGTTCTCCTTGTCGGCGTTGAGCGCCTTCTCGTAGCTGACCCCGACGTTGTCCTTGTCGCCCTTCGCTTCGTAGGTGAGCGCCAGCTCGTCGTACGCCTGCGAGGCCATCGACGGGTCCGAGTAGTACTCTTCGCCCGCCTTCTTGAGGTTCTCGATCGACTTCGCGAGGTCCTTCTTGTCGGTGTCGCGGTAGATCTTCCCGAGCATGAACCGGGCTTCCGGGTTCTTGGTCTTCGGGTCGGCGATCGCCTTCTCGAGCGTCTCGCGCGCGGCGTCCATCTTCTTCTGCTTGTACTGGGCCTGCCCCAGCATCGAGAGCAGCTTGGGGCTCGCCGGCACCAGCGTCAGCGCCTTCTTGAGCGCCTCTTCCGCCGCCGCCTCGCCGCCTTCCTTCTTCGAGAGCACCTTCGCCAGCTCCACGTGGAAGTGCGACGCCTGCGGGCTGAGCTCGATCGCCTTGCGGATCTCCGCGGCCGACTCGTCGAGCTTGCCTTCGTAGGCCAGGCGCCGGCCGCGGATCAGCAGCAGCTCGGGGTTGTTGCGGTCCTGGCTCAGGCCGTCGTTCTCGGCGGTGGCGACTTCCTTGCGGGCCGCCGCCTCGTCGGGCTTCACGCCAGTGCACTCCTCGAGCGTCTTCTGGAACGCCTTGTCGGTGTACTGGGGAATGTCGCGCGACACGCGGCTCTGCAGCAGCGCGTTGGCGAAGGCGTTGGCGGCCAGCTGGCGCGGCGACGCGAGATCGCCCATGCCCTGCACCGTCTTCACGTACTTCGCCGCGAGGCAGTAGCCGTTGCCCGGGTTCTCCTGATCGAGGATCAGCAAGGCCGTGCCGGTCAGCGCGTCAGGGTGCGACTTCTTGGTGCGATCGAGCGCCACGTTGAACGCCGACAGCGCCTGCGGGTCGTTGCCACGACGCCGGTGGAGATTGCCCAGCGCGATGTAGATGCGCGGGTCGTCGGGCGAGATGGCCTGCGCGCGATCGAGCGACTCCTTCGCGGCCTCGAGATCGCCTTCGTTCATCTGCAGCACACCGCGGGTCAGGTAGTAGATGCTGACCTGCTTCTTCTCGGCCTCGGCCGCCTTGATGCGCTCCTCGATCGACTTGAGCCCCTCTTCGGTCTTGCCCTCGTAGAAGCTGAACATCGCGTCGGCGGCGTGGAGATAGGCCGACGCCTCCTTCGCCTCGATGCCCGCCTTGATGTTCTTGTCGGCGTTCTCGCGGTTCGAGTCGTCGTGAATGTGCTCGCCCCACCGGATCGTGTACGCGTACGCCAACAGCCCGCGCGCGTTGCGGTTGGTGTCGGACGAGGCGTCGAGATCGAGCGCCAACTGCGCCTTCGAGATGCCCTGCTCGTAACCCTTGAAGGTGTCGCTCTTGATGAGCGTGGTCGCTTCACGGATGGCGGTGTTCGCCTCGCGGATGTGCTTGGCGCGGTACTGCCCGATGCCGAAGTAGGCCGCGGCGCCGACCGGCACGGCGAAGAGCAACAGGAAGAAGGCCGCCTTCGACGCGCCACCCCCACGCTGCTGCGCAGGGCGCGGCTTGACGTCGGACACCTCGGCGTCGTCGAACTCGTCTTCGACCGGACGACGGGGCGCGGGCTGCGCGGCGCGGGGTTGCGCCTGACGCGCCTGCTGCGGTGCACGAGGCTGGGCCGCACGCTGCGGTGCGGGGGGCTGCGGCGCGATGACCGGCGGCGGCGTGTCGTTGCCCAGGACCACCGACGGCTGCGCGGAGACCGGCTGCTGCAGCCCCGACGTGGCGGTGGCGCCCGCGGGCTGAAGCACCGGCGGCGCGGCGATGGGCTGCGGAGGAGGAGGCGGCGGCTCCGGCGCGGCGGGCTTGGGAACGGGCACCCCGTTCTTGCTCATCGCCTCGAGCGTCTCCGCGTCTTGCGGGTCGGCCTCGAACGCCTTGAGGAGGTTGTCCTTGCCGGGCTGGGTGTCGCCACCCTTGATCTGCAACGAGCCCATCATGCGCAGCGCGACCTTGTCGGTCGGCGACACCTGCAGGGCGCCCGTCAACTCCTCGATCGCCTTCTTGTCTTTCCCCTGCTCCGCGTAGACACGTGCCAGCAGCACGCGCGGATCAGGAATCGAAGGGTGCGCTTTCACGCCCTTCTTGCACACCACCATCGCTTCCATGAACCGACCCATGCCGAGGTACGCCTCGGCGAGAGGCTTGTAGGCCTCTGATGCGGGATCAGTCGCGAAAGCATGCTCCAGTTTTGCGAGCTCGGCCGGGCTCAGAGTCTTCGTCACAGGAGGCATCGGAAAGTCGGAGTTTTTTGCACCGCTGTATCGCCGCGTCAAATGTTCAAACCGTCGGGTTCAGAGATGTTTTCTGGTGTTGACACAGGCGCGCGAAGAACATAGTCAGCCGACCGCCCGCTGCGACGTCGGGACCCTGCATCTGGGGGTGTAGCTCAGTTGGGAGAGCGTCGCGTTCGCAATGCGAAGGTCATCGGTTCGATCCCGTTCACCTCCACAACGCAGCAGGCTTTGAAGAAAACAGAAGCCCCGCTTCCGAAAGGAAGCGGGGCTTCGGTGTTTCCGGGGTCTGGGGTGCAGCTTCAGACCGGCGCGGGCACCGGGTCGGCGAGCAGCTCTTCGATGGCGCTGCGGGGCTCGGCCGGCTTGACCTCGACGGGCTCCACCGCGACGACCGGGGTGACCTCGACGGTGGCGGCCATCGCCTCGGCCGGCGCCTCGAGCGTGCTCTCGTCGTTGAGCTCGGGCTTCTTCTTGGTGCCCGCGCCCGAGCGGCAGGTGCGGCACCACGGCTGATTGCGGATCGCCCCGTCGGCCATCTTGCGCAGGCCGAACATGCCCAGCGGCTTCATCGAGCGGCACTTGAGGCACATCATGGTGATGAGCACCTCGTTGCCCTCGGCGTCGTAGACCGCCGACTTGCGACGCTTGCGCGCTTCTTTGGGCGCGGAGGGATCGGTCGCCGGCTTCTTGGCCTCGACCGGGGTGAGCATCGGCGTGACTTTGTAGAGCACCAGGTTCTCCTTCGTGACGGTGCGTCGAGTGCGGCGGACGTGGGGAAACCGTAGCCGGGAGGTCTTGTTCCGACCTCCTTTTCGAGCCGATTTCTCGGCCTCAGATCGATTTCTACCGAGATGACGAGGGTTTGAAAAGGACCCTGTCACGTATTGTCACGTCACGGCATCGCGTCGGGGCGCGGCGCGGGGCAGGCCTCGCCGTTGTCGATGAAGGAGACCCGGCCGCCCTTCGGTGGCTTGAAGGTCTCCTTCTTCGTCTGCCAGTACTCGATCAGATCGTCGCGCAGGTTGCTGCCCTTGTTCTCGCCGAGGTTGACCTGGCTGGGGTCGATGGTGGCCAGCACCGGGGCGAAGCCGTCGCCGCCGCGCGCGAGGAAGTCGGGCAGCGCGACCTTGTAGTGGCGCGCGGGATCCCACTTCTTGCCGGCCACGGTGAAGCCGCGGAGCCGATCGGGCACCACGCAGCGGCTGAGCTTCACCTCGAGGCCCGAGACCTGGAACACGCCCTTCTTCGAGCCGAAGGCGGCGGTCAGCAGGCGCTCGAGCTGCTCGCCGGTGAGGTCGAGCACGGCGACGGCGTTGTCGAAGGGGATCACCTCGTAAACGGTGCCGTAGGTGAGCGGCCCGTCTTTCAGGTCGGCGCGCAAGCCGCCCGGGTTCATCAGCGCGACGTCGGTCTTCGCCATGCCGCGCAGTGAGTCGGCGAGGAAGCTGCCCAGCTCGCTCTCGTTCTCGTACTGCCGGCCCAGCGGCGAGGGCACCGTCAGGCCCAGCGGCTTCTGCTGCAGCTCGGCGACGGCCTGCTCGGCGGGCTGCATGGCCTGCATCACCGTCTCGTCGGGGTGGATGATCTGGCCGCGGAACTTCGCGGTGACCGGGGTGACCTGATCGGCGCGCGCGCGCAGCTTCTTCGGGTCACAGCTCTTGGTCTCGATGTCCCACGTCTCGCAGATCTCGACGCCGGAGTTGATCACCGTGCGGCCGGGGATGACCTTCTTCGTGTCGGGGTCGATCGACAGCTCGATCATCCCGAAGTACTTGCCCAGCGCCCAGCTCTCGATGATCGGCGTGCCGTTCACCACGTGGCCGATCTGCGCGTGGGTGTGGCCGGCGACCACCGCGTCGAGCGTGCCTTCGGGCAGGCCCTTCATCATCTCGAAGATCTCCCCCGCGTCGACATCGCAGCTCGACAGGTCGTCCTTGTGCGAGCAGTCGCCGCAGCGCCCGCCGGCGTGCACCACGGCGATGACCAGGTCGGCGCCCTTCTTCCGCAGCGAGGTGGCCGCGGCGAGCGCTTCGGAGTTGAGCGGGCGGAACTTCAGCGTCGCCACGTTGATGGGGAGCGTCACCGTCGGGGTCTGCGGCGTGGTGAGCCCGAAGATGCCGATCTTCAGCCCGTGGCGCTCGACGATGATGGTGCCGTCGCTGGGCAGCCACGAGGGGCGGAAGCCGGTGTTCGCCTCGTAGATGTTGGTCGACAGCAGCGGAAACTTCGACTGCTGAATGCGGGCCTTGAGCGCGCCGAAGGGATCCATCGTGGCCTGCGTCGCGGCCGAGATGGGGCCCACGGGGCCGTAGTCGAACTCGTGGTTGCCGATGGCCGCCGCGTCGTAGCCGAGCTGGTTGAAGGCCTCGATCACCACCGAGCCCTCGGTGAGGTTCGACATCAGCGTGCCCTGAAAGAGGTCGCCCGCGTCGACCAGCACCACGCCGTCGGGGTTGTCCTGCCGCAGCACCTGCACGTACGACGCGAAGGTGGACACCCCGCCGTAGCGGATCTCACCGCGCGGGAAGCGTTCCTTCATGCCCATCACCCAGCCGTGCACGTCGTTGGTGCCGACGATGGTGATGCGGTGGGCCTGCGACGACTTCGCCGGCGTGGCGGGCAGCTTGAGCGGCTCGGCGGGACCGGTCGCGTGCTCGGCCTCGCGAGGCGTCTGACAACTGAGCAGCAGGGAGCAGAGGACGAGGACGTGTCGGTTCATGAAAGAGCGGGTCACGAGCGGGGGCGGCGAATCGACCACAGCAGCAGCAAGGCAGGAAGCAGCGCGAAGGGGGCGTCGGTGCAGCCGCAGCCCGAGGGCTCGTCGGGCGGCGTGCTGCCGGTGCCGCCGGGGCGACCGGTGCCGCCGGTGCCTCCTCCGGTGCCGGCGTCGGTGCGGGTGCCCGCATCGGCGACGCCTGCGTCGGTCACGCCGCCGTCGCTGACCCCGGCGTCTTGATCCAGCAGCTCGGGCACCAGCGGCGCGACGTCGAGCAGCGAGACGAGCTTGTAGTTCGCCGACACGCCGTCGTGCAGCACCAGCGCGCCGAGCGGGAAGTCGGGGAAGCCGCCGGTGAGATCGAGGTGCTTCGGCGAGCGCGCGCGCACCGCTCCCCCGTCGGGGGCGCCGACCTCGAAGCTCGCCACCAGCGTCGCCTGCAGGCCGGCGACGGCGTGAACGATCACCTTGTCGGTCGAGGGCGAGGTGGTGAAGGCGAGCACGCCGCCATCGGAGAGGCCCACCACGTCGACGCCGCCCACCACCGGTCCCAGCCGGCCCGTTTCGATCGACACCACCTGCTCGAGCGTGGCGTCGGGCTCGAGCACGTACAGGCCCTTGGTGGGCAGGGTGACGAACAGCCGCCCGGTGCGATCGTCGGCCGCCAGCCCCGAGGGCGTCTCGGGCAGCAACACGTCGGGGCCGCGCGTGTAGAGGAAGTCGGAGGTGCGCCGCTCGATGGTGAAGTGAGCCAGCCGCGTGCTCGACGTGTCGGTCCACAGCTCGAAGCCGCCGTCGTCGAGGGCGCTGAGGGCGACGCGGTTGGGCGTGGGCACGTTCGCCAGCTGCGGGTCGACGCGCACCAGGCCGGCGTCGGTGAGCTGAAACGAGAACAGGCCGCCGTTGGCGCCGGTCACCACCACCAGGTCGCCGCGGGTGTCGGCCCCGTTCACCAGCCCCAGCGGCAACGTCTGTCGGAGCGCGCCGTCGAGCTCGAAGGCGTACACGCCGATCTGCGCGGTGTCGGTGCCCACCAGCAGGCTCACGCCGGCGTCGACGTCGGTCGGCACGAAGGCCAGCGCCGGGTCTCCGGCCTGATTCGAGGGCACGCGGGCGGTCTCGGTGCGCCAGGGCACGACCTGGGCCAGCGAGACAGAGCTGAGCACGAGCAGCGACGAGAGGAGATTCTTCATCCAGGCCCCGGGCAACTGCGGTTGGAACAGGTGGTACCGCTGGCGCAGGTCAGGCCTTCGCAGTCGGCGTCGAGGCAGTCGGCGAGGCCGTCACCGTCGTCGTCGAGGCCGTTGCCGCAGGCGGCTTCGGGCGCGTAGCAGCCGAAGCGCGGGCCACCGTCACCCGCGCCGGCGTCGGGCACGCCCGCGTCGCCGGTCAGCGCACCGCAGCGCCACGGCGGCGGCATGGGCGTCACGCACTCGAGGCCCAGGCACGAGTCGTCGAGGCAGTCGCTCACCCCGTCGAGATCGTTGTCGAAGCCGTCGTCGCAGCGGGTCTCTTCACACCTCGAGGCGAGGCAGGTGGTGCCCGCGTCGCACGCCCGGTTGCAGGCGCCGCAGTGCGCCTCGTCGGACGTGAAGTCGAAGGTCTCGTCTTGTTGGCCATCGCAGTCGTCGTCGAGCCCGTTGCACAGCTCGGCGGTGGGGCTCACCGTCTGCTGGCAGGCGAGCTGGCCGACGACGCAGGTGCGCGCCCCCACGGCGCACTGGCCGAGCAGCCCGGTCATGCACGCCGCGCCCTGCTCGGGGAACGTCTCGTCGATGCGGCCGTCGCAGTTCTCGTCGGCGCCGTCGCACTTCTCGGAGTCGATGCACTCGCCGACGCGGAAGCAGCGCCCGCCGCCTGCGAACTGGGGCCGGCACTCGAAGCCCTCGCCGCAGTCGGAGCTCGCCGCGCAGCTAAAGCGCCCGGAGTTGGGGTTGAGCTGCTGACAGGAGAGCAGCGACAGCAAGACAGCCAGCGGCCACGCGCGCATCAGAACGACCCTCCGACGGTCACCGCCGCGCCGGTGGGCGAGACGACGGGCGTCACCTGCACCGAGCGGGTGCCATCGACGATGCCTGAGATGACGGCGCCCACCAGCCCCGCGCCCGCCACGCCGAAGGCGACGTTGGCGATCAACGCGTTGCGGTTCTGCTCGAGGGCCTGCGCGCGGGTGCCGGCGAAGACGTCGGTGTTCTGGTCGTAGCCCGCGCGCAGCTTCGCTTCCTGATCGCGCGCGATGAGGCCGAACGCCAGACCCGCACCGCCGGCGGCGACGGCGACCCCGCCCAGCACCCACGTCAGCGGCGAGAGGGTGACGGTGGCCGGCGCGGCCTCGTCGGGCTTGCGGGTGAGCACCGGCACCACCTGCGCGTCGGGCAGCTCCCCGGGCACGAGCAAGAGCTTGAACTCGGCGGTGGTCTCCTGGTTCGCCTCGACGGCGAGCAGGCGGGTGATGGGGAGGTACTTCTTGCGCTCGACCTTCACCTCGTACTTGCCGGGCCGCAGGGTGAGCGTCAGCGGCGAGGTGCCCTCGAATTCTCCGTTGAGCGAGATCTGCGCGTCGGGGAGGTTGACGGTGATCACCAGCGTGCCCCGCGCCTCGCGCTCACCGCGCAGCAGCGGCGGCACGGCCTGCTCGACGTCTTTCTGGAAGCGCCGCGCCGCGATGAGGATGGGGCGATCGACGTCGGCGATGACGGTGAGGTGCTCGAGATCGAGGAACCACAGCTTGAGCAGGTAGTTCTTCTCGTCGCGGCCGAGCTGCCCGACGACGGCGCGCTTGATGCCCAGCGACTCGAGCTCCTGGGCGACGCAGGCCACCTTGCCGCCGCACTTCTTGAGCCCGTCGTAGCGCTTGGCGTCGAGCTTCTCGCGGAGCTGCTCGGGGGTGACGAGGTCGAACTGCTGGTGCTGCGCCTCGGCCACCAGCGCGCGGGTCACCTGCGCACCGAGGCCCATCATCAGGTCAGGCGCGTCGACGTCGACGACCGCGGTCTTCGGGCCGGCAGTGGCGATGGCGACCCACACCGCGAGAAGGGGGGAAATCACACGCGCACCTTACCTGCCACCACACCACAGTCGAGCGCGCGCGTGACGAGAGGCGCGCGAAGTGGGAAGGACGCCCCGTGGAGCCCTTCGACGAAGACGACGCAGGACCCGGTGACGAGGCGCCCGCCGCGCCCGGTGCGGGAGGCGTGTCGTTGATCCGCTACACCGTCGAGCCGAACTACGCCGGGTGGCGGCTCGACAAGTACCTCTGCGAGAAGATCCGCCGCGCGTCGCGCACCCGGGTGCAGGAGATCATCGAGAACGATCTCGTCTACGAGCGGCGCCTCAAGCCCTCGACGCCGGTGTGGCCCGGCCTCACCTTCGAGCTGCGGCGGCGCGTGCGCGACGAGCCGACGGTACCCTCGGTGGACGAGCTCGAGGAGCTGTTCATGGACGACGCGGTGCTGGTGGTGAACAAGCCCGCCGGCCTGCCGATTCACCCCACCGCGCGCTACCACCACAACACGCTGGTCGAGCAGCTCAAGCGCAAGCACGGGCCCGACTTCCGCGCCGACCCCGCGCACCGGCTCGATCGCGAGACCTCGGGGCTGGTGGTGTGCGGCCGCACCCTCGAGGCGTGTCAGCGGTTGATGAAGAGCTTCCTCGAGGGCCGGGTGAGCAAGGAATACCTGGCGGTGGTCGAGGGGCAGCCCGCCGACGACACCTTCGAGGTCGACGCGCCGATCGCCGAGGGCACCGAGCTGATCCGCATCGCGGTGCGCATCGACGAGAAAGAAGGGCGCCAGGCGCGCACCCGGTTCCGCGTCGAGCAGCGCTTCGAGCGCGACGGGGCGCGCTTCGCGGTGCTGCGCTGCTTCCCTGAGACCGGCCGGCAGCACCAGATCCGCATCCACGCGCAGCGCGCCGGCTTCCCGCTGGTGGGGGACAAGATGTACGGACCCGACCCGGGCTACTTCGATCGCTTCACCAGGCGTACGCTCGAGCCCGAGGCGTGGGAGAAGTTGCGGTTGCCGCGCCAGGCGTTGCACGCGGCGGTGCTGGAGCTGCCGCACCCGGTGACGCGCGAGCGGGTGCGCTTCGAGGCGCCGCTGGCGAAGGACCTCGAGGCCTTCGTGGCAGGGCGCAAAGGCTGAGAACCAGTACCAGCGGTGGTGGGGACGGACGAGATGGCTGAAGACACTCTCACGCGGCGCACGAAGGTGCTGGTCGTCGACGACGACCCGGCGAACGTGAAGCTGCTCGCGCAGTACCTGATCCACGAAGGCTACGAGCCGGTCACGGCCGAAGACGGGCCCACCGCGCTCGCGCGCCTCGAGCAGGGGCCGATCGACCTGGTGGTGCTCGACGTCCGCATGCCCGACATGGACGGGCTCGAGGTCTGCCGGCGCATCCGCGCCCTGCCCCGCTTCGCGCGCCTGCCGGTCATCTTCCTCACTGCTGATCAGCCCGACGAGGTGAAGGAGGCCGCGAGCCTCGAGGCCGGCGGTGACGAGTACCTGCTCAAGCCGGTGTCGCGGCGCGTGCTGGCGCTGCGGGTGCGCAACCTGCTGCGGCTGGCCAACGCCGAGCGGGAGCAGCAGCTCCTGGCGCAGGTGGCGCATGCGGAGAAGCTGGCGGGCATCGGGCAGGTCGCCGCGGGCGTGGCGCACGAGATCAACAACCCGCTGTCGTTCATGCTCTCGAACCTCGCCAGCCTGCGCGGCTACTTCGAGCACGTGCGCCAGGTGCTCGGCGCCTACCGCCGCTCGCCCGACGAAGGGCGTGCCCTCGACACCTCGCTGCGCATGGACGAGGTGATGGACGACATCCAACCGCTGCTCGACGAGACGGTGGAAGGCGGCGAGCGGGTGCGGCGCATCGTGCAGGAGCTGCGCACCTTCTCGCGCTCGGCCGACGAGACGCTCGAGCCGGTCGACCTCGCCGACGTGGTGCGCTCGACGCTGCTGCTCACCGAACGCGAGCTGACCTCGCACGCCCGGCTGATCCGCGATCTCTCGCCAGCGCGGGTCGAGCACGCGCTGCGGCCGCGGCTCCATCAGTTGGTGCTCAACCTGGTGATCAACGCCCAGCAGGCGATCGCCGCGCGCAAGCTCGAGCCGGGCCAGCGGCACAGCATCACCCTCGCCACGCGCACCGAGGGGCCGTGGGCGCTGCTGGCGGTGTCGGACACGGGGGTGGGCATTCCCCTCGCGCTGCGCGAGCGCATCTTCGAGCCCTTCTTCACCACCAAGCCCGTGGGCGTGGGCACCGGGTTGGGGCTGGCGGTGTGCGCGATGGTGGCGCAGCGGCTGGGCGGCCGCATCGACGTCGAGAGCGTGGAAGGTGAAGGCTCGACCTTCACGCTGCGCCTGCCGATCGACGGACCGGAAGACGCGGCGCCCTGAGCAGGCTCAGCTCTTCGGCAGCCCGGTGGGGTACTTGCCGCTGAAGCAGGCGCTGCAGAAGGTCTTGCCGGTGGCGTCGCCGGCCGCGCGGGTCAGGCCCTCGAGCGAGAGGTAGGCCAGCGAGTCGGCGGTGACGTAGCGGGCGATCTCGTCGGTGGAATGAGAGGCGGCGATCAGCTCCTGCCGGCTGGGCGTGTCGATGCCGTAGAAGCACGGCCACGCGGTCGGCGGGCTCGAGATGCGCACGTGCACTTCGCGCGCGCCGGCCGACTTGAGCATCTTGACGATCTTCCGCGAGGTGGTGCCGCGCACGATGGAGTCGTCGATAACGACCACCCGCTTGCCCTCGAGCGTGCTGCGCACCGGCGCCAGCTTGAGCTTCACGCCGAAGTGGCGAATCGACTGCTGCGGCTCGATGAAGGTGCGGCCCACGTAGTGGCTGCGAATGAGGCCCACGTCGAAGGGCACGCCCGAGGCCTCGGCGTAACCGAGCGCGGCCGGCACGCCGGAGTCGGGCACCGCGATGCACACGTCCGCCTCGACGGGCTGTTCCTTCGCCAGCTGGGCGCCGAGGCGCTTGCGCACCGAGAACACCGAGTCCCCGAAGAGCTTCGAGTCGGGCCGCGCGAAGTACACGTACTCGAACACGCAGCGGTTCTGAGGGCGCTTCTCGAAGGGGAAGGTCGACTTGAGGCCGTCTTCGTCGATGACGATCATCTCGCCGGGCTCGATCTCCCGCAGCAGCTCGGCCTCGATGAGATCGAGCGCGGTGGTCTCGCTGGCGATGACGTAGGCGTTCTTCACGCGGCCCAGCACCAGGGGGCGAAAGCCGATGGTGTCGCGCACCGCGACCAGCTTCTTCTCGGTGAGGAAGACCATCGAGTACGCGCCGTCGAGCTGCTTGAGCGCGTCCACCACCCGGTTCTCGAAGGTGCCGGCGCGGCTGCGGGCGATGAGGTGAATGACGTTCTCGGTGTCGGAATCGCTCTGGAAGATGGCGCCCGCGTCTTCGAGCGACTTGCGCACCTCGTCGGCGTTCACGAAGTTGCCGTTGTGCGCGATCGCGAGCTGCCCTCCCGCGAAGCTGACCTGGTAGGGCTGGGCGTTGCGCAGGTGGCTGCCGCCGGCCGTCGAGTAGCGCACGTGGCCGATGGCCGACTTGCCCGGCAGCTCGGCCAGCACCGGCTCGTTGAAGATGTCGGCGACGAGGCCCATCTGGCGGTACGAGCGCACGCGCGCGCCGTCGCTGGCCGCGATGCCCGCCGATTCCTGCCCGCGGTGCTGCAGCGCGTGGAGCCCGAGGTACGTCAGGTGGCTCGCTTCTTCATGGCCGAAGATGCCGAAAACACCGCACATGGTCGTCGCTCCGGGGGCTCGTGACGCAGCGCGAAATCGCGTTGCACACCACGGCTGTACCGTATGTCTTTCTGTCTGTCCCCTGCCCTTCCAGAGTCGTTGGCCGATCAGGTGGGCTCGTGTAGGAGGCCGGTGGGCTTTCAGCAGAGAAAGAAAGGCTGCACACGTTGGCGGCGACTGGGGTTCACACCGGCGAACGGGTTTCCACCCTGTACCGAAAGTTCGGTACGGCGATCTTCTCGCGTTGTCGTCGGCTGCTGAAGGACGACGCCCTCGCGGAGGACGCCACGCAGGAGGTCTTCGTGCGCGTGCTCAGACACATCGAGAGTGCCCCTGACGACGCGACGGCGTTGGCGTGGATCTATCGCATCAGCACCAACTACTGCCTGAACCAGATCCGCGATCGTTCGCGGCAGGCAGAGCCGACGGCTCCGGACGAGCTGCCGGAAGGTGAGGGCGATGGCGCGGGTTCCGAAATGGAGATGCTGGACCGGGAGACGGCGATGAAGCTCATTCGCCGCGCGCCGGAGAAGCTCCAGGAAGTCGCGGTCCTCTACTACGTCGACGGGCTCGAGCAGGAACAGGTGGCGAAGACGCTGGGCATCTCGCGTCGCACCGTCATCAACCGACTGCAGGAGTTCATCGACCGTTCGAAGAAGTTCATCAGCCGGGACGGTGTCGCATGAATGCTCGGGGCCACCTGTCGAGTGAGACGATCGACCTCCTTCTGCTCTCTGCGCTGTCGGCGAGCGAGACCAACGAAGCCAAGCAGCACATCGACGGCTGCGACGACTGCCGCACGCGGTGGCGCGAGCTGAACGAAGACAAGGCGCGCTTCGAGCAGTTCGTCTTCGCGCGCACCCTGCCCAAGGTCGAGGCGCGGGTGCTGGCCGAGCGGCAGGGCTTCTTCGAGCGCTTCCGCCTCAAGCTGCTGCTGCCGGTGCTGGCGGTGGGCGCGGCGGCGCTGGCGGTGGTGTTCGCCACCGGCCCGGGCACGCAGACCGAAGACGACGCGTACGTGGGCATCAAGGGCGGCGCCTCGTCGCAGCCGAGCTTCGAGCTGTTCGCGGTGCGCGGTCAGGGCAGCGCCTTCCCGGTAGGCCCGGGCGCCGAGCTGCACCCTAGTGATCGCATTCGTTTCGTGGTGAACCCGGCGGGCGCGAAGTACCTGCTGGTGGCGAGCACCGACGGCGCGGGCGTCTTCTCGGTCTACCACCCGTTCGGCGCCGACAAGAGCCAGCCGGTGGCCGAGGTGAAGTCGAAGCTCGAGCTGCCCGGCGCGGTGGAGCTCGACAACACGCTGGGCGCCGAGCGCGTGGTGGCGGTCTTCTCGGATGAGCCGCTCACGGCCCAACAGGTGGAGGCGGCCTTGAAGGCCGACGCGAAGAACCCCAGGCTGCCGGGCGTGCGCTTCGTGCTCAGAGAGTTCCGCAAGGTCGCGCCGTGAAGCCGGTGGTGCTGCTGGCCCTGGTGCTGGCGGCGACGCCGGTGGTCGCCGAGACGCGCCGGCTGGCGATCGTGGTGGGCAACAACGCCGGCACCGGCGAGATGCCCCCGCTGCGCTACGCCGAGAGCGACGCCGGGAAGATGGCGCGCGTGCTGGTCGAGCTGGGCGACGTGCTGCCCGACGACGTGATGCTGCTGCAGGGGCAGAAGGTGGCCTCGGTGGAGCGGGCGATCGGTGAGGCGCGCGATCGCGTGTCGTTCTTCAAGCGCTCGCCCGACGTGCGCACGGTGGTGTTCTTCTATTTCTCGGGCCACTCCGACGGCGAGGCGATCGAGCTCAGCGGCGAGAAGCTCGCCTACGCGCGGCTCAAGGCGCTGCTGGCGGGCACCGCGGCCGACGTGCGGCTGGTGGTGGTCGACGCGTGCCGCAGCGGCGCGGGGCTGCGTGAGAAGGGCGGCAAGCCGGCCGAGGGCTTCTCGATTCGGCTCGCCGACACGCTGCAGGCCACCGGCGAGGCGTTCATCACCTCCAGCGCGGCCGACGAAGCGGCGCTCGAGTCGAGCGAGGTGATGGGCAGCTACTTCACCCACAACTTCATCTCCGGCCTGCGCGGCGCGGCGGACACCTCGGGCGACAAGCTGGTCACCCTCGCCGAGGCCTACCGCTACGCCTACGACCGCACGGTCAGCTCGACGGCGATGTTGCCGGTGGGCGCCCAGCACCCCAACTACGACTTCCGGCTCTCGGGCCAGGGCGAGCTGGTGTTGTCGTCGCTCATCAAGCCCTCGTCGATGCTGGTGTTGCCCGACGCCGATCGCGCGCTGGTGACCGATCTCGCGCGAGATCAGGTGGTGGTCGAGGTGGTGGGCGGCGGCAAGGAGATCGCCCTCTCACCCGGCCAGTACGGCGTGCGGCTCTTCAAGGGCGGCCAGGGCTACGGCGGCCGCTTCACGCTCGTCGATGGGCAGCGGCAGGTGGTAGCGATGAGCGCGCTGTCGCCGGTCAACTCGTCGGTGGTGGTGGCGGCCAAGGGCGGCCCGCTGGTGGTGCAGACGATGGACGTGCCGCGCAGCAAGAACGAGATCGGCGTGGGCGTGAGCGTCGGCGGGACGGGCCGCATCCTCGCGCCGGCCGGCAACAACGTGGGCCCCAAGTGGCAACTGCGCGCCGACGTGGAGCCGCTGACGACGTCGTTCGCCTCGTTCGCCGGCGGGCGGCTGCTGGGCTCGCTCCACCTGCTCGCGCTGGGCGAGATGAGCTTCGACCCCGCGCCGGTCGGTGGCGGCGAGGCGCCCAACGAGGCGGGCGCGCAGGTGCGCGTGGGCTACCGGCTGGCGGTCGACCTGTGGCGCCTGCAGCTGGGCCTCGGCGTCGAGCTGGGCCCCGGCGTGCTGGCTCAGCTCTACGAGAGCCGCTCGATGACGGTGGTCTTCACGGCGGCGCCGCGGCTGTCGATCAAGGTGCGCCTCGCGCCGGCCATCGCGCTGATCGCCAGCGCCGATCTCACCTTCACCGGCCTCAACTACTCGCCGGTGCGCGGCGCGCAGGGCGTCTTCAGTTGGTACGCCTTCCCCTCGATCAACGCGGGGTTGATGGCGTACTGGTGAGCCCTCAGCGAACCTGAGGGCTGACCTCCAGACTCACGATTTGAATCGAGCGCGCTCGAACGCAACTTTGCCCGCGTGAACATCAATCCCGATGTTCGTTTCCGGGCAGGTTCCCTGTGAGTGAAAAGTTCGAGTTCGTCGTACGCGCCGCGCTGATCGGCGTCGGCGCCACGCTGGTGATGGATGCGTGGGCGCTGGTGCTCAAGCAGGTCGGCATTCCTTCGTTGAACTTCGCGATGCTCGGGCGGTGGCTGGGCCATCTCCCCGACGGGCAGTGGGTGCATGAGAGCATCGCGCGCGCGGCGCCGGTGCGGGGCGAGCGGTGGCTGGGCTGGGCGGCGCACTATTCCATCGGCGTGGGCTTCGCCTTCGTGCTGCTGGCGAGCTTCGGCCTCGACTGGGCGCGCGCTCCGTCGCTGAGCCCGGCGCTCCTCATCGGCCTGGTGACGGTGGTGGCGCCGTTGTTCATCCTCCAGCCGGCGCTGGGCGCGGGCATCGCGTCTTCGAAGACGGCGACTCCGGTGTTCAACGCGCTCAAGAGCGTCGTCACGCACGCGGTGTACGGCGTGGGCCTCTACCTCGCGGCGGTCGCCACGGCGGCCACGCTCCCGGCGGGAAAGTGAGCGCGCCCATGATCAGCCCTCCCCGCCCGCTGTGGCGTGAGCTCGGCCCGCTGTGTCTGTTGGTGTTCACGGAGTTCCTGGCGATGGGGCTCCCGCTGCCGGTGTTGCCGGTGCGCGTGCACGACGGGCTCGGCTTCGGCTCGTTCGTCGTCGGCCTGGTGGTCGGCGCGCAGTCGTGGGCCACGCTGCTGACTCGCCACTCCGCGGGGACACGCAGCGATCGCCACGGCCCGCGGAGCACGGTCATCCTCGGTCTGGTGACGTCGATGTTCGCAGGCGTGCTCTACGCGGTGTCGACGGCGCTGGTGCAGCCCACGGTCAGCCTCGGCGTGTTGCTGCTGGGCCGCGGGCTGCTCGGCTTCGGCGAGAGCCTGGTCATCACCGGCGCGCTCGCCTGGGGCGTCACGCTCGCGGGCCGGGAGCGCTCGGGGCTGGTGATGGCGTGGGTCGGCATCGCGATGTACGGCGCGCTCGCTGCGGGGGCTCCGCTGGGCGCGGCGCTGGACGCGCGCGTGGGCTTCGTCGGGCTGTCGGTGGTGACGGCGCTGGCGCCCCTGCCCGGCATCGCGGCGGCGTTCCTCGTGCGGCCGGTCGCGCCGGTGGGTGGGGAGCGCGTGCCGTTTACGCGGGTGTTGCGGCTGCTGTGGGTGCCGGGCGCGGGGCTCTCGCTCGCGGCGCTCGGCTTCGGGGCGATCGCAGCCTTCGCCACGCTGCTCTTCAAGGACCGGGGCTGGCCGCACGCCGCGCTCGCGATGAGCTCGTTCGGCGCGGCCTACGTGCTGGCACGGGTGTTCTTCGGGAAGCTGCCGGATCGCTTCGGCGGCGCGCGCGTCGCGGCGGCCTCGGCGGCCGTGGCCACGCTCGGTCAGTTGGGCCTGTGGCTGGCCACGTCGAGCGCGATGGCCGTGGCGGCCGCGGCGCTCACCGGGCTCGGGTTCTCGCTGGCCTTCCCTTCGTTCGGGGTCGAGGCCATCACGCGCGTGCCTCCGCAGAACCGCGGCGTGGCGCTCGGGGCGTACACCGCGTTCTTCGACGCCACGCTCGGCGTGGGTGTACCGGCGCTGGGTCTGGTGGTGGGCGCGTTCGGCTACGGGGCGGCGTTCGGGGTCGGCGCGCTGGGCGGGCTGCTGTCGCTGGGGCTCGCGGTGAGCATGTGGCCCCGCGCGGTGGCGGCGACGCGCTGAGGACTCGATCGCCGCGCGCAGTCGAATGCTCGCGAAGACTCGGTGACGACCTCCGCTGAGCGCGCGACCACCTATGGACAAATGTCGGTCAGCGCCGCGACTGCAGAATCCCGCTCGCTGCGCCGAGCAGTGGATCCTGCGCGCGGCTCGCGAGGTACGCGAAGAGCACCCGCACCCGGGCCGGCGCTTCGAACACCAACTCCACCTCGCCCTTCGCTTCCGCGTCGCGCGCCGTGTCGGCGTGCAGCAACCCCACGCCCAGCCCGTCCGCGATCAACGTGCGCGTCACGTCTTCACGATCGACGTCGATGATCTTCCGCGGTCGCACCTGGTGGACCTTGAAGAGGGTCTCCGCGGTGCGTCCGCAGCACGCGCTGGCGATGGGGAACACCCACGGACGTTCGGCCAGCGCCGCCCAATCGATCGGCCGCTGCACCTGGCCCGGCGATGCGACCACGTAGATCTGAAACGTCGACACCTCGAGCGTGGTGAGGTCCGCGTCGGCCTCGCCGGCCTCGTTGTAGAGCCCGGCATCGAGAGTCCCGCTGCGGATCCCCGCGAGGATCTCGCGCGACGTGCCGTGCTGGAGGCTCACCTCGACCTCCGGGTGCCGCTCCGCGAGCTGGGTGAGCAACCGGCCGATCGCCTCGTGGTTCGGCTTGCCGCCAACGCCAACGCGGAGCTTCCCCGTGAGGTGCCCCATCAGCCGGCTCGCCTCGCCCATCAGCGCGTCGTGCGCCGCGAGCGTCTGTTCCGCCCTGGTGAGCAGCCGCTGTCCTTCGGGAGTGAGGCTCATGCCGCGGGGCGTGCGCTCGAAGAGCGTGAGCCCGAGCGCCTCTTCCACCGCCTTGATGTGCGCGCTGACCGCGGGCTGGCTGAGATGCACCAGCTCCGAGGCGCGCGTGATGCTGCCCTCGCGGGCGACGGCGACGAACGTGCGCAGCTGGTAGAGATCCATCGACGACGGTCTACCAGCCTCGCAGGCCGATCAGCCGCGCACGAAGTACGTCGGGTTCTTGCGGCTGGCGGTGACCGGACCCCACTCGAAGGTCTTGGTGCCCGCCTGCGCGATGCCCGGCACGCCGGGCGAGTACTCACCGATGACCGCGGCGATGTGACCGGGGCGCTTGCCGTCGGGGCGGCCCTTCTGCGGCGTGTTGTTGTACCAGGCGGCGGCGACCAGCTTGCCTTCCTTGGCGGCCTTGATCGCGTCCTGCGCGCTGACCTTCTTCCACCCGCTGCCCGGCGTGTTCATCGCCGTGAACATCTGGTTGGCGACCTTGCCCTGGAAGCCCTTGAAGCCGTGCTTCGCCGCGTACGCGTTGAAGGCCTGGTTGCAGAAGGTGGTCTTGCCCTTCTTCGCGAACCGCTGAATGCGGATGCTCTTCACCATCGCCGCCAGCTTCGGGTTCGCCCCGGCGGCCCTGGTGGTCTTGCGCGAGACGCCACGCGTGGAGGCGCTGCGGGTCGAGCGCGTGGAGCGCGTCGAACGGGTGGAACGGCTCGAGGTGGAACGCGACGAAGACGAACGAGACGAAGAGCCAACCGGCATGGTGTTTCTCCTCAGAAATGAATCGGTTGAGAGGTTTTCGCGGTGGGCGCAGGTAAGTTGCGTCAGCGAATGAATCGCTTGAAGGCGGAAGACTTCACCCGAGGCAGATCAGGGTGGCTCTTCGCACGGTCCGGCTGGGGGATCTCGGCGGGCTTGTCCTTCGAGTAGCCGTCCGCGTCGACCTCCTCGAGCGACACCAGCTCATCGCCCTCGACGGCCTCGTCTCCGTCGTCGAAGTCGACCTCTTCACCCTCGAAGTTCTCGTCGGCGGGCAGCTCGTCGTCGAACGCCTCGTCGTCGTCTTCATCGGTCCCGTCCGAGGGATCCCAGGTCAGCAGCTCGACCTCTTCTTCTGCGGGCTTCGGCATGGCGGCGCGGAGTCTGGCCCAATTCGCTTTTCGATTTCACTCCAAAGCGGCCCGGTGGGTCTGCAGGCCACACCACTTCAAGGGGCAATGAACATGGGCGGTCTTCTCCTCATCGTCGGACTCGCGGTGCTGGGCTTCGGCCTGATGCAGCACTTCAAGGGCAAGCGCATCCTCGCGGCGCCCTTCAAGAAGACCGGAGAGCTGGCGAAGAACCCCGTGTCGGAAGACCCCAAGGGGGCGATGTCGACCGAAGGCAAGGTCGTGCCGCCCGAGACGCCGCTGCTCTCGCCCTGCACCCAGCAGCCGTGCCTCTCGTACGAGCTGAAGATCGAGCGCCTCTACGAGAAGACCGAGACCACCCAGGACGGCACCAAGACGGTGAAGGGCACCGAGACGCTCGACACCATCAAGG